>ENA-UEQE01000633-UEQE01000633.1-human-gut-metagenome-genome-assembly--contig:-NODE-633-length-30707-cov-4.677930_pt1 | contig 30707 bp, 27 predicted proteins | sample MGYA00242934_ERZ507935 | MGnify/ENA primary metagenome ERZ507935 (study PRJEB26167, sample SAMN06115423) | human gut metagenome | host: Homo sapiens | place: China:Anhui | collected 2015-03-30 | study... | reverse complement strand
TATGCCTCCAAAAGGAGTGAGTCTTTCGGATTTTATTGCTACCTTTGCCATGCCTGTTGCGGTTTTCTTTGTCTTTGCAAGAAGTTTCAAAAAGTTTTCGGATGCAGGTGGTCTGCGCTACTACGGTAACAGGGATTTCCCGACTTTTCTCATCCCCGTCCAGCCAGGCCTCCACGGCCTCCGGCCCGTCGAACACCAGGGGCTGGCGGCACCAGCTGGCCACCCCCATCACCTCCGGGTGCAGGGGTTCGCCGATGATCACCGGACGACGGCCCTCCGCCTCCGCCTGGGCCACTAGGCGCTGGATGCGGATCACATTGGGACAGGTGGCATTGACGCACCGGACGCCCCGGGCCTCCAGATCGTCCAGCACGGATTTCAATTCTCCATGGGATCGGATCACCACCGTGTCCCCCGCCGCCAGGCCAGCCGGGTCCTCGGTCTTCCGGACACCCCGGCGGGCCAGATCCTCCACCACGTGGGAGTTGTGGATCAGGTCTCCCAGCATCCAGCATCCGCCGGTCTCCTCCCCGGTCTTTGCCGCCAACTCCACCGCCCGCTTCACACCGTAGCAGAATCCGGCGCTCTTGGCCAAAAGGACCTTCATCGCGCCTCCTTCCCCAGGGCGTAGGAGCGGCGGAGCACCTCGTCGGCGATGGCCTGGACCTCCTCCGGTGAAGGCCGACGGCTGGTGGCCTCCGGCCGGTATGCCTGGCCGAAGATGATGCGGGTCCGGCGAAAGAGGCGTTTGTTCCCCTCCACGTACACCGGCACGAACTGCGCCCCGGAACGGATGCCGATGACGGCCACACCACCCTTGGCGGGCAGAGCCCCCTCGTGTTCCACCCGGGTTCCCTCCGGGAATATCAGCAGGTTGTCCCCGCTCTTGATAGCCTTCAGGGCGGTTTTCACCGCCTCGATGTCCCCCTCGCCCCGGTCAACAGGGAAGGCGCCCAGCTTCCGCAGTACCCAGTCAAAGACCTTGTTGCAGAACAGCTCCTTCTTGGCCATGATGTGGAGCCGGTAGTTCACCGGAACCTTCAGCGCCACCAGCACCGGGTCCCAGTTGCTGTTGTGGTTGGGACACAGCAGGGCGCCGTGCTCCGGCAGGTTCTCCCGCCCGATGATGGTGACCGGGTGAAGAATCCCCGCCACCAAGTTTACCAGATAGTAGATGCATACGAAAAATCCATTCAACGGCCTCTTTTCGCTCATAGTCCCGTCCTCTCCCGGATAATGTGCAGCAGCGCGTCCTCGCTCTGGACAAAATCCAGAGCCGTGGTGTCCAGCAGCACCGCGTCCTCCGCCTGACGCAGGGGTGCGGCGTCACGGTGGGTATCGTTCCAGTCCCGTTCCTGAATGGCACGGAGGATAGCCGCATAAGGCTCCGGCGTCCCCCGCTCCTCCAGCTCCAGCATCCGGCGGCGGGCCCGCTCCTCTGCGGAAGCGGTGAGAAACACCTTCACCTCCGCATCCGGCAGCACCACCGTGCCGATATCCCGGCCGTCCATCACCACGCTGTTCTCCCGGGCCAGCTGGCGCTGCATCTCCAGCAGGTACGCCCGAACCTCCGGATAGGCGGATACCAGAGATGCGTAGCGGGACACCTCCGGCAGGCGGATCTCCGCCGTCACATCCATTCCATTCAGCTCCATGTGCTGCAGGCCGTCCGTCCCATAGGTCAGGCAAATCTCCAGGTCCGGCAGCACCGCCACCACGGCGGAGCGGTCCCGGGGATCGATCCCCTTCCGCCACACGGCATAGCCGATGGTGCGGTAGATGGCACCTGTGTCCACGTATAAAAAGTTCAGTCTGGCGGCCACGCTCCTGGCCAGGGTGCTCTTCCCCGCGCCGGAGGGCCCGTCGATGGCCACGCGAATGTTCTCACTCATGCGTTCTCTTCCCCTTGTCTCAGCGCCTCCGCCGCAGCCTGTCCCGCCGCCCGGCCTGTGGCCCAGGCGATCTGCAGGTTGAATCCGCCGGTATAGGCGTCCACATCCATGATTTCTCCCGAAAAGTATAATCCCTTTACAAGTTTTGATTCCATTGTCTTTGGGTCAATTTCACTGATCTTTATGCCACCGGAAGTAACGATGGCGTCCGTCACCGGGCAGGGGCCGGCAATCTCCACAGAAAAATGCTTGAGGCTCTGGACCAGTTCCCGCCGCTGCTCTCGCGTCAGGTCATGGACCTTTTGATGGGGCGGGATGCCCGACCGCTCCACTGCCACCGGAATCAGCTTCTGGGGCAGCAGATCGTCCAGCGCGTTGCAGAAGTCGTGGTTGGCGTACTTCTCAAAGTCCCGCAGCAGCCGCTTGTCCAAGGCCTGCTCATCCAGAGCAGGCTTCAAGTCAATCTCCAGCCGATAGGTCTTTTTGCCGAAGTGCCGCATGTGGGCGGAGGCCGATAGCACCAGGGGCCCGCTGACACCGAAGTGGGTGAACAGCATCTCCCCGAAGTCCGTGTAGATCTTCTTCCGGTCCTCGAACACCGCCAGCCCCACATTCCGCAGGCTCAGGCCCTGGAGCTCCCGGCCCAGGCCGTAATCCCGCAGCGGCACCAAAGAGCCCTGAAGGTCCGTCACCGTATGCCCCGCTTCCCGGGCCATTCGGTGCCCCTCTCCTGTGGAGCCGGTGGCGGGGTAACTGACGCCGCCGGTGGCAAGGACTACCGCCCCGGCAGGGTATGTCCCCCGCTCTCCCCGGACACCTGTGACGGCGCCGGAGGTGATCTCCAGCTCCGTCGCCCGGTCCCGGACCAGAGAGACCTTCAGCGCCTTCAGCCGCCGCTCCAAAGCGGCGCTGACGTCAAAGGCCCGGTCACTGACGGGAAACACCCGATTCCCCCGCTCGGTCTTCAGCGGCACGCCGATGGACGCAAAGAACGCCATGGTGTCCCGGCCGTCGAACCGGGAAAAGGCGCTGTACAAAAACTTGCCGTTCCGGGGCACGTTGGCCAGCAAGGTCTGTACATCGGCGTTGTTGGTGACGTTGCACCGGCCCTTGCCGGTGATGTTCAGCTTCTTTCCCAGCCGCTCATTGGGCTCCAGCAGCGTCACCTGTGCGCCCCGCTCCGCCGCGGAGACAGCGGCCATCATCCCGGCGGCTCCCCCGCCGATCACTACCAGCCCCTTACTCATCGTCCATCTTCCCGAACACGCCGTAGGCGTTCCAGATGTCCTCCAGCTCCGCAAAGGTGCGGGACACGTCCGACCGCATCCGGGAGCCCACGGCGATCAGCAGCGCGTTGATGAGGGACAGAGGCGCCACCATGGAGTCCACAAAGGAGATCATCTCACTGGGAGCCAGCAGAGCAGCCTCCGCCATCTGGTAGACGGGGGACAGCTCATTGTCTGTAATAGCCACGATGGTAGCCCCCCGGTCCTGGGCAAACTTCACTGTGTTCATAGTGACCTTGGAGTACCGAGGGAAGCTGATGGCGATCATCACATCCCCGGGGCCGATCCGCAGCAGCTGCTCGAAGATCTCCCCTGCGGCGTTGGACTGCACCAGCGTCACGTTCTCGGACAGCAGGTGCAGGTAGAAGTTCAGATACCCCGCCACAAAGGAGGAGGTCCGCACCCCCAGGATGTACAGGTGCCCGGCGCCCAGGATCAGGTCCACCACCTTGTTGAACTCGGTCCTGTCCGCCTCTTCCGCCACCATCCGCAGCTTGTCCATATCGGACTGGATCACGGCGGACAGCACATCCTGTCCGCCGAACAGATTGTCCGCCGCCTGGATGCGCTGGGTGGAAGTGAGGCGGCTGCGGATCATCTCCTGCAGTGCCCGCTGCATACTGGGATAGCCGTCGTACCCCAGCTCCGATGCGAAGCGTACCACTGTGGACTCGCTGACGCCGGAGAGCTTCCCCAGCTTGCTGGCAGTCATGAAGGCGGCCTTGTCGTAATTCTGCAGGATGTAGTCGGCAATCCGCTTCTGTCCCTTGGAAAAGGTGGGCATATTGCGCTCGATGGTATGTAGGATGCTCTTAGCCACTGCTGTTTCCTCCGTCGGCCGCCTGCAGGGGGCCGTTCTTGATCTTGCCCGGCAGCTCCGCTGGCCCGCCGGACGTTCCGCGGTCTATTGTAGCACAGTTTTTTCAAAATTCAAACCGCTTTGCGGGATTTTTCCGTCTCGCCGCCGGAATGGAAAAGACGCCGCCCCATTCAGGGCGGCGCCTTCCGCTTTTCAGTCAGGGGGTGACTCCCAGCGCCCCTGCCTCGTCCTGTGTCAAATACCGCCACTTTCCCGGCGGCAGATCGCCCAGCTCCAGAGCTCCCTCCCGGACCCGGCGCAGCCGCTTCACCGTCAGGCCGCACTGGGCACACATCCGGCGGACCTGCCGGTTCTTCCCCTCATGAATGGTCACTGCCAGCACCGCGGTTCCGGGAGTTTTCCGCAGCACCTCCACCCGGGCGGGGCGGATGGACTCCCCCTCCAGGTCGGTGACGGCTGCTAGCCGGGCCGCTGCACCGGCCACCGGTCCAAATACGGAGACGTGATACGTCTTTTCCACCTCGTGCTTTGGATGCAGCAGGTGCTGGGCCCAGGCACCGTCGTTGGTCAGCAGCAGCAGGCCCTCGGAATCCAGGTCCAGCCGTCCCACGGGATAAACCCGGCTCCCGCAGTCCGCCACCAGCTCCGCCACTGTCCGCCGCCCCCGCTCGTCCGAGAGGGTGGAGACATAGCCCCGCGGCTTGTTCAGCAGGATGTACACGGCCTCCGCCCGGGGCGCCAGGGGACGGCCGTCCACCAGGATCTCGTCCCGATCCGGGTCTGCACGCTGGCCCAGATGGGCGGTCTGGCCGTTCACCGTCACCCTTCCGGCGATCAAATATGTCTCTGCCGTCCGCCGGGAGCAAACCCCCGCGGCGGACAGCAGCTTCTGCAGTCGTTCTTCCATGTTGTCCTCTCTCTATCCCGGCAACCCCTGCTTCAGAATGCTCAGGGCGCTCTCCATCCGGGGCGCCACGTCGGCGCCATACAGCAGCGCCACCCGGCCCACCTCTTTTCCATTGACCGAAAAAACCGCCTCCCCGGCCCGCCGGCCGGCCCGGATGGGGGCCCGCAGAGATCCGGCCAGCTCCACGTCCAGCTCCAGGGACTCCCCCTCCGCCAGCGGCCAGGCGAAGCTGTCCGCCGCCACCAGGGGCACCGTGGCGCTCATGCCGTTTTCCACCTGGACCCGCTGGATTGTCTGGCCCAGAGAGGCCCCCAGCTTGGCGGGATAGGTGGAAAAACCGTAGTCATACAGGGCCGCGTGGTCCGCCCAGTCGTTGCCGTCCTGGAGAGTCACCGCCACCAGCCGCTGGCCGTTTCGCTCCACACAGCTCACCAGCGTCCGGCCTGCCGCCATGGTATAGCCGGTCTTCAGGCCGATACACCCCTCTATCTGGTTCAACAGCTTGTTGTGGTTGGCCATGGTCCGCCCGCCAATGGTGACGCTGCGGGTGGAGGCCATCCGTACCAGAGTCTCATTTTCCACCGCCGCGCAGGCAAGACGCGCCATGTCCCGGGCCGTGGAGTAATGGTCCTCATGGTCCAGCCCGTTAGGGTTGGCGAAGGAGGAGTGCTCCATGCCGATCTCCCGGGCCGTTGCATTCATGAGCTTTGCAAAGTCCTCCTGGCTGCCGCTGATGTGCTCGGCAATGGCCACGGCCGCATCGTTGCCGGAGCAGAGCAGCAGTCCATACAGCAGTGTCTCCAGCGTCAGCTTCTCCCCCACCTTCAGATACATGGAGGAGCCCTCTGTATACGCCGCCTCCCGGGAGACTGTGACCACATCGTTCAGGTCTCCCTCCCGGATAGCCACCAGGGCCGTCAGAATCTTGGTAGTGCTGGCGATCAGCATTTTCGCGTCGGCGTTCTGCTCATACAACACCCGGCCGCTGTCCACGTCCATCAAAATAGCGGAGGAGGCAGACGTACTGACCGCGTGCGTCTGACAAGGAAAAAGACTGAACAGGGCCGCCAGAGCGATCCCCAAAGCGGCAAGCCGCCGGAGCAGGGTTTGCAAATGCCATCACCTCATTTGTTTGGTGATGGTAGTATACCCCGTTCAGACGGGTTCTTTTTCTTCCTTCTTGTCGAAATATTTTTCCACTTTGTCCACCAGATCCGGCATCATCTCCACCACCCGGTCCAGCGTGGTCATGGGCGGCATCGCCACCGGCAGCACCCGGGTCGTTCCCTCCCGGATCACCAGGAACGCCACAGGCTCAATCTTCACGCCTGCGCCGCTGCCGCCGCCGAAGTCCTTGGGCTGGGTCTTACCGTAGTCGGCGCCGCCGCAGCCGAAGCCCATACTGACCCGGGAAATGGGGATCAGAGTCACGCCGTCAGGCGTGGTGATGGGCTGCCCCACGATGGTGTTGGTGTCCGCCATCTCCCGGATCTTGTCCATCGTGGAACGCATCAAATCGCTGAGGGGTCTCTTCTTGTCCATTGTCTCGTCCATGGATGCCATCCTTTCTCGTCACGCGGCGGGGTGTTCTGCCGCCTTGTTGTCTGCTGCTTTGGATGCGGGCGGCATCCGCCGCCGCTTCATGAACCGCCGGAGCCAGCCGATGGCCGGGACCGCCAGCTGCGTTCCCACGGCGATCAGCGTCCCCAGCCGGATGGAGATGCCAAGCTCTCCTTCCGCCCGGGTCTCCTGCGCGTCAAAATCAATTCCGAGATGAATCCCGGGATCCCGGATCACCACCAGCTTCTCCAGAGCCGGCATCCCGGTCCAGACCAGGGCGTGGAGTCCACCGTACAACTCTGCGGCTGCCGCCGGGTCCTCCGCCCCGCCCAGGGTGGCGGACAGGCGCAGCGGGTCTACGCGGATACCCCGCCGGGTGCGGCGCAGAGCCTTTTGGGCGGCGGGCCACAGCGTCCTTGCGGCGTCCTGAAGATCTTCCAGTTTGGGCTTCGGGATTTTTTTTGCCGCCTCTGCCAGGTCCTTCGGCTCCTTTTTAGGCTTTCCCGTTTTTTTGGTTTCCTGCGGCGTTTTTTTTGCCTCTTTGGACGGTACCAGCCGGACCCGGAAGGGACCAATCGTCAAATCCGCCGCGGCCTGCTCCCTGCCGAAGACCACATACAGTCCCAGCCGCAGCCGCCACAGAAAAATCGCAAGTGCCAGCAGCACCGCCAACGTGATCCAAAGTCCCAGCAACGTCCATCACCCCCCTGACCGCTCTGGCGGAGCGGATTCTCAAGGCGCCTCTTCCTCCATGGCGCCGGCCGTCTCCGGCGTGTCGGCTCCGGTGATCTCTGCCGTGTCCGCCGGGTCCATGATCTGTCCGTCCTCGCCGATCCGCATCTGTCCCTCGCCGCCAAGGTCCGGCAGCTCCGGCAGGTCATCCAGGCTGGTCAGATGGAAGGCCCGGAGAAACTGTTTGGTGGTCCGGTACAGGCGGGGCCTTCCGGGTACCTGCAGGCGGCCGCACTCCTCGATGAGCTTCCGGTCCAGCAGCAGGCCGATGGTATAGGCGCTGTCCACACCCCGGATCTGATCCACATAGGCCCGGGTGGTGGGCTGGTAGTAGGCGATGATGGTCAGCACCTCCAGCGCCGGCTGGCTGAGCTTGGCGGGCTTGCGGATCTCAAAGGCTTTTCGGATCACATCCGCGTAGTCCGGCGCGGAACACAGCTGCCAGGTATCCTCCATGCGCAGCAGCCGGATGCCCCGGCGCTCGTAGGCATAGTAGTCCATCAGCTTCTGGAGCACCTGCTCCACCGTGGGGCGGTCCATCTCCAGGGCCACGCAGATCCGGTCGGTCTGCACCGGCTCCCCAGAGGCAAACAGGATACCCTCCACTGCCGATTCGATCTCTTTCATCTCCATCTTGGAACGGTCCTCTCTCACAGTTTCAGATCCTGGGGCAACTCCCGCTCCTGCCGGACAGTGCAGTCCGTCTCACTCCCTGCCAGATGCAGGATGCGGGCCCGGCACAGCTCCAGCACCGCCAGAAAGGTGGCCACCACCTCGCTGCGGCTGCGGCTGCCCCGAAACAGCAGCAGAAACCGAGTGACGCCGTGAGTCCTTAGCCGGCTCAGAATCTCCCGGGCCTTGCTCTCCACGGGATAGGGCTCGTGCTGGACGATGCTCTGGAAAGCGGAGCGGGGCGGCGGCAGGGACCGCTCCGCCCGGCCCTGGATCTCGGCCATGGCCAAGACCAGGTCCGCCGGTGTCTGGTCGTACTCGTAGATCTTTCCCCGCTTCACCGGCTCCGGCGGACGGGTGAGGATATTCCGTCCGAATTCTCCCATGGGCTCCAGCCGGGCGGCCATGGACTTCACCTTGGCGTAGTTCTCGTTGCGCTTCCGTTCCTCCAGAGAGGCGATCAGGGCATCCATCTCGCTCTGGGCCTCCTCATCTTCAATGGAGAGAAGCATCCGGGTCTTGATGTACACCAGTTGGGAGGCCATGGTGACGAACTCGCTGGCCACCTCCAGATCCATCTCCTGCCGCCGGGCCAGCCACGCCATGTACTGGTCGCAGATCAGGGAGATGGAGATGTCCTGGATCTCCATTTTGTTCTTGCCCAGCAGATATAGAATCAGGTCCAGAGGGCCCTCAAAGTCCTGCATCTCTTCCTCGGATTTGCTGCGGACCACCTTTTCCAGCTTGAATACGGGGTTTTGCAAACCGTTCACCTCAACCAAAAATCAGGGACAACAGGGCACTGTAAATGCCCAGGATGCCCCGGGAGATCAAACTGCTGCCGATGCCCACAAAGGACAACACCAACAGCACGACAATGCCGTACCGCTCATACCGCATCAGCGTGATGTACTGCCGGTCCGGCAGAAACGCCGCCAGCACCTTGGACCCATCCAGCGGCGGGATGGGAATCAAATTGAACAACCCCAGACCGATGGACAGAGGCGCCAGCGTGTACAGGCAGAAGCTGAACACCACGTCCATCGCCGCAGAATAAGGGGCGTAAAGGTAAATCACCTTACTGATAAGCATTGCCAAAACCGCCAGCACAAAGTTGGAGACGGGTCCCGCCAGGGCGGTCAATGCCATGCCCTGCTTGGGCTTTCGGAAGTACCGGGGGTCCACCGGCACCGGCTTGGCCCAGCCGAATCCTGCCACGAACATCATCAGCAGGCCGATCCAGTCGATGTGCCGCAGGGGATTCAGACTCAGGCGGTGCATGGACTTGGCCGTGGGGTCCCCAAGAGCCAGGGCCGCCAGACCGTGGCAAGTCTCGTGGACTGTCAGGCAGAGAAAAATCGCGGCCACCCGCAACACCGCGTCCAGCAGTGAAGTCAGGTCCAGCGCGGAAAGCAATCCCTGTAAATAGTGCAGCATATTCGTCTCCCTGTGATGATAACCCAAAAGATAGGAGTATTATACCAGTTTTCCCCCCGCAATACAAGGAAAATCACCGGAATTCAAAGGGCTTTCAGGCGGAAACAAGCGGAGCGGGTGCTTTCGCACCCGCTCCTGATTCAGCTGGCTTAATAATCAGCCCTTCACCATGGAGGCGATCTCCTCAGCGAAGTTCTCCTGCTTCTTCTCGATGCCCTCGCCCTTCTCAAAGCGGATGGCGTCCTTAAAGGTCACCTTTCCGCCTGCGGCCTTGGCGGCGGAGGCGATATACTGCTCCACGCTCATGGAGTTGTCCTTCACGAACTCCTGCTGCAGCAGGCAGTTCTCGGAGTAGAACTTGTTCAGCTTGCCCATGACGATCTTCTCCCGCACGGCCTCGGGCTTGGAGGCCATCTTGGGATCATTCTCCATCTGGACCATCATGATCTTCTTCTCCTCGTCCAGGACATCCTGGCCCACCTGAGACTTGTCCCAGAAGCGGGGGTTCAGAGCGGCGATCTGCATGGCCACGTCCTTGCCGATCTCCTCCACCTTCTCAGCGGGCAGGTCGGACTCCAGGTTCACCAGCACACCGATCTTGCCGCCGGCGTGCACATAGGGCACGGAGACGTTCTCGGCGAAGCGGGCGAAGCGGCGGACCTTGATGTTCTCGCCGATCACCAGCACCATCTCCTGCTGCTGCTGGGTGACGGTCAGGTCGGTGCCGACGTACTTGCACTCCATCAGCGCGTCCAGGTCGGCGGGAGCCTCCTTGGCCACAGTGGCGGCCACGCCCTTGACGAAGTCCACGAACTTCTCGTTCTTGCCCACGAAGTCGGTCTCGGCGTTGACCTCGACCACCACGCCCACGCCGTCGATGACGGCGGCATAGGCCATACCCTCGGCGGCAATGCGGCCGGCCTTCTTGGCGGAGGCAGCCATGCCCTTCTCGCGCAGCCACTCCACGGCCTTGTCCATATCGCCGTCGGAGGCGGTCAGCGCCTTCTTGCAATCCATCATGCCCACGCCGGTCATCTCGCGCAGGTTCTTTACATCAGCTGCGGTAAAAGCCATTTTGAATTCCTCCAAACAGTTTTGGTATATACGCGCAAATGCGGGCGCAGATTACTCAGCGTCGGCAGCAGCCTCTTCAGAGGCGGCCTCAGCGGTCTGCTCACCCTGCTTGCCCTCCAGCACGGCGTTGGCCATGATGGAGGAGATCAGCTTGATGGCGCGGATGGCGTCGTCGTTGCCGGGGATCACATAATCGATCTCATCGGGGTCGCAGTTGGTATCGGCGATGGCCACCACGGGGATGCCCAGCTTGTGGGCCTCGGCGATGGCGTTGCGCTCCTTGCGGGTGTCCACGATGAACAGGGCGCCGGGCAGCTTCTTCATTTCCTTCACGCCGCCCAGGTACTTCTCCAGCTTGGCGATCTCGCCCAGGTGCTTCATGACTTCCTTCTTGGGCAGCATGTCGAAGGTGCCGTCCTCCTGCATGGTCTTCAGCTGGTTCAGCCGATCCACACGGGTGCGCATGGTCTTGAAGTTGGTCATCATGCCGCCCAGCCACCGGGCATTCACATAGAACTGGCCGCAACGGGTGGCCTCCTCGCGGATGGCCTCCTGTGCCTGCTTCTTGGTGCCCACGAACAGCAGGGACTGGCCGCTCTCAGACAGCTGACGGACGAAGCTGTATGCCTCCTCCAGCTTGCGGACGGTCTTCTGCAGGTCCACGATATAGATGCCGTTGCGCTCCGTGTAGATATAGGGAGCCATCTTGGGGTTCCAACGGCGGGTCTGGTGACCGAAGTGGACGCCCGCCTCCAGCAGGGCCTTCATGGATACGACGCTAGAATTTGCCATAGTTGTGTGTTCCTCCAATTTCAATTTAGTTGGTCCTCCGGCGGTTTCATCCCCCCTGCCAACCCGGCCGTTTTGGGCCCCGGGCACAGACAGAAAGTCGACGCACCGTGCGGAATGCTGAAATATAGTATCACAATCCAGTGTGCAATGCAAGTATTTTTTCCCAAAAGCCGTGTAAAATTCCCGGTTTTGTCCGAATTTGTCCGAGTTCCCCAGCAGCCCCCCATTTGTTGTTGCGCCGCGCCTGTCTGTCTGCTATAATGACCAAAATCCCATTTTCAGTTTATATAAAAACGCGGCAGATCAGAAAGGAGCACATGGATGGACACTGAAAAGCAGAAATCATCTCCGGGTGGAACGGTTCCCGGCGAAAAGGTTCCGCCGGTCCTGACGGCGGAGGATGTGGCGGCGCTGGAGGAACTGTGCGGAGACGTCTCCGGCTACTTTTACAAAATGCTGGACTACCTAGACCAGCGGGTCCGGGACGGTGTGCGTCAGGGAGAGTTCACGGAGGAGCAGGCCCGGGGCGATCTGGATCTTGCCCTGTGGTACGCCTATGCCTGCAACAACATCGACGACTATGACTACTATTATAAAGCTGCCCAGTGGATGCCCGCCTCGGAACCGGCGGCGGAGGCGGCCGGGAGCGGGATCTGGTACTATCGCTACGCCTGCGCCCTGATGTACTGCGGCCGCTTGGAGGAGGCCCGGCATTATGCGGAGACCGGCGTGTCCCTGGACCCGGAGTATCCCTGGGGCTGGCTGGAGACCGCCAAGCTCCGGGCTCACTTCGGCGATGCGTCCGGTGCTCTGGAGGCGGTGGACCGGGGGCTGGCTCTGGTGCCTGGGGACTACGAGTTCACCACCCTCCGTCGGGAGATCCAGGAGGGCCGGACTCTGGAGGAGATGGAGTTCCACTGGATCGACCCGGAGTGCGACGCGGTTCTGCAGGCCGGCGGAGACGAAAACGAGGCGGAAAAGCGGCTGTCCATCGCCGGGATCTGCTGCGATCCGGAGAACCTCGCTGCCATCAAGGCCGCCCTCTCCCCCATGGAGTGGGAGGCGGACGCCCCCTACTGCACCTTCCAGATCCCCTATCAGGGCGGCAGCCTCACCGGCCGGTTCTTTCTGAACGAGGCGGCACTGTCCAAGTTTCCCCTCTCCTGGGTCCGTGAGTTTGTGCGCCGGCTGCCGGAGCTGGACCGCCGGGGCCGAACCTTCCTGGCCGCCCAGGCGGGGCTGGGAACGGAGGGACTATCCCTGGAATGGTTCGCGGTCCATCCGGACCGGACGATGCGCCTGTGTTACATCCGGGGGCAGGACCAGCAGATGGTCCTGTTCGACAGGGATTTCTCCCTTTGCAGCGAGGACCGGCAGCCCGCCCTGACCCGGCCGGAGGGCGGCGCCTTCCTGGCCTTTGTCCTGCTGGAAGCGCCTGCCTGGGACCCGGACCAGTTCCGCCGGGATCTGCGGGATCTGTACGGCATCCCCTGCCTCACAGAGGCGGAGGAATCTGAAGACGGCGGCAGCACCCTGACCTTTGAGGTCAGTGGAATGCTGGCGGCGGTCTGCCTATACCCATTCCCTGTGCCCCACGGCGAGGCGGAGGAAAACGCCGCCCACAACTACCTGTGGCCGGAGGCAGCGGAATCTGCTGCCCGCCACCGGGGCCAGCTGTTGGTGACCGTCCTGCCCCGGGAGGAATCCGTCCGAGAGGCGGCCATACTCCAGGTGAAGCTGGGGTGCGCCGCCTGCCGCCAGCGCGGAACGCTGGGTGTCTACGCCAACGGCACCGTGTACCAGCCGGAGTTCTATCTCAACGCGGCACAGCCCATGGAGGACGGGGAGCTGCCCCTGCTGGATCTGGTGTGGATGGGCCTCTACCGCCGGGAAGAGGGCCTGTGCGGCTACACTGACGGCCTTGCGGCCTTCGGCAAGGAGGAGATAGAGGTTCTGGACACCCAGGCTGCCCCGGGTGACCTGCACAGCTTCCTGTTGGATCTGGCCAGCTATGTATTGGAGGAGGATGTCACCTTCCACGACGGGGAGACCATCGGCTTTACCGAGGGGCAGTATCTGTCCATCTCCCGCAGCGCCGGTGTCTGGCACGACGGCATGACGCTGAAGATCCCCTATCCGGAGGAGCCGTGACCGCTCCGCCGGCATACGCAAATGCCCCCGCGGTGAAAGCCGCGGGGGCATTTGTCAGCAACGCTTGCGCCGCTTCCGCTCCAGGCGGGGATCCCGCCGCTGAAAGGGCTTGTCGATGAGGATGATGTCGTCTCCGATCCGCTGGATGCACTCCCAGGGGATGTAGAACTCCTCCCCCCTGCCGAACAGGCCGAAAAAGCGGCCCGGGCCGTAGACGATGATGGCTACCACCTGCCCCTCCGGCACCCGCACGTCCAGGTCCGACACGTAGCCCAGGCGGCAGCCGTCGCAGACGTTGATGACCTCCTTGCACCGGAAATCCCGGATCCTGCACTGCACCGCGCTCACCCCCTGCCTTGAGACTATGCAGTGGACGGAATGTCCCAACACTGTTTTATGCAGACGGGCAGAAAGCGACAAAAGCTTCCAGTATAGGAAAAAAGCCCTCCGGCCATACTGAACTCATGAAGTTTCAGGGTTTGAGGGGGCACAGCCATGCAGGGCAAGGTGGAGATCGCGGGCGTCAACACGGCAAAGCTGAAGGTGTTGAAAAACGAGGAGACCATGGAACTCCTGCGCCGTACCAAGGCCGGGGACCAGGAGGCCCGCCGGGAACTGATCGAGGGAAATCTGCGGCTGGTGCTCTCCGTCATCCAGCGCTTCGCCGGCCGGGGCGAGAACGCCGACGACCTGTTTCAGGTGGGCTGCGTGGGGCTCATCAAGGCCATCGACAACTTTGACATCAATCAGCCGGTGCGGTTTTCCACTTACGGCGTGCCCATGATCATCGGCGAGATCCGCCGATATCTCCGGGACAACAGCGCCATCCGGGTGTCCCGCTCCATGCGGGACACGGCCTATAAAGTCCTGCAGGTCCGGGACAAGTACCTGGCGGAAAACCAGCGGGAGCCCACGGTGGAACAGATCGCCCAGGAGCTGGGCATCCCCCGGGAGGAAGTGGTCTTCGCCATGGACGCCATCGTAGATCCCGTGTCGCTGTACGAGCCGGTATACTCCGACGGCGGCGACGCCATCTGCGTCATGGACCAGGTCAGCGACACCCGGAACACCGACGAGGCCTGGACGGACCGCATCGCCCTGAAAGAGGCCATGAAGCGGCTGGATGACCGGGAGCGGCGCATCCTCTCCCTGCGGTTCTACGAGGGAAAGACCCAGATGGAGGTCAGCGCGGAGGTCGGCATCTCCCAGGCTCAGGTGAGCCGGCTGGAGAAGGGCGCCATCAACACCATCAAAAAAAATATATGAGCAGGCGGGGCCGGGAAACCGGCCCCGCTGTCTTTACGTCTCAGAGGCTTCTGTTGTCTCCGTCGGTGAGAGCCCGTTAAAGAAGCTCCCGCCATCCGACAAAGTGAACGTCTTGGACAGGCCCGCGGCGCTCTGGCCGCCCTCTCCGCCGCCGGGGCTGCGGCCGCCTGCGGGAGATTCCCTACCGTCAGGCTCCATTTCCCCATCCGGGCGCTCAGGGGGATCGTCCGGAACTTCACTGCCAGCGTTCTCCGGCACCTCGCCCTCCGGCGCCTGCCAGGGATCCAAGTCCGCGGGAGGCGCCTCACCGCCCATGTGCCGACCGCCGCCGGGGCTGCCCACGCCGTCGGACATGGTGCCGGCCAGTTGGGTGTCTCCCTGCCACAGGGTGTAGTCCCCTGCCGTCAGGTCCGGGGAGGACACCACCAGACAGGTGAAGTCGTTTGCCAGCGTCCAGGTGCCCACAGTCTCCCCGTCGGCGTTTTGCAGGGTATAGGTCTGGCCGCCGTTCTGCCGGGATGCAAAGGAGAACACCACATAGTTCTGGGCCCCGCCGTCGATTTGGTCATACATATTGCCGGAGGCCGCTACTGTGCCGCCGTTGATGGTGATGCCCATGGTGGCGTCGATACCCGCGTCCCCGCTGTCGGAGCAGGCCGCGGCGGTGACGGCGCCGCCGTTGATTACCAGCCAGCCGTTGGAGTCGATGCCGTCGCCTTCGCCGGTCTCGCCGGTAACCTGAATGTTCACGGAACCGCCGTTGACAGTGGTGACGGATACATTGTCCTCATTGGTGTTGATGCCGTCATTGCCGGAGGTGATGTTGATGGTGCCGCCGTTGATGGTGAGGTGCAGCTCCGTGTCCAGCCCCTCATTGTCGGCGGTGATGTTCAGCACACCAGTGCCGGCCTCACCCCCGTCCACATTCATGGACATTTTGGAGTAAAACGCGCCGTCGTATTTGTGGAGCTTCTCGCTGTCCTCCACGGTCATTCCGTCCTCGCTGAGCACCACGCTGTCCGGGTCGTAGATCCGGGCCACATAGGAGCCGGTGACGTTGTTGATAGTACCGTCAGCAATCAGCACGTTGGCACCGGCGGCGGAGGTGTCCACGGTCTCCGAGGCGGTGTCCTCGTCTGTGCTGCCGCACTCATAGACGTTATAGAAAATCACCGCCGGGGCCACAGTGCAGGTGATGTCCACGCCGTTCAGGATCAGCGTCACCACTGCCGCCGGGTCGTCCTCCGCGTCCTCCCCCAGGTCCACAGCGATCTGTCCTGCGGACAGGGTGCCGCTGAGGGCGTAGGTGCCGGGTTGTGTGATGTGGACCACCGTGTGGGCCTCCGCCTCTTCGGCGGTATGCGCGTCGGCCTCCGTGCCCTCGCCGTAGGTGAAGTCGCGGCCGGACTCATAGCAGACAATGTCATGGGCCGTGTGGACGGCGGCTGACTCGTCTGTGGAGACCGCCTTCCCGTCCACAATAATGCCGTCGTCCGAGAGGACGATGGAAACAGCGTCCGGGAATTCCTGCGCGGCCATCTCGCGGCCCTGCGCGCCGCAGCCGGAAAGCGCGGCCGCAGCCATCGCCAGCCCCAGCAAGAGAGAAGCAATTCGTTTCATTGCAGCAAATCCTTTCCGTCAAGATGGAGGCAGTCTATCATGGATTTCTGAATTTCCGCTGAAAAAGGAGGAAAAAAATTGACCTTTTCACAAGTTCGGAGTAAGCTGAAAGCAAGTCATCAAAAACGAGGAGACCGCACACATGGACTACAAAAAGCTCAGAGACACCCGGAACAGCTCCAACCCCTTCGCCCAGCGGCTGGGGATCTTTGTGGAGGAGATCGGCCCCGGCTACGCCCGGGCGGTAAAGGACATCACGGCGGAGGACGCCAACCCTGTGGGGGTTGCCCACGGGGGCTGCTACTTCTCCCTGGCAGACACGGCCTGCGGCTCCGCCATGGCCTCCCACGGATATTATGCCGTGACGGTGAACGCCTCCTACAACTTTCTCCGCAGCGCCAAGCTGGGGGACCATCTGGTGGCAGAGGCCCGGGAGACCAAGCCCGGCCGAACTCTCTGCTTTTACGAGGTGGAGATCCGGGACCAGGCGGGGACGCTGCTGGGGAACGGATCCTTCACCTTCTACAAGCTGGACCGGGAGATCCCGCTGTGAGAAGCGCATACAAAAAGACCGCCCTTCGGCGGTCTTTTTGTATGCTTATTTCTTGAAGCTGTCCTTCAAGCTCACAGATCGGTTGAACACCAGATGGCCGGGCTTGGAGTCCTTGCTGTCCAGGCAGAAGTAGCCCAGGCGCATGAACTGGAAGCTGGCGGGAGCTGCGGCATCCGCCAGGGAAGGCTCCACCTTGCAGCCGGTGAGGACCTCCAGGGAGTTGGGGTTCAGGCACTCCAGAAAGTTCTTGTCGGCGGCGTCCGGGTCCGCGTCGGTGAACAGGTTGTCGTACAGCCGCACCTCCGCGTCGATGGCGGTGGCGGCATCCACCCAATGGATGGTGGCACCCCTCACCTTCCGGCCGTCAGCGGGGTCGCCGCCCCGGCTCTCCGGGTCGTACTCCGCCAGCACCTCGGTGACGCTGCCGTTCTCGTCCTTCACGCAGCCGGTGCAGCGGATGAGATAGGCCCCTTTCAGGCGGCACTCCGGTCCATTGGGGTAGAGCCGCTTGTACTTGGGCACCGGGGTCTCCAGGAAATCGTCGGACTCGATCCAGAGGTTGCGGGAGAAGGCGATCTCCCGGGTGCCGGCGGCGGGGTCCAGGGGGTTGTTCTCCACGGTAACGGTCTCACTTTTCCCCTCCGGATAGTTGGTGATGGTCAGCCTGATGGGCCGGATCACCGCCATGGTCCGCTGGGCGGTCTCGTTCAGGTCCTCCCGCAGGCAGTGCTCCAGGAAGCCGTATTCCACCACGTTGGCAGACTTTGCCACACCGATGCGCTCACAGAAGTTCCGGATAGACCGGGGCGTATAGCCCCGGCGGCGCAGGCCGCAGAGCGTGGGCATCCGGGGATCGTCCCAGCCGGAGACCCTCCCCTCCTCCACCAGCTTGCGGAGCTTGCGCTTGGAGAGCACCGTGTGGTCGATGCCCAGGCGGGCAAACTCGATTTGCCGGGGATGGCTGGGCAGGTCACAGTGCTCTACCACCCAGTTGTAAAGGGGCCGGTGGTTTTCAAACTCCAGGGAGCAGAGGGAGTGGGTGATGCCCTCCAGCGCGTCCTGGATGGGGTGGGCGAAGTCGTACATGGGATAGATGCACCACTTGTTCCCCTGGCGGTGATGGGGCAGGTAGTTGATCCGGTAGAGCACCGGGTCCCGCATATTGAAGTTGCCGCTGGCCAGGTCGATCTTGGCCCGCAGGGTGTACTTGCCCTCCGGGAACTCGCCGTTCTTCATCCGCTCGAACAGGTCCAGGCTCTCCTCGATGGGCCGGTCCCGCCAGGGGGAGCGGGCCGGAGTGGTGGTATCTCCCCGGTACTCCTTGAACTGCTCCGGCGTCAGCTCGCAGACATAAGCCAGGCCCTTCTTGATGAGGCCCACCGCCTGACGATAATCCTCGTCAAAGTAATCCGAGCCGTAGAAGAACCGGTCGCCCCAGTCAAAGCCCAGCCAGTGAATGTCCTGCTGAATGGCGTCTACGAATTCCTCGTCCTCCTTGGTGGGGTTCGTGTCATCCATCCGCAGGTTGCACAGGCCGCCGAACTTCTCCGCCGTGCCGAAGTCGATGGTCAGCGCCTTGCAGTGCCCGATGTGCAGGTAGCCGTTGGGCTCCGGCGGGAACCGGGTGTGGACGGTCATCCCCTCGAACTGGCCGCCGGGGCCGATGTCCTCCTCGACGAAAGCGTGGATAAAGTTCCGGCTCTCCGGCGCCTCGTCCTGCGTCAGCTTGATCTCCTCTGCCATGCGCTGTCATTCCTCCCTCTCGCGCAGTGTATCGTTGGTATGCGTACACGTTAGGATATTTATTATACAAAATCTGACGGGGAAATGCAATACGTTGTTTTAGACGGCCATTGGCGGCATGGGGACAGCAAAAACTTGTCTGTATGCGGGAATATGTCAAAAGCGATCACATATTCACAAAACGGAGATTGACCTGTCCTCAATGCCCAAAAGCGGGATGCGTCGGCACCGCATCATAAGATAAACCTGCCGCTGGCAGCGCCTTTGGCGAACCGGCAGGACAGTTGCGTTCTTTCGCCGGATCTGGTACGATACGAAAAAAAGGCCGGCGTCTCCGGCGGAAAGAGAGCGTCTGTATGGAACCGGGATTCATCGATCTGACGGCGGAAAACATCGCCGATCAGCACCTGTGCTGCATCATCCGCAGCAAAAAGCCCCACCCCGGCGTGGAGGCTAAACGCCGATGGCTGGTGGACCGCCTGCCGGAGGGGCACGTCTTCCGGAAACTGGATGTCAAGGAAAAGGTCTTTATCGAGTACGCCCCTTTGGAGACCGCCTGGGTCCCTGTAGAGGGGGACAACTATCTGTACCTCTACTGCCTCTGGGTGGCCGGTGCATACAAGGGCAAGGGGTACGGCCGGGCGCTGATGGAGCACTGCCTGGCGGACGCCCGGGACCGGGGAAAATCCGGCATCTGCATGCTGGGGGCGGAAAAACAGAAGGCCTGGCTCTCCGACCAGTCCTTCGCCCGGAAGTACGGCTTTGAGACGGTGGATGAAACGGGCTATGGCTACACCCTGCTGGCCCGATCCTTCGACGGTACCCTCCCCCGCTTTACGGACCAAGCCAGGGCGGGGACCATCGAGGAAAAGGCGCTGACGATTTATTACAGTGACCAGTGTCCCTATGCGGTCAACAGCCTGGAGATCATCCGGCAGGTGTGTGGAGAGGCCGGGGCTCCGTATTCTCTGGTGCCTGTGGACACATTGGAGAAGGCCAAGGCCCTTCCCTGCGTGTTCAACAACTACGCCGTGTTTTACGGCGGTGCCTTCCAGACGGTGAACCTGCTGGACGCCGCTTCTCTACGGCGGCTGCTGAAGCGGTAAAGCTGCCCTTTTCCGCCGCCGCAACCGATTGTTGCCGGATAGTTGGTGGTCAAAGGAGTTGAATTCTGGTAGCATAAAGTCTGAAAGGAGGTGTGTCCATGACCACGCTGGGTCAGCGGATCAGGGAACACCGCCGACGGGCAGGCTTGTCCCAGGAGGCTCTGGCCCGCCGGATGGATGTCAGCCGCCAGGCGGTTACCAAATGGGAGTCCGGCCAGAGCGCCCCCAGCACGGAGAACCTCTTCCGCCTGGCGGAGCTCTTCGGCACCACGGTGGACCTGCTGCTCCCATCAGAGGGGGCGGACGCTCCGGCGGCAGAGGCACCTCCACCCCTGTGGTCCCGGATCCGCTGGCGTCCCCGGGTCCTGGCGGCTCTGGCGGTGACTGCGGGGTATCTTGTCTTTTACCTGCTGGGCCGCATCCTCTGGTGCCCCCTGGAGGACAGCTCCCTGCTGGGCTGGCTGCTGTGGGAGCGGCCCAGCGGCGGGGAGAGCTATCTCTACGGCTGGCTCCTCAGCAGCGGTCTCTTCTGGTGGGCCATGGCCCTCTCCGCCCTGACGGCGCTGCTGGGGTGGTACCGGCTCTCCTGCACCACCTGCGCCTATTTTCTCATCGGATTTTTGATGGGGCTGGTTCTGGGGCCCCACCCGCCGGGAGCGGCCATGGGACACGGGCACTACGGCTGGGCCTTCTGGGGATGCATCTATCTGCTGTCCCTCCCCATGGGGCTGCTGGCGGAACGGGCGGGACGGAAGGGCGTGACGTTCGCTTCCCGCCGGGGACGGCTGCTGGCGGCGGGACTGGTCCTGTGCCCGCTCCTGTCCGCCGTTCTGGCGGCGTTGGCAAAAGCGCCCTGAAATTTGTAAAAAGAGTCCGGAGAGAATGCACACCCTGCATCCTCTCCGGACTCCTTTTTACGGCCGGACTGCACGCTATTCCAGCAACCAGTCCTCCACCACATCCCGCGCCGCGACGGGCGTCACGCTCCCCCGCATCAGCTTGGACAGCAGCGACAGGATCCCAGACTGCGAGGCGGTGATCCCCGGGATCTCCGTCCGCTCCCCGCCGCTCTCCACGCGGATGCCGTAGCACTCCCAGAGGGCGTCCCACTCCTCCACCAGCAGAAAGTAGTCCACCGGTACGCCGCGGCACGGCCTTCTTCCTACCAGGAAGGCCCGCACCTCGATTTCCTCCTTCTGTCTGTTGTCACACACGAACAAAAAAATTGTAGCACTGCCGTTTGGGGGAATGCTGTCGGACCCTGTCGATGGCCCGGCTTCCTCCCGCTTTTTACTGAGTTTTCACCATTCGGGAAAGGAACTCCTCCCGGCTGTATAACAGGTTCAACGCCTCTAACATGCCGTTGGGCGTCAGGTGCTCCGGCAGGTCCAGCTGCTTCAGCAGCGCCCGGCGCTTCGCGGCGCTGTCGGTTCCGCCGGTGAGGCCCAGGGCGAACAGATCCGCCTTGGTGATAGGGTCTCCCGGACACTCCGTCGCCCCCTCGTCGGCGAAGGTGGCGCCCGCCCGGCGCAGGGCCTCCAGCAGCACGGCGGGCCTCATACCCTCCACGCCCAGCTTGCCCTCTTTGCCGGGGGTCCGCTTGCGGCGCTCCTTGCCTGGGATGTCCGGGATATATGCCTGCTTCACCCGATCCTGTGGGAGGGCACCCTTCAGATAGTTCCGGATGACGAACCCTGCCCCATCGCTGTCCGTCAGCACGATGAGCCCCCTCTGCTCCGCCAGGCGGCGGAGAAAGGCCAGCTTCTCCCGGTCGTTGAACACGGCGAAGCCGCCCAGTGTGATGATGGTAGCGTCCACCACCTGACTGAGGGCGTTTTTGTCGTAGCGGCCCTCTACCACAATGACCTCTCGGATCGCTTTCTTCATCGCCGCTGCGCCCCCAGACGCACCAGCAGCAGCTTCAGCTCGCCCACGGCGTCCACGCCCTTCTCGCTCTTCATCCGCCGGTCCAGCACCTGGCACATCTGCACCGCGTCGGCGCACCAGGCGGCCGTGGTCTTTTTGGCGGCGGAGAGCAGGAGTTTGGCCGGATAGTCGCTCTTCATCTCCCACAGCTCCATGAGCCAGTACTTGTCCTTGCCGCTGTCAATGGCCATCCGGGCGGTATAGATGCGCCGGAGCTGGCTGCCCAAAGCCGCCAGGATCATGATGGGCTCTGTCTGCATTTTCAGCAGATCCCCCAGGATGCGGGCCGCCCCGTCGTAATTCCCCTGGAGCACCGCGTCGGACAGGCGGAACACCTCCGCCGACAGCACCGGATCCGCCACAGCGTCGATGTCCTTCTGGGTGATGGCCCTGCCTTTGGCATAGGCGCCGATCTTTGCGATCTCCGGCACCAGCCCCGTCATCAGACCGCCGCAGGTGAAGATCAGGTACTCCGCCGTCTGACGGTCGATCTCCTTCCCCAGGGCCTTGAACCGCCGGGCGATCCACACCACCAGGTCGCTGTTGTCCGCCGGACGGAACTCCACCGCTTCCACGTGGTCGGTGACGGCCTTGTACAGCTTCTTCATGGTGCGGTTGGGCTTGTATTCCACCGTGTCGTAGAGGAACACCACGCAGCAGTAGGGCGGCACATCCTCCAAAAAGGCGATCAGCTTTTCCCGCTGCTCCTCGTTCAGCTTGAACAGGTCGAAGTCCGACACCACAATCAGCGTCCGCTCCGCCATCATGGGCATGGCCTCCGTCACCTCTGCCAGCTCCTGCACTGTCAGTCCCTTGCCGGAGAGCCGGTGGTAGTTGAACTCCTCGAAGCCCGCCGGGATCAGGAGCCTGTGCAGCTCCTCCAGATAGTAGCTCCGCAGATACGTCTCCTCTCCGTAGAACAGGTATACGTTCTGTGGGGTCTGTGCCTTCAGATCCGCCCGCAGGCGATCGAAGCCGTTGTTCTTTTTTTCAGCCTTAGGGGGCATGGTCAGTCTCCTCCGTGTACGGTCACTAAAATATTTCCCTGCCGGTCGGTGCGGTAGATCTCCGCTCCCGCCTGGCTCAGCCGGTCCATGGCCTCCTGCGTGGGGTGGCCGTAGCTGTTGTCGCCCACGCTGATGATGGCCGTCTCCGGCCGCACGGCCTGCAAAAGCTCCTGCGAGGAGCTGTATCGGGAGCCGTGGTGGCCCACCATCAGCACCTCGATATCCGGCAGATCGTACTGCCCCACCAGCTTGCGCTCCGTGCTGCCCGCCATGTCGCCGGTGATGAGCACGTCAAAATCCCCGGCGCTGCACAGGGCCGTCAGTCCCTGCTCATTGAGGTCGCCCTCCCCCACCGGGGGATAGAGGCTCAGCACCGCCCCGCCCAGCGGACACTCCCCCGTCCGGCGGACATACATCACCTCGATGCCGTTCTTCTCCGCCAGCCGCAGCAGCCGCTCCCTCACGCCGTATTCGTCCTCGATATCCGGCAGATACAGGGTCTGCACCTCCAACCGGGCCAGCAGCTGATACAGGCCGTTGGTGTGGTCGGCGTGATAGTGGGTCACCGCCACGGCCCGCAGCCTGTGGATACTCATGCTCTCCAGCTGATCCGCCGCACGGCTCCCGGCATCCACATAGCTGTTGCTGGAGCCGCAGTCCACCACCACCGCCTGATCCCCGGCATACAGCAGGGTACACTGTCCCTGCCCCACATTCACCGCCATGGCGTTCATCTCTCCGCAGCGGCTGAGCCGGACATTGAGTCCCACCGTCAGCAGTAGGGTCATGGCCGCCAGCGCTGCCGCCACGGCGTATTTCCGCCGCCGCTCCCCGGTGATGGCGCAGGCGGTGAAGAGGGCGTAGGCGTACACCAGCCAGTATTTGAGATAACGGTTGGAAAAATACAGCGCATGGCCCGGCAGACGGGTCAGAGCCGACGCCATCCACAGGACATACCGCACCAGCGCCCACACGCCCCAACCCAGCACCCGTGCCGCCGGAAGCCAGAGAAAACCCGCCAGCGTCGCCACGAAGGCCAGCATGAAGCTCCATCCCGCCGCCGGAAGGATGAGCAGATTGCTCAGCGGTGCTATGAGGGAAAATGTGTTGAAGTAACAGGCCGTCAGCGGGATGGTGAACACCATGGCCGCCAGCGAAGCGGAGAGATTGGCGGCCACGAAGGACACCACCGCCCGCACCGGCCGCTTCTTCCCCCGGTACAGCCCCTTGAAAAAGCCGCTCAGCCTTTGGGAGAAGCACACCAGCCCCAGCGTGGCGGCAAAGCTCAGCTGCAGGCTCACCCCCGCTGCAGCGAAGGGATTGGCCAGCAGGATCACCAGCAGCGCCGCCGACAGGCTGGTAAGCCCGTCGCTCTCCCGGCGCAGCAGCGGAGCCGCCAGCAGGAATATCTGCATGATGCAAGCCCGGACCACCGAGGGCGTCAGGCCCACCATCACCATATAAAACAGCAGCACCGCCATAGAGAGCCCCGCCCCCAGTGCCCGCCGCCGGACGGGGAGCAGCAGCCCCAGCAGAGACACCAGAAAGGCGCAGTGCAGCCCCGATACGGCCAACAGATGGGCCACCCCCGCCTGCGTCATGACGGCGGCGTCCTCCTCCGTCATGCCGCTGCGGTCGCCGGTCAGCTCCGCCGTGACGAAGGCCGCCGTGTCGCCGTCGGGCCATATGGCGGCGATCTTCTCCCGCAGGGCATATACCGCCCGCTGGGGCAGCCACCGGATGCTTCCGGCGCTGCCCTCCTCTGCTGTCAGCGGCCCACGGGCATACAGCAGAGCAAACACGCCCCGTGAGGTGAAGGCCGTCACATCGTTTTCCCGGATGCGGGCGGCGTCCTGCCATTGGGCCATGCCGGAGAGCTGCTGCCCCGGCTCTAAACCGGCATATTCCGCATCGGCGTAGACCTCCGCCTTGGCCGCCGAGCCGGAGAGGCGGATGGTGACACGGACGCCCCACTCCGTCTCCACCGGGCGGGAGAGCACCGTGCCGGAGAACTCCCCCACCTGCCCGCAGCGGGCTGTCACCGGAGCCTGTACCAGTGCCTGAAACAGCGCCGTGTACACCAGCGCCCCGCACAGGGCAAAGAGGATCAGCATCCCCCGCAGCCGCAGCCGGGCGGGCATCGTCCGCTTTAGCCCCAGCAGCACCAGTCCCGCCAGCAGGCAGGCCCCTGCCGCCCACAGCTGCCAGACGCCCACGCCCAGCAGCACGGCGGCAAAAACGCCCGCCGCAAAGGACAGCGCTATGGTGGCCAAGGTCCGCATCCTCTCTCCCCCCTCCCTGCTGCTTTTCGTCTTATTATAGCAAACCTCACCGCCCCCGGCAAGGCCTTTCCTTGACAGGTGCCTCATGCGTGTGATAGCATCCATATATGCTATCCACTCTCACATGAGAGGGAACCATGAAGCTTCTGGTAAACGATCTGAAGCTGTACTTCGGTCTGATGTTCCTGCTGCCCCTGACGCTGGCCGGTCACAAGCTGCACCTGACCCTCCCTGCGGGCAGCTTCTTCCACCTTTTGGTTTTCCTGACCCTCATCGGGGGGGGCTCTCCAACAACGACGTGATCTCCTCCGACCAGGACAAATACTACGCCGTGTTCCTGCTGCTGGTTTACCGGCTGGCTCCCCGCACCTTCCGTCTCCGCATCTGATTTCACGAATTATAGCAATGGAGGTTCTGCACCATGACTGATCTGGAACGGGCCAAGGAGGCCCTGACAACCATTGACTGCACCTGCGCCCTGTGCCGGGACGAGGAGGTCCGCACCACCCAGCTTCGGGGGGTAGCGCCCCTTCTTAGCTGGCTGGAGGAGGGCCTTTCCGGCTGGAGCGTGGCCGATCGGGTGGTGGGTGCCGGAGCCGCATGGCTCTATACCCTGCTGCACCCGGCGATGGTCTATGCCCCGGTGATGAGCCGCCGGGCCACGGCCATTCTCACCCAATACGGTGTTCCCTATACCTGCGATGAGGTGGCGGAGTCCATCCTGAATCGAACCGGCACGGGCCTCTGCCCCATGGAGGAGGCCACCGCCGACGCCGCCGACCCTCAGCAGGCACTGGCGGCCATCCGGCAAAAGGTGCAGGAGCTGAGGGCCATGTCCGGCCGCTGATCCCCCCGCTGCCCCAGCCCATGCCCGCCCCACAAACAGCGCAAGCCCCACAAACCGCGCAAGCCCCACAAACAGCGCCCCGGCCGCATGGCCGGGGCGCTGCTTTTCCGCAATATTTTCCTGTCACTTCCCCCGTGGGGAACGCCACACCTCCGGGAAGTACTGTACCTCCATCGATACTGCACCTCCGGGAACGCATCCCGATAAAAGCACCATTTGCCCAGAAAAATGCCCGCCGCAGGCCGAAGCCTGCGGCGGGCACGCTTTTGCAGTTGGTGCTTATCCTCTCATGTGACGGTCACGCAGACCTCTCACAGCGAGTGCTTCAGCGAGCCTTACGCTTCAGGACCACCACAGCGGCGGGGATCATACCGCAGCTGATAACGGCCACAGCCACCCACAGCATCACGTTGCTGGCGTCGCCGGTCTCGGGAGGCGTAGTGGGCTTGGGATCGGTGGTACCGGAATCACCGGGCTTAGGATCGGGCTTGGGGTCGGGGTTGCCGGGCTCAGGATTCTCAGGCTGCTGAACACCCTCGTAAGCGACGGCGCTCAGGCTCCGGGAGAAGATGAAGTTGCTGATGAAGGTGAATTCATCCGTCTGATGGATCTTGTGGTTCAGTACATTGGCAAACAGAGCGATGTCCATGTTGCCGGACTGATACTCGAAGCCCACCACACCGGTGTTGTAGGTCTCGAACTGCTTCACCAGATCGTCGTCGGTCAGGCAGATGCAGCCCTGCAGCGGGGCCTTGCCGGCGTTCTGCACCAGAACGGTAGCGCCCTCGGGGATCTTGGTGAACCAGTTGGTGCCGTACTCGTACATCACGTCGTCACCCTCGTTGATATAGGTGGCGTTGACCAGGGTGTTGTTGGGATATACCACCCGGCCCAGGAAGTCGGTACCCTTGTCGCAGGAGGAGATCTCCACGCCCAGCTCCTGCATGAAGGCAGATCTGCCGGTGATGGCATCGTTGCTGTAGCCCATGTAAGGCGTACCGGCCTTCACGGCGGCCAGGGCATCGTCGCTGAGGGCGCGGGAGCCCACGATGACGTTGGCCTTGGTCAGGTCATCGGTCATGGTGAAGCCCATGGCGGTCAGAGCCAGCCAGTCGAAGCGATAGTTATAGGAGCCGGAGCGCAGGGTGGTCTCCACGTAGCCGGAGGTGTTGTCGGCGGGCTTGCCGGGCAGGTACACCTGGGGATTGAGGATGACGGCGGCCTTGATGCCGGCGCCGTACTCGCCGGTGGCGGTGAGGACATAGTCCTTGGCCACGGTCATGAAGTCCTCATAGGAGCAGATGAAGTTGCCCTTCTCGCTGCCCTCGGTGATCATGGCCACGGTCTTGCCGGCGTTCAGCAGAGCGTTGACGGCATTGGCGGAATCGTTGGAGACGTTGTCGATGATGACATCGGCATTCTCAACGCCGTCGAAGTCGGCGGTGCACTCAGCCAGAGCGGCCAGAGTGCCCTCATAGTCGATGGTGGCCTGGCAGGACTGCATGATGGTCTCATAGGCAGCGGGCTCGGCCACGATGATACGGTCATAGCCACGGGCATGGCTGCGCTGGGCAAAGCTCTCGGAGTACAGGCCGGACCACACGCTGATGAAGGTGCCGTCGTACAGCTGGCTGTTAGCCAGAGAACGCTTGGCCTGATACATGGAGATGACCGTGGTGCCCTCGGGATAGGTCACGCCGTCATAGACGAAGGACTCGGTGGCCACGTTGACCTTGACATCGTTGCGGGTCAGATACTTCAGCTCCGCAGCGGCGTCGAAGAGGTTCTTCTGGTTGTCACGATCCAGGGGGATGATGTAGCACTCGGGATAGAAGTTGCCATTCTGGCCCTCGCCGTCGTACACGGGACGCATCAGCTCAGCCTGAGCGCCGGTCTCGTCGTACTGGTTCACGTACCAGGGAGCCACATCGGCGTTGGAGTTGGTGTTGTTCACGCCACGGGAGAACAGCTTGGCCTGATTCTCCAGCATGGAGATCTTGTTGTCACGGATGAACATAGCCTGGGTCATCAGGCCGTAGGGAACCATGTACTCGGCGCTGATATCGCTGTACACGGGCAGCTCCCAAGTGATGCCGGCGGTGCCGATCAGCACGGGATACTGAGAACCGTAGGCAGTGGTCATATCATCCCAAGGAGAAGTCCACTCCTTGCCGGTAGGGGAATCCTCGTTGCCTCTCAGGAAATCCCGGAAAGGCATCTCGAAGCTGTTGTGCTCGGGGTTGTTGGCGATGGCGCCCATACCCACGGCCTCGCCCAGCTGGATGAACTGCTTGGCAATCAGGTCGTACTCATAGTTGGGCTCGTGGGGAGGCGTGCAGGGCTCGATGAGCATGGCCTCCACGCGGCCGTGGATCTCGGTGAACACCATGGGGTTGAACTTATTCACCAGGGCCATGGCGTTGGCATCCTCAAACAGGGTCTGGTTGGCCTCGTCACGGTTGGGGTCATAGCCCTGACCGGTGGTGCGGGTCATGTGCTCATAGCCCTCGATGTTCTGCTCGGGGACGATGACCATAAACACGTCGCCCAGCAGCTCCTTGACGTTGACCCGGTTCTCCTGCACGTTATAATAGGCGGCCAGGTCCAGCTGACCGGAGTACAGGCTGCCGTTGGCCTTGTAGCCGTTTTCACCGCGGATGAAGCCGATGTAGGAGGCGAAATTCTTGATCTGCTCGGGAACGGCCACGTTCTGCTTGGCCATTTTCTGGGCCAGAAGCTCCTTACCGGCGTCGGTGAAGCCCTCCAGGGTGTTGACGTTGATGGTCTCGTTCTCCAGCAGCAGGTGGGCGAACTCCAGGATGCCGTTGACGGCGGCATTCTCGTTGGAGTGGACGTTGGAGGCAAACATAGGCACCCGCAGGTCGTCGAAGTCGCCGTTGGCCAGCTTGGTCAGCGCCAGGTCGGGATCGGACTCCACCAGGTCGGTGTAGGCCAGCCACTTGTCAACGGACTCCTTGGAGTCGGCGATGATCAGGTAGGGCATATCATAGCCGTCGGTGGTGGTCTGGCCCATGGACTCCTTGGACACATACAGGTCGGTATCCGTGGCGGCCAGGGCTTCCAGATCGTCATACAGCTCGTACACGGTGCGGAAGCTGTCGTAAGGAACAATCTTGGTGTGAATGGAGCCTACCGCCTCGTCACCGGCGGTCACATTCAGGGTATAGTAGCCGCACAGGTCCAGGTATGCGCCGCCGTTGCTGTGCGGAGCGCTGTAATCCACGCTGCCGGAGCGGTTGCCGAAGTAGCAGTTGATGTCGATCCACAGCTTCAGAGAGACCTTGCCTGCCTCATCGACGGAAATGCCCATCTCCGTAACGCGGAACAGGTTCTGGGGCTGCTTGTCCTTCGTCCACTGGGTCTTCCAGCTGTCCAGAGGGCCGCCCTGATAGGGGTTGGGGAACTTCTCGGGGTTCAGATAGCCGCGCTGGGTGTCGCGGTCCAGAGACAGGGACAGGCCCGCGTCCATGGCGGCGGCCAGCTCATTCTCCGTCAGGTTGGTGGGCAGGGTGACGGTGGCGGTGGCGTCCTCCGCCAGGGAGATCTGCCAGTCGATGTCGGTGTATGCGGGATAGGTATTTGCCAGGGACTTACCGGGGGAACGAGTGTCCTTCGCCACGTCTGCGACGCTTGCGAACGCAGATGCAGGGAATACGAGAGCGAGGATCAGGACAAACGCCAGGATCTTCGTCGAAAGACGGGATCTTTTGTGCTGCATAGTTTTCTCCTTTTCTTCTCTTTCTTTTCCATGGTGGTCCTTGGGTCGTCCGACGGGGCCGCCGGGCCGTCTGTCGGATCGTTGATTTTAGATTAAAACGGTTGTACAGCTTTGTCAATCTGTACAGGCATATGCGGTGCAGTAGAAAAATATTTGTATATTTTGTGCAATGTGCTGTTATGTTTTCCTCTCATGCATTCCATTATTCATATTGTGAATTTCCAGACAGTCGACCATGCGTTCCACAGGCCGCCGCAGCTATTTGGACATCACTCAAAATTTGTATAAGAAAATATGGTTTTTCCCCCGAAAAACCGGGATACCCGGAGGAAATGCAGGCATTTCTTCGGATATCCCGGCACGCATGTTCTTTTCTATAATCGCAATACGCGTTTTACCGCCATCAAATTGGCCGGTTCTGTTATCCCACCGCCTCCAGCATATGCTCCAGCAGGATGCCGTAGCCCTGGGAGGGGTCGTTCACCAGCACATGGGTCACAGCCCCCACAAAGCGCCCGTTCTGGATGATGGGGCTGCCGCTCATCCCCTGGACGATGCCGCCGGTGGTCTCCAGCAGCTGGGGGTCCGTGACCTTCAGCAGCAGGTCCCGGCCGTCCCGGTTCATGGGGCACAGCCGCACGATCTCCACCTGATAGGCCCGGGTATCATCCCCGGAGACGGTGGAGAGGATGGTGGCGGGGCCGGTGGTCACCTGGCTGCGCTGGGCCACCGGCAGGGCCGTGCCGGAGACGAAGTCCCCCTCCGCCACGGTGCCGAAAATGCCGCCGGTGGTGTTGGCGGACACGGTGCCCACGTCGTGCTGGGCCGTGAAGTCCCCCTTCAGCTGGCCCGGCTCACCCTTTTCGCCCTTTTTCACTGCCTTCACGGAGGTCTCCATAATGGAGCCGCTGGACAGCGGCATCAGCTGGGCCGTGTCCGTGTCGGTGATGCCGTGGCCCAGAGCGCCGTAGGCCCCGGTGTCCGGGTCATAGAAGGTCAGGGTCCCCACGCCGGCCATGCTGTCCCGGGTCCAGGCACCCAGCCGCCAGGAGCCGTCCTCCCCCTGCACCGGCACGGCGGTAACGTTCAGGGTCTTGCCCTCACGCCGCAGGCCGATGGCGGCGGGCTGGCCTCCGGTGGCCTGCAGCAGGGCCTGCAGGTCCTCCGTGGAGGTGACCTTTTCGCCGTTGCAGCTGACGATCAGGTCCCCCTCCCGGATGCCGCAGTCCCGGGCCGGGCAGGGGTCCGTTTCCGAGGTGGACACCACCAGCACGCCGTCGGCAAAGAGCTTGATG
>ENA-UEQE01000631-UEQE01000631.1-human-gut-metagenome-genome-assembly--contig:-NODE-631-length-30757-cov-7.002934_pt1 | contig 30757 bp, 28 predicted proteins | sample MGYA00242934_ERZ507935 | MGnify/ENA primary metagenome ERZ507935 (study PRJEB26167, sample SAMN06115423) | human gut metagenome | host: Homo sapiens | place: China:Anhui | collected 2015-03-30 | study... | reverse complement strand
CATAATATGATGATTCAACTGAGAGGAATAAACAAAACGTACTTTAATGGAGCCCCACTGCACGTTTTGAAAGGTATCGACCTAGATATAGAGAAGGGAGAGATGGTATCCATCATGGGAGCCTCCGGTTCCGGTAAGTCAACCTTATTGAATATCTTAGGGATATTAGATACGTACGACACGGGCACCTATCAATTAAACGGACAGTTGATTCAGAATCTCAGCGAAAGTCGTGCCGCCGAGCTCCGGAACCGAATGATCGGCTTCATTTTTCAATCTTTTAACTTAATCTCATTCAAGAATGCCATGGAGAACGTCGCCCTCCCACTCTATTATCAAGGGGTCAGCCGGAAAAAGAGGAATGCCATGGCACTGGAATACTTGGACATGGTGGGATTGAAAGATTGGGCGGAGCATATGCCGAATGAGATGTCCGGTGGACAGAAGCAACGGGTAGCGATCGCCCGGGCCTTGATCGCGAAACCCCAAGTCATATTGGCCGACGAGCCGACCGGAGCGTTGGATAGCAAAACGACCGTGGAGGTAATGGAACTACTACGCAAGGTAAACCTAGAAGGGATGACCATGGTGATCGTTACCCACGAGCCCTCCGTAGCGGAGGCTACAGACCGGATTATCCGGGTAAAGGACGGGTTGATTGAACGTATCGAAAAAGAAGAGAATCATGTTTGACTTTGATAATTTCAGGGAAATATGGAGCACCATCAAAAAGAATAAGCTCCGTACCTTCTTGACCGGCTTCTCGGTCTCATGGGGTATTTTCATGTTGATCGTGTTACTGGGGGCGGGAAACGGGTTGCGCAATGGCATCATGTACAACTTCAGGAATATGTCTACCAACCGGGTCGAGGTATGGACACGCTATACCACCAAGCCTTGGAAAGGTATGCAATCCAACCGCAGCATCAGTTTCAAGGAAGAGGACCTAGGCGCCTTGAAGAGAGACTTCAAGGAGGTGGATCTTTGCTCGGCTACGATCTCCCACAATGACACGATCACTTACAACGAGGAATATGTGACGGGACAAACCAATGGCGTATATCCGGATCATGCCCCGATCAATTACGTGAATGTAGAGACGCATAACGGCCGCTTCATCAATGAGCAGGACATGAGGGACCGAAGAAAAGTAATCGTGATCAGTCCCCGTATGGCGGAGGTCTTGTTTCGTGACGAGAAGCCGCTGGGTAAATACGTGAAATGCGGGAATATGATGTATCAAGTAGTCGGCGTGTACAACGATGATGACAAAAGCAATAACGCTCCCGCTTACATCCCATTCTCCGTAGCCCAATTGCTCTATAATAAAGGATACGGCTTCGGATCGCTAACGTTTACCTTGAAAGGGGTGACTACCGAAGAGGAGAATGAGGCTTTCGAGGAAAGTTTCCGGGAATGGATGGCACGCCGCCACCAATTCGACCCGACAGACAAGAACGCTATCGGTATGTGGAACATGGCGAATGAGTTCTTGATGTGGAATAATATAATGAACGGGATTACCTTGTTTATCTGGATTATCGGTATCGGAACGTTGATGGCGGGAATCGTGGGAGTTAGCAACATCATGCTGATCACCGTACGGGAACGGACCCGGGAGTTCGGCATACGCAAGGCATTGGGAGCTAAACCCGGCTCGATCTTGGCATTAGTAATCGCCGAGTCCATCCTCGTAACAGCCGTCTTCGGCTATGTCGGGATGATCATGGGGATCGGGCTCACGGAGCTAATCAATCACGCGATGGAAATGGCCCAAGCCGGAGCCCAGTCCGGTGGGAATATCGGAGAAGACACGACGGTCTTCCGTAACCCGACCGTCAATCTGGCGATAGCTAGCTCCGCTACGGTCTTGATCATCGCGGCCGGTGTATTGGCGGGTTATTTCCCGGCACGCAAGGCGGTGAAAGTCACGGCTATCGAAGCCATGAGAACAGAATAATCATAAAAAAGAAAAGAACCATGTTTGACATAGACAGATGGGTAGAGATATGGGTGACGATCACCCGAAACAAGACACGCAGCTTGTTGACCTGCTTCGGCGTATTCTGGGGAATCTTGATGTTGGTGATTCTATTGGGAGCCGGAAACGGGATGAAGAACGCCATGTTCTCGAATATCAACGGATTCGCCACGAACTCCGCCTTCTTTTTCTCCGACCGGACCAGCGAATCATATAAAGGCTTTAACAAGGGGCGTCAATGGGACATGCGAAACCGGGACGTGGAGAGCATCCGGAAACAGGTGAAGGACATCGAGGCCGTCTCCCCCATCATCTGGGGAAATCGCTCGGACAAGAATATCGTTTTCGGCCAATTAAGCGGTACTTATAACGTAAAAGGCGTGCAGCCTGATTATTTCAAGATCGAGACCCAGCAGCTTTATTACGGACGGTTACTAAACGAGATCGACGAGATCGAGAAACGTAAGGTTTGCTTGATCGGCGCCAAGGTGAACGAGGTATTGTTCAAGGGAAGTGATCCCTGCGGGAAATATATCCGGGTAAACGGGATTTACTACCAAGTGGTAGGCGTCACGAAGCAACGAGCCTCTAGCGTCAATATCGGCGGACGGGCCGAGGAAAGCGTATTCCTCCCTTTCAGTACCATGCAACAGACGCTGAACCAAGGGGATATCATTCACTTCTTGTGCGTGAGCGCCAAACCCGGCTATAAGATCGATCCGGTGATCACGCAGATCAAGGATATCGTAAAGAGCCAGAACCAGATCTCTCCTACCGACCCGCAGGCCGTGACGGTGATCAACTTGGCGGCTCAGTTCGAGACCTTCAATATGCTATTTATCGGTATCGATATCTTGATCTGGCTCGTGGGTATGGGTACGTTATTGGCGGGTATTATCGGTGTAAGTAATATCATGATGGTAACGGTCAAGGAGCGTACCCGGGAAATCGGCGTACGCAGGGCCTTGGGAGCGAAACCTTGGAACATCATCTCGCAGATCATGAGCGAGAGTCTGCTACTTACGGCCTTAGCGGGTTTGTTGGGGTTAAGCGCCGGGGTATTCCTGCTCGATCTGGTAGATAAGATCATGAGTGCCCAGCCGGCTTCCAACGGAACCATGATGGAGCATCCGGAGGTAAGCATCCAGATCGCGGTAGCGGCCACGGTGATCTTATTATTCAGCGGTCTGCTGGCCGGGCTGATCCCCGCATGGCGAGCTATGCAGATCAAGGCGATAGATGCCATACGAGAAGAATAAACAACAATTGTCAATTAATAAAACTATATAATCATGAAGAATCGCATTGTAAAAAAGATCCTGCGTATCATCTTATTAGTACTTGTGGGAGCAGCGGTAATCGGTACATTCTATTTCTTATGGAAGAAAGCGCAACCGGTCATCACCGTTTATGAGATCGTAACCCCTGAAAAAGGGGATGTGGAAACCAAGACGGTCGCTACCGGAAACGTAGAGCCTCGTTTCGAGGTGGAGATCAAGCCGCAGATTTCCGGTATCATCTCCGAGCTGAAGAAAGAAGCGGGGCAGATGGTCCAAGCGGGAGAGATTATCGCCATTATCAAGGTAATCCCCGAGATGGTACAGCTCAACAGCGCCGAATCGCGCGTGAACCTCGCCAATATCTCTTTGAAGCAAGTGGAAGAGACTTATAAGCGGGATACGCAATTATTTAAGCAAGGTGTTATCGCCCAAGAAGATTTCGATCTTTCCAAAGCGAACTACCTGAAAGCCGTGGAGGAAAAGGATAACGCACAAAGTGCCTTGGAGATCATCCGCGACGGTATAGCCAAGAACTCCAGCGTGGCCAGTACGACCCAAATCCGTAGTACCATTACCGGTATGATCTTGGACATCCCCGTCAAAGTAGGTAACTCGGTTATTCAAGCGAATAATTTCAATGATGGCACGACGATCGCTACCGTAGCCAATATGAACGACATGATCTTCAAAGGAAACGTAGACGAGACCGAGATCGGACGCATCCACGAGGGAATGCCGATCAAATTGACCGTCGGCGCCATGGAAAGCCGTTCATTCGACGCTTTGCTGGAATATGTATCGCCCAAGGGAGTAGACAAGAATGGAGCTATTCAATTTGAGATCAAGGCGGCCGTAACAATCCCCGAAGATGCTTTCATACGTGCGGGATATAGCGCCAACGCCGAAATCGTGCTAAAACGTGCGGAAGACGTGCTTACGATCCCGGAAAGTACGGTTGAGTTCCAAGGGGATTCCGCATTCGTTCAGTTAGTTAAACAAGAGCAACCGGAGCAAGTCTTCGAGAAGCATCCTGTAAAGGTAGGTCTGTCCGACGGTATCAAGATCGAGATTCAAGAAGGACTGGCCGCGACCGATAAAGTCCGGGGCGCAGCTATTGACCCGAATAAGAAATAAAAGAAAGATTGTATGATGAGAAGAAACTTATATATACTGGCAATCGCTTCCCTCCTGTCCGGAAACTATGTTTTCGCTCAGGATGCGGTGAAGCAATGGAGTCTGGAGGAGTGCATCCAATATGCCATCGAGCATAATATCGACTTAAAGCAAAAGGAGCAGGAACAGGAAAGCCGAAAGGTAGACTTACATACCAGCAAATACAGTTGGCTCCCGGCCCTAAATGGCAGTCTTGGGCAGAGCTTCCAGTTCGGACGCTCCACGTCTAAATCCGGGGTGATCGTGGACCAGAACGCCGCCAATTCCACATTGGGGATCAATCTGGACATGCCTTTATTTGACGGGTTAAAAATACCGAACGATATCGCCGCCCGCAAACTTGATCTAAAAGCGTCTATCGAGAACTTGAATAAGGCGAGAGAAGACCTATCCATCAATATAGCTTCCTACTACCTGCAAGTACTTTATAATAAAGAGCTACTGAAAATAGCGCAACTACAAGTGGAACTAGACAAGGAGCAGGTGAATAAAACGGAGGCCATGGTGAACGCCGGAAAGGTGCCTCTTTCCCAACTGTATGATATCAAGGCCCAATTAGCGAAAGATGAGGTCACGCTTACCGAGTCGCAAAACAATGTGAACCTCGCTTTATTGGATCTTGCGCAAAGTCTGGAACTAGAGCGAAGCGACCGGAATTTCGATATACAGACTCCTGTAATTGAAGATGCTGTGGCTGATAATATGAGCAGTATCCTACCTCCGGAAAACATTTACGATCATGCGGTTACGTTCAAGCCTCAGATCAAGGAACAACAGTATTTGCTAGAGAGCCAAAAGAAAATGTTGCGTGTCGCACAAGCGGGCTATTACCCCAAGTTAAATTTCGGGGCTAGTTACAGCAATGGATATTATCATTCTACTTCCGGAGGTGAATTTGCCGATACTCGTTCCTTTAGCGAGCAGTTTAAGCAGAATGGGCAAAAGATCGTCGGATTCTCATTGAGCATTCCACTTTTCAACCGCTTCCAAGTACGCAATAGCGTTCGTACCGCAAGGATCAACATTATCAACCGGGAATTGCTGATGGAAAATACAAAGAAAACATTATACAAGGAAATCCAGCAAGCGTACTACAACGCAACGGCTTCCCAAGGTCGATCTCGATGCCATTGTAGCTGATCTTTGTACTTCCGCAGACTTTTTCTGCAAGATAACGGAACATGGACTCTGTCAGTTCCATCATGCCCTCATAGTCTGTGTATGCCTGATACAGCTCCATCAGTGTGAACTCCGGGTTATGACGGGTGTCAACACCCTCATTGCGGAATACACGGCCGATCTCGTATACACGCTCAAGTCCGCCGACGATCAGTCTCTTTAAGTATAATTCCAGAGAGATACGCAGTTTTACATCCTCATTTAAGGCATTGTAATGTGTCTCAAACGGTCTTGCTGCTGCTCCGCCTGCATTGGATACAAGCATCGGAGTCTCAACCTCCATGAAATCACGGTCAGCTAAGAAGTTACGGATCTCTTTTAAGATTTTGGAACGTTTGATGAATACTTCCTTGCTCTCCTGATTCATGATCAGGTCGATATATCTCTGGCGGTAACGCATATCTGTATCAGTCAGTCCGTGGAACTTCTCCGGAAGAATCTGTAATGATTTTGACAGCAGTGTCATCTCCTCAGCATGGATAGAAATCTCGCCTGTTTTGGTACGGAAAGCGTATCCCTTTACGCCCCAGATATCGCCGATATCAGATTTCTTGAAATCTTTGTAGATCTCCTCACCAATATTGTCTCTTGCAACGTATACCTGGATACGTCCCTTTAAATCCTGAATATTGCAGAATGATGCTTTTCCCATCACACGTTTGAACATCATACGGCCGGCAATCGATACCGGTTTGCCTTCCATCATATCAAAATTATCAATGATATCCGTTGAGTGATTTGTCACATCATATTTTGTAATGACAAACGGATCTTTTCCGTTCTCCTGCAGTTCATGCAGCTTGTCATAACGCACCTGAAGCAGCTGGTTTACATCCTGCTGGTTATTGTTCTGCTCTGCCATGTTTATCCTCCACTTGTTTTATTCCCCGGACAGTCTTTCTGCCCAACTGTCATATCTCTTAGTTTGCTCTGTGAATTGAAAGCACTTTGTATGAAAACTCTCCTGCCGGTGTCTCAACAGTAACGGTATCACCTACCTGTTTGCCAAGCAGTGCCTTACCAACCGGTGATTCGTTGGAAATCTTGCCTTTTAAGCTGTTAGCCTCGGTAGAACCAACAATCTTATACTCTAATTCCTCATCAAATTCGCAGTCAAGGATCTTTACGCTGCATCCGATGCTTACTTTATCAAGATCAGCCTCTTCCTCGACAACTACTTCTGCATTCTTTAAGATTTTCTCAAGTTCTTCAATACGTGCTTCGATGTCTCTCTGCTCGTCCTTTGCAGCGTCGTACTCAGCGTTCTCAGATAAGTCTCCCTGCTCTCTTGCCTCTTTGATCTTCTGTGAAACTTCTTTTCTTCTTACAACCTTTAAGTTCTCTAATTCGTCTTCCAGTTTCTTGAGTCCCTCGTAAGTCAGAATGTTTTTCTTGTCCATTGCATTTACCCTTCTTTATAATAATTATTGTTCGGTTCATATATACGGCGGCACAAAGCCTTGCGCCAGACGCTATGAACGATAAAAAGCCTTCTCAAATCTGTCCTGCCACGGCGCCCCCGTCTTCTTTTTTGGTCTCTTAACAATCACAGTATTATAACCGATAGGCACTGCTATGTCAAGATTTTCAGCTGTTCGCCAGGCTCTTTTATGGATGGGGATATAATGTTTTCCCAGCGCAATCTGTTTTTCATAAAAGGCTCCATCCCACTCAAAATCAAACAGGAAAATACTGCTGCATCCCACTGTTTTTTTTGCCAGTCCAAGGTGCTTTTTTGATACGATAAGCGAAACCAGTCCGTTCTTCTCATACATTGTTTCTACAAATTCCCAAAAATATGCAGCCCGGTCCGTATAAATTGTAAGCGTGTTTACGTCATCCCCGATCTGCTCTAACACTTCAAGTGCGCCTGCCGGCTCAAACATGCCCGCTCCCTCCTGCTCCTCATCGATCACCTCGACGATTGCACGCTCCGGCTTTACGTCTTTTGCCATAAGAATCCCCTCATACACCGGTTTAAAATCATATAAAAACTCGTTGGAAAAAGACATCGAACTTCTCCCTGCAATATCCCTTTTTCCATCTTTATGACAACGTTTCCCGTTTCATTACTTTCCCCATGACTTTCACTTTATAAAGTCTGGACGTAAAAAAGGTGATTCACAACCTATCGATTGGGAAATGGCAAACCTCCTGAAACAGTGCCTCCAGCTGCTCATATGTCTCCACCTCGTTGATCCTGCCCCGCAGCTTAGAAGAGTTACGGTAGCCGGCTGTATACCAGGCGGCATGTTTCCTGATCTCACGGATACCGGTATATTCGCCTTTAAATTCAAGCTGCATACGGGCATGCCGAAGGAGCATCTGTGTCACTTCCTCAAAAGTCGGTTTCGGGAGTTCTTCCCCCGTCTTAAAATAATGAAGGATCTGCGCAAAGATCCACGGATTTCCCTCCGCACCGCGTGCGATCATAAAGCCGTCACAGCCGGTCTGTTTCTGCATTGCGATCACGTCCGCCGCCGTTAAAATATCACCATTTCCGATCACGGGGATGGAAACTGCCTCTTTTACCTGTCTTATGATATCCCAGTCAGCCTTTCCCGAATAAAATTGTGACCTTGTCCTGCCGTGGACTGCCACTGCCGCAGCACCGGATTCCTGCGCAATGTGAGCCATCTCAACCGCATTGACATGTTCCTCGTCAAATCCTTTGCGGATCTTGACCGTAACCGGCTTTTTGATTGCACGGGCAGTCTTTTCAATGATCTCCCCGGCGAGCTTTGGATTTTTCATAAGCGCAGAACCGTCGCCGTTGTTGACCACTTTCGGCACCGGGCAGCCCATGTTGATGTCTAAAATGTCAAATGGTCTGTCCTCGATCTGTTTTGCAATCTCACTCATGATATCCGGGTCAGAGCCAAACAGCTGCAGCGACACCGGATTCTCGCGTTTGTCGATCGTCAAAAGTTCTTCTGTATTTCTGTTTTTATAAAGGATCGCCTTTGCGCTGACCATCTCCATGCACAGCAGTCCCGCTCCCTGTTCCTTGCAAAGCAAACGAAATGGCAGGTCTGTCACGCCTGCCATCGGTGCTAATATCAGGTTATTTTCTAACGTTACATTTCCAATCTGAAGTCGTCTGATTTCTCCCATGCCACCATTTCCTAAATAATTCACTCTCTTATACCCGATCCAGGCATCCTGAATCTCCCGGTCAGATATCTCTTATTTCTTAATCTTACCTGATTTACGGTTCTGCTTCTTATAAATAAGGTTCATTCCCTTCAATGTCAGGTTCGGATCATACACATCGATCACATCTGTCTCATTTGCAATGATACGTCCCAATCCACCGGTTGCAACAACCTTGACCGGTCCCATGTCAGCCTCTTCGATCATATGTTTCACGATATATTCCGTCTGTCCGATCTGTCCATATACAAGACCAGCCTGCATGCTTGAGATCGTCTCTTTTGCCAGAATACTCTCCGGTTTACGGATCTCGATCTCCGGCAGTTTTGCTGCATCTTCCCACAGTGCCTTTGCAGAAATGCGGATTCCAGGTGCAGTCACACCGGAAACAAATGCACCGTTTTTATCGACCAGATCATAAGTTGTGGCAGTACCAAAATCAAGTACCAGTACCGGTCCGCCATATAGTTCATACGCTGCCGCTGCATCTACGATACGGTCTGCGCCGATCTGGCGCGGATTCTCTGTTACCACACGGATTCCCGTTTTTGTACCCGGTTCCACAATGATCGGATTGATGCCAAAATATTTGATGATTGCACCCTCTAAGGAATGCATCACATTCGGAACAACAGATGCTATGATCGCATCCTCAATATCATCGTGTCTGATGTTGTTCTGCTCTAACAGGTTTGACAGCAGCATTCCATACTCGTCCGAAGTACGCGGCATCTTCGTCGTGATACGAAAAGTTGCCATTACCTCATCCCCACGGAATACTCCTACAGTGATATTTGTATTTCCTACGTCAATCGTGATTACCATCGTATTTTCCTACCTTTTTCTTTACATTTCTGATTCGTCCACACCAATATATAGCACTTTATAATACATTTCCAAAGCACGAAGCAGTTCTTCTTTTGTACGCTGCAGTTCACGTATCTTTAACCCACAGCCGATCTCATCATATAAAAGATCATTCTCATCACTGGAAGTACGGAACTCCAGATTGCCATCCTCATCAAAGACGACCTGAAAAATACCACCGATATCCTCCGTGAAAAGGACACACATAATCTTTAATTCATCTTTGATCGAATCCGGCAGTCCCTTAAAATCCTGATTCAGATAAAATTTTTTATTGTAAGCGCTCGCTCCGCAGAGCACCACTTCTTCTCTCTCAGACATATCCGTATACTCCTCTCACGGAAACTTCGCCGGAGGATACCAGTTTTCTGCCTTCCCAGGTATCCACGATCAGCTCACCATGCGGCGTGATTCCCATTGCTTTTGCCTCATAAGGTTCTTTGGGATCTAATACCCTGACCTGTTTTTGCATATTGATCAGATGTGCATTATATTCTTTGACAAGACCGCTTAAATCTTCGGTTTCTAAAAATATTTCATAATAACGTTCAAACTGTTCTAACACTGCCTCGATCAGCTCTGCACGGTTCACATGCTGTCCGGTCTCCATCAGAATCGAGGTCGCCACCTGTTCAATTTCTTTTGGAAATGACTCATTCTGGACGTTAATACCGATACCGATGACAACATGGTTGATATAATCTAACTGTGCGCTCATCTCCGTTAAGATTCCACAAACTTTTTTGCCGTTCATCACAATATCGTTCGGCCATTTGATCCCTGCTTCCTGTCCAGTTTTCTCCGAGATGGCTTTCGATACTGCAAGCGCTGCTATGAGCGTCAGCATAGAAGCGCGATCCGGTGCAAAATCCGGTTTGAGCACCAGAGTCATAAATATCCCGACACCCGCCGGTGATTCAAATCCCCTTCCACGGCGGCCGCGGCCTGCTTCCTGTTTTTCCGCAACAACCAGCGTTCCAGTCGGATGTCCTTCCTCCGCAAGCTGTTTTGCCTTTGTGTTTGTGGAATCAATTGTATCAAAATAAAAAATTTCACGACCTGCCCACTTTGTTTTCCGGATGCTTTCCAGTTCTGCCGTATTCAGGCAGTCCGGTGTCGACACGATCTTGTATCCTTTATTCTGCACTGCCTCGATCACATATCCAGCCTCTTTTAACTGCTTCACCGCTTTCCAGATTGCAGTGCGCGATACTCCAAAGTGCTCACACAGTTCCTGACCGGAAATATAATCATCGGCTTCCTTTAATGCCGCTAGTAGCTGTGTCCTCATCTGTTTCCTCCAAAATATCCATACCCGGTACACTGTTCTTTGCTCATCTTACATTTGTGTGCCAGCACAAATTTTCACACTAATCTCCGAGCGTTGCAAGCATCACTGCCTTGATCGTATGCATACGATTTTCCGCCTCGTCAAATACGACAGACTGTCTGCTTTCAAATACTTCATCCGTTACTTCCAACTCACTGTAACCGAATTTCTCATAAACTTCCTTGCCGATCCTGGTCTTTAAGTCGTGGAATGCCGGCAGACAGTGCATGAAAATGGCACCCTCTTTTGCATTTGCCATAGCTTCTTTATTTACCTGATATGGCATCAGATCGTGGAGACGCTCCTCCCAGATCTCATCCGGCTCACCCATGGATACCCAGACATCCGTATAAATAACGTCCGCATCCTTCGTACCCTCTTTGACATCCTCTGTCAGGGTAATAGAAGCGCCCGTTTCTTTTGCAACACCTTCGCAATACTCTACCAGTTTTGCATCCGGGAAGTATTTTTTACTCGTACATGCAACAAAATCCATACCGAGTTTTGCACAGGTTACCATCAGGGAATTACCCATGTTATAACGTGCATCGCCCATGTATACGAGTCTGACACCATTTAACCTGCCAAGATGCTCACGGATCGTCAGCATATCTGCAAGCATCTGTGTCGGATGAAATTCATTGGTCAGTCCGTTCCAAACCGGAACACCGGCATATTTTGCAAGCTCCTCGACGATATCCTGTCCATATCCACGATATTCAATACCATCAAACATGCGTCCTAACACGCGGGCGGTATCCGGGATGCTCTCTTTTTTGCCGATCTGGGAACCTGACGGATCAAGGTAAGTAACATGCATGCCGAGATCATGTGCTGCCACCTCAAAAGAGCATCGTGTTCTGGTGCTTGTCTTTTCAAAGATAAGTGCAATATTTTTTCCGGTCAGGATGTCATGCGGGATGCCCTGTTTTTTCTTCGCTTTCAGATCTGCCGCAAGGTCAATCATATATGTAATCTCTTCCGGTGTAAAATCCATTAATTTTAAAAAATTACGTCCTTTTAAATTCATGTCTTTTCTCTCCTTTTGCATGGCTGCATATATTTTCTTTTTATGCCACAACGGATGGTACACCACGCGCACCATCCGTTCTGATAAATTTTTCTGATTTTATTTATGATCTGCTGCAATTTCCGTAACAGATTTTGCAAGACCTGCGATTCCCTGGATCTCGGACGGAATAATGATCTTGGTTGCTTTTCCGTCTGCTGCTTTTGCAAATGCCTCTAAGCTCTTTAACTGGATCACATTCTGATCCGGTGCAGCTTCTTTGATCATGCGAAGTCCGTCTGCATTTGCCTGCTGGATCTTTAAAATAGCTTCTGCCTGACCTTCTGCCTCGCGGATCGTTGCCTCTTTCTTTGCCTCTGCTCGTAAGATCGCTGCCTGTTTTTCAGCCTCCGCATCAAGAATTGCTGATTCTTTCTTTCCTTCTGCAACAAGGACGGTTGACTTTTTCTCACCTTCCGCACGAAGAATTGCTTCACGGCGCTCACGCTCTGCCTTCATCTGTTTCTCCATCGCATCCTGGATTGCTGCAGGCGGGATGATGTTCTTTAACTCAACACGGTTGACTTTGATTCCCCAAGGATCGGTTGCAACGTCCAAAGAAGATCTCATCTTGGTATTGATCGTCTCTCTGGATGTCAGTGTCTCATCGAGTTCAAGATCACCGATGATGTTACGCAGTGTGGTTGCAGTCAGGTTCTCGATCGCCATGATCGGGTTCTCCACGCCATATGCATAAAGTTTCGGATCTGTGATCTGGAAATATACAACGGTATCGATCTGCATTGTTACGTTATCTTTTGTGATAACCGGCTGTGGCGGGAAATCCACCACCTGCTCTTTTAATACAACTCTCTTTGCCACACGGTCGATAAACGGTGCTTTGAAATGAATACCTACAGACCATGTTGCGAGATAACCTCCCAGACGTTCTACCACGCATGCAGTCGCCTGTGGAACGATCTTAACACAGGATACTGCGATCAGCAGTGCTACAATAATTAAAATAATCAGTGCTACAATTACTCCTGGCATATAAAACTCCTCCCTCATTCAGTTTTAAATACAGTATACTATCTGTTTTGTGCCTTTATTCATATTACTATATTTACTTTGAGATTACAACTAATCTTTTCATATGCTTCCTGAAGATAATTTTTTTCTTTTGAAATGCCTTACCAGCACAACAACAGCCCCCACCAGAAATGGAAATACAAATGTGCCAAACCGGTATAAAAGCGACGCAGATCCGGCAATACCAGTGCCGACGATTCCTGCAAAAAGTGTTGTAAATACAAATTCCGTGGAACCGATCCCGGCCGGAGACGGAATAACCGCAGCAAGCATGACAGACAACGAAGTGATCGCCAGTACCTGTGACAGGGACAGTGCCGGATTACCCTGAAACTGAACACCTTTAAAAAGAAGATACGGTATTCCGTACCAGAAACAGCATTTCAACAGGCAAAGAAAGATCACCTCTGTGGTAACTTTTTTGTTTTTCATCAGATGGTTCGAAGCATCCTCAAGCATCATGCACTGCCTTTTGATCTCTTCTGCCATTATTTCAAATTTTCCATGAAATTTCTGATTTGCGAAGTCAAGCAGCCGGCAGATCAGATGATGAAACCGGTTCGAACAGCAGAATAAAAACAACCCAAGTGTGATCACCAGTGTAAGCGCATATCCGGCAGCTAAAAGTCCCGCATAATCACCAAACCAGTTTCTCATAAATTCCCAGTTCATCACAAAAAAGATTGCAGAAAACAATGCAATGCTTATTTTGTGGAGCGCATACTGTATCATATACAGTCCAAATCCCCCGCCATATTCAATTCCATGCTCACCCAGATAAATGATCGCTGCAACTCCGGAACCGCTTCCTAACGTTGCCACCCGGTAAAAAGAACAAAGGAACGCATTCGTAATACCATTTTTATATGCAAAAGACGACCGATACTGCTTTGCGAGCACGGTCGTGATAATGCCTTCTATGATCTGATATACCGCTGCCATCAGACAAATGCCAATGACAACGGCTGGTGATGTTTTCGTAAGCTGTTCTAAAATCGGTCCTGCCGAATCACGGAAAGTATACACGATAATACCAATGACTGCCAGAACCAGTCCCCATTTTAAAAGCTGCTTTTGTATTTTACTGATAACAATCGCCCCTTATTATTGCTGCTCACACTGCAACTGTGAACAAAACTTATTTCTTTTTGAAATTGGTGTAGCCTTTTTGTTTGTATGGATGCTCCTTCCAGAGTCTGTCTGCAGTCTCTTTCCATTCACATGCATATGCCTCACATTTTCCACATAAATGTTCTACCGGCTCTGCCTCCTCAACATCTGTGGAGTGCGCACCTGTTTCATGTACCATACGCTGTAAGATCTCAGGGTTCTCAAGCATCGGACATGGGCGCAGCATGTTGTCGTTGAATGGCTGGTTATCTCTGTATGCCATGAATAATGGCTGTTTCAAACACTCTAACAGTGATTTTTCACGGATATTTGCACCGGAATAATGAATGAATACACATGGCTCCACGTCACCCTTCGGGTTGATATGGCAGTAGTTTCTTCCTCCTGCAATACATCCGCCTACGAACTCACCATCATTCTGGAAATCCATAACAAAGATTTCTTTTCCACCTTCCATCGCACGAACCTCACGGATTCTGTGATAGATATATTCACGCTGTTCTTTGGTCGGCATCAGATCCGGAGCAGCTTTCATACCTACCGGCATCAGATGGAAATACCATGCAAAACGGCTTCCATGCTCGATCAGAAGATCAAAAAATTCGTCAGATGTAACAGCATCCATGTTTTTGCTAGTATAGCATACACTGTTTCCGAAAATCAATCCGTTCTCATGTAAAAGGTCCATTGCATGAAGAACTTTATCATATACGCCCTCTCCACGGCGGAAATCATTCGCATCCTCAAATCCCTCAAGGCTGATGGATAAGGAAAGGTTGCCGACACGTTTCATATCATCGCAGAGTTTCTGATCTACGAGTGTACCATTTGTATAGCAGTGGAATGCACAGTCATTGTGTTTCTCACAGAGTTTGATGATGTCCGCTTTACGAACCAGAGGCTCTCCACCGGTCATCATGTAAAAATAAATACCAAGTTCTTTTCCCTGTGTTACGATGCTGTCAAGCTCATCAAAGGAAAGATTTAATTTATTACCGTACTCAGCTGCCCAGCATCCGGTACAGTGAAGGTTACATGCACTTGTCGGATCCATTAAGATCAGCCACGGGATATTACAGTCATGAACCTCTCTCATTTTACGGATGGTCTTTGTTCCATAAAATGCAGCCTGAAAACCAAGGTTTAATGCGGTCATTTTTGCAACATGCGGATCTGTCTCATCCAACAGACGATTGACATAGCGCATCCATTTGTGATCCGGATTCTGGATCATTTTTCTTACACCATCATAAGCTTCTTTACGGAAGTTATCTCCCATAAATTTCTCTGTAAGATCTACGATCTGTAACAATCCTTTCTCACGATCCTTGTTCAGACTTTTCAGTGCAGCATCGATTGCGACGCTGAATGCTTTTCTCTCTACTGTCAGTGCTAAATTTGCCATAACTCCGACCTCCGTTATTTTTTTCACATTCTTTTACTAGAAGCAAGTATAAAAAAATTGCACTCTTTTTTAAATATGCAATGACTTTTTAATGTAGCCATCTAATATACAAATTTGCTTTTTTGTCTATTTTCCGACTACATCAGACAATATTTGCATAGCATTCATGTGTCATCATGTAGTATTGATAACTATGTTGTATTATATCATTCCAATAAACTTTGTCAATCAGCGATTATTACTTTTTTCTTAAATCTTAACTGCCATGCTTAACAGTTCTTTCCAAACTGGTTATAATAACGATGGTTCATTTCATGGAAAGGAGATTTTTGATCATGCCTGGATATGTTACCCATTATATATTCGGAAGAGAGGTTTATCATAACCTGAAAAATAATTCTTTAAAAAAGAATCTTTATTATAATCGCGCTGCCTACGGTCTCGGACTTCAGGGACCGGATATTTTCTTTTATTATCTTCCTTCCTATGTGTTAGAAGGTCACAATATCGGTGCTCTTGCCCATGTCCGCGAGACCAGTGCCTTTTTCCAGGGTCTGATTGAAAGCCGTAACCAGTTTTCCTCCCGCACGGATCTTAACATTGCAGAAGCCTACCTGATTGGTTTTCTCGGGCACTATACCTTGGATACAATATGTCATCCGTATATTTATGCCATGACACACTATAAGGATAAAAAGGAAAAAGCCTATTTTTCAAGACATGCCTATCTGGAAACAGATATCGATACCGCACTGCTCGATTTAAAGCTGCACCGCCAGCCCTGCAATTTCCATACCGAGGACACGATCCGGCTGACACACCGCCAGAAACATGTTATTGCAAGTATGCTCTATTATGCCTACCGCTATGCCTTTCCGGATGTCAAATTCCGCAAATATACCATGTACCTTGCTATTTTTTCCATGCAGCTTGGTCTCTGGCTGATGCACGATGATTCCGGAAAGAAAAAGGCCATTGTCCGGCTGACGGAGCGGATCTGTCTCGGATATCCGCTGTTTTCACCATTGATCCCGAGTGATACCTTGTTTTTCCGCACGGATCCATTTAATTTAAGACATGCACTGTGGAAAAATCCATGGGATTCTTCCATTACTTCCAATGAGAGTTTCTTTGAACTGTATGATAAATCCAAAGAGCTGTACCTGTCCCGGATCCATTCGCTGTATGCTGCACTTCATGCAGGTGCTGATTCAGCAAGGCAGGACGCTGCTATACAGGATTTTTTGCAGGAATATGGAAATCTTTCGTTTCACAGCGGGTTGAGTTCTACGATCCCAAGTTAATCGGCTGGGTAATGTCTGCTCAATTTTCCAGAGCAAAAGGTGGCTCTTCGTTTTTGGCATTCAGATCCCACGCACCAATAAAAATACCGCACAGATTTGCGCGGTATTTTTTATTTCTGTATTTTGTTTTTGTATTTTACTTCTGATAACAGACCAACAGGCTGTTTGCAAAGTGTCCATTCCAGTGTTTATTTATCACTTCCATCAAAGAAGTCACGGATCTGTCCTTCAATGATCTTCATCAGTCTCGTGCGCGCCTCAAGGCTTGCCCATGCAATATGAGGGGTGATGATCAGACGGTCGCTGTCCTTGATGCGTTTCAATGGATTTTCTGCACTCATCGGTTCTACGGTCAGCACATCAAGTCCGGCTCCTGCGATCGTTTTATTTTCCAAAGCATCTGCAAGATCTTTCTCGACAACGATCGGTCCTCTGCCAAGGTTTAAAAAGATAGCAGACGGTTTCATTTTTGAAAACGCCTCTGCATTCAACAGCCCTTCTGTCTGCTCTGTCAGCGGTGCATGTACGGACACGATATCTGATTTTGCAAGCAGCTCGTCAAACTCCACACGCTCATAACCCGGCTGGTTATTTTTCCCTGTTGTAGAATAATAGATCACATGGCAGCCAAACATTTTGGCAATGTCCGCAACTCTTCGTCCGATCGCTCCAAGCCCAATAATTCCCCATGTCTTACCATTCAGATCATGGAATACATTATCAAAATGGGTAAATGTGATATCTCCAACGTATTTTTCTGATTTGACATAGTCATCATAGTATCTTAATTTTTCCCAGAGATAGAATAACAGGGCAAATGTGTGCTGTGCCACCGTCTCCGTGGAATATCCGGCAACATTTCTCCAGGCAATGCCCTGTGCATCCAGATATGCTTTGTCCAGATTGTTCGTTCCGGTTGCAGTCACGCAGACCAGTTTTAAGTGCTCTGCCTCACCGATCGATGTCTCATTGATCTGTACTTTATTTACGATCACCACATCGGCATCTTTGGTGCGCTCTCTTGCCTCTTCCGTTGTGGAAAATCCATATTTTATAACTGTTCCAAGTTTGTCGTACCCGGAGAGATCAATGTCTTCCCCGATAGTTTTTGCATCCAGAAATACAATGTTCATCTTTTTTCTCCTTTGCATTATTTATTCAAATAGGCGCGAAGGGCGTCTGTCTGTTCTGTGGCAATACGATAACCTTCATCATAAAGCCTGCGCAATTTTATGGTATCCGTCTCCGTCCTGCCAACTCCATAGGTCGACTCCGGTGCGATCACAAATACTTTTTCCTCTTTCTCTAACTGCATCAGTTTTTCCATGGAAACATTGTAGCGCTCCGCGCGAAGTTTCATATCCTCCACGATCTTCGGATATCGCTGATAAAGACGGTTCATAACGCCTGCCGCCTTTTCCTGTGTCTTTACATAGCCGCGTTCCCTTGTCAGAACAACAACCAGTTTTTCACAGCCCATTTCCATAGCATGTTCATAAGGAACCGAATCTGCAAGTCCGCCGTCCAGATAATAATGTCTGCCGATCTTTACCGGCTGAAAAAGAATCGGCAGTGAACAGGTTGCGATCAGCAGATCCTTCATCTCTTTCCCACGCGGGACTTCCATGTATTCTGCTTTTCCTGTGTGAATATTTGTGACTGCCGCTTCAATCTCTCCCGGAAAACGTGCCAGAGCATCATAATCAAGCGGAAGAAGCTCATTCGGTACTTCTTCAAACACAAACTTCGTATTGTAATACGCATGTTCTTTGCGGTTTAGCAGATGGCGCATACCCATATAGCGCTTATCCGCCATATATTTTTCCATCAGTTCCAGATTACGTCCTTTCTGCCCGGAAAGATACGACAATCCATATGCCATTCCAGCGGAAACACCGATGTAATAATCCGGCATGATATTTTCTTCCAGAAATTTATCCATTACTCCACAGGAAAAAACCGTGCGGTTTGCCCCGCCTTCAAATACCATTCCAAGTTTCATTTCTATTTATCTCCATTCATCTGAGGCATATCACTGCTCTCCGTCACATAAAGAGTGACACCCTTGATTTCCTTTACCATCACGATCATCCCCGGCTCGAAGGTCTTTTCATCATCCACCGAGCGGGCTGTCCATTCCAGACCATTCATAACCGCGGTTCCGGTTCCCCTGACATTATCAATCTGCTCTGTGACACAGACATTTTTTCCAACTGCTTCCTCATAATTTGTCTTAACCAGATGCGGTTTTAAATATTTCAGAGCCCAGGGTCTTGTAAAATAAAGCAGTACAAATGACACTGCTGCAAACACGATGATCTGTCCCGTGATTCCCATTCCAAATGCCGCACAAATCAGTCCTGCAAGACTTCCTCCTGCCAGCCAGATCGATGTCAGACCAACGGTAACGATCTCCAATACCACAAAGAAAATGATCAATGCCAACCAAACTATTATCTCCATAATCTTCTCCCTCCTGTCGTAATATTTCTGCTGTTTCTATAGTAGTATAACGCAAATAAATTTTCAATGCCATGGTTAATTATCTACGCTTTTCGACCGAAACATATAACAGATGATTTTTAAGGAGGTCTTTCTTATGGCCAATACCGCTTATGTCGGAGCCGGAACCACACTTGGTACATCCTATTATATGCGTCGTTTTTATGCAGCAAATGCGGATGCACGTACCACCACATCACGCAGTAATCTGTCCAATTCCACCCTCACGGGTGCCGATTCGCATGCACTGCGCCGTGCGATACGTTCCCTTGGTTCATTCACATATGATGACGATAATGAAACAAATATAAAGAACAATGTTTCAGCATTTATCAGCACTTATAATAATATGATAAACTCTTCCGGTGCATCAGATGACCGGACAATGAAAAATACACAGAAAAGTCTGAAAAATCTGACTGCCGAATATGAGAGTCAGCTTGATAAGATCGGTATCACCGTAAAAGATAACGGCACACTTGAATCACGCAGTTCTCTTTTTAGTTCAGCCGACATTTCAAAATTTGAATCTCTGTTTTCTTCAGATTCAGAGTACATGCAGCGTGTCAATTCCTATGCCAGACGTCTTGAAAACAGAAGCAATATTCTGACACAGATCGAATACAATGATGCACTGGCAAAGCGCAATGCAAATAAACAGACATCCTCGTCTGTTTCCGACAGCACCACCGGCAAAACCGATTCTGCAGATACCGGTTCTACCGCTGTGAATGCACTTAACATCGCATCTGTTACACCGGTAACTGCTGATTTAAACACACTGCTCAACACCGGAATCGGCAGCAATGTGAATGTCATTTTATAATTTGGGGGAATCTATTTCCACTGCATATTTACTTTCAACGCATTTCCACTGACACTGATGTCCGCATAACTTCCGCAGACAAGCGGCATCATCGGTGGGATATGTCCGATATCCGCATCCATAATGACCGGTACCTGATACCCGGCAAGCAGGTCTGTAACCGCATGGTACTGGTCTAATCCCATCATTTCCTGTCCGAACACCGCCGGTCTTCCAATCAAAAAACCTTTTACATGCGAAAACCATCCGGCATGTTTCATCTGCCAGACCGCCCTGCGGATAGACATCACATTCAGATCACAGGACTCTAAAAACCAGATGATTCCGTCATCCTGATACTTCTCTGTAAATTCCTGTACTTTATCAAACTCTGTTCCCAGCAGGTTGACCAGACAATCCATGCAGCCGCCAAGCAGTCTTCCCTGCATGGTGATTTCTTCCTGTAATTCCTCTGCCGGCTGCACCAATGGTTTGTACTGCACATTATTTTTCTGTTTTTCAGGCAGACATACCATAAGTTTTTTCTCTTCTGTCACATTGTATGGTTCAAGCGGATGTTCCTCGTCTTTTTTTCCTTCTTTTTCCCACAGTGCATAGCCCTCTATACTGCTTTTTTCTCCACGCAGAAGATGATAGGCATCCCAAAGGCTCTCATGCCACGGTTCCATGCCGAATGCCGCCGCACACGGTCCATATATAGATGCTGTATCGCACAGCGTGGCAAGCAGGAATGTCATATTAGTATTATCGGAAAATCCCATATACCACTTTGGTTTTGTCACCCTGATCCTGTCAAAATCTACTTTGTCTAAGATTTCACACATCAGTTCACCGCCGCCACAGGAGATCAGAATGTCATTTTTATCGCTGCAATAATATTCTGTCAGCTCCGCCCCGCATGCTTCCGGGGTGCTGCTGATGCCGATTCCTTCCGACGCATAACAGTTTGGTCCAAGTTCTAATCTATGTCCCAGTCCGGTAAATTTCTTCTGTGCATTTAAAAATGCTGTATGGTACGGCTCTATACTGCAGCCAAAAGATGGTGCCACAAAACCGATCGTTCCGTTTTCCGGTAAAAATTCTGGATATTTCATATCGTTATCGTTTCCTCCAATGTTTCTCTCTCTCAGTTTACACCGTCAAAAAAACGGTTGCAATCTTTTTTCGTTTTGCTATAATAATTAGTAGTTATTTCATTACGGGCAGACATAGTACATCGGTAGTATATCAGCTTCCCAAGCTGAGGAGGCGGGTTCGATTCCCGTTGTCTGCTCTCTTTTATTTTTCATAGAAATTCTTATTTCCCCTTGAGGTACATTGATAATTTAATATATTTACCAAGGGAGCTGTTAGACGGTTCTTGCCATCCGTTCCGAGACCTTGCGGAAGGGGGACAAGCTATGGTTACATACTCAGACTTATTTACCTTTGTCATCATGCTTTGTGCAATCATTACGCTTGTTAGAGATAATAAGCGCAAAAAATAACCGTCCACTCCCCGGCTAAAGGTTGGACGGTTATTCTATAACTTAAGACATAACGCCGGAACGGATAGGTACAAGCTATCCGACCAGCTCCCTTGTTAAGTATATTATATGCATTGAATGCAAAAAAAACAACCCCTATTTCTTTTGCGAAATCTCATACACCTGCACAATTTTCTCCAGATCCTCCACAAGCCCCTCTTTTGACAATACCCGCTTCGCCTGCATGCCGTAGCTTATCGCCGCCTGTACATTTTCCAGACGGTCATCAAAAAACAAACATTCAGATGGATTTAACTCATATTTCTCGCAGAGTGCCGCATAAATCGCCGGATCCGGTTTTGCTTTGTGCACCATATAGGACACGATCAGTCCGTCAATATCATTCATGAAATCCGCGTATTCTGTATGCTTTTTGAATAATTCCTCTGAATAGTTGGATAGCAGATACACCCCGTACCCCTGCTTTTTCAGTTCGTGTACAAGTTCCCAGACTGCAGGTCTTGCTACGGGCATATACTCTCCATGCCCGATAAACCAGCGGATCACCTTTTCATCTGCCGGATATTTTCTACAATAACGCTCAATGATCTCCTGCTGCGGGACGGTTCCCAGATCAAGCAGTCCCCACAATCCTTCCGGATCATCAAACATTTCTGTTCCAATGCGCACTGCTTCTTCCTCTGAAAGCCCGTAATCCATCAGCATATATTTCCACCGGTAGGAGAGTAAAACATCCCCCACATCAAAAATAATATTTTTTATCTGTTCCATAATCTTCCTCGTTTCTATCCTTTTAGGGACAATGCACAGTCATACGATCTCCATCTTCAAACTCTCATTTTTTAATTTCGACTGATTCTAACACAGAACGGATTCCAATGTCAAAAATACCGCATCTGTCCATTGCAAAACAGATGCGGCAGCGTTACTGTTCACTCGCAAGCTTGACACTTGCTGTCAAGCTGTGCGCCAAAGACTATATCATGCCAGATTACAGCCCCATGCATCGAAGATACATTTAAAATGGGCTGTAATCGTTACTGCTCACACAGTATGTGTGAACAGTAACGCGGCAGCCGTCTTATACCTGATTTCCTACAATTTTATAATAACTTCTTGATGTAACTGCAAAGACTGCGAGATAGATCAATCCAAATACCAGTACTGTACCTGCTAAGCACCATGCAAACAGAGTGCCGTTATACAATGCCACCAGTGCAAGCATTTTTTTCAGCATCGGATATGCTGCCGCAAGATGACATGCCGCCGTGACAAGCGGCAGGAAAAATACCGTGCGCACCTGGGAACGGATCGAGGCCTTTACCTCTGCGTTGCTCATTCCGACTTTCTCCATGATGGCAAACCGTTCCTTGTCTTCATAACCTTCGGATATCTGCTTGTAATAAATAATCAGTACCGTGATCATCAAAAACATGCTTCCCAAAAACAGTCCAAGGAAAAACAAACCGCCATTGCTTGACTCATAATCTATGCGGCCCTCCGCTCTTGATACTACATTATACTCCAACCGCATAATCTGTGGATTTGTCTCATCATTCTGCCATTCATTGAGGTGCTCCCGCACAGCATTTGCGCAGGCAATTTTTTCTTCCACAGATCCACTCATATCAAAGTTCATCATATAGGTAAGGTCAACTTTTCGATCTTCCCCATAGGCATCCGTCTCCATATCTGATAACTGCTGACGCATCTTTTCTAATGCAGTTTCATCTTTTACAATTACGATTACAGTACCTCCCACTAATTCCGTCATTGCATCTTTCCCCGGAATTTTCATGGTCTGTTCCACCGGATACTCATCATCACCAATCACAATGCTTTCCAGCTCATACACAGGATCTGCCATTATTGCCACGCTTCCATCTGAAATATCCGGGATTGATTCCTGCATATATTCCTCAAATCCCTGTTTTGTCATAACTTCAAGCATATACATATTGGAAAAATCCATATTAGAACGATCCAGCGCCATAACCTTATTTCCAGACAGCATGACTGCCGCCCCCGCATAGATTCCTTTTTGTCTGCCTGTTATTACTCTGCCATTTTCTTTTATCACATTTTCAATCTCATCTGTCATCCGGTCAAATGTCCCGGAATCCTGCTGTCCATCCGGATCATAAAACAGTACTTCCAGCTCTGCCGGATACTGTGTTTTTAACTCATCTTCAAGTCCGGCGTACATACATACTGTCATAGAAATCACAACCAGTACCATTGTTGACAAAATACAGATATTTGCTAGTCCCACAGCATTCTGTTTCATCCGGTAGATCATGCCGGAAACCGTTGTAAAATGTCTGGTCTGGTAATAATAACGCTTGTTTTTCCGAAGTAATTTTAAAAATGTGATACTGCCGGCATTAAACAGCCAGTAGGTTCCGATAATAACCAGCATGACTGCAACGAAAAACAGAGTAATCGCCTTTACCGGGTTATCCACAGTGATTGCCATATAATAACCGGCTGCAATACAAACTACTCCAAGCACTGCCTGCAGAATTTTGGTTTTCGGTTCACGTTCTCCCGTACTTCCGCTATGCAGCAATTCCACCGGATTTGAAAGCCGGATCTGCATCAGATTGTAAAGAAGAATACATACATAAATGGCACCAAAAAGTTCTGCGGTATGAAGGCATCCCCATCCTGAAATGTAAAACGGAATTGCTGCATCTAATCCGGTCAGCCGGTACAAAAACATAGTCAGTAATTTCTGGAATACGATACCGAGTATCAGGCCGCCGCCAACTGCGATCAGGAAAGAAAAAACCGTTTCCCATGCCATGATTTTGGCAATATGGATTTTTTCCATTCCAAGAATATTATAGATCCCAAGTTCTTTTTTTCTGCGCTTCATAATAAAGCTGTTCGTATAAAACAAAAAGATACTGACAAACACACCTACGACGATCACTCCAAAGAAAAGAACCATCTGGACACTGGCTCCTCCGCGCATCTTTGAGAGCCCTTCATTCCCCTGGATCGCACACATCGTATAAAACATCATGGCTGACAACATTCCTGCGATCACATAAGGCAGATAAAACTGTCTGCTGTTTTTTAGGTTGCTCCATGCAAGTTTCAGATAAAGTTTATTCATGACGCTCACCACCTGTCGTTAAAATAGTGAGTGTGTCGGATATTTTCGCATAAAGTTCCTCGGTACTCATATCTCCGCGGTACAGCTGATGGAATACTTCTCCATCTTTGATAAACAGCACCCGTTTCGCATGACTTGCTGCCTTGATACTGTGTGTTACCATAAGGATCGTCTGTCCATCCTCATTGATCTGGTTAAATAATGCCAGGATACTGTCGGTTGCCTTCGAATCAAGTGCCCCGGTCGGTTCATCTGCTAAGATCAGCTGTGGATTTGTAATCAGTGCACGCGCCACTGCCACACGCTGTTTTTGCCCACCGGAGATTTCATACGGATATTTTTCCAAAAGTTCTTCAATTCCAAGTTTTTTTGCAAGCGGATATACTTTTGGCTCCATCTGCTCCGGTTTTACACCGGCAAGTACAAGCGGGAGCAGGATATTGTCCTTTAAACAGAACTGATCTAATAAATTAAAATCCTGAAAAACAAATCCGAGATGATCCCGTCTGAATGCAGAGATCTCTTTCTCACGGAGCGTCACAATATTTTTCCCGTTCAAAAGGACTTCTCCCGCAGTCGGCTTATCCAGTGCGGCAAGAATATTGAGGAGCGTCGTTTTTCCAGAGCCGGACTCTCCCATGATCGCCACATACTCGCCTTCCTCCACCGAAAAATTCATCGATTTTAATGCCTCCACCTGGTTTCCTCCAAACCGCGTGGTATATATTTTCTTTAAATTATTTACCTCTAAAAGTGCCATATCAGGTTCCTCCTCGTCTTTTCTACTCTCATATTTTTTCTGCTGCTGTAAGCATCGTTTTTACCGCAGCAATTTTATTTCATTTCCTCAAGGACTGTACCCAGTATAGCAAAACAGGGAAATGTATGCCATCGAACCAGCTTACATTTCCCTGCCGTATCTTACATTCCTGTAAGATTACATTTTTATTCCATTATACATTTTTACCTGAAATAGCCACTTTAACCAATTTTTACAACCGTTCCCACCCCTTCTTTTGAAGTAATGGAAAATGTGTGCCCCAGTTTCTTTAAAATACGGCTGCACAAATACAGACCGATTCCACTCGAATGCTGTCCCTCATGTCCGTTACAGCCGGTATATCCCATCTCACAGATACGCGGCAGATCCTCTGCCCGGATCCCGATTCCGGTATCCTCAATGACAAGGCGAACCGATTTCATGCCGCTGTTCTCCCCATCATCTTCTTTTCTATGAGATGCTTTCTGCACTGGCACCGACATGGTTCCATCCCCATCCTCCAGATAAATTTTAATACCACCTGTTTTTGTATATTTGACCGCATTCGATATCACCTGTTCTATGACAAATGAGAGCCATTTTTTATCGGTGATCACCGTTGTTTCAACCGGCTCATAGCTCAGACTGATTTTTTTTGCAATAAACTGCCTGGCGTATTTTCTCACGGAAGTCCGTATGATCTCATCTAAATCGGTCTCCTCAAATACAAAATCCGTCGTTTCCGAATCAAGACGCTGATACTGCAATGCCATCTCCACATACTGTTCAATCCCAAACAGCTCGGTAAGTTCCTCTGTCATCTGCCCCTCATCATTTTTATTCTGAAGCAGAAGCCGCAGTGCTGCGATCGGTGTCTTGACCTGGTGAACCCACATGGCATAATATTCCTGCATATTTTTCTGTCTTGTGGCTGCCCGGCTCTGCGCCCCTGTATATTCATCCGATAATATCCGAAGAAGCTTCTGGTACTCATTTTCCAGCAGGTCTGCATTTTCCGGCATCCCGTCCGTGGAGAGCATGATGGTATGCTCTAACTCCTTTACCTTCTGATAATGCCTGTAATACCTCATCGCATCAAAAGCCAGAAGTATCAGCAGCAGAAACAGTGAAATAAATATTCCATAACCAATTTCTGCGAATGGTATTTTATTGAGCATCATCGTGATGATCATGATCGTTTCACATGCAATGACAATGCACAGCCAGACACCAATTCTTTTTACATAAGAAATAATTCCGCTCATCCGATCTGATACCCGATTCCTTTTCTCGTTACAATAAAATCACAAAGCCCCACTGATTCCAGTTTTTTCCGCAAACGGTTTACATTGACAGAAAGCGTATTTTCATCCACAAAACTGTCACTTTCCCATAATTTTACCATCAGCGTATCTCTTGATACAACTTTCTGTTTATTTTCCATGAGTACCTGCAGGATCTTAAATTCATTTTTCGTCAATTCTATTTTTTCCTGCTCATAAAATAATGCTGCCTCTGTCAGATTCAGCATGGCACCTTTATGCTCTAAAACAGCACTCTGTCCTGTAAAATCATAGGTTCTGCGAAGCATTGCCTGTACCTTTGCAGTCAGCACCCCAAGATCAAATGGTTTTGCGATAAAATCATCTCCGCCCATACTGACTGCCATGACAATATTCATATTATCCGACGCGGACGATACAAAAATAACAGGCACTTTTGATACTTTGCGGATCTCACTGCACCAGTGGTAGCCATTGAAAAAAGGAAGTTTCACATCCATCAGTACAAGCTGCGGATCAAACGCCGCGAACGTACCGGCCACATTGGAAAAATCTTCGGCACAGCATACCTCATAATTCCAACTTTCCAGATGAGTTTTGACACTCCGTGCTATACTTTCGTCATCTTCTACAATCAAAATACGGTACATGGCATTTACCACAGTTCTGCCAGCTCATAAATAAGCTTCTCTGTTTTCTCCCAGCCAAGACAAGGATCTGTAATGGATTTGCCATAGCAGTGCTCTCCAACTTTCTGGTTTCCGTCCTCGATGTAACTCTCGATCATCAGTCCCTTGACCAGCTTATGAATATCTGCCGACATCTTACAGCTATGCAGCACGTCCTTGCTGATTCTGATCTGTTCCTCAAATTTCTTACCGGAATTGGAATGGTTTGCATCCACGATAACTGCTGGATTTGCAAGTGGATTGCTTGACGAATTGGCATCCTCATAATGCTCCAGCAGATTCTGCAGATCTTCGTAATGATAATTCGGAATATTTCTTCCGAATTTATCCACATAACCTCTCAAAATTGCATGCGTATATGGATTTCCCTGTGTTTTTACTTCCCAGCCGCGGTATAAAAATGTATGGCTGTTCTGTGCAGCAATAATGGAATTCATCATGACTGCAATGTCACCGCCGGTTGGATTTTTCATACCTACCGGAATACCAACACCGCTTGCCGTCAGTCTGTGCTGCTGGTTTTCCACGGAACGTGCACCTACTGCTACATAAGAAAGCAGATCTGACAAATATCTGTGATTTTCCGGATATAACATCTCATCCGCACAGGTAAAACCGGTCTCTTCCACTGCACGTTTATGCATCTGGCGAATCGCTATGATTCCTTTTAACATATCCGTTTCTTTTTCCGGGTCCGGCTGATGCAGCATACCCTTATAACCGATTCCAATCGTTCTTGGTTTGTTCGTGTAAATACGTGGAATCATAAAAATCTTATCTGCAACTTTATCCTGTACTTTGCGAAGTCTTGAAATATAATCAATTACCGCATCCTCGTTGTCCGCAGAGCACGGTCCGATCACCAGAATTAATTTATCTTCTTTTCCCTCAAAGATTGCGCGGATCTCATCATCACGCTCTGCCTTAGTTGCAACAACCTGTGCACTTACCGGATATTCTTCCTTCAATTCTGCCGGTGTCGGAAGTTTCCGTAAGAACTCCATTTCCATTTCCATTTTGTCCTCCGTTTCTGCGCCGTTTTTCTATATCAGTTATCGATATCATCCTGTTAAAAGACATTTTGTACTCTTTGCGCTGACTTTTTTATTTATATCAATAGATTTGCCTGTAAAACATTGAATCTATTGTGTTCATAATGCGTTTTTCTTTTTCACTTTAAAGCATTGCAGTATGAAGTTCCTTTAAATAATACTTTGTTCTTTGTGATCTGTCAATCCCTTTTGAATAATTTAACAGCTTCTTCCTTAACATAGGAAAACACAAAAACAGGTATTCCGTTTCCGAAATACCTGTCTAAAATCATATTATGCCGTTTTTAATAAAATACATGGTTTCCAATTACAACACCGGCGCGTCCGGAACTTGCTCTTGAGAAACAGGTTGCACCACCAGTGTTATCAGAACCGCCCAATGCCTGTTGTGCTGCCTGTACGCAGCTGCTCTTTGGTCCGTTTGCTGCGATACTCGCAACCATTCCCTGTCCTGCCGGCGGGAATTGACCGCTCTGGTAAATAACACCAGAAATACTGGATGGATATGCACCGGAACGAAGTCTGTTCATAACAACCGCCCCAACTGCAAGCTGTCCTTCATAACATTCATTTCCTGCTTCACACTGGATCAGTGCTGCAAGAAGTGTCACATCATCATAAGATGCTGAAACTGAAGCATTCTGTACGGTGGATGTCTCTGTAGTCTGCGCAGCCTGTGCCGCTGCCTCTTCCTCAGCTTTCTTTGCTAATGCTGCCTTTTCTTCTTCGATTGTAACTGCCTCGCCAAGTGCAAGTTCTGTCGTAACATAATCTGCACTGACATATGCGGTCTGTCCTTTATATTTTACAGCTACCCAGCCATCTTCTGCCTCAGCATCTGTATCGACCGTCAATGTCGTTCCTTCGGAAACTGCAGTGATAACGGACGCATCCTCGGACGCTTCATTTCTGACACGAAGTCCATTCGTATTGACCTGTGCCTCTGTTTCAACATTTTCCTGTGCATAGGCAAGTGCGTCCTCACCGGATACACAATAATCATTGTTGACATATCCGTCTACATCACCGGATACCACATGAGTCCATGTATCTCCGCTCTCGACAACGTCTGCCACATCACCTTTATATAATTTACCGATAATCTCTGCATCCGCACCGCCAGATGCCCTGACATATAAAAACTCATCAACATCTGCCATCAGACGGTTCTGCCACTCAGCATCTTCTGTATTCTCTGTATTCCCGGCATCCTCAGCATTCTCGATGTTTTCTGTCTCTTCTGTATTCTCGGTCTCAGTGTTTTCTGTATTTTCTATATCTGTTGCGTTTTCTTCAACTGTTTCCTGTATATCTTCTGTAGTACCCGCATCCTGTGCCGTGCCATCTTCCTCTGATTCAATCTGTGCAGATTCCTCTATGGATGCTGCTTCATTCTGTACTACAGATGCATTTTCCAATGTATCTGTATCTTCCACTGCCTGCGCTTCCTCATCTGCTGAAGCAACAAGTATGGTCTGGGAGTGTTCAATCCCTGCTGCTGCCATCTCCACTATATCTGTGTTTATCTGGTTTAACTGTGCAACAACACCTGCTGTCCCATCTGTAGCTAAGTCCGTCCTTGTGTCTGCTACAACCGCTACTGCCTCTGCTGAAACTGTACTGGCTGCATCTGCAATCGCGCACATCACTACCATAGAACCGGCAAGCATGATTCCGCTGATTGCTCTTTTTCTTAAATTCATAGAAAACCTCCATCAGTGTTTACCATCTTATGTAAATAGTATTACACCTTTGTTTCGTTTTATTCATCTTTGTTACAATTATTACGGATTTATTACAATGAGGATTATAGCAAAGCAAACATGAAATGTCAAGCATCTGACATTTTATTCCAAATTTTACGAAAAAACCTCCTCTATAACATCATGGATCACGGTCACGGACTCTGCATTCTGCTTTCCTTTCTCCAGACCTTGCAATACCTGCGTCTGGTGTAAATCAGTGTCTTCCTTCAGCCTTATTTTACCGGTCATTTTTTCATGTTCGTTTTCTGTTCTATCTTCGGTTTCTTTTTGTCTGTTTTGTTTTTCTATTTGCTGCAATCTTTTTTCTATTTCCCTGTTCATCATAAGGTTTGCTGCCAAAAAATGCGATAGTGTATGCCATGGGATT
>ENA-UEQE01000624-UEQE01000624.1-human-gut-metagenome-genome-assembly--contig:-NODE-624-length-30901-cov-6.524526_pt1 | contig 30901 bp, 24 predicted proteins | sample MGYA00242934_ERZ507935 | MGnify/ENA primary metagenome ERZ507935 (study PRJEB26167, sample SAMN06115423) | human gut metagenome | host: Homo sapiens | place: China:Anhui | collected 2015-03-30 | study... | reverse complement strand
AGCCTTGTCAGCCTGCCTTCCTTACAAGGCTTTCCTCCAGATCAGGCGCCTTTCCCGGTTCCGGCGCACGGGACGAGATGGTTCTCTTCAAGCCAGCGGCGCAGCGGCTCCAGCGTTTCGGGCCGGAATGCCGACACCGTGAAGAACGGCCCCCGCAGGCCCATGCGCTCCAGCCCCCGCTCGGCGCGCGGGATGTCCGCGTCGGGATGGTCGGTTTTACTGATGATCCCGGCGATGAGGAGGTTCGGCACGGTTTGCAGCAGCCCCGGAGGGACATGGGCGGGCTCCGCCGTGGCGGACTGCACATACAGGATGGCCCGCACATCCTCAGCCGCCACAAGGAACGCCGTGCGGCGCTGCGGGTAGGTGATGTACTCGCCGGGCAGGTCTACCATCAGATCTTTATGGAATACGGGCGATTGCGTCTTGATGACCCGCCTTTCGGAACCGGGCTCCAGAAGCGCGGCGCAGAGCGTGCTCTTCCCGGCCTCGGGCGGCCCGGCAAGCAGGCATTTCCAGCGTTTGGGCATGATTTCCTCCGTAGCGGCCTTCTCCCTTCAGCATCGGCGTAAGGCCGCCCTCCAGCGGCCTCAGCGCGCCGGGCCCGCAGATAAGCGAGCCACCCCGCTTCCGGATTGGAAACGGCATGGCATCCCCCACCCCGGAAGGCGGGAGGGCACCCAGCGTATCGCTATGCTGGCATCGCCCCGCCCGACCCCACTCCGGAACGGGCGCGGGCCCCCGCACTGCCCGGCCCGGTGCCGCGCCCCCCGGCGTCAGTGCCGGGTGACGGGGCAAATGGTGAATTGCAGCAGCCGTTTGAGCATATCGTTAACCTGCGTGAGGGCCTGCTCCACCGCGCCCACGGAACCGTACAGGATCAGCGTGCCGGAAAAGCGGTCGAGGAAGGCCACGTTCACGTCCGCCGAACGCACCGCCATATCCCCGGCGATGATCGCCGTCTCGCCCGGCGTCAGGGTGAGGATGCCGATGGCGTCCACGTCGGGAATCCCGGCCTTTTCGCAGATTTCCGGTGCGGGGTGCGCGATGAGGTGCGCCACCGTCACCTGTTTCCCCGGCACATAGGCGCGCGTCCCGGTATTCGTCTCATTGGGCATGGGCTTCCCCCTTTCCCGTCCCGGCATCCCGGCCCGCTGACGGCGTCATGCGCCCGCGTCCCCGGCCTGACGCCTGTTCAGCCTGATGCCGCTGGCCTTCCAATGCAGCATGTCCCGGACAAGATCCACAATGACGGCTGCTGCTTCCACAGGCGGCGTCCCTTCCCGGTGGATGTTCGAAAGCACCGAGCGGTCGGATTCGAGCGTGTCCGCCGTGGGGCGGTAGACCGCATAGCAGCTCATGCTTTCCGACTGCCCGAGCCCCGGCCTCTCGCCCACGAGCATGACCACCACGTCGCAGCCCACGGCCTCGCCGATGCGGTCTTCGGCCTTCACCCTGCCGTGCCGCAGGAACAGCGGGGCCCCGGCCCGGATGCCAGCCTGCTTGAGCCCGTTCAAGAGCGGAGGCAGAATTTCCTCATAGTTGGCGAGCAGCGCATCCGTGCTCAGGCCGTCCGAAAGCACGATCACCACCTGCGGGGCGTCGGCATAGCGGCGCTTCAGCTCCCGCAGCGACTCCTCGGACAGCAGTCGCCCGAGGTCGGGCCGCGTGAGGTAGGTATCCTTGTCCTCCGCCAGCGTGGAAACGCTCCACAGGCCATGCCCGCTGATCCATTCTTCAGGTACTTCTTTAAAGACCGTCCCCTTCGAGCGGGCATGATCCGCAAGGAAACGCAGGTAGGCCCGCGTCGGGGGCCGCGTCCCCACAGTCCCGGTGGCGATGCGCGCCCCGGTGTGTGAAACGAAATCATCAATGACGTCACGCCGATGGGGTGAAGCGATGAAACACCCCCGGCGGAATTCCGGCCCCGCCAGATCGGGGAGCGTACCGCCCCCGTCCCGGCCTTCGTCCTGAGCCGTGGGCATCCCGGTATGCGCCGCTTCCGGCTTGCCTCCCCGCCCGGCGGACGGGACAACGCCAGTCCCGGTTTCCCCGTGACCGACCGGACGATCCGCCCCGGCCGGAGCGCCTTCCCTCAGCGCGGCGAGCACTTCCGCCGCGATACGCTCTACATCCTGTTCCCGCATGTCCTTTCCTTACGAATGGGCGACGCCGCGCCTTAAAAGAGGAATGAGGCGTCCCCGGCCCGCGCCGTGAGCATACCGTTTTCCATGATGCCGTGCCGCTCCAGCCATTGCTCGAACTCCGGCGCGGGCCGCAGGTTGAGCAGCTGGCGGGCCGTGGCGATGTCGTGGAACGAATTCGTCTGATAGTTCAGCATGATGTCATCCCCCATCGGCAGGGAGATGATGAAATTGACCCCGGCGACGGCCAGCAGGAGCATCAGGTTCTCGTTGGAATTCTGGTCAGTGTCGGCGTGGTTCGTGTAGCAGCAGTCGCAGCCCATCGGCAGGCCGTGCAGCTTGCCCATGAAGTGATCCTCAAGGGCGGCGCGGATGATCTGCTGATGGTTATACAGATATTCCGGGCCGATGAAGCCGACCACTGTGTTGACCATGAACGGCTGGTAGCGGCGGGCCAGCCCGTAACAGCGGGCCTCCATCGTCACCTGATCGCAGCCGTAATGCGCATCCGCCGACAGCGCGGAACCCTGCCCCGTCTCGAAGTACATGACGTTGGGCCCGGCGGCCTGGCAGTAATGCCCGGCGAGGTCATACGCCTCGTCAAGCAGCCCCACGCTCACGCCGAACTCGCCGAGCCCCTTCTCGCTCCCGGAGATGCTCTGGAAAATCATGCTCGCGTTGGCCCCCTGCCGGATGGCCTCCATCTGGGTGGTCACGTGCGCGAGTACGCAGTTTTGTGCGGGTATCCGGTGCCGCTCGATGACCTCCCACAAGGCGTTGAGCATGGCCTTGGTGTTTTCCACGGTATCCGTCACCGGGTTGATGCCGATGACCGCATCGCCCGCGCCGTAGGACAGCCCCTCATAAACCTGTGCCACAATGGAGGAAACGTCATCCCGCGTGTCGTTGGGCTGGAGGCGCGAGGAGAACCGCCCCGGCAGGCCCACGGTGTTGTTGGAGCGCACCACCACGGGCATCTTCTTCGCCGCGCAGATGAGGTCGGCGTTGGACATGATCTTGGACACGGCGGCGGCCATTTCGGAGGTGAGGCCCTTGCGGACGCGCTCGATGTCGGCGGCGGACGTGCGCCCGTCCAGCAGGAATTCCCGGAACTCCGCGACGGTCCAGTTCCTGATGCTCCCGTAAACCGGCGTGTGCACGGCGTCCTGAATGACCCGGGTGATGGCGTCGTCCTCGTAGGGGACCACGGGGTTTTCGCGCAGGTCGCCGAGGGTCAGCTCGCTGAGCACCTGCTTGGCGGCGACCCGTTCCCGCATGGACGAGGCGGCGACGCCCGCCAGCACGTCTCCGGAGCGCAACTCCCCGGCCTTGTTCAGGACTTCCTTGATCGAACCGAATGCATACGTTGTCCCGAAGAGGACGGTCTTCAGCTTCACGGCTGCTCCACGAAAAAAAGCGTTGTCCGGGGGCGGCACGCCGGGAATGGCGGCGACCCGGAAGGGGATGGACGGCCTCCCGCCGCGCGCCGTCGGATGCGGCGGCCTTCGGGAAGCGGACATATGCGGAGGCAAGCGGCCCCAGCCGGGCTGGGCGGACCCGCCCGAGGGGGCCGCCCCTGCCCGAAGGTTCCCTTGCGGGGCGGGCCACTCTCCACCCCGCAAGGCTGCCGGGCCTGCGCCACACGGGAATGGGCTCCGGGCATATTCCCAAAATTCAAAGCCTATCGGACGCCCCGACGGGGAAGGGGTTCCAGTCCCAGCCGCCACGCGGGGGACGGCTGCAAAGAGCCGCCGGGACGCCCTCAGCGCGAATACAGCCACCGCCCCACGCGGGGAACGGCTGCAAACCCACCTTCCCCGCCTTCTCGGGCAAGCCCGCCGCCCACGCGGGGGACGGGCAGCCCGCTGGTTCCCATTGGAGGGGGACCGCCGTCCGCACAGAAACGGGGCCGGGAGCGCCGGAGGCATCCGCTGGAATCAGGCCCCGCCGCCCGTGCGGGGAGCGGCCCAGAGATCGGTGTGCGGCTCCCGCGCTTTGCCGGTTTCCGCCGTCCGAGCGGGAAGCGTCCTCTGGCCGAAGGAAGCCGCCTGTCCCGCAGGCGACCCCCGCCGTCCGCGCGGGGAGCGGCACCCCGCGCGGCTTCCCGGAAAGGGAACGGCGGCTACTTGTAGGACTGCATCAGGATTTCGACCACGTCCGCTTCCGTGACGGTGTAGCGGTCGCACTCGAACCCGACTTCGGCGGCGGCGATATGGGCCACCTTGGGCAGGTCGTCCTTGTTGATGTTGAAGTCGGACATGGCGAGCTTGTCCATGCCGGTCCGCTCCATGAGCTTGGCAAGGGCGGTCACGAAGGCGTAGCCGGGCTTGGCAGGGTCGGCCTTTTCGCCCATGATTTCACCGATGGCGTCGAATTCCGTGGGCAGCAGCGAGCAGACCTTCTTGTAGTAGGCGTCGGCGATGAGCAGCAGGGACGCGCCGTGCGGCACGTTGGGGAAGAACCCGCCGAGGGCCTGCGCGATGATGTGGTGGGAGGTGGTGCACACGAGGGACTGCGTGAACCCGCACAGGATATTCGCGGCGTAGGAGATGTTGCTGCGGGATTCGAGGTTCGAGCCGTCCTCGGAGACGATGGGCAGGTGCTTGGCGACCTTTTCGATGGCGTCGACGGCGAAAAGCTCGGTGAGGCGGTTCTCGTTGCCGTTGTTCACGTAGCATTCGGAAGCGTGGAACAGCGCGTCGAAGCCTTGGAACAGGGTCAGCTTGTGCGGCAGGGTGAGCATCAGCTCTGGGTCGATGATGGAAATGGCGGGGAAGATCTCGTCGAGCGTGAAGTCGAGCTTTTCGTTGGTTTCCTCATTGGTCACAACGGCATAGGGGTCGGCTTCGGTGCCCGTCCCGGCGGTGGTGGAGATCGCCACCACGGGGAACGCGCCGGAAACCGGCTTGCGCCCGCCGCTTCCGGCGGAGGCGTAATCCCACAGGTCGCCGGGGTTGGCCATCATGATGGAGGCGGCCTTGGCGGTGTCGATGCTGCTGCCGCCGCCGAGCCCGATCACGAAGTCACAGCCGCTTTCCTTGGCGAGCGCGGCGGCCGCCATGACGCCGGTGCGGGTCGGGTTGGGGGTGACTTTGTCGAACACGGCCACGGACACGCCGTTCTGTCCGAGCAGTTCGATCACGCGCTGCTGGATGCCGAGCTTTTCCATGAGCTTGTCTTCAGTGACGCACAGGAGGGCCTTCTTGCCGGGCAGGGAAAGGGTGGCGAGTTCCTTCAGGCGGCCCGCGCCGAAGACGATCCGGGTGGGGATGAAATAGTCGATGCGCTTCATCATGGCTTTGTGCTCCGTATAAGGTTTGGCGTTTTCAGAGGCGTAGCGCCTTGTTCTCATGCCCTTTCAGTGAGCAATAACGGTGCCAAACTCCTATCCGTTCAAATTGCTTATCTCTTTTCACAAAGCCCTGTTTGTCCGCTCAAAGTATCTGTAGCGGAGCACGCGGAACCTGTAGCGCAACGCTACACTTTTCACAAGGAACGGCCAAACTGTAGCGTTCTCGGACAAAGAGACGCGGGGGAAGGTGGGAGAAACGTTTCTGAAAAAAGGGGGAGCGCCTCACGCTTCTCCCCCCTTCCCCAGCCTTCTCTCCCCATCCGCTCGCTCATTCAATAATCCCAAACTTTCGCAGCCTTCTGTACAGCGTGCTGCGGGCCACGCCGAGCTGCTCCGCCGCCTTGCTCAGGTTGCCGTTGCAGGCGTCCAGCGTGCTGCGGATAAGCTCGTAATACACCGTGTCCACGCTTCCGGACGCGACAACCTCGTTCCGGGCGGGCGCATCGCCCGGCGCACCCTCCCGTGCCCCGGCATCGAAGCCCTCGCCAAGCCCGCCGCCCTCCTCGCCGGGCTGCGCCCCGTGCGCCGCCTCAAGGATGCGCGGGGGCAGGTGGGCCTTGGTGATGGCCGCGCCGCCGGAAAGCAACCACGCGCGTTCACAGACGTTCTCCAGCTCGCGGATGTTGCCGGGCCACGCATAGTCCTGCATGGCCTTGAGCGCCGGGCCGGAAATCTCCGGCGCGCCCTGCCCGCTGGCCTGACTGAGCCGGTCGAGGAATATGCCCGCGAGATAGCCGATGTCGGCTTTCCGTTCGCGCAGCGGCGGGATGGCGATCTCAATGACGTTCAGCCGGAAATACAGGTCGCCCCGGAACGTCCCCTGCGCCACGGCGTCCTTGAGATCCTCGTTGGTCGCGGCGATGATGCGCACGTCCACGGGCGTCGGCTTGGTGTCACCGATGCGCACGATCTCCATCTGCTGCAACGCGCGCAGCAGCTTGGCCTGCATTTCGAGGGGCAGGCTGTTGACCTCGTCGAGGAACAGCGTGCCGCCCTTGGCAAGCTCCATCTTCCCGATCATGCCGCCTTTTCTGGCCCCGGTGAACGCCCCGCCCACATAGCCGAATAGCTCGGACTCGATGAGGTCGCGCGGGATCGCCGCGCAGGAAACCGCCACGAACGGCCCCTTGCACACCGAGCTGCTGTTGTGGATGGCCTGCGCGAAAAGCTCCTTGCCCGTGCCGCTCTCCCCGGTCAGCAGCACGCGCGAGGCCGTGCGCGCCGTGCGCCGGGCAAGGTCGATCTGCGCCTTGAGTTCCGGGCTTTTCCCCCTGATGGCGTCAAAGGAATATTTGGCGTAATTGCCCCCCGCATGGTTGGCAATATTGATGATCTGGCTCTTCATGCTGATGGAGAGGGTCATGCCGAAGTCGCCGTTGCTGAGCTGGATCGGCTCGAAGCGGCAGAAGTGCGTCCGCTCGCCCTCGTGCGTCAGGATGGTCACGTCCCCCGTCTCCGGAACCCCCCGCCGCATGAACTGCCGGACGCGCGGCAACTCGGGCTTCGGGAACAGATCGTCAATGTTCTTGCCCACAAGGACGCCGTTCTTGGGGAGCAGGTAGTTGGCGGCCTTGTTGTTCGCGTGGGTGATGGAGCCGTTCCCGTCGATGGCCACGACCGCTTCGGGGAGCGAATTGAGCACGCGCTGGAGCATGGCGTTGAGGCGCTTTTCCGTGTCGATGAGCGCGCTCTCCCGCAGCCGGATGCTGATGCAGTTGGCGCAGGAGGTCGTGAGCGTCAACGTGTGGATGTCCTTACAGGAAATATGGCTCGAAATGGTGAGCGAGGCGATGGGGATGTCGTTGTCGTTGAAGATGGGTGCCGAGGCGCATTTCCACTCGTGGAACCAGCAATTATAGTGTTCATAGCCGGTTATCTGGATGGGCGCGCGCTCCACGATGCTCATGGACAGCGCCGACGCCCCAATGGTCTTGATGCTCCTCTGCGCGCCGGGGATGTTGTATTGGCTCCGCGCCTGCACAAGCAGGTTGTCGTCGCCCACGGCGGCCAGCAGGTGCCCCGAGGCCACCGCGAGGATGGCGATGTACCCCGTGTCGCGGATCGAGACTTCCAGCATGTCGAGGATGGGCTTGGCCGAGTCGATGAGCGTCTGGTGCTGGCGGCACAGGCTCGCCAGTTCCCGCTTGTTCAGGACCGGCGGCACCTGCGGGTTCAGCGGGTCCATGCCCGCCTCGCGGCTCAGTTTCCAACTGCGCAGGATGTGCGGCGGGATGTCCTTCTCCCTGATGGGCTTGTTGGCGATGAACTGTTTCCACGCCTCATGGACGGCGGATTGGTAGCTCTTTTCAAGGAGATTGCGTTTTTCATAGGTATCCATGCGGGGCCTCCGGAAGTCCGGGCGAAAAGGGGAAAACGGGGCGGCGTCCCGTAGACGCGGACGGCGCCGACGGCTGAAGCATTCAACGCCGTATTGGACAGCGGCGTCCCAAAGGCGGTTCAGCGGGCGATGATCGCCCTGCGGGGCTTCTGCCCCGTGCGGCGTCCCACGGACGGGGCGGCGCAACAAAGACGCCCCGGGGGACAAACTCAAAGAAACGGCGTCCCAAGGGCGGGGGCGGCGCGGCGGCGGAGCGTAACGGACGCTCCAGGTGTAGCGCGCCGGTGTCCGCCTGTCGTGTATCGCTACACTTGAACGCCCTTTTAGAAAAAAGTGGAGCGAAACGCAACACTCAAATCATGCCTTTTCGGACACGGTTTTGCCGTCCGCCAAAAAAGGTTTCCTCTTTCCAAACGATTCTCATACGATAGGGAAACCGTCCCGTTTTGGCATTTTCCTTGCTGTCAGTGAAGAATCCGTAGCAACCAACGCAACACGGAATCCGCGCCCTCCGGCTCCCGGCTTCCGCAACGGACAACGGCGGCCAGCGCCGCCCGCATCGCGGAGCCGGCGCGCGGAATCCGCCGCAACCAACACAATGAGGTGTTCTTCATGAAACAGATCCACGGCATTTTCGCCGTCACCGTCACCCACTTTCAGGAAAACGGCGAGATCGACTACGCCGCCTGCGCCAAGCACATCAACTGGCTCATCGAATCCGGCGTGCACGGCCTGCTCCCCCTCGGCGCGACCGGCGAATTTTCCGCGCTGACCCTTGAAGAACGCAAGGCCTTCGCCGAATTCGCCATGAAGGAAGTGGCCGGGCGCGTTCCGGTCATCATCGGCGCGGTGTCCACCAACGTGGACGTCACCCTCGAAGTCGCCAAACACGCCGCCTCCATCGGCGCCGACGGCGTCATGATCCTCCCCCCTCCCGGCCTGCATCCCAGCCAGGACGAAATCTACGCCTTCTACAAGCACATCTCCGAAAACGTCGCCCTGCCGGTGATGATCTACAACAACCCCGGCAGCAGCGGCGTCAACATCCTCCCAGAAACGCTGGACAAAATCGCTGATCTGCCGCACATGGGCTTCCTGAAGGAATCCACCGGCGACATCATGCGCCTCACCCGCGCCGTGGACGAGCTGGCCGACCGCCTCGTGATCTTCTGCGGCTGCGAGAGCCTCGCCTACGAGAGCTTCGTCATGGGCGCGAAGGCGTGGGTCTGCGTCCTCGCCAACGTCGCCCCGGCCCAGTCCGCCCGCCTCTACGACCTCATCGTCAATCAGGGCAAGCTTGAGGAAGCCCGTGCGCTGTACCGCCAGATCCTCCCCCTGCTCCGCCTCACCGAGGAAACCGGCGAGCTGTGGCAGATCGTGAAGTACATCCTCAAGCAGCGCGGCTTCGGCACCGGCACGCTCCGCCTGCCCCGCCAGCCCATTTCCGAAGGCGTGAAGGCCCAGCTCGACGAACTGCTCGGCAAGACCAACTTCGCCTAAATCCCCCGAATGGGGAGCCCTCCCCGACCGCCCCGGCAGGCCCCGGCCCCCGGGCGCGCCGCCGGAGGGCCCCCGCGCCGGGCTGGAAACCGCCCGGCAAGCCTCCCGCCGCTGAAAGGCCAAAGGAACGAACGATGAACAAACACGAAAACGCGGAAATCGTCGTCATAGGGGGCGGAGCCGTAGGGACCGCCGTCGCCTGCTACCTCGCCCGTGACGGCGCGGACGTGGCGCTCGTCGAGCGCGGCGAATACGCATGGGGCTCCAGCCGCCGCTGCGACGGCCACGCCGTGACCTACGACAGCGCGCCCGGCTACTTCAGCCAGTTCTGCAAGATCGGGCAGGACATGTTCCCGGAAATCAGCCGCGAGCTGCCCTGCGACATCGAGTTCGAGCCCGAAGGCCTCGGCCTGCTGGTCGACGACGAGCGGGACATGGAAACCGTGCTCGCCAACTATGAGGGCAAGAAGAACGAAGGCGTGGACGTGACCTTCTGGGACCGCGACGAACTGCTCCGCCACGAGCCGCACGTCTCCGACAAGGTCATCGCCTGCCTCAACTTCAACGGCGACGCCAAGCTCAACCCCATGCGCCTGTGCTTCGGCCTCGCGGAGCTGGCCCGCCAGAAAGGTGCGAAAGCCTTCAACCGCACAGCCGTCACCGGGATCACGGTCAAGAACGGCGCGGTGCAGAGCGTGGAAACCAGCAGCGGCAGCATCGCCACCAAGAAAGTGGTGCTGGCCTCCGGCGTCTGGACCCCCGGCCTCGGCGACATGGTGGGCGTGAAAGTCCCGATCCGCCCCCGGCAGGGGCAGATCCTCGTCACCGAGCGCCTCGACGGGCTTGTGAGCAAGAACTACGCGGAATTCGGCTATCTGGCGGCCAAGAGCGGCAAGAAGCGCCCCGGCGTGACCCCGGAAATGGAGCAGTTCGGCGTGGCGATGGTGCTTGAGCCGTCCGCGGCGGGCACGGTGCTCATCGGCAGCAGCCGCCGCTTCGTCGGCATGGACACGACGCCCCACCCCGCCGTGATGCAGGCCATAGCGCAGCGCGCCAAGCATTTTTTCCCGTCCTTCAGCGGCGTAAAGCTCATCCGGGCCTACGCGGGCGTCCGCCCCGCCTCCCCGGACGGCAAGCCCATCATCTCCCCCACCCACGTGGAGGGCGTGTATGTGGCCGCCGGGCATGAAGGCAACGGCATCGGCCTGTCCCTCATCACGGGCAAGCTCGTGTCCCAGATGCTGCGCGGCGAAACCCCGCTGGTCGATCTCGCCCCCCTGTGCATCGACCGGTTCGGCATGAACCCGCCGTCGCTTCCGTCGGCCTGATCGGGACGGCGGGAACGGTCCCGCAGGCAGCCCGGAAACGGGCATGGCTTTCCAAGGCGGGCCAGCCGGAAAAGCCCGCACTGTGAAAACCGGGGGCCCCGGCTCCGGCCCGGAAAGCGAACCGCCAGCCCCGCAAAGACTGCCTTCCGGCAGGCCCTTGCCGGAGGCCGTCCCCCCTCTGGCGGAAAGCGGGCCTTCCGGAAGGCACAGCAGGCCGCCCGCAAGGGAAACGGGGCGAGAGACGGCGGAAGGCCGCCCGGAAAGGAGGGTTCCCCCTTCAGGGATTCCCCTTCCTTGGAAGCAGGCCGCGGGATGTCCCGTAGACAAGCAGCCGCAGCCGGTTCCGGCACGGAAACGACAGCGCAGGAGAGAGGTTTTTTCATGTTCAAGTCCGTTTTTCCCCCCCAGCGCGCACTGGTCACCATCACCTTTGAAGGCGAGGCCATACAGGTTGAGGAAGGCACGACCGTTGCGGCGGCGGTCCTCGACCGGGCGGGCGGCGAAACCCGCACCACGGCCCGCAAGCACGACGGGCGCGGCCCGTACTGTCACATGGGCGTCTGTTACGAATGCCTCATGGAGATCGACGGCGTCCCGAACCAGCAGTCCTGCCTCATCCCCGTGCGGGAAGGCATGTCGGTGAAACGGCAGTCCGGAGCGCCTTCCTTCAGGACAGAGGAGAACAAGTGATGCGTACGCAATGGGATATCGTCATTATCGGGGCCGGGCCCGCGGGCATGAGCGCGGCGTTGCAGGCCACGCGGCACGGGCTTTCCGTCCTCGTCCTTGACCGGCAGGCCGAGCCCGGAGGCCAGATCTTCCGCAGCGCCGGTTCCGCCTCCACCGACAAACGCAAGGAAATCGGGGCCGATTACGCGCGCGGCGAAGCCCTCGTCCGCGAATTCCGCCAGTCCCCCGCCACCTTCCTCGGCGGCGCGAACGTCTGGCACCTTGCCCCGGGCCGGGCCTATGTCAGCCATCAGGGGACGAGCCACGTCATGCAGGCGCGGCAGATCCTCATCGCCACCGGCGCTATGGAGCGCCCCGTGCCCCTGCCGGGCTGGACCCTGCCGGGCGTGCTCGGTGCCGGGGCCGCCGACGTGCTGCTCAAGTCCGCCTCCATGCTGCCCGAAGGCCCGGTCGTGCTGTGCGGCAACGGCCCGCTCATCCTCCAGACCGTCGTGCACCTGAAGCATTTCGGCATCCCCATCGCGGGCGTCGCGCTGACGGGCAGCCCCGCCAGCCTGTTCAAGGCCGCGCTGCGTATGCCCGGCGCGCTCCTGCGCCCGCAGTACCTGCTGCACGGCATGGGCATGGGCCTGCGCACCTTCTTCGGCGCGCCCTGCCACCCCGCCGCCAAGGACGTTTCCATCCGCAGGGACGGCGAAACGCTGACCGTGGACTTCACCAGCTTCGGCAAGCGCAAGTCCCTGCAAGGGACCGCCGTGCTCCTGCATGAGGGGGTTGTCCCGGAAACCCGCATCACCCGCCTTGCCCGCTGCCGCCATGCGTGGAACCCCCGCCAGCGTTACTGGCACGTCGAGACGGACGTATGGGGCAAGACCAACGTCTGCGGCATCCGGGTCGCTGGCGACAGCGCGGGCGTGCGCGGAGCCGACGCCGCCATCGCCAGCGGCGAGGCCGTGGCCCTCGACATCTGCCGCGAGCTCGGCGCGCTGACGCTGGAAACGCGGGACAGTCTGGCAAAGGCCGCGCTGTTCCGGCTGTACCGTTGCGACGCCATGCAGCCGTTCATGGAAACCTTTTTCGCGCCCTCCCCGTCGGCCCTCCTGCCCGCCGACGACGCCGTGGTGTGCCGCTGCGAGGAACTGACCGCAGGGGAACTGCGCCGGACCATCGAGGCCGGGTGCTACTCCCCCGACGGGCTCAAGTCGCAGGCCCGCCCGGGCATGGGCACCTGTCAGGGCCGGATGTGTTCCGCCGCCGTAGCCGAAATGATCGCCCACGCGCACGGCCTGCCCATCGAGACGCTGCCGCCCTACCACGCGCAGCCGCCCCTCTTCCCGCTCCCGCTGGAAGAACTGGCCTCCATGTCCATTCCGCCCGAAGGATTATAGCCGTCAGGCCGTAATCTCTCATAAACGTTCGGGATTTCTTTTTCCCGCCACGGCCCGCGCCCCGGTTTCCATCCCACGGGAACCACGGCGTGCCGTCGGCGGGCGGGTATTCCATTCCCCCCGGAGTACCTGAACCGTCAGCCGGAGGCGCGTTCCCCGCGTGCTCCGCAGGCCAAGCCGGAAGCGCTTCCCCCGCGTTTTCATCAGGCCTTCCGCCGGAGGCGCATCCCCCGCGACCTCCGGCGGATACATCGACGGCAAAGAGCCCCTTACAGTCCCGGCCCCCTGCCTCCCCACGGCAGGATGTCCTTCCCGGATCCAAACCTTTTCACAGGAGCCCCTCATGGACGGTAACCTCTCGCTCATCCTGGCCTTTCTTGTGTCCATCTCGGTCGTCTTGGCGCTGGTCATCAAATTCAAACTGCACCCGTTCCTCTCGCTGTTCATCGGCTGCCTGCTGATGGGCGTATGCTCCGGCCTTGACCCGATGGCCATCATCAAGACGTCCTGCAAGGGCTTCGGGGATACGATGGGCGACATCGGCATCATCATCCTGCTCGGCGTCGCCATGGGGCAGGTGCTCCATGAATCCGGGTGTACCCGCGAAATCGCCAACACCATGCTGCGGCTGTGCGGGCGGGAAAAATCCGCGCTGGCCCTGAACCTCACCGGCTACATCATCTCCATCCCGGTGTTCTTTGACGCGGCCTTCGTCATCCTCATCGGCCTCATCCGCGAAATGTCCCGCGAAGGCAAGCTGGCCCTCAACACGCTGGTCACGGCCCTCGTCGTCGGCCTCACCTGCACGCACGCCCTCGTCATCCCCACCCCCGGCCCCGTGGCCGTCGCCGGGAACATGGGCGCTGACATCGGCTGGTTCATCGTCTACGGCGCGCTCATCGCCCTGCCCGCCTCCCTCATCGGCGGCGTGCTGTACGGCAAGTTCCTCGGCAGGAAGTCCCCGATTTTCCTCACGGACGAAGAGCCCGACGCCGCCCTCGTGGAACAGGCCCTCGCCAAAAAGAATCACCCCAGCGGCGCGCTCGGCATCGCCATCATCTTCCTGCCCATCGTGCTGATTTTCATCGCCAACACGCTGAACGCCTTCCTTGATCCGGCCTCTTCCGCCAGCCGCATCGTCTCCTTCTTCGGCAACACCAACATCGTACTGCTGATCACCGTGTTCGTGGCGTACTTCGCCCTGCGCGACCACCTGCCCGAACCTTTTGACACCGTGGTTTCGCGCGGCGCCGAATCCGTGGGCTCCATCCTCGCCATCATCGGCGCGGGCGGCGCGTTCGGGGCCGTCATAGGTGCGAGCGGCATCAGCACCGCCATCGTCAATGTCATGCAGAGCTGGAGCATCCCGGTCATCCTGCTCGGCTTCCTCATGAGCCAGTGCTTGCGCATCGGCCTCGGCTCCATTACGGTTTCCATCGTGACGGCCTCCGCCGTGCTCGCCCCGGTCACTTCCCAGCTCGGCGCCTCCCCCGTCCTCGTGGGCCTCGCCATCTGCTGCGGCGGCATCGGCCTCGGCCTGCCCAACGACTCCGGTTTCTGGACCATCTGCAAGATGTCCGGCCTGAGCACCAAGCAGGCATTCCTCGTCTACCCCATCCCCACGCTGATCTCCGGCGTCGTGGGGCTTGCCGTCCTCCTTATCCTGAATATGTTCGCAGGTTCCCTCCCCGGCCTCATGTAACCCTGCAGGGCGGGGCCTCAATGGGCCCCGCCCCTCTTTTTCAAGCACTACTTTAAGGAATCATTATGGCAAAACTTCCCGCAAGCCTGTTCAACGACGTCATCGGCCCCGTCATGCGCGGCCCTTCCAGTTCCCACGTCGCCGGTGCCGCCCGCATAGGCGCCCTTGTCCGCCAGTCCCTCGGCGGGGATGTCCGCAGCGTCCTCGTCGAATTCGACGTCAACGGCTCACTGGCCGAATCCTACCACGGGCACGGTTCGGACATCGGATTCGTCAGCGGGCTCCTTGACATTGACCTGACCGATCCCCGCGTCCCCGATGCTTGCGCCATCGCCGAGCGCGAGGGCGTCGAGGTGACCTTCTCCATCCTCGACTACGGGGCCACCCATCCCAACAACTACCGCATCACCGCAACCGGCGGCGACGGGCGCACCCTTCACTGGGAAGCCGTTTCCGTGGGCGGCGGTATGGTGGAGATGCAGCGTTTAGAGGGCTTCCCCGTGAGCATCGAGGGCGGCTACTATGAATACCTGCTGCTCATGGACGCGGAGGCCGTCCCCCTCGAACAGGCCGCCGCGTCCGTAAAGGCCGTGGCATCCTCCGACGAACTGCGGACGGAAAGCGAAGGCACGCGCCTGCTCATCAACCTCAAGTGCGCCTCCGCGCTCGATGGGGAAGCCGTGGCCCGGCTGCGGGCGCTGCCCGGCGTGACCGGGTGCATCGCGCTCGATCCCATCCTGCCCACGCGCTCGTGGGGGGGCTGCTCCGTCCCCTTCTCCAACGCCGCCGGGCTCCTTGAATACGCCAAGCAGGACGACAGGCCGCTGTGGGAGCTTGCCGCCCGCTATGAAAGCGTGCGCGGCAACACCACCGAAGAGGCTATTTTCAGCCAGATGAGCCGGTTGGTCGGCATCATGGAAAAGGCCGTCGAGGACGGGCTTGCCGGGACCGAGTACGCCGACCGCATCCTCGGCCCGCAGGCACACCTGATCGACGCGGGACAGCGGAACAGGACGCTCCTGCCCAACGACCTGTTCAACAACGTCACCAAGTACATCACCGCGATCATGGAAGTGAAGAGCGCGATGGGCGTCATCGTCGCCGCGCCGACCGCCGGATCGTGCGGCGGGCTGCCCGGCACGCTGATCGGCGTGGGCCGCACGCTGGGACTGCCGCGCGAGGAGATCGTCAAGGCCATGCTCGCCGCCGGGCTCATCGGCGTGTTCATCGCGGAGTCCGCGACCTTCGCCGCCGAAGTCGCCGGGTGTCAGGTCGAGTGCGGCGCAGGCTCCGGCATGGCCGCCGCGGGCGTGGCGCTCATGCTTGGCGGGACCGTGGCCCAGTGCCTCGACGCCGCTTCGATGGCCCTCCAGAACATCACCGGCCTCGCCTGCGACCCCGTGGCGAACCGCGTGGAAGTGCCCTGCCTCGGCAAGAACATCATGTGCGGCTTCAACGCCGTGGCCTGCGCCAACATGGCGCTGGCGGGCTTCGACAAGGTCATCCCGCTCGACGAGACCATCGCCGCCGTCTACGACGTGGGGCTCATGCTTCCCCTCGATCTGCGCTGCACTCTCGGCGGCCTCGGCAAGACCCCGGCCTCGTTCGCCATCCGCAAGCGCCTGAGTTAGGCGCACACGCTCATTTCCATTCTTCAAGGAGCCTATTATGCTTGCATCCCAGTCTATCTTTGTTGTGGACGCCCACACCACAGGCACCCCGATCCGCGTCGTCACCGGCGGCATCCCTCCGCTCAAGGGCGCTTCCGTGGCTGAAAAAATGGAAGACATGCGCCAAAACCACGACTGGCTGCGCACCTGCATCATGCAGCAACCGCGCGGGTTCCTGTCCCTCGTCGGGGCCATCCTGACCGAGCCCTGCTCGCCCGAGGCGGACTATGGTGTGTTCTATATAGATGCGCTGACCTATCAGCCCATGTGCGGCGCGGGGACGCTCTCCGTTGCCAAGGTCCTCGTGGAGACGGGCATGGTCAAGCGCGTGGAACCCGAAACCAAGATCGTCCTCGAAACCCCCACCGGGCTGGTGACGGTCTATGTGAAGTGGGAAAACCACATGGTCGCCAGCATCAATCTGGAGAACGTCCCGGCCTTCCTGTACCGCAAGGATCTGCACATCGATCTGGCCGGATACGGCGACGTTTCCGTGGACATCGGGTACGGCGGCAACTTCTTCGTGCTGGCGGACGTGCGGTCCCTCGGCCTGACCATCACCAAGGACACGGTCAACCTCCTGCGCAGCCTCAGCAAGGACATCCTCGCCGCCGCCAACAAGGTCATCAAGGTGGCCCACCCGACGAACCCGGCGATCAACTACCTTGATCAAGTACTCTTCTGCCAGAACGCCCCGGAAGAGGACGGCGGCTATCTGGCCCAGTGCATCTTCGGGGACGCGCAGGCCGACATCTCCCCCTGCGGGACCGGCACGTCCACCCGCCTTGCGCAGCGGTACTTCCGGGGCCTCATCGGGCTTGAGGAAACCTTCGTCCAGAAAAGCGTCTGCGGCGGCGCGTTCCACGCCAGGGGGCTGCGGGAAACCACGCTGGGCGGCGTGTCCGCGATCGTCCCCTACGTGTCCTGCTCGGACGTCCACATCACCGGGTTCAACCACCTTATCGTGGAAGAGAACGACAAGCTGAAGAACGGGTTCGTTTCCTGGTAGCCGTGGCGGAAGGTTAGGGGAAACGTGCCGGGGGGAGCCTTTTGGGAGAGCGGGAAGCCCCCGCACAGGTTCCCCTCCCGGACCCTCTCCCTTCCCAAGGCTTTCGGCTGGCGGGGCCGCGCGGAAGGCATCCGTTCCGGTGCGGGCCGGAGGGAAGGCTGCCGGGAAGTACCCGCCCCCTGCCGGAAGACGTTCAAGGCTGTCCCCAACGGACCGTATCATAAGGAATAAAGCAAGGAGGGAGCCCCGTTCCGGAACGGCCCGGACAGAGGGATGCGGCCTCACCCCTCGGGCATATGCTCCCAAGGGATTGGCCGCCGCGTTTTTCCTGCGCCGGTTCCGGCCGGGCGGGCAACCATCAACAGCGAAACCCTCCGCCGCCTTTCGGCGGGGAGTTTTGCAGAACCGGCAGGCGGGAAGCGCGCGCCGCACCGCCCTCCGGCCCCTGGATCTGAAAAGCCACTCAAACGATTAAGGAGATGCCGCCATGACATTGCTGTCCCACGCCGACTACGAACGGATTGCCGCGAACCTGTCCTACCCGACCGAAGCCTTTATCGGCGGGACATTCGCCCCCGCCCTCTCCGGCGAGACAATGCCGACCCTCAACCCCGCGACGGGCAAGGAAATCGCCCGGGTCGCCTCCTGCGGGCGCGAAGACGTCGACAAGGCCGTCGCCGCGGCGCGCAAGGCTTTTGAAAGCGGGGTCTGGTCGCGTATGCATCCTTCCGAGCGCAAGAAAATCCTCCTGCGCTTCATCGGGCTCATCGAAAAGCATCAGGTCGAGCTGGCGGTCCTCGAATCGCTGGACAGCGGGAAGCCCGTCCGCGAATGCCTGCTCACGGATCTGCCGGAAACCATCGAGTGCCTCGAATGGCACGCCGAATGCGCGGACAAGCAGTACGGCGGCATCTCCCCCTCCGGGGACGGCAGGCTGGGGCTCATCGTGCGCGAGCCCGCCGGGGTGGTCGCCTGCGTCCTGCCGTGGAACTTCCCGCTCATGATGGTGGGCTGGAAGCTCGGCCCCGCCCTTGCCGAAGGCAACAGCGTCATCCTCAAGCCCGCCAGCGTCACCTCGCTCTCCACCCTGAAGCTCGCGGAGTTCGCCGCCGAAGCGGGCATCCCCGAAGGCGTGTTCAACGTGATCACGGGCCCCGGCTCCTCCGTGGGCGAGGCGCTCGGGCTGCACCCCGGCGTGGACGTGGTGTCCTTCACCGGCTCCACCGAAGTGGGCCGCCGCTTCCTTGAATACGCCGCCCGGAGCAACCTCAAGCGCATCGTGCTGGAACTCGGCGGCAAGAGCCCCTTCGTGGTGCTCGACGACGTGACCGACTACGCCGCCGTCGCCGCGCAGGCCGCCGCTGCCGCCTTCTGGAACATGGGCGAAAACTGCACCGCCAACTCCCGAATCATCGTGCCCCGCAAGCGCAAGGACGCCTTCACCGAAGCCCTGCTCGCCGAGCTTGGAAACTGGCGCATCGGCGACCCGCTCGATCCCGAGAACAACCTCGGCTCCATCGTGAGCGAAGGCCAGTTCAGGACCATCATGGGCTACATCGAGAAGGGCAAGGCCGAAGGAGGGCATGTCCTCACCGGCGGAGCGCCCCTCGCCATCGGCAGCGGGCTGTTCATCCCGCCCACCATCTTCGACGGCGTGACCCCGGACATGACCATCGTCCGTGAGGAAATCTTCGGCCCCGTCACCGCCATCCTCCCCGCCGACAGCGACGAGGAAGCCGTAGGGCTCGCCAACGCCACCGCATACGGCTTGCAGGCCACCCTGTTCACCGAGGACGTCACCAAGGCCCACAAGTACGCCCGCGCGCTCAAGGCGGGCACCGTCTCCGTCAACTGCTTCAGCGAGGGCGACAACACCACGCCCTTCGGCGGCTACAAGCTCTCCGGGTTCGGCGGCAAGGACAAGGGCCGCGAATCCCACGACCAGTACACCGAAACCAAGACCATCTTCCTGAACCTCGACAGATAGAGCCTCCCCCACGCGGGCCGCTGCCCTTCCACGCCGGAACGTTCCCGTTCCCCGGAACCCGGCGGCCCGCCCCCTCCCCGGCCGAAAGCCCACGGGAAGGCGCATCCCCGGCGGGACATTCCGGGACGGCAACGGAACGGAAGCCCCGTGCGGCGGAAGGCGCAGGCAGGCTGGTCCGGGAGGGGAAAGGGAATCCCCTCCGAAGGGTTCCCTTCCCCGATGCCTCATTCAAACCCCTTCGCTTCCGTCCAGCCCCCGCCGAGCGCCTTGCACAGCCCGACCACGGCGGCGAGCTGGCGGCGGCGCGCCTCGGCCTGTTCCTGCCGGGCGGCCAAGAGCTGACGGCGCACGTCGAGCAGGTCCATAACGCTGCTCAGGCCAGCATCATACTGCTTTTCCATGATCTCGTTGCTGCGCGCAAGCTCCTTCACCCGCTCCGTGCTGGCGGCGAGCGCCTTGCGGCTGATGCGGTTCCCGGCGAGGGCGTCGCGCGTCTCCGTGAAGGCGTTCTGTACGCTCCCCACATAGGCCGCCCGCGCTTCCTCGTATTTGGCCTCCGCCATGCGCTGCTTCGCCGTGAGCCTGCCGCCCTCGAACAGCGGCTGCGCCAGCCCGCCCATGATGCTCCATATCCGCGCCGGATCGAGGAATACCCGATCCAGATGCGTCGAGGAGTAGCCCCCCTCCGCCGTCAGCGAGAAGGACGGGAAGAACGCCGCGCGCGCCGCGCCGATGCGGGCGTTGGCGGCCATGAGGCGGCCTTCGGCGGAGCGGACGTCCGGGCGGCGCTGGAGCAGATCCGAAGGGATGCCCGAGGGCACGTCCGGCGGCGGTGCCAGTTCGCCGAGCGTCCGGCCTTCCTGAAAGGCCCGCCCCGCCCCGTCCACGATCCCGGCGGGGCTGAACCCCGCGAGCACGGCAAGCGCGCCTTCGCAGCGGATGCGCCGTTCCTCCAGATCATACAATTGCGCCTGCGTCTTGTCGCGTTCCGCCGCGAACCGCCGCAGCGTGGTTTCCGGCGACTGCCCGAGGCGGTAGCGCGTCTCATAGACCTTGCACGTCCGCTCGTAGGACTTGAGCATGTCGGCGGCGATCCGTTCCTGCTCCTGCAAGGTGCGGAGCTGGAAATACGCCAGCGCGGTTTCCGAGGCCACCGCCAGCCGGATCGTGTCGCGGGCGGCTTCGGTCGACAGCAGCTCGGCGCGGGCTGCCTCGTCCAGACGGCGGTACTTGCCCCACAGGTCAAGCTCGAAGCTCAGGAACCCGACCGCCTTGTACGCCTCCTGCGTCCGCGAGGCGTAGTGGTGCGTGAGCTCCTCCCCTTCCGTCATCAGGCGCTTGCCGTCCTGGCTCCGCAGGCCCACGGCAGGCAGGCGATCCGCAAAGGCGACGCCCGCCGCCGCGCTTGCCTCCTCGACCCGGGCCATCGCCTGCGCGAGGTTGCTGTTGTGCGCGAGGGCCGCCTCCTCAAGGCGGTTCAGGGCGTCGTCATGGAAGACTTCCCACCAGCGTTCGCGGGTGAACAGCGCGCCGGGCTCGTCCGCCGCAACGGAAGCGGCGGGCAGATCCAGATCCGGGCGCTTGTAGTCCGGCCCGAGGGTGCACCCCGCCGCCAGCAGGCAGCACAGGAGCAGCCCCGCCAGCGGGAAAGCTGGACGCGGCAGCCGCGACCGGACGGCGGCCCACAGGCGGGACAGGCTATTCCGGGCATGGGCGCGCACGGCATGGGGGTGCGGGTCCACGCGGCGGCTCAGGAGGGCGCACACGAAAGCCACGCACGCCACCAGCGACAGGATGAGGAAGAGATGATCGAAGGTAAACACGGACGCCTGCTTTTTGATGGATGAGGACACGATGAGGAGCGCGTCGTGCCGGGACTGGGAGGGCGAGAGCCCCTGCCCGGCGAACAGCGCCGACCAGCGCGAGATGGAAGCCGAAGCCGCCGAGGAGCCCTGCGTCACCTGCGCGGCGATGAGGGAGAAATACCACTTGTTGAGGAGCACGCTCAGGGTGGTGATCGACCCCATGCACACGCACATGCTGAAGAAACGCACGCTGTTGATGGCCGGGAGCGTCTGCGGCTGCTTCTCCGGCGGGACGTTGCGCAACAGGAAGGGCGTGGCCGAGGCGCTGCCCATCGCATAGCCGAAGCTCCGCAGGGCCAGCGGCACCGCCATGTGCCACCAGTCCGCGTTGGCGTCGAGCCGCGAGAGCAGGAGCCCGGCCCCGGCGATGCAGGCGATCCCGGTCAGGAGGAAGGGCTTGGGGTTGCCGTGCGTGGCGACCATGATGCCCGTCGGGACGACCGTCAGCACGAACACGCACAGCGGCAGCAGGAACATGAGCCCGATCTCCGACGGCGGGTAGCCGAGCACGTTGCGCATGAACAGGATCATCTGGATGCGCATCCCCACATGGCTGATCACGAGCAGGAGCGCCGCCATGACCGCCAGCCCCACGCCCTTGATGCGCAGGTTGCGCAGGTGCAGGAGCGGGGCCTCGGCGCTGAGGCAGGAGACGAGGAACAGGAACAGCGCGGAGACGGCGCAGAAGATCATGATCAGGATGAACGAGGAGTTCCAGCCGAAGGTCTGCCCGTAGCACACGACGATGAGCGTCGGCACGGCGAAGGCGACGAGGAAGGCGAACGAGCACCAGTCGAACGGCGGCATCCCGGCGGGGCGGCTGTCCGGCAGCAGGAAGAAGAGGATCACAAGGCACGGCAGCGCCACCACGGGCGAGAGCAGGAACAGGGAGTGCCACGTCAGGAACTCCACGAGGAACCCGCCGAGCAGCGGGCTCAGGTTGGACCCGAACCCGATGAAGAAGCTCCAGATCGCCATCATGAGCCTGCGCGATTCCGGGGGCACGACCACAAACAGGATGCGCGCGGAAAGGCTCAGGAACAGCCCTCCCCCGAACCCCGCCAGCGCGTACCACAGGGTCATCTCGGTGAGCGAGCCGGAAGAGGCCGCCCCCACCCCGGCCACGGACACCACGCAGAGCGCGAGGAAGAGCGCCCCGCGCAGGCCGAGCCCGGCATGGATGTGGTTTACCAGCGGCTGCACCAGCCCCATGATCAGGAGGTTGCCGAGCGCCAGCCGCCCGAGGTCGATGAGATCCGCGTTGAAGTCGCCGGAAAGCGCCAGATAGGCCGAGCTGAGCATGGCCATGTTGGAAATCGGCAGCATCCCGCCGATGAAGGCCACAAGGATCAGGATGCCCTGCCGGGCGCTCCGGTGCGGGACCGAGCCGATTTCCGGCGCGGCGAAGAAACGGGCGAGGGCGTCCCCCGCCGCAATCAGGGAAACAGGCATGGCATCACCTTCCGGGCCGCCGCGTTAGAGCTGGATTTCAATGGTTCCCTGCATCCCGATGCGGAACACCACCTCGGGCTCGCCGGGGTCCGTTTCCGGGCTGTCGAGGCGCGGCAGGGAAATCTTCACCGGGACGCGCTGCATGATCTTGGTGAAGTAGCCCGCGACGTTTTCGGTGGAAATCAGGGAAAACACGGAGCACGCCGCCGGGTTGATCTCATAGATGCGCCCGGAGAAGGTGCGGCCCGGATAGCCGTCGATGGTGAACGTCACGTCCTGCCCCACGCGGATCTGCCCGATGCGGGTTTCCTCGATGCGGGCGTTGAGCCAGATGTCGTCGGTATTGACGAGCGTAAACAGCTTCTGCCCCGCCGCCACCAGTTCCCCGGCGCTCACGAGCTTCTGGGCCACGACGCCGTTGACCGGGGAAGGGATCACGCTGTCCTGGCACAGCACGTTGATCTCGTCGAGTTCGGCCTGCGCCTGCATGACCTGCGCTTCGGCGGCCCGGATGACTTCCGGGCGCGAGCCTTCCTTCTTGAGGGCAAGCTCCTCCTGCGCGGCGGCGACGTTGGCCTGCGCCGCACGGTAGGCGGAACTGGCGGCGTCCCGGTCGGCCTGCGTCACCCCGCCGTCGTTGCGGGCAAGCTGCTCCATGCGCCGGAAGTCGCGCCCCGCCCGCTCCAGCATGGCCTGCGCCTGATCCAGATGGGCCTGCGCCGCCATGATCTCCTGCCGCCGGAACCCGGCCTTGGCGTCCTCCCAGCGGGCCTTGGCAAGCTCGAGCGCGGCCTCGGCCTTGGCTTTGCGGGCCATGACGCTGCGGCTGTCGATGCGCACGAGCCCCTGCCCCTTGTGCACCGTGTCGCCCTCGTTCACCATGACCTGCACCACCCGGTCGGACAGGCGGGAAGCCACGCCGACGAGCGTCCCCTCGATGCGGGAGTCGTTGGTGATCAGGACGCAGTGGGTGCGGTACCACAGCCAGATGCCGCCGATGATCCCCGCGCACAAAACCACGCCGAACGCATACAGCACGGGCTTTCTGACGCTTACCGCCATGCTTCGCCTTCCTTCGGGGCAACGCCGCCGATGAATACGGACACCGCGTTTTCGATGTATTCGTCCCGGACCAGCCCCGGGCGCTTGCGCCCGATCACCAGCGTCATGACGAAACCGAAAATGAGGTTCCAGAACAGCGAGGAAACATACAGGCTGTCCAGCTGCCGGATGTGCCCGCGCCGGATCATCTCCTCGAAATACGCCCGCAGGCGCTCGCGGAACGAGGTGACGTCGCTGACCAGCTCCGTGCTGTGCTCGTCGATCTGCCCGATGGCGCTGAAATAAATCCGCCAGATGCCGATCCGCTGCTCGGCGATGTCCATGTAGCGGCGCATGAAATGGCGCAGGTCGTGCTCAAGCTCCCAGCGGACATGCGTGGTGAAGACGTCCTCGATCATTTCCGCATACGGCGCCCGGCGCATGGCCGCCATCAGCATGGCGTACTTGGAAGGGAAATGCCGGAACACGGTCATCTCGCTGAGGCCGACGGCCTTGGCGATTTCCCGTACCGACACGGGGTTGTAGCCTTTCGTATTCATGAGCCCGATGGCCGCATCAAGGATGCGGTCCGCCGTGGAAGTGGTACCCGGTTTCGCCGTCATGCCGTCCATCCTGAAAGAAAAACGTTTTGCCCTCTCCGCCCCGGCGGGGAGCCGCGCGGGGAGTCCTGACATTGCAAGCTGGCGGAGGGGCCCCCCGCGAACCCGGCGGGCGGGCAGGGAATCCCCGCAGCGCGTGAGTTAGTATAACTAACATTCCGGGCTGTCAAGCGGCCCTCCCCGCTTCCCTGTATGCCCTGCGCCAAGGTTGGAGAGGATTTCTTCCATCCCCTCAGCCGCTTCCCCCGCTCGCAATATATCCCAAGAAGAAACTGTAACGGCGGTTTCCACCCCCAGGATGCGGCGGAAGAATGTCTCCTAGGAGGAAGATGGAGAGGCCACACGCAGCGGGCGGCAGGGAACGGAACAGCGGCAAGGATGGAAAAAGGTCTTGGAGCTCAGCTATATAAGATATCTATCTGATTTTAATGCACTTCGCCATAGGCAACATCCATCTTTTTTGGGAGGCTCTGGCATAGCAGGTGGTTGTTTTATCTCCACAGTATAGTGAAAATACAGATGTTTTCTCCAGTTTTCCGTTGATTGACTCAGTGCTTGGGACATTTTATTGATTATTCCTTCGGAATTTCAAGAAATAACGCATCAGCCATTTCCTGTGGCATAGCCCTTTATTATCTATTTTTTGCCAGCCGTCTTTCATTTCCCCAAGAATATACCGTAGTTATTGAGAACAAAAATTTTTCCGAAAAATTTCTGTTTTTTTCGGGTCTGCTCCTTTTTGTTCTCCGTACAGAACTCCTTCTGACCATGTGCCCCACATGGTCGGCGGGAGTTTTTTTCATATACGGCCACGTCCTTCTTTCTTCGGTTCCAGACGCCCTCCCACGCATACGTGCGCCTCCACTGACCGCGCCGTACTCCGGGCAGATGCCGGAAGCCTCCCCCGGCGCTGCCCTTGCGGTTATGCGTGATGCCCACGTTTTGAACAATTCGTCAACTCGCCTCAAGAGGACATTCCATTGAGGAAATAACGCCAAGCCCCAAAAAAACAAAAAGCCGTCGAGCGGTAACTCAACGGCTTCATGCAGAACTAAGTTCTTACGCACGTAACGTAAGAACAACAGTAACCGTAAGGTTCCTCGTTGTCAACAACGAATCTGCTGTTTTTGTCTTTTTTCGGGCCGGGAGAAAAAAATGGAGACGTTTACCCCCAAGGGAAATATTTACGGCCCAATTCTTCCACAGTTTGTTTTGCAAAAGTCCATTACGTTTGGAGCAAAAGCCATGTACGCACTTTTATGTGACTATGCCTCAGAGAAAGACCATTGCTGGCCTTCACAGGCAACGCTTGCAAAAAGACTTTCATGCAGCATCAGCAGCGTCAAAAACTACCTTGCCGAGCTTGTCAAAGAAAAGCTCATTTTTATAAGGTGTGAGCAATATCGCTCTTCCGTCTATTACCTTTTGCGCCCTGAAGAGCTTGCTGAAAAGCAAGAGGCATCTTTTTCCAACAAACAGATAGGAGCTGGCTGCCATGAGGCAAATTTTGGCTACTTAACCAATCTTAGCAAACAAAGAAAAATACTCCCCCCTTTCCCCCATACGCCCGGTGAAACAACAGCCAGTCCCGTTCGCCGCATGGCCAGAACGCCTGCGGCGGGGGTGTGTCTTCTTCTCTTCCCGATTTTGAATCCACCTGGGCTATGTACCCCAAAAAGGAGGCCAAGGGCTTCGCGCGTCTGGCCTGGCTCCAGCTCCTGCGAAGCGGAGAGCTGCCGCCTTTGGCTGAACTTCATGCCGCCATTCGACGCTTTGCCTCCTCGGAAAGCTGGCAACGCGAACAGGGCCGCTTTGTGCCGCAAATGGGCAACTGGCTGCGCGGACAACGCTGGCTCGATCCGGTGCGGCCTTCCGGTCAGACAGGCGAGGAACGCACTCAAGACCTGCGGAGGGCAATGCGGATGCAGCAGGAACGTGAGCAGAGTCAGCATGAGGCATGGCTTGCAAACAAAACTCGGCTACGCCCCATGTTTGAAGCGTTCGCGACAAAATTTCCACCCGTCGCCAACGATGCCATGCCGTTCGGCATCTGGCTGCACCTGCATTCCCAAAAACGTGCGCCATCAGCGGATGAGGTGCCACCAGGAAATACCTTGGGGATTGTCGAATTTCTCCATGACTACAAGCAACGCCGCCAGACTGCCGAATACCGGAGACAGCGGGAAACACCGCTGAATGACCGAAAGGAAGCCGGAAATCCGTGTCGTTCAGTGGGAGAAATCCTGAAAGGCATGGGCGCGACGTTCCGTAGGGAAAGCGTCTTCAGTGCGCCTGATTTTCCCATAACCGCTTACACATAAGGGATTCATCGTGAAGAAAATATGCTGTCTTCTGGCCTTGACCGCCCTCGCCGGGCGACCGGCGTTTGCGGATGAAACGCCTGCCACGCCGCCCGAAAAACAAAATACAGTTCTCGGACAGACGGAAAAGAAAGCCGCCCAGGACACGGCGGACAAAAAAGCGCGGGACGCGCAAGCCCTGTTTGAAGAGAGTCTGCGGCAGATGATGCCGCTGGATCAGGGGCAGATACAGGAATATCGCTCGCGCTCGGATGAACGCGACCGTGCCCTGCTGCCCGTGTCTCCGACATTGAACACGCGCACAGTGCGCGTAACGCTGGAGCTGGGCCGTTCTCCCGTGCCTGTGTTCACCACGGCCAATATCGCCACGTCTCTGGTTTTTCATGATTCAACCGGCCAGCCCTGGCCTGTCACTTCTGTGACCAACGGCGGGCCGTCCTTCTTTCAGGTATTGCGCCCGGAACTGCCGGACGGAAACCTGCTCAACGTCATGCCCACGCAGGGTTACGCCACGTCCACCCTTGTAGTCACGCTGCAAGACCGGGACATCCCGCTGGTCATCAGGCTTGAGTCGGATTCCGTCCGCGCCCCCAGGCGCAAGGCGGACGCGCTTGTCCTTTTCCAGCTTGCCCATCACGGCCCGAAAGCCGCCCTCCCCATCATCAGGGACATCAAGGAAACGGCGGATTCCTCCATGCTGGCCTTTCTTGACCGCGTTCCGCCGGAAAAAGCCGTGCGTGTCCGCGTGGAGCCGGGTTCCGATGACGTGCTTGTCTGGAACCACAACGGCAAGCACTACGTCAGAACCAGCCACACCTTGATGTGGCCAGCCTGGACAGTCGTGGTCAACGGGGCGGGCAACACCAAATGTTATGAGGTGCCGGTTACGTCGCGGTTGATGCTTTCCAGAAACGGGCAAATTCAGAAGATTCGCCTGCAAGTTTCCCAATGAGGGCACGCTATGAGCGATATGACAAGCACGGAAAAAAAGCGCCGTCTCATCCTGTTCAGTCTTCTGGGGACTGTTCTCTCCGTCTCCATAGTCCTTGCGTCCTTCTTCCTGTTCAGTTCAGAGAAACCGTCCGCCACGGCCAGACTGGCCACAGCGAGGACAGACGCCATCAGCGGCAAGGCGGGAGGCGAAGGCTCGGAGGAATACAATCAGAAACTAAAGGAACACGATACGCGACAGGCCAATGAAGCTCTCAAGGCGGGAGAAAGTTTTGTTCCCACGCCTGTGGGACAAAGAAAGCTCGTGGTGGGAAAGAAGGAAGACACGCCCCCGGGCCCCGCCGCCGGTCGCGCCGGTGCGAACCGTGCCCGTCCAGACGCCGCGCACGGACAATACCATGCTGAAACGCATGATGGATGACCTGACGACGGCATTGGATACGAAACTGTCCTCCGTTGCCGTGGGCGAAGGCAAAATTGTCTATCTGCACGATTTTTCGGATGAAACTACTCCGATTGCCGCACCCGTTGCGGCAACGTCAGAGACAGCACGGTCAGGGAACACGTCTCCTCCCTCCGTGACGCTCAAGCCGGGCGATCTGCTTTATGCCATCGTAGATGTGGGAGTGAACTCGGATGTGCCGTCCGCTGTGTTGGCTACGGTCACGTCCGGCGCCTACCGCAACACTCGTCTGATGGGCACGTTCCAGCGCCACGAGGAACGCCTTGTTCTGGCTTTCAACCGGGCCGTACTGCCTACCGGCGAAACCGTCCAGCTTGAAGCCTATGCCGTTGCTCCGTCCACCTCGGAAGCCTCGGTAGCCAGCTCCGTGAATACCCATTTTTTCTCACGATGGGGCGGGCTTGTCGCGTCCGCGTTCCTGGAAGGTCTGGGCACGGCCAAACGCTATAGCGGCTCCCAAAGCACCATCTACGGCTACGGCAATGACGTGACCGACCAGATGGTCTGGAATACCTACAGCGTGGAAGACCAGGCATGGATAGCCGCCGGAAAGGTGGGCGAAAAGGCCGGAAAAATCTTTGAAAAAAATTTCGACAGACCTCCCACCGTCCGACTGGAAAGCGGCACTCCCGTGGGCGTTCTCGTTCTGAACGTCAAGGGCAGGTGACGGCATGGACAACTACGTCGCCAACGTCATCCCGCATTTGCAGCAATGGTGGCCCGTGCTTGTCCGGCTGGCCTACCTGGTGGGTGTCGCCTTCGCCGTGGTTTCGCTTGGGCAGGCCATAAGCCACAAGCATCGCTTCAACCGCTCCACAGCGGTGCGGAAGCATCGCACGGGCAATGCTTCCCCAGAGGCAATGAAAGGCAGTCCTCAAAACCGCCGGAAGTTCTTCTTTACAGAATGGTAGCTGTCTGACGCCAGCTAACATCCTGCCAAAGGCTTCGCCTCTGGACACCCTCAGAGCGTTCGGCGCTGCGCTTCTCACGCTCTCAAAAAGGCAGGAAAGACAGATGGAAAAACAGAAGACGACAAACAGATTTCAAAGGCGGCGGACGCTCAGGCTTACCGCCGAAGAAGATGAAAGAATGACACAACAGGCCGCCACCGCCGGAATCTCCGTTTCCGAGTACATGCGGCGACTGTTCTTCGGCGGCAGGCCCATCATCGCCAGAACGGACGACCAGACCATCCGGGAACTGCGGCGGCTTGGGGGGCTGCTCAAGTATCATTTCAAGGCGGTAAAGCGGACAGGAAATCCCGCCACTCTTTCGGAACTGGACGCCGCATTACGGGAAATCCGGTACGCCATCAAAGTACTGAGCGAAAGACGATGATTGTCAAAGAGCTCAAGCGCACCAGCTTCAAAAAGTCCAAAGCCACCATGATTGGCGGTCTGGTGGACTATACATCCTTGCCGAACACGACGACAGGGGCAAGGACAAGCTCGCCTATGCCGGGAGCAGGAATTTTCTGACAACGACCGTCGCCGCTCAGAAAAAGGAGATGATTTCCCTTGCCGAGGAGTCCATCCAGAGCAGGATGCCGGTCACACACTGGATTTTGTCATGGCAGGAAAACGAACAGCCGACCAGTGAACAGGTAGACGAAGCGGTCAGTCTCTTTCTCCGGGGAATGGGCCTTGCCGAACACCAGACAGTTTATGCCCTGCATAAAAACACGGGCAACTATCATTTGCATATCGCCGTGAATCGGACGCATCCCTACACACAGAAAGTCATTCAGCCGCACAGAGGATTCGACATTAATGAAGCACATAAAATAGTGGCGGAAATCGAACACCGGCAGGGATGGGCATCACAGATGAACGCCCGCTATCGCGTCAATGAACAGGGCCATGTGGTCAAGAATCTCCAACGGCGGGAGCAGATGAAGCCCAAGCCCAAAGCGGAAGACTTTGAAAACGCCACCGGAGAAAAATCGGCCATGCGCATTGTGCAGGAGCGTGCCCATGCCGTCATTCAGAATGCCTCATGTTGGGAAGAACTTCATGCCGGGCTAGATACGGTGGGGCTGCGTTTCGTGCGCAAAGGCTCCGGCGCTGTCATTTTCGTGGAAGATACGGCGGTCAAGGCATCCAGCGTGGACAGGAGTTTTCCCTGTCCAGGCTCTCCAAACGGCTTGGAGAGTTCAAGCCCGGCTACTATTCCGAACGGACATTCCATAGGCCAGCTCCGGAGCTGATCAGTCACGTTTGCCAGGAGGAATGGTTGGAGTACCAGCAGGAGAGGCAGAGAGAGGCGGAAGAAAAACACCAAGCCAGAAAGAAGCGGGAGGAAGAACAGGAAGAGCTGAAACGACGGCAGCAAGATCGCCGGGAGGCGGCTACAGCACGTCTTGTCCAGCATGGATTATCGGTGCTGAATATCGCCCGGCATTTTTTGAAGGAGCAAGAGAGGGAGGAAAAAACGGCGTTGTGGGACAAGCAGGTTCAGCCAGAACAGAAGCAACGACTCCCGCTGGGCAGGCGTGATGCGTATCACGCCAATCTCTGACGTTTCCGCAAACGGATCGCTCCCGGCGCGAAGGTCAGGAATTCGAGTTCCTCCAAAACGGCACTCTGCCCTCCCCCTATGCCGCCTATCGGGAAATGGTCAAAAAACGTTTTCCTGAAAAGATGGACGAATCAGGCTGGAAGCCGCTATTGCCCTCTACATGCGCTGTGCCGAATACACACCGCAGGAGGTAGCCAACGAGCTGTATAGCCCCCCACCCGCCCCCACAGACAAAACCGTGACGAAAGGATAGACTACTGACGCAGGGTGGTCTGGTATGCCTTTGGTACGGCGGGAGATATTGATATTGCCAACATCAACCCCACGCAGGAACAGATTCAGAAGTTCAACAGGGAGGCGGAAAATATGGAACGGGAGCGGATAAACAGGCAAAAACGGCCCGTTTTCCGGCTGCGATGACACCCCCGTCTGCCATTTGCCCCTGCCGGGAAAATCCAGCCTTGGCAAAAGATGGGCATATGCTGTGCTTTCAGGCTCTCCGCCGCAAGCCCGGCAACAAATCAATGACGCCGGGTGCTGCTTGACATCCACTCCCGTCTGCC
>ENA-UEQE01000579-UEQE01000579.1-human-gut-metagenome-genome-assembly--contig:-NODE-579-length-31932-cov-7.572249_pt1 | contig 31932 bp, 35 predicted proteins | sample MGYA00242934_ERZ507935 | MGnify/ENA primary metagenome ERZ507935 (study PRJEB26167, sample SAMN06115423) | human gut metagenome | host: Homo sapiens | place: China:Anhui | collected 2015-03-30 | study... | reverse complement strand
ACTGTGGGAATCTCGCAAAAAAATTCGGCAAAGAGAAAGTGAGAGGGCAATCTCATAAAACCCGGTAGGAGTGATTCACATGAACAAGAAAATAAACATCAACCCCAGCTCGACAAAGTGGCTCGAAAAAGATGATCGGGTCGTCGCTGATTACTTTTGCGATTTGGGCTTCCGTTCCCTGAAGCAGATCCTTGATATGCGTGTTTTCGACCTGATGAATATGCAGGGTCTGAACGCTGTCCGAGTCGAGGAAGTGATCATCTGCTTATATAAGTGGCTGAATCCCAACACAGCTATCGATGAGGCTATCTATAACGGTATGATGTCACAGCCCTTCCTCTATACTCCGTGGAGAAAAGAACACAAAGACCTTGCTGCAATCAAAGTCGGCGACTTGGTGCTGACCCCCGGTATCAACATGAAAGCTATCCAGCATTTCTATGATGCGATCCGTAAGGCGTTTTTCAAATCGGAGGAATACAACTGGAGATGGTACAAGTTCCGAAACAGAAGTGAATATGTGACCTATCTCCGGAAACACGAGGAGGCGGAATAAATGACGCGAACAGAAAAAGAAAATCTCGTTCCTGTTTGGGAGCGCATTACCATTAGTCTGGAAGAAGCTGCCGCATATAGTGGTATCGGCGTGAGGAAGCTGCGGGATATGACCGATAAGCCCGAATGCAACTATGTTATCTGGGTCGGAAACCGAAGAATGATCAAGCGGAAAAAGTTCGATGAATACCTTGAGTCGGCCTATTCTGTATGAGTCAAGTATGCGATTTGCTTGATATGGGCTGATTCGCAACATTGGAAAACGAGATGTCTCTATGTATCCTTAATGGTGCCAAGAGAAAAGCGAAAGCAAAGGAGTGAAGACTATGCAGTTTCAAAAGAAGGAAAAGCGGCAGACAACCGTTCGCTTTGATAGCCACCATGTCAGGCTACGCACCGGAGAGGTACAGAGAAAAACCGGCAGCTATATGTACCGCTGGACAGACAAGCTCGGAAAACGTAATACCATATACGCTGCAACATTGGAAGATCTCCGGGAGCAGGAGGAACAGATTCTTGTTGATCAGCATGACGGCATCAAAGCCAATATCAAAAATGTCACGGTGAATGATGTATATGAGCTTTGGTGCCAACTGAAAAGAGGCATCAAGGACAGCACCATGAAAAACTACATTTATATGTATGAGCTGTTTGTAAAGCCAACTTTCGGAAAGAAGAAGCTGGTACAGGTGAAAAAATCGGATGTGCGCCGATTCTATAACCAGCTCATCGACGATAAGGTTCTGAAGCCGTCTACGGTAGATGTCATCCATAATATCGTCCACCAAGTATTTCAGATAGCCGTCGATGACGATATGATTCGCAGCAACCCTGCGGCCAATATGCTTCGAGAAATCAAAATGGCGCACGGTTCGGAAATCGAGAAAAGAAAGGCTTTGACCCTTGAGCAGGAAGAACTGTTTCTTGGCTATCTGGCCAGAACTCCAAAATACCAGCACTGGTATCCTGTCTTTTATATTATGGCGAACACCGGAATGCGTGTGGGGGAAATCACCGGCTTGCGCTGGTGCGATGTGGATACGGAAAACGGCATCATCAGCGTGAACCATACGCTGGTGTACTACAACCACAGAGATGAGAAGGGCTGCTACTTCTCCATCAATACACCTAAGACAAAAGCCGGTATTCGGGAAATCCCCATGACCGAAGGTGTGAAGCAGGCATTCCTCATGGAAAAGGAGTTCCAAGAGGAGTGCGGAATGAAAAGTGTCAGCCACATTGAGGGGTATTCAGACTTCGTGTTTGTTAATCGGAACGGCGAGGTGCAGCATCAAGGCACACTGAATAAGGCTCTGCAACGGATCATGCGCGATTGTAACAGCGAGGTCCTTGAGAAAAAGGGCGTAGACTCCGATCCGGTTCTTCTACCTAAGTTCTCGTGCCATGTGCTACGGCATACATTCGCTACAAGAATGTGCGAGAGCGGTCTGAATGTAAAGGTCGTGCAGTCTGTGCTTGGTCACGCCGATGTAACGACCACGCTCGATATTTATGTGACGGTCACGAACGACCTGAAGAAACGAGAAATCACAGCCTTTGAAACATATTTGAAAACCGGAGCCAAGCAAATGGCAAATGTATAATATGGTTCTCTCCCCCTTGCGGTCGCAAAATCTGCGATTGCAGGGGGATTTCTCTTTTTGCACATTTCTCTTATTTTGAGGTTTTTCTTATACTGTTAGCAGTACGCAGAAAGGGCGGCAACAGTATGGAAAACAGTTTGGCAAATAAGAAACCTTGGCTTGTAGCTGAATGGTCAGAAAGAAACGGCAGCATCTCACCGGATGATGTACCCTATGGTTCTAAAAAACTATATTGGTGGCATGGCAGTTGTGGCCATGAGTGGCAGGCCAGCGCAAAGGCAAGATCAAGCGGCGAGAATTGCCCGATTTGCAGTAACGCCAGAATCGTTGCAGGTATCAATGACCTTGCGAGTTTGAAACCGGAACTACTGAAAGAATGGTCGCCGAAAAATACCATCCAACCAACAGAGATCGGTGTTGGCTCTCATAAGAAAGTGCTTTGGATAGGAGCTTGCGGACATGAGTGGAGCGCAGAAATCCGAAATCGAGTCAGGGGAGCCGGTTGCCCCTACTGTTCGCACAATGCAGTCCTTCAAGGATTTAACGACCTTGCAACTGTACTGCCGCAGGTTGCAAAGGAGTGGTCGCCTCGAAACGCACCGCTCAAGCCAACACAGGTAACGCCTTATGCAAATCGGAAAGTTTGGTGGAAATGCGAACAAGGCCATGAGTGGTTTACGCTCATATCTACACGGGCTTATGGAAGCAAATGCCCTTATTGCAGCGGAATAAAATTGCTGAAGGGATTCAATGATTTAGCTTCGCTCCATCCGCAACTCGCATTGGAATGGTCTCAAAACAACGGCACATTATTGCCGGAAGATTTCAACGAGTGCTCCACCAAAAATGTCTGGTGGAAGTGCAGTACCTGCGGACATGAGTATAGGGCGGTAATCAAATCTAAAGTTCATGGGCTAAAATGCCCGGTATGCACGAAAAACGCTTTGTTGCCCGGTTATAACGATTTGGCAACTACAGACCCGGAGCTGGTACAGGAATGGAATGCTGCCAAAAACACAAGAAAGCCCACAGAGATATCAAGACTGTCACAATACCCAGTTTGGTGGAAAGGCATTTGCGGGCATGAATGGAAGGATAAAGTGTTTCACCGTGCAGTTGAAGGAGTCGGCTGCATCTACTGTGAGAAAGCATTTCTTAAGGAGCTGCCATATCTGCTTGTAACGATGTATGCAAAGCAATATGGGCTTGCGACACGCACAGACGACGAAAAACTGATTGGAGCACGGATCAATGCGGTTATCCCGGAACTGCGGCTTGCGTTTGCCTTTTCTCAAAAAGGCACTGATAGAGAAGCCAAAGTTGAGGAGGTTCTTCGCTTCCTGTGCAAAGCGAAAAGGATACAGTTATTTGTGATACGGCAGAAAGACCCGATTGCGCTTGCCACAGAAATCAAGCAGGCCTTCACTAAGGCAAACCTATTTATAAATTCGGATAGTCAAGGGGATGTTGCCCATCTTCGGAAGCGATACTTTGCTCAAAAGAACAATGGAAACTAAAAAGAGGAACTGCGACTTGCAGTTCCTCTTAGTTCTTTTGATTCGTTTTTACTGCATGGGCAAGCAGCATATTGAGTGCGTCTTGCTTTGCTCGCTCATCAGCTTTTCGTGATGCGATCAACAAGCTGAGTTCATATTCAGACAGTGTAGAGTCCTCGATGTCCTGCCTTCCCAGCAGGTAGTCAACCGTTACGCCAAAAATATCTGCCAGTTGGATCAGAATGTCAATGGAAGGCTGCCTGGAGCCGGTTTCATAACGGGAGTAAACCACGGAGGATACGCCCAATGCGGAGGCCACTTCTGCCTGTGTAAGACCCTTGCGAGTGCGAATATCCTTGATGTTCACAGGCACGACCTCCTTCCAATATACTATATTAAATTATACTACCGGAACGGAATGCAATGTACTACCGTATCGGTAAATAGCTCGTTGACCAGATACCGTTTTGGTAGTATCATATTCCGTAGGGGTAAATGCTTCGTGTCACTTCGCACCATCTCGGAATGCGGAGGAATACATGAACCTAAAAGAAATACGAGTCAGTCGCAGACTCAAAGTGCAAGAGGTATCAGACTATCTGAGCTGCTTGCCATCTGTTTACAGCCGTTATGAGAATGGCAAACGAGAGCCATCCATCGATATTCTTCTGAAGCTGTCCAAACTGTACAGCGTTTCTGTTGATTATCTAATTGGAAATGATGAGGTCATTGACACGAGCATAACCGAAAAAGAAGCTGCAATGATAAGCGCTATGCGTCAGGCGGACGAACGAGCCAGACAGGATGCAATTGCCTTGTTAGAGCTGCATACAGTGAATAAGAAAATCTAAACAGAGAGGTGCAAAGTGACAGGAGCTTTGCCCTCTGTATCTTGAAAGGGCACCGTGCAAGCGGTGCTCTTTCTTTTAAGGTCGCAAGGCAGCACGCACTTTTGTGAGCATCCCTTTTGCGAGGTTAAAAGCAGGAAAAGTGCGAGCTTGGACACCGTTTTTGCCAAAATGGCTCAGTGAAAAGCGGTTATTGCCGAAACGGCGATGGAAGCAGATGTGTCACCACCTTATAATAATAGTAGTGACTTATGATCCCTATCTGCTTTGAGAAATGTGCGAGGTTAGAATGGAAGGTTCCGTTTACCAATACTACGCAAATGTCCGAACTGAGCCGGTTGAATGGCTATGGTATCCCTATATACCGCTCGGGAAGCTGACGGTGCTCCAAGGCGATCCCGGTGAGGGTAAATCTACATTTGCGTTGAATGTCGTAGCAAGAATTACGACAGGACAGCCTATGCCGGATGGTGTTCCTGCTAAAGGAAAGCGTGTTGCGATCTATCAGTGTGCTGAAGACGGTATTGCAGATACAATAAAGCCCCGTCTCCAGCAGGCCGGAGCGGATTGTGAACGAGTAGCTTATATCATAGACAACGACATTGCATTGACACTGGAGGACGGTCGAATCGAAACAGCGATCAAGGACACACACGCCAGTGTATTTATTATCGACCCCATTCAGGCATTTATCCCGCCTGATGCAGATATGCAGAGTGCCACCAAGATGCGCTCTGTCCTGCGGAAGCTGGCAAATATTGCAGACCGTAATAAATGCGCTGTGATTCTCATCGGGCACATGAACAAAGGCAACGGTGCCAAAACATTGTATCGAGGGCTTGGCTCTATCGACATTGCTGCTATTGCACGAAGTGTGCTCATGATCTCAAGAGATGAAAGCCGCCCTGACATTCGATACATGTATCCGATAAAATCGAGCCTTGCTCCGGAAGGACCTGCAATTGCTTTCTCGTTCAAAGAGCATGGCGGAATCGTATGGCACGGCAAATATGATCTGAATACCGCAGAACTCATGGACAGCATCACAGTAAAAACAACCAAGCGGGAACGAGCTCGTGCAAAACTGGTTCAGCTTTTGGAGCATGAGGATCGTCCGGCAAAAGAAGTATATGCCGGCCTTGCTGATATAGGCGTTGGAAGCCGTACTGTTGAGAAAGCAAAAAAAGAACTCCAAGTCACAACTTACCGTTCTGGCGGAAGTTGGTACTGGAGTTTGCCAAAACCCAAATAACCAATGATGTTTACCGGGAGATGAGATGATGGAGAACTTGGTTTGGAAAGCCTATTATCACAGTATGAGTGGGCATGAGATTCGGCCATTTAACATATTTGAACATGGGAGATTCAGAGAAGAAGTACGGAAGCTCTTGCTGAAATGCACAGAGAAAGAAGCATTCGCTGAGGAGCTGCGCCGTTCTCTTTTCTACTATTATTGCAGTAAATGTGAATGGGAAGTTGTCATCGGACCTTGGTGCGGAGATCGGGGCACGAAGGAAATCAAAGTCGATGTCTATATGCAGGTCATGAACAACTGGGATATCTTCGTGGATTATGTTTGGAACGAAGGAAAGAAGCAAAGACGATGAGTGTGAGCACAGATACAGAGCGGATTTTCCGAATCGGTGGCTATGTAAAGCGGGCAAAACTGAATCTGCGCAATGAGCGTGAGATAAGAGCCTTTCATCGAAATGCGATTGAAAGACGGTTTGGTGATTTTGAGGGTGGCACACTCGTGGATGTTTATATCGACATCACCGGTTATAAAGAAACGGCCAAGCGTCCTGAGATGCTGCGGCTTATGCGGGATTGTGCAGATGGAAAAGTGAATCTGATTTTTGCAGAAACCAAAGGATATTTGAGTGCAAACACACGAGAGTTCTGCTACTGGCTCCATTTCATCTTTAATCTGAAAGAACGGGTAGACATCATAACCGACGATGACCAGTTCAACATCAACACGATTCTCAACGCAGACAAGCAGCGTGAGGCACTGATAAAAATGGCTGAAGACTACATTTATCTGAATCCGCCTGACCACCAGAAGTGGTTGAATGGAGTGGTTTCTGCCATTACAAACTTACGGGAGGACGGATAAGGATATGGCAAAGGATGAAAACAAGGAATCGGAAATCCGAGGCGATGAGCAAGAAATCGTAGACCAGCGGCTTCCGGTGTGGCGTCCGCAGGATGCTGATCGAGAATATTACCGGTATGAAACGAAGAAGAGAATCCAGCATTATACGGTTCCGCCGCAGACTATTTTCCGTCCAGCAAAACCAACGCCTACCATTCGAGATGCAGAGCATAAGCGTGTTGCAGTTTATGCCCGCGTGAGTACGAAGAGCAAAGAGCAGGTCTCCTCCATCGAAAACCAAACAAAGTACTATACAGAGAAGATCGCCAAAACGCCCAACTGGGATCTTGCGGAAATATACAGTGATGAGGGCAAATCCGGCACATCGAAAAAATGGCGTCCAGAGTTCAAACGAATGCTGGAAGATGCGTCGAAGAAGAAAATGGATTTGATCGTTTGTGCCAGTGTGTCTCGTTTTGCCCGTAACATCTCTGACCTGATTGAGGAAGTGCGGAAACTAAGAACGACGAATCCGTCAAACCCGGTCGGCGTGTATTTTGAAACGGAGGACCTTTATACGCTGGACCCGAACATCAACGAAAGGCTTCAGATGCAAGGTCTTTTTGCAGAGTGGGAATCCGGCAATAAAAGTCGCCGCATGATTCTATCCTATGATCAAAGGATCTGCACTGGACAGTTTCCGCTATCCGATCTGCTCGGTTTACGGCACACAATAGAGGGCGGTTTCATCATCGAGGAAGAAGAGGCTAAGACCGTAAAATATATCTTCCTCGCTACACTGTGCGGATACACCGCAGAAGAAATTGCAGAGGTGTTGACGGAGAAGCAACGGCCAACACTTCGAGGCCGTACTGAATGGACGCCCTCAATGGTGAAAGCAATTATGGAGAATGAACGGCGTTGGGGTGATCTTGAGGTTCGGAAAAGGGTCGTCATTGACTATAAGGAAAAAGTGACGGCGAAAAACGATGGTCTGAGAGAAGGAGCCTACATCCCCCATTACCATGAGGGAATAGTATCACCTGAAATTGCAAGAGCAGCACATATGATGCGAGCCAGCCGATACAAGTTCGGAAGTGTCCCGGATGTTTATGTGATCGATAGTGGAGCACTGAAAGGCTTCGTCAGTATCTCCCCGACATGGAGCGGCATCGACAATCGGGCTTTTCAGGATATTTCACGCCAAGTTTACAACGAGGATGAGTTTTGCGAGCTTCAGCGTCGGGCAAATATCATGAACGGCAGAACACACAGCAATGTCGTTTCCGTGACGCTGAATGATTACCGGGTTGCACCCGGTGTCATGTTCATGACCCGTAGTGATCCGCAGCTTACGTTTTCGCAAAGAAGTATGAAATTGAATGCAGTCTGTTGGGAAAAACTTGGGCAGCAGAAATATGTAGAGTTCTTGTACCACCCGGTACTGGAAGTAATTGCAGTACGAAGCTGCAATGCCACAAACCCCAATGCGGTGCTATGGGACGAAACGAAAAAGTCGGGTCTTCAACTATGTACTTCCGCATTCTCAAACGCCGTCTATGATAAGCTCGATTGGATGAGAAAGTATAAATTCAGATTCAGAGGTGTGACCCGTGTCAGAGGGGGCGAAAGGATCATTTTCTTTTTTCTTGATGAACCGCAGATCTTGGTTGGAAAGGATAAAAAGCACCTTGATGCTATGGACACCTCAGATTCAACCGTAAAGTACATTCCCTATAAGGAAAGCGAGTGTGACGGTGCGGCTGGTTTGGTGGCAGGAATCGCTTACCCTGAGAACTGGCAGGAACAAGTTGGTGTCAGTTATGAGATCAAACAGCAACGAGGGCGTGTCCTTGATGCGGTGTCTTCAGCAGATATTCGCAACCATGGTACAAAAGTAGTGAACCCTTTTATAGGAGTAATCCCTACACACGGAGAGCTTGAAGATGAATTAGAACAAATCTATGAGGCAATGTAACCGGAGGACAATATGGATAACGATAATTTTTCCTTTCTCGCTGATGCAGAAAGCTCGATAACGGGAGATAAAACCGAAGGGTACACGCCCAAGGAGCAGGAGCTGATTCATCAACTGGTTCAAGAACGACTGGGCAAGAAAAATGCCATCGAGTTTGAATCGCTCGATGACTATGTCGTTCCGCCCAAAATGTTCTTCTCCATGATCAAGAAGCCAGCAGTGAGTATTCGTGCAAACAGAATGGAATTTAGTATGTCAGCGATCCGGCTGTTTGAGGGAGTACAGCACGTCCTTCCTATGCTCAGTGAGAATAAAAAGCGGATGGTTGTGGCCATCTGTGCGGAAGAAGAAATCTCTTCGATTGAATGGGCAAGACTAAAGAAAGATAAGTGGGTCAACCGTTCTATATCCTGCCCGGAATATGTCCAAAGCATTTATAAGATGATGAACTGGAACAAGGAGTGTCGGTACAAGATCTATGGACGGCTTGCCAATTCTGAGCGAGGGCTGGTTCTGGTATTTGATCTTGCATCCGCTGTTATGTTTGATCCGCTGCCGGAGGAGTACTTTGACAAGCACACCGGCAAAATGAAGAAACGCATTGTTAAATACTATCCTGATGAGATCCGCATGAAGTTGGGCAGAAGCTATTCTGATTATGAAGCCCTTCAGCAACGAAGTAGCTTCGAATCATTATCCGGATACATGGATACCAGCGGTGGCGCTGTTCCCGCTACGGTTTCTGAAGAGCTGGCTGCTTCCCTCAGTATGCAGGAGCAGGAGAGAAAACGGGAGACTTTGTTTGGCACGATTATTGGAAATGGAGGCGACGATGATGTCCGAAACAACGAATGAGGATAGAATGTATCCAATCGAAATGACGCTGCAAGGCGCTCGCTGCTGTATCAGTATCGGCAAGGGCGTTATAAAAGCCTTGGGAAAGCCGAGCCATGTCTCAATTAAAATTTCAGACAACCATGATTCTTTGAGCGTTTTCCCTTGTGATGAGGATGATGTGATGGCTTTCCGAGTTCCGCTGAAACTGTTCACCGATCACAGATGCGTCATGAGGATCAACAGCAAGCAATTTGTTCATGGAATCATGCGGACAAACCAGATGGACACTTCAAAGACATATGTTTTATCCGGCGAGTTTCTGGAAGAGAAGAATACAGCAGTATTCTCGTTAGTGGAGGGCGTCAGTCTTCGTACACAAAAAGGGATGGCGCAGTCATGAACGATTTCGCCAGAGAGTTTTTTGAGGATCAGCCTGAATTACTCAGGCGATATGAACGCAACGAGGCACGATATATCTTGCAGCTTCCGAAGAACTACGATACAATTAGCATTGACTTTGGAATTGATAAGAATGAGATGAAGCGGCTGGTGATTGCCCTTGCCGAGCTTGATCTGACCATTGATGAATGGCTCTGCTTTAAGATGAAAGAGCTGATTCTGGCCGACAGACTATCCAAGGAAAACAGAGGCGAAGAATAAGGGATTATGCGCTATTATGTTATCTCCGATGTTCACGGATACTATACGCAGATGAAGTCTGCTTTGGAAAAGGCAGGCTTCTTTTCCGATACAACTCCTCATAAGTTAATCATGCTCGGAGATTTATTTGATCGAGGGCATGAGGCGAAACAGCTTCAGCAGTTCATATTGGAGCAGATGGAGCAAGACAAGATAATTCTCATTCGTGGAAACCATGAGGACTTATTCGTGGAGCTTGTGACCACGGATGCAGGGATGCCATATAGCTATCACAAATCAAACGGAACTTATGATACTGCACTCCAGTTGACGGGCTTTGATCCAGTGATGGCATCTATACGCCATTATGATTTTGCCGATGCAGCGAAAGACACACCGTTTTACAAAGAGATTATCCCAGCGATGCTTGATTACTTTGAGACGGAACACTATGTTTTCACGCATGGCTGGATACCAAGCATTCCGAACAGGGATAAAAGCTACAGCTATATTTCTTCTTGGAGAGAAGCAGACCGTGAGCAATGGAATCAAGCAAGATGGTTCAATGGCATGGATGCAGCACAGACCGCAGATGAGAATAAGACCATTGTTTGCGGACACTGGCATACTTCGTATGGCCATAGCAAATACGAACACAAGGGGACCGAGTTTGGAGAAGATGCGGACTTCTATCCCTATTATGGCCCCGGAATTATTGCCATAGATGCCTGTACAGCGTTCAGTGGAAAGGTAAATTGTCTTGTGATAGAGGATTAACGGCGTGGCGTAGTACGGGATTGAACTTTGCATATCCGTTTATAACCACGCTTTAGACGGGCACAATATAAAGAGTGAATGTAAGCAGAGTATTGAAGTTTTTTCTGGATTCCTTACGGGACGACCTGAAACCCATTGAAATTCTGAGATTCTACTATTATAATATTAACTACAATCTTTCGGAGGTGCGAAAGGTTGGAGTTGCACCACATACACCACTTGGAGCACCACTATGGTGTATGCTTTCAGCAGGGAAATGTACAGAGTTATCACACACGGGAAAATGTGACCTGTAAGCAAAGCACAGTATTAACAGGGCTTCTACACAGCTATTCCATGTGAGGAATCTTATCCCGACGATGAAGCCGCTGGACACGCCCAAGAAGGCCGACAAGGCGGAAGCCGCTCCCGCCGAAGTGAAGAAGGAGGAGGTCATCGACTTCTCCAAGGTCGAGATCGAGCCGCTGTTCGCTGACCAGGTCGACTTTGACACCTTCTCCAAGTCTGACTTCCGCGCCGTCAAGATCAAGGCGTGCGAGGCGGTGAAGAAGTCCAAGAAGCTGCTGCAGTTTGTGCTCGACGACGGCACAGGCGAGGATCGCATCATCCTCTCCGGCATCCACGAGTATTACGAGCCCGAAGAGCTCGTCGGCAAGACTGCTATCGCCATCGTCAACCTGCCCCCGCGCAAGATGATGGGCATCGACTCCTGCGGCATGCTCATCTCCGCCGTGCATCACGAAAACGGCGAAGAAAAGCTCCATTTGCTGATGGTTGATCCCCACATCCCCGCCGGCGCAAAGCTGTATTAAAAAATAACGAAAAAGAGTTCTCTCGGCAGAGGGAGCTCTTTTTTGTGCCAAAGGCACGGGGAAGCAGCGCCGTAGGCGCTGCACGGGATAAGGGGGCCATTCTCTCACGTGAGAGAATGGCCCCCTTTGACCCCCAAGAGAACGCAAGGGGCTCTGCCCCTTGACCCCGCCATTGCGAGGTTTGGGCTTGAAGAGCTGCTCAGCCTGCGGAATCGGGTGTCTGCTGTTTTTTTGCTGCGATACAATTTAGTTTGCTCCTATTATCCGCTGCCGCTCTGCCCATCTTATAGAAGTACAGCCTAATTTCTGTCTACTTTGGATTTGTACGATCTTGCTGATGCCTGCCAAGGCGGCGTTGCTGCGCTCGCCACATTTTAATAGAAAAAACGACCGCGTCAGCGGTCGTTTTCGTTCTTTTTATCAGTTCGTTCCAGAAGATAATCGACGCTGACGCCATAAAAATCAGCGAGCGCGCACAAAACGTGCGGCGGCAGCATTCTTTCGCCGCTTTCATAATATGCGTATGTGCGCTGCGGAACGTTGATCGCTTCGCCGACCTGACGTTGTGTCAAATCGGCATCCTCCCGCAAATCGCGGATGCGCCGGTATCTCTTCACGTTTATCACCAAACACAGTATACGTAGAACAAATTATTCTATTGAATTTTTGAATATTTTGTTCTAAACTATAAATGAGGTGATGAAGATGACGACGTATAAGACACTATATCATTTGATGGTCCAAAATATGAGCGAGGCCATCGACCTTTATGATGCGGGCAAAGGTATCCTTGCCCGCGAAGTCCTGAAAAAAGCCTTGTTAGACGCAGAAGAGCAAGTCATTTTACAAGACATCATCCCCGATGAACCTATTGGCAATGGCGATCCAGCAGAAAGCTAAAAAAGCGGCACCCCAAAGCGGCGAGCGCAGCAATGCCGCACCGTCAGAAGCACGGGGTGGATAATCCAAAAAGGAGGGGCTGCGCCCCTCCCTTTTGGTCGTTAGGGGGTGCAGGGGGCGAAGTCGAAACGCCCCCTGCCTTTCTCTTGGGGGATTCAAAGGGGGAGGTTCTCTTTTGAAAGAGAATCTCCCCCTTTGCCCCGTGCAGCGCCATCGGCGCTGCCTTTTCCCTTCGGTTTAGCCGAACAAAACCGGCTTAGTAACCTCCTTGAGCCACTCCAGCTCATCCCCACTCAGATACGGCGAGATCGCCGCAAAGACCTTAGCGTGATAAGCATTCAAAAGCTCCACATCGCGCGACGAGAGCAGCGACAGATCAATCGCATCGCGGTCATACGGCACGAGCGTCAGCGGTTCGAGCGCAAGGAAGCGGCCGTACTCATTGACCTCAGCCTCGCGTACAACGACGAGGTTCTCAATGCGCACGCCGAACTTGCCGGCAAGGTAAATGCCCGGCTCGTTCGAGAAGATCATGCCCTCTTCAATGACGCAGTGGCGCTTCTGGCGCTTCACATCCCAGTGTACGCGCTCAGGGCCCTCATGCACGCCGAGGACGAAGCCCACGCCGTGGCCTGTGCCGTGGTTGAAGTCGAGGCCCGCTTCCCACAGCGGCGTGCGGGCCAGCATGTCAAGGTTTTCGCCCATGCAGCCGTGCAGGAACTTGGCCGCGCCCAGCTGTATGTGTCCGCGCAGGACAAGCGTGTAGATGCGCTTTTCCTCGTCCGTGAGCGGCCCCAGCGCGATGGTGCGGGTGATGTCGGTCGTGCCCTCCAAATACTGCGCGCCCGTGTCGGCGAGGCAGAGGCCGCGCGGCTCCATGGGAATGTCGGTCTCCTCGGTCGGCTCGTAGTGGACGATCGCGCCGTGCGCACCGTAGGCGAGGATGGGGTCGAAGCTCTGCTCAAGATAGTGCTCACCCTCGGCGCGAAGAGATTCGAGCTTTTTCGACGCGCTGAGCTCGGTGATCGGCTCTTTGCCAATCGTGTGCTTGAGCCAGTAGATGAAGCGCGTGACGGCCACGCCGTCCTTGATGTGGGCAAGGCGCTCGTTCTCCTGCTCCGCGGGCGTCTTCACCGCTTTCATCAGCTGAATGGGGCTCGTGCGGTCGAGGACTTCAGCGCTCTCCGGCACGCTTTGCAGAATGCGGTAGTTGGCGTGCTCGCCGTCGAGCAGTACGCGGGTGCCCGTGGGCAGCGCCGCAACGAGGCGGTAGATGTCGTCATAGGGGGCGAGCGTTACGCCGTCAGATTTCAAATGTGCTTCGATCTCTGCACTCACGGCCTCTCTCTGCACGCAGAGCGTGGCCGTGTCCTGCTCAAGCAGCAGATACGAGAGAAACACGGGCGTGAAGAGCACATCGTTTCCGCGCAGGTTCAAAAGCCACGCGACCTCGTCGAGAGAGGGGATGACGAACACGCTTGCGCCCATCTCCTTCATCTTGCCGCGCACCATTGCGAGCTTTTCCCTGCGCGTCAGGCCTGCATACTTTACGTCCAGCTCCCACACCGGCTCACACGAGAGTGCGGGGCGGTCCGCCCACACGAGGTCGACAAGGTCCTCGTCGCCCGCAAAGCGGATGTGCTTCTCGCGCGTCTTTTCGCCGATCGAACGGGCGAAGTCGTTGCTGATCGTGCGCGAGTCGAAGCCGATCCAGCCGTTTTCAGGAACGTGGTCGCACAGGAACGCGGGGATCTCAGGCACGCCGGGCTGGCCCATGCGCATGAGCTCAATACCGCTGCCCTCTAACTGCTGCGAGGCCTGCAAAAAGTAGCGGCCATCCGTCCACAGTGCGGCGGCGTCCGGCAGCACGACGAGCGTACCGGCAGAGCCGGTGAAGCCGGAGAGAAATTCGCGCGCCTTAAAGTGCGCGCCGACATATTCCGAGGTGTGGAAGTCGTCGGTCACGACGACGTAGGCGTCCAAGTGGCGCTTTTTCATCTCCGCGCGCAAAAGTGCGAGCTTTTCGACAGGATTCATCACAAAATCACTCCAATTCTTTGTTACGATAACGATTGCCTCATTCGGCAAAGCTCTCCGTCAGCGTGACGAGCACGTTCGTCATGGCCTCAAGGCTGTCCGCGGGGATCCACTCGCGCACGCCGTGGTAATTGTAGCCGCCGGTGGAGAGGTTGGGGCAGGGCAGCCCGTCCCAGGACAGGCGCGCGCCGTCCGTGCCGCCACGGATGGGTACGCACTGAGGCTCGACGCCGTTGGCGCGGAAGGCGTTTTCCGCGCGCTCGATGAGGTGGAAGTGGGGGAGGATCTTCTCCTTCATGTTGTAGTAGCTGTCATTGATCTGGGCCTCGGCTGTGCCGTTGCCGTAAATTTCGTCGAGGCGCGCGGCGCAGTCGGCAAAGAGAGCCTTTTTCTCCTCAAAGCGCTCGCGGTCGTGGTCGCGGATGATGTAGCGCAGCGTCGCCTCGGTCACGCTGCCGCTCATCTCGGTCAGGTGGAAAAAGCCCTCGTAGCCGTCGGTTTTCTCCGGCACTTCGTCCTCAGGCAGCATCGCGTGGAAGGCCATCGCTGCGGTCGCGGCGTTGATCATGACATTTTTGGCGCTGCCGGGGTGGACGCCGACGCCGTGCACCGTCAGAACGGCGGACGCGGCGTTGAAGTTTTCAAATTCGATCTCACCGAGCGGGCCGCCGTCCACGGTGTAGCCGTAGTCACAGCCGAGCTCCTGCACGTCAAGCCCGTCCACGCCGTTGCCGATCTCCTCGTCGGTCGTGAAGATGACGCGCACTTCGCCGTGTTTGACGTTTTTCTCAATCATCGTCTCGACCGCGGCCATGATCTCGGCGACGCCGGCCTTGTCGTCCGCGCCGAGAAGCGTCGTGCCGTCGGTGACGATGAGCTCTTCGCCCACATGGCTTTCAAGGCCGGGGCAGAGCGCCTCGGTGAGGGAGACAGTGTCGTTGAGCTTCAGCTCGCCGCCCTCGTAGCGCACGAGGCGGGGCTTGACGTTTTCGCCCGAAGCGTCGGGAGCGGTGTCCATGTGCGCGATGAGCGCGATGACGGGCGCGTCCACGCCCTCGCTCGCTGGGAGCGTTGCGAGCACATTGCCGCAGTCGTCCATGTGGACGTCCTCGAGCTTCAGCGCTTCAAGCTCCTGCATCAGCGCGCGGCCGAGGTCCTTCTGCCGCTCCGTAGAGGGCGAGGTGCCGGTGAATTCATCCGAGGTGGTGTAATAGGTCACATAGCGCAGAAAACGCGATTTGGCAGATTCCATTTTGGGGTACCTCCTTGCAGTCATGCTGCGTGATATTTCACACTCAGTGTACCACAAAAGGGGGCGAACTGTAAAGCCGCGGCGCACCGATCCGCGCAAAAGTGAAACGGTGCAAAAGATTCTTTTGCTTGACAAAGGGCGGCAGTTGATAATATAGTGTGATACATATTAAATAAGAAACTGGGAGGGAAGAGGAAAAATGAACGTAGAAACCATCACGAGCCGGCAGAATCCGCTGATGACGCACCTGCGCAAGCTCGCTTCCTCCCGGTCTTATCGCAAAAAGAGCGGCGAATATCTCTGCGACGGGACAAAGCTCTTGGACGAAGCGCTCAAGTGGGGCGCGCCGGTCCAAACGGCGGTGTTCTCCGACGGTGTGGAGATTCCAACGCTTCCCGATACCGTGCGCGCCGTGTGCGTGAGCGAAGACCTGATGCGCTCGGTGAGCCCGATGGAGACGCCACAGGGCGCACTGTTTACGGTCGCGCTTCCCGAGACGAAGCTGCCCGAAACGCTTGCGGGTAAGCACTATCTCGTGCTGGACAGCGTGCAGGACCCCGGGAACGTGGGGACCATCCTGCGCACGGCGGACGCGTTTGAGTGCGACGGCGTGTTCTTAGTCAACGCCTGCGCCGACCTCTTCAATCCCAAGACGGCGCGCGCCACGATGGGCGCGATCTTCCGCCGCGAGGCGTACAGCGTCACGCCGGAGGAGCTTTTCGCGCTGCTCAGTAAAAGCGGCGTCCCGCTCTACGGCACGGCACTGCGCGAGGACACCGTGCCGCTGTCTGACGCGAACCTGTCCAAAGCCGCTGTCGCCATCGGCAGCGAGGGGCGCGGACTGTCGCAGCAAATGCTGGATGAGTGCGCCAAAACGCTCAAAATTCCCATGAGCCCGCGCTGCGAGTCGCTCAACGCGGCCATCGCGGCGACGGTCGTTTTGTGGGAGATGTATCGCTGAAACAAACAAGGAGGTGCTCTTCATGGCGGGCCTTAAATACTGGGTGTGGCTCTCGGAGGTCAAGGGACTGACAAACCGCTCAAAGCTTCTGCTGCTCGACCATTTCGGCACGCCGGAGAACGTCTACTATGCCGACGAGGACGAGTACCGCCTCGTCGAGGGCATCGAGCCGCGGCAGATCGCACTGCTCGCGGAAAAATCGTTGGAAAACGCCGACCGTATCCTCGGCGCGTGTTCGCGGCTGGGGCTGCGGCTCCTCACGATGCAGGACGCGGACTATCCGATGCGCCTGCGCAATATCTTTGAGCCGCCGTGCCTGCTTTATGTCAAAGGCCAGCTCCCCGTTATCGACGAGGAGGTCGCTGTCGCCATGGTCGGCACGCGCAAGGCCTCGCCCTACGGCATCGAAGCGGCGGAGAAGATCGCCTACGGCCTGTGCAGGCAGGGCGCGGTCGTGATCTCCGGCGCGGCGGCGGGCGTGGACAGCGCATCTCACCGCGGCGCGCTGCGCGCGGGCGGAAAGACCATCGCCGTGCTCGGCAACGGGCTGGACATTGTCTATCCCGCGGAGAATGAATGGCTGTACCGCGATATCGCGGCCTCGGGCGCGCTCATCAGCGAGTATCCGCCCGGGACGGCGGCCGAGGCGTGGCATTTTCCCGTGCGAAACCGCATCATCAGCGGCTTGAGCCTCGCGACCATCGTGGTCGAAGCGCCGGAAAAGAGCGGCGCGCTCATCACGGCGAATACCGCGCTTGAGCAGGGACGCGATGTTTTCGCCGTTCCCGGTCCGATCGACGCGCCGCTCAGCCGCGGCTGCAACCGTTTGATCGCGGACGGCGCGGCGGGCCTCATCACCGACAGCTGGGATGTGCTGCGCGAGTACGAGGCCATCTATCCGCATAAAATACTCGGCGAGCGCGTGGAGCTTCCGCGTACGCTCGGCTATCAGGCGCGCGAGGAGCTTTCTCGCGCCAAGCAGGCCGCGGCGGAGGAAATACTGTCGCTGCCGACACTGAATTTGAAAACCAACGACGCGGGGCTGACCGACGACCAGATCGCCATTCTGCGCACGCTGAAAGACGGCGCGCTGCAGGTGGACGATCTGATCGAAAAGACGCAGATCCCCACGCGCCGTGTTCTTTCCGCGCTGACGATGATGGAGCTTGAGGGCTACGTCGAGCAGGGCAGCGGCAAGCATTTTTCTTTGACCGTCACACTACTGGAGGAATAACATTCATGGCAAAAAAGCATCTGGTGATCGTCGAGTCTCCGGCAAAGGCGAAAACCATTGGAAAATATCTCGGCAAAGACTACGAGGTCAAGGCCAGCATGGGCCATTTGCGCGACCTGCCGAAAAGCAAGCTGGGCGTTGATATCGAGCACGACTTCGAGCCTGTCTATCAGCCCATCCGCGGAAAAGAGGAGCTCATCAGCGAGCTCAAAAAGGCCGCCAAGAGCAGCGACACCGTGTATCTTGCAACGGACCCGGACCGCGAGGGCGAAGCCATCTCGTGGCACTTAAAAGCGCTTTTGAATCTGGACGATGAAAAGGCCAAGCGCGTGACTTTCAACGAGATCACGAAAAAGGTCGTCTCCGAGAGCATCAAGGAGCCGCGCGCCATCGACCAGGACCTAGTCGACGCGCAGCAGGCGCGCCGCGTGCTCGACCGCATCGTGGGCTATCAGCTGAGCCCGCTTCTGTGGAAGAAGGTCCGCCGCGGCCTCTCCGCGGGCCGCGTGCAGTCCGTCGCTGTGCGCATGGTCGACGACCGCGAAAAGGAAATTCAGGCCTTCGAGGCGCAGGAATACTGGACACTTGACGCCGACCTCACCGACGAGGCGACGCACAAGACCTTTGAGGCGCACTATTACGGCAAGGACGGTAAAAAGGTCGAGCCGGCCTCCGGCGAGCAGGTGGACGGCATCATTGCCGACATCGGCGACAAGTCCTTTACTGTGACGAACATCAAGCGCACGGACAAGCAGCGCTCCCCGTCGCTGCCGTTCACCACTTCCACCTTACAGCAGGAGGCCTCGCGCAAGCTCAACATGACGCCGCGCCGCACCATGGCCATCGCCCAGCAGCTCTATGAGGGCGTGGACATCACGGGCGAGGGCACGGTAGGTCTCATCACCTACATGCGTACCGACTCGCTGCGCATCTCCGAAGAGGCCATCGCCGCAGCGAAGACGTTTATCCTGGGCCGCTACGGGCAGAGCTACTATCCCAAGACCGCCCGCCACTACAAGGCCAAGGCCGGCGCGCAGGACGCGCACGAGGCCATCCGTCCCTCGAACGTCAACCTGACGCCTGAGCAGATCAAGGGCGATCTGACGGGCGAGCAATATCGTCTGTACCGCCTGATCTGGAGCCGCTTTTTGGCCTCCCAGATGGCGAACGCCGTGTATGACAGCGTGAGCGCGCAGATCATGGCGGGCGGACACGAGTTCCACGCGAGCGCCAGTAACCTGAAATTCTCTGGCTACACCGCCGTTTACGAGGAATCCCGCGACGACGACAGCAAGGAGGAAAAGGAGGGCACGCTGCCGCCGCTCGTCGAGGGGCAGGGCTTGACGCTCGAGGCATATACGCCGCTCCAGCACTTCACTCAGCCGCCCGCGCGCTACACGGACGCGACGCTCATCCGCGCGATGGAGCAGAACGGCATCGGCCGCCCGTCGACCTACGCGCCGACGGTCTCGACGATCTTAGACCGCGAATACGTCATCAAGGACGGAAAATACCTGCGTCCTACGCCGCTCGGCGAGGTGGTGACGGGCCTGATGGAAGAGCGCTTCCCCGACATCGTGGACATGAAGTTCACCGCCCGCATGGAGGAAAAGCTCGATACCGTCGAGGAGGGCAAGACCGCGTGGAAGGACGTCATCCGCGACTTTTACGGCGGCTTTGAGCGCGACCTTGAAAACGCCGAGAAGGCGCTTGAGGGCATGAGACTCAAGGTCCCCGATGAGGTCAGCGAGGAGAAGTGCGACGTCTGCGGCCGCAACATGGTCATCAAGAGCGGGCGCTTTGGCCGCTTCCTGGCCTGCCCGGGCTACCCTGAGTGCACGTTCACCAAGCCCCTTGTCATCGAAATGCCGGGCCGCTGCCCCAAGTGCGGCGGGCGCATGATGAAGCGCACCGGCGTGAGCAAGAAGACGAACAAGCAGTACACGTACTACGCCTGCGAATTCTCCACCAGCAGCGATCCCGAGAAGAAGTGCGACTTCATGACTTGGGATGTGCCGACGAAGGACGACTGCCCCGAGTGCGGCCAGACGATGTTCAAAAAGGCGGGCAAGGGCTTTAAGCGCCCGTACTGCATCAACCCCGCGTGTTCGCGCTTTGTGCCGGAAGACCAGCGCGGCTATGTGAAAAAGAAGACCACCGAGACCGCGGAAGAGGGCGCGGAGAGCGCTGAAGCCGCCGATGCGGCGGAGACCGCGGCAAAGAAGACCGCCGCCAGGAAGACGACGGCTAAGAAGAGCACCACCGCAAAGAAAACGAGCACAAAAGCGGCGAGCACCAAGAAGACCGCGACGAAGACCGCCGCAGCGAAGAAAACGACAAAGAAGGCCGCAGCCGAGGATGGTGCAGAAAAGCCCGCAAAAAAGGCGGCGGCAAAGAAGACCGTGACCACGAAAAAGGCGGCCGCTAAGAAGACGACCGCCAAGTCTGCGGCCAAAAAGACCGCGGAGAAAGAAGAGAACTGATGCAAGTAACTGTGATCGGCGCCGGCCTTGCCGGCTGCGAGGCTGCCTGGCAGCTCGCGCAGCGCGGCATCGCCGTGACGCTGCATGAAATGAAACCCGAAAAGACCACCCCCGCGCACCACACGGCGGATTTTGCCGAGCTTTGCTGCTCGAATTCGCTGCGCTCGGACCAGATCGAAAACGCGGTCGGCCTTCTCAAAGAGGAGCTGCGCCGCCTCGATTCGCTGATCCTTGCCTGCGCGGACGCGACGCGCGTGGAGGCGGGCGGCGCGCTGGCGGTCGACCGCTACGGCTTTTCAAAGCTCGTGACAGAGAAGATCCGTTCGCATCCCAATATCACGGTTGTCCCCGGCGAGGTGACGGCCATCCCCGAGGGGAACGTCATCATCGCCTCGGGCCCCTTGACGAGCGACGCGCTCGCCGCCGCCATCGCCGAAAAGATCGGCGACGGGCACACGCTGAACTTTTTCGATGCCGCCGCGCCGCTCGTGACGTTTGAGAGCGTCGACATGGATTCGGCATTTTTCGCCTCACGCTACGACAAGGGGACGGCGGACTACATCAACTGCCCGATGACGGAGGAGGAGTACGATGCCTTCTGGCAGGCGCTCACGACCGCCGAGGAAGCGAGCGTACACGGCTTTGAGGATAAAAACGTCTTCGAGGGCTGCATGCCCGTCGAGGTCATGGCGCGCCGCGGACACGATACGCTCTGCTACGGCCCCCTCAAGCCGCGCGGTCTGCGAGACCCGAAGACGGGGAAAGAGCCCTATGCCGTCGTCCAGCTGCGGCGCGACAACGCGCAGGGCAGCGTCTATAACCTTGTCGGCTTCCAGACGCATCTGCGCTTTCCCGAGCAGAAGCGCGTGTTTTCGATGATCCCCGCGCTGCATGATGCGGAGTTTGTGCGCTACGGCGTGATGCACCGCAACACCTATCTCCGCTCGCCGGGGATGCTGGACCGCTACTATCGCCTGATCGCGGATGACCGCATCGCCTTTGCCGGGCAGATGACCGGCGTGGAGGGCTATATCGAGTCCGCGGCTTCGGGCTTTCTGGCGGGCATCGAGATGGCAAGAAGACTCGAAGGCAAACCGCCCGTCGATTTCCCACGCGAGACGGCCATCGGGGCGCTGGGGCTTTACATCAGCGATACGACGGTCTCGGACTTTCAGCCGATGAACGTGAACTTTGGTATCATGCCGCCGCTGGGCTACCGCATCAAGGGCGGCAAGCGCGTGAAAAATGCGCAGCTCGCCGCGCGCTCGCTTGAAAAGATCGACGCGATGCGCGAGGACGTGCTGAGTGACAGGAAAGGAGAGTGACCCCGTGAAGATCATCGTCGACGCCATGGGCGGCGATTTTGCCCCGCTCGCGCCCGTCAAGGGCGCGCTGATGGCGCAGGAGAAGTACGGCGTGGACATCGTCCTGACCGGAAAAACGGAAGAGATCTTGAAGGCCCTGCAGCAGTGCGGCTGCAAGGAGCTCCCCAAGGGCATGGAGATCGCCAACGCGACCGAGGTGGTCGAGATCTGCGACGATCCGGCGACGGCCTTTAAGCACAAGAAGGATTCGTCCCTCACCGTGGGGCTCAATATGCTGCACGCGGGCGGCGCGGACGGCTTTGTCAGCGCGGGCAGCACGGGCGCGCTCCTCGCGGGCGCGACGCTTCTCGTCAAGCGCATCCGCGGCCTGCGCCGCGCGGCGCTCGCGCCGACCATCCCGACGGCCAAGGGCAAGGCGGTACTCATCGACTGCGGCGCGAACGCCGAGTGCACGGTCGAATACCTGCTGCAATTTGCGTATCTTGGCAGCTACTACGCGCAGAAAGTGCTCGGCGTCGAAAATCCGCGCATCGGTCTTTTGAACATCGGCGCGGAGGAGAGCAAGGGCGACACGCTGCGCCGCGAAACGTATCAGAAGCTCAAGGAAGCGGGCGAGGCGGGGCATCTCAACTTCACCGGCAACATTGAGGCCAAGGAAGCGATGCTCGGTGAGTGCGACGTCATCGTCGCCGACGGCTACAGCGGCAACATCATGCTCAAGAGCATCGAGGGCACGGGCAAGCTTCTTTCCATCAAATTGAAGGAAATGCTGATGCACAGCACCGGCACGAAGCTGGCGGCGCTGCTGCTCAAGGGACAGCTTGGCGATTTCAAGAAAATGCTCGACGCGAACGAGGTCGGCGGTACGGCGCTGCTCGGCATCTCGAAGCCGGTCGTCAAGGCGCACGGCAGCGCGAGTGAGGTCGGTATCTGCAATGCGGTCCGTCAGGCGATGGAGGTCGCGCGCAGCGGTATCATCGACGACATCGCGCAAAATATCGACAAGATGCGTATTGAACAGAAGGCAGAATAACGCGAATGCCAAAAAGCGGCAAAATGGGTATTGACAGTACAGTGCCTTTGCCGTATCATTTGGAAGAACCAAAACCGTGAGAGGAAGTATAAGACTTATGAGCCCCGAAGAAATTTTCAAAACGATGCAGAAGCTGATCGTCGAGCAGTTCGCGCTCGACCCCGATGAGGTCACGATGGACAGCTCTTTTGAGGAAGATCTTGGCGCCGACTCCGTGGATCTTGTCGAACTGGTGATGGCCATGGAGGAAGAGTTTGAGCTCGATGAGATCCCCGAGGAGGAGCTCACCTCGCTCAAGACGGTGGGCGACTGCGTGCGCTACCTGAGCACGAAGCTCGGTTAAGAAGAAAAAAGCCGCCCCGCTTTGCGCGGGGCGTCCTTTTATCAGGAGGAAAAACCATGCAGGCCTTGGAAGAAAAGCTGCAATATCATTTCAAAAATCTGGCGCTGCTCGAAGAGGCGCTGCGCCACAGCTCGTATGCCAACGAGCACCGCGGCGCAAACTTTTTCAGCAACGAGCGCCTGGAATTCCTGGGTGACAGCGTGCTCGGCTTTGTGACGGCGGAGTATCTGTTTGCCAAGCATCCTACCGCGCCGGAGGGGGAGCTGACGCGCATCCGCGCGCTGCTCGTGTGCGAGGACAGCCTGCACGAGGTCGCGCAGCGCCTGGAGCTTGGAAAATACTTAAAGCTCGGCAACGGCGAGGAGAGCTGCGGCGGCCGCACGCGTCCGTCTATCCTGGCCGACGCGACCGAGGCGGTGTTTGCCGCGGTGTACCTTGACGGCGGCATCAGCGCGGCCAGCGCGCTCATCCACCGAGTGTTGCTCGATACCGAGCGCGAGGAGGTCGCCGAGGAAAAGCGCCGCGACTATAAGACCATTTTACAGGAATTCGTGCAGCGCACGCCGAACCAGACGCTTTCCTACCGCCTGTTTGGTGAGAGCGGCCCCGACCATGACAAGACGTTCTATTTTGAAGTGCTGCTCAACGGCGGCGCTGTGGGCAAGGGCGCGGGCCGCAGCAAGAAGGAAGCCGAGCAGATGGCCGCAAAAGACGCGCTCGAAAAACTGACGGACCAGCGCTGAAAAGATGATCACCGACTGCTTTGACGATAAGACTGAACCCGTCATCAGCCTGCAGGACTTTTACGGCGAGCAGAAGCACCTTATCGAAACGTGCCTGATCCTGTTTTCGCAGAAGATCTATCAGCATCTGCTGGACACCTTTCCCAGTGAAAAGATCGGCCTGATCGGTGCGTGCAACGGGAATATCCCCATTTACCGCATGAATTACAAGGGAAAGGACATCGCGTTTTACCTCTCGGGCATCGGCTCGGCGATTGCCGCATCGGAGTGCTATGAGGCGAGTTGGATCGTCGGTGCGTCGAAGTTCGTGATGTTCGGTTCCTGCGGGAGCTTGAATCGGGAGGCGACGAGGGGCAAATTCATCGTCCCGACGGAGAGTTGCCGCGGCGAGGGCTGCTCGTACTATTTCGCTGCGCCGTCCGACTACATCACGGTCGAGAACGCGCGGAAGCTCTCGGCCATCTTTACCGAGCTGGGCGTCCCGCACGTGACGGGGCGGGTTTGGACGACGGACGCCATGATCCGCGAGACCGCGGGCCTCGTCGCGCAGCGAAGAAGCGAGGGCTGTCTCGCCGTGGAGATGGAGCTCGCCGGTGTGCAGGCGGTGTGCAGTTTTTACGGCTTATCGCTCTATAACTTCCTCGAGGCGGGGGACGTGCTGGAGGAGAGCGGCTACGATGTCGCCAATCTTCGCGGCGCGAACCACGACCTCGGCAAGCTCTATATCGCGCTGGAAACGGCGCTGCGCATCTGAATAGAATCGAAAACGCCATGACGAAAGTCACGGCGTTTCTTTTTTGCTGTTTTTCTTCTTTTCAAAGAGGATCGACAGCCCCGCGTAGAGCAGGAACAGCCCGAACGGCTTGCGGAAGACGCTGCTGTCGACCATTGTCGTCAAAAACGCGGCGGCGAGCGCACAGAGCATGCCGGTCGGGATGGCCGCGCGCAGGACGGCTTTGTCGAGATATCCGTTTTTGCGATGCGCGAAGAGCGAGATGCCCGCGGTTGGCAGAAAATAGAGCAGGTTGATGGCCTGCGCTGTGCGCTGCTCCACGCCGAAAAAGAGTGTCATGCATAAAAGAAGCAGTGTCCCGCCGCCGACGCCCCAGGACGAGAGGATTCCCGTCAAAAGCCCGCAGAGCGCGGGAAAGAGCCAGTCCGTCACAGAAGGTACCTCACCGCGCCATAGAGCAGAAACAGCGCGAAAATGCGCTTGAGCCATGTGTTCGGCACGTCCTTGAAGAGCCTGCCGCCGATCCATCCGCCTGCAAGCCCGCCGACAAGGTAGGGGAGCGCCTCTCCGAGCGGCAGCGCGCCGCGGAACGCGTACACGAGCACCGACACAAGGCAGAACGGGAAGATGACAGCCACGCAGGTCGCAAGCGCCGTCTTGTCGGAGAGCTTTGCCCACGAGCGCAGCAAAAAGACGAGCGGAATGCCGCCGCCCCCGCCGAATAAGCCGTTCACCGTGCCTGCGAGCGCGCCGCAGACGCGGTATTTGCCCTTTTCCGTCATGCTGTCACCGCCTTTTTGATGCTATGTAGCGGCCGCCTGAGGGGCGGCTGCAAAAATTACTGCTTCTTGAAGCTCTGGCAGTCGGTGCACTGGTCCATGGTGGGGTTGGCCTCGTGCGTACCGACCTGGATGGCGTTCAGACCGCAGTACTGGGCGTCCTTACAGTGGTTGGCGCAGTTGGTCACGGCGCAGCGAATAGAGGTGTTGGGCGTGCAGGAGCAGCCGTTATTGGTATGATCGGTCATAGATTTGTCCTCCCAAAAAATTGTTTTGGCGTTTGCCGCGCTTAGTTTGCGCGCATTTTTGCCCGCTATGCAAAAGGAAGAACATTCCAATAAAAAACGTCCGGCTGATATTCAGCCGGACGTTTTTTCACTTGTCATTTTAGAAGCTCGTCGATCGCGCGGTAAAGCTCGGAGAGCGTCTCCTCGTCATTTTGCTGGATGGCGGCGGTGACGCAGGTCTCCATGTGGTTGCGCAAAATCTGGCGGCTGGTCGAGCGGATGGCGGACTCCACCGCGGCGAGCTGGATCAGCACCTCGGAGCAGTCACGGTCGTCCTCCACCATCTTTTTGATGGATTCGAGGTGCCCGATGGCGCGCGCAAGGCGGTTGCTGATCTTTTTCGTCTGCTCGGGGTCATGGACATGCCCGTGCACATGGGGGTGCCCGTGGCTGTGCTTATGGACGTGTTCGTGCTCGATCATGGCATTCTCCTTTAGAACTTCAGCGCGCCGACGCTTGCTTCCACGGTTCGGATATACGCGCGGTCGATGATCTGCTGGGCGACGGCCTCGAGATATGGCGTGAGGGGCATGTCGTTGTCCATCTCGGGCACCTTGCTGCGGAGCAGATCGTAGATAGCCTGCGTGCCCTTGGCGCAGCGCTTATCGTCATAGCAGTCGAGCGCCTGACCGTCGCAGATGAGCTCGGCGGCGAGGATATTATACTTGGCGAGGTGCATCGAGTCATAGGCCTTCTTGGCGGCGTTGTAGCCCATGTTGACATAGTCCTCCTGGTTGGCGCAGGTGGTCAGATTGTCGACCACGGCGGGGTGCGCGAGGATACGCAGCTCGCCCTGAAGACCCGCGGAGGCGTACTGGATCATCATGAGACCGTTGTTGAAGTCGGCGTTCTTGTTGAGGAACGCCGGCAGCTCGCTCACCAAGCTGTTGAGCAGGCGGTCGATGCGGCTGTTGCTCATTTTGCACAGATCCGTGATCGCGATGCAGAGGTTGTCGGACGCCATACCGGCATAGGTGCCGTCGGCGTTGCAGCCCATCAGCGCGACCGCGCCGCCGTCCTCTTCATCGAAGATGAGCGGGTTGTCGACAGACGAGTTGAGCTCGATGGCGAGCGTCGCCTGCGCGTCCTTGACGGCCTTTTTGACCGGGCCGTGGAGCTGCGGCATGCAGCGGATGGACAGCGCGTCCTGCACGCGGTGGCCACGGCAGCGCTCAAGCATGGGGCTGTCCTTCAAAATGGCGCGGATGTTGGCCGCGGTGTTGATCTGGTCGGGGTGCGGGCGCACGGCCATCAGGCGCTCGTCCATAGCCATCAGCGTACCCTTGAGCACCTCGAGCGTGAAAGAGCCCGCAATGTCTGCCGTCAAGCTGAGCGTCTGCGCGTCATAGATCGCAAGCGACGCGAACGCGGTGACGGACGTGGTGCCGGAGAGCAGGATAAGGCCTTCTTTGGAAGAAAGCACGACGGGCTTGAGTCCCGCGCGCTTGAGCGCCTCTGCGCCGTCAAGCGTTTCGCCCTGATAGGCGGCCCTGCCCTCGCCGATCATCACCATGCCGATGTGGCCCTCGAGCGTCAGATAGCCGACAGAGCCGTGGCTGGGGACGACGGGGCTGATGCCCGCGTTGAGCATGTCGCGGATCAGCGCGAGCGTTTCAAGACGGATGCCCGTGTGGCCGGAGCAGAAGTGGCAGAGCATGACAAACATCATTGCGCGCGTGCACTCCTCGGCGATGGGCTCGCCGACGGCGCAGGTGTGGGCGTAGATGTTGTTGCGCTGGATCGTCTCGCGGTCCTTTTCGGGGATGAACTTCTTCCAGTTGTCACCAAGGCCCGTGGTCAGACCATAGATGGCCTTGCCCTCGTGGCGTGCAGCATCAGCGGCATTTCCATTTCATCCTTTTTCGTGTGGATGATCCCGATGGCATTGCTGACGCTTCTGGCAATCTACCTTGTTTACCTGCGCCGCGTGCCGCGCACAGTCGGTGAGACGGGACGCAGTAAGAAAGAGTGCGTACGCCTGCTCTTGCGGAGCTTGTGGTCGCTGCTGCTGGCAATCGCGGTGATCATCGTGTTTTCACTGCCGACGTGGGTAGTTGTAGCCGTCGTCGCGGTCGTCAACGTGCTGGTCGAAAAATTCTCTGTGCAGGAGGTGCGCGATGCGGTCGTCAAGGGCTTTGACCTGAAATCGCTGCTCGGTATTACGATGACGTATGTCTTCAAGGACCTTTTGATCCTTGGCGGCGTGATCGATGTGCTGCCGACGTATTTTGAGCATTTACCCATTCCGGCATTTCTGGTGCTTGTGATTCTGTACGCGTTCGGCACGCTGGTCGCGGGCTCAAGCGCCGCGGCAGCGGCCTTTATCCCGCTGGCCTACACCATGATTCCTGACGGCGGCGCATTTCTGCTGACGCTGCTGATGAACGTCAGCTTCGCCTCGAGCCAGCTGAGTCCCACGCACATCTGCACGGCGATCATCTCAGACTATTTCGGCGTCACATTTTTCGCCACGGTCAAAAAGCTCCTGCCGCTGTTTCTGCTCACCGTCCTCATCGCCTGCAGCTACTACATGCTGCTGACAGCGGTATTCTGAAGAAAACAAACAAGGCCTGTGCCAAGCAGCACAGGCCTTGATCGATTTGCTGTAAAGGGAAAATCAAAGGGAAAACAGAGCAAAAAATGCAGACCCTTTCCCCTAAACGGAGATTTCGGGCGATTTTCAGAGAAAACCGGGATTTGAAAAACACAAAAATGCGACTAATTTAATATAAAAAGTTAGAATTCCAAACATTTCTGTTTGAAATCCTAACTTCTGTCAGGCGGCTTCCATTCGGATATTTTTCTAAATCGATCCTTGATAATCGTATCAGTCGTCCAGCTCCGCTTCGTGCTTGAGGATCGCACCGGAGGCCGCGTCGATCTCGTAGTCATATTCCATATTGCCAGACTTGAACTCGATTTCGTAGACGAGCGTTCCGTCCTCATCATCCAGCTCAATGTCCATGTCATACGCCTGATTTTCACTCAAGCCCGCATGGTTCAGGGCGATGGACTTTGCCTTGGCATAGCCGATATCCTGCACCGTTCCGGACGGCGCGGGCTTTTGACCAGAGGGCTTCGTCGTTTCATTCGATGCGGAAGCGGGCTTTTGACCAGAGGGCTTCGTCGTTTCATTCGATGCGGAAACGGCAGCCAATAAATCTTTCTGCCCGCTGAGCACCTTCCCTGTGTAGGCATCCACTAGATACTTGAACTCGCCCCGTGCCGTTTGCAGCTCTACTTCGTAGTGTGCAGGGGATTCGTCGAGCTCGGGATCGACCTCCGCCGTGACGGAATCCACCGCCGTCGTTCCGGCATACTCCTCCGCAGCACTGCGGGCTGCATCCATACCGATGGGCATGGCAGGTGCGCCCGCTTCGGCGAGGTCCTTGAGCTCTTCCACCGAGAGCTTTGCCAGCGCGTCAAACTTCAGCGTGGCGTTGAGTGCAAGCACACGGTTCACCAGCGCCGCCTTTCCGGTCGAAATGCTGTTTTCCCGCGCCTGCTGCGCAAGTCCCGCGTCCTGCGTAAGCGTCTGCGTCAGGACGGATGCCCTCGATTCGCTTGTCTGCAAAATACCATCCACGGTGCTCGTCAGCTCGCGCTGGAGTTTTTCTGCGCGAGCGGTATCCTTGTCCTCCACCGAGATCATGATGGCGGAGGAAATGCTATTGAGGTAGCCGTTTCGCACAAGGCTGCCCACGATAGCATTCACCGCCACATCGAGCTTCGCGCCCTTGAGATCCGCGCCGTTGCCCATATCCGCAAGGATAGCTTTCGCGTCCTCGTTGAGCGGCGTGCAGACAAGGACCTTTTCGCTTCGATTCACCTTCAGCTCGATGCTCGGATTCACATCCAGAGATACCACGGACGCGACCGCATTCGCCTGTTGGTAGAACAGCCCTCCGCCGCCAAGCAGCATCACAGCAAGGCAGGCGGCCACAAGCGTGGTCCATTTTCTCTTTGTCGTTTTCTTTGCCGTCATGGGGATCACCGTTCCTTTCCGCTCTTCACAGCGGGAGAGAACGCCGTTCACGTCGTTCGGTGCGGTCTTTTCGACCGCCGAGGCCAGACGCTGCTCTAGCTTTTCGCTGGTCATTTGGCGCCATCTCCTTCTACGTAAGCTCGCATCTTTTTCAATGCTCTGTGATATTTCGACAGGACGGTAGGAAGTGAAAGCTCCAGCAGCGCCGCGATCTCCCTGTGCTTCAGGCCCGTAACGGCGTGGAGCAGTACAATGCGCCGTTCCCCGTCAGCGAGGCTTGCCAGCGCATGCTGCAAAAGAATGCGTTCGTCGGTGTCCAAACCGCATTCCTGCGCGGGAAGGGCGTCCCATTCCGCCTCGCTGAGGGCAGCATGATGTTCCTCACGCCGCAGACGCATCAGGCACAGGTTGCGGCACACGGTCAGCAGCCAGCCCATCGGCGAGCCGGTGGGACGGTACTGCCCTGCGCAGTCCCACACCTGCACATACACGTCCTGTGTGAGATCCTGCGCATCCTGCGCATTTTTGAGGTAGGAAAGTGCAAGGCCGTACACCGCCGTCCGCGTGCGCCGGTACAGTTCTGCCAGGGCTTCGTGCTCTCCGCCGGCAATGTGGATCAGCATCTGCTGCAGCTCGTACCGATCCTCTGCCGGAGCATATTCGGTTGTCATCAGCATACTGAGCATAGGCTTCCATCTCCTGTCATCCGTGTAATGCACGGAAAGGACGATTTATTGCATTTGGAATTAAAAATTTTTTGATCAAGATTCGCTGAGCACCTCGTAAACACGGACAAGCGCCGCTGTCTCACAGACAAACCGATCTGCCAGCGCCTGTTTCTCCCACCATGTTCTCTGCGGCGTTGCGTCATACCCCGCGTCCTGCTCTGCTTCTGCTTTGGCGGCGCGGATGGCCTTCTGTGCGGAGAGCCACCGACCGTAGGCCCCGCCATACAAGTCCTTTTTCAGTTTCCGCAGCGCGGACTTGTACGCCTTCTCCGCTCCGCTGGGGCCGTTGTAGTTGAGATAGATCGCCAGCTCCTGAAAAGTCATGCCGATCTCGTCTGGCTGACCGATGCCGAGGTAGCTTCGCACCAGATTCAACTCTCTGGACGTCAGCACCTCCTCCATCCGCTGCATCAGCAGCGTCCGGTATTCTTTTATCAATGCCCCAGCTACCTTGGCAGATACATTCAGTTCTCCGCACACCACCTTGACCAACTCAGCATCAGATGAGTCACATGCCTCCGCACAGAGGTATGCCACCCTGCGCAGTTGATTGTACCGGCTGACGGGAATGGACAAAGAGGAAGAATACTGTGCAGCGTAGTCCATCATCGCCGCTTCCATCACGGGTGTCGCATAGGTCAGCAGTTTTGTTCCATGGGTGGGGTCAAAGCGCCCCGCCGCGTCCAGCAGTGCCAGCGCCGCCTCCTGCTTCAAATCCTCCATCTCACACCACAGCGTGTACGCCCGCGCCAGTTCAGTGAGGTAACCCTCGTTCTGTGAGATAAGCCGCTCCGCGGCGTTTTTGTCTCCGGCTTGTATCCGCAAAGCCAGATCTTCATTGCAGGGGCCGTTCCCGGCAACGGTATACATATTTTTCGGCACAGGAACGCCCCCTTTCTCATTTCAGCCGCTTTTCTGCCTCCGCGTAAATGTGTTCCAATTCCATGTCCCGCGCATACCCGTCAGCGGCATAGTCGTTGTCCAGCAGCGCCTTGTCCCGGTAGTTCCCCGCCAGATAGAGCGCCTCCTGCCTTAGTTCGTCGGAGATCTTTCCCCGCCAGTGATGCTTGCGGATGGTGTCGGTGCGGGTATTGAACAGGCGGTAGACCGGGTGCTGCTTGTTCTGCTCCTTCTGGTGCATCATCGCGCCGTACTGCCGACAGGTATAGCGATTGTCCTGCAGTGCGACGCCGTCGCAGTATTTGGGGATGTGACCGTTGGTGGTCAGAAAGTATCTCCCGCAGCCTTGGCACTGGCTGGGCGCGTGGCCGTGGTGCAATCCGTTCATCAAGTCATAGGTGTAAAAATCTGTGAGCCGCAGGAAATATACCCGCTCCACAAACACCATTTCTTTTTCGTTTTTAGGACTGCGGGCAAACACATAGGTGGAGGACAGCTCCGGATAAACCGTGAATGGCTCCATATCCAAGCTCTGTAAACTTCGCATCTCATCCCAAAACTGCTCACT
>ENA-UEQE01000576-UEQE01000576.1-human-gut-metagenome-genome-assembly--contig:-NODE-576-length-32043-cov-7.739035_pt1 | contig 32043 bp, 35 predicted proteins | sample MGYA00242934_ERZ507935 | MGnify/ENA primary metagenome ERZ507935 (study PRJEB26167, sample SAMN06115423) | human gut metagenome | host: Homo sapiens | place: China:Anhui | collected 2015-03-30 | study... | reverse complement strand
CCGGTTATCCCTTTGGAGCTTCAAGGAAAAAGCATCAACCATTTTCTATAACACAGCCTTCGGAAAACACAGCACAGGCAATGCTCCCGTTCCGATGCCCCTTTTTCTTCAAATCACTTTCATTTTCTGTCATCAATCCATCTTGTTGCGCCTTACGGGTACCAAAAGCCGTATTTTTCATATACCTAAACGGGCTAAATCAGGAAAAACGGATATGGGACGCCATTCGATCTTTTATTCACAAAAATATTTTTCCATAACCACCAGCAGGATATAAAATATCCGCCTTCCTTTTCATGGAGTCCGCACGGCGTTTCAAAAAAATTTTCACTTTATCAATGATTATTGTCGAATGTATATAAAAAGACACCTCATTCCATTTATATGATTTGTTTGATGATCCATACTGTCATACCTCTTATGATGAAACGGAGTGACTGATTTTATACCTCTCAGAATGAGCGTATTGAAGCTCACAACCTCTGTATATGCCTGCCGAAAGCATTGACACTCTCTTGGGAAACGTGTTCTTTTGTTCCCATAAGAACAAGGTCCTTTGAGACACAGGCATCCATAGTCCCCATACAGCCCAACCGTTCAGGCGTCTTCTGAACAAGGGAATGAGGTATGCGATACGCTTCCGAAAGACTCTCGCTTTTCCGCACGGTGTTCGTGCAGGTCGCCGCGTTGCTCCTGTTCGCGGCGGGCGGGGTGTTGTTTGCGGCAGCGGAAAAGGAACTGGATGTACGTTCCGCCCCCCATGCGGAAATGGCCCCCTCCGCCGGGTTGCAGGACATCCGGCTGCCCGCTGTGCTCAAAGACCCGCCGGGCGAGCTCCCCGCGCCTGCCGAGAAATCGCTCCATAAAAAGGCTCGCGGTTCACAGCCGCCCTTTGCCCTGAGCGGACTTTCCCCCATGCTTCAGCCGGAACGTCCTGTCCGGCTCAGTGAAGCCGTCTCGGCCCTTCTCCCCTCATGGCGCGGCCTCGTCGCCTTTCCCCCGCGTCCGCCTAGCGGATCGGGAACGGCCTTTCGTCTCCTCTTGGGGGCCGTTCCCTCCACGCGCCTTGCTTTCCTATGTCGATTCCGGTTCGGATGTACCGCTCCTCCCGACGGGCTTTCCCGCAAAGCCTCCGTCCCTTGGCCTTCGCCCTCGCCTCATCTGGCCTCCTGGCGGAAGGGCCCGGTACGTCCCGGATGCCCCGCATCCACACTGCGACACATTGCGACAGGAAACAGCCATGAAGATAACGTCTCTCCTCGGAACGCTCGCGCTCTCCCTCGGCCTGCTCGCCTCCCCCGCCGCGGCGGAAAAGTTCGTCGTCGGCTTCCAGCCCTACGACACCATCTCCTATCAGGCCATCGTCAACGCCGAACTGGGGCTCTGGAAGAAGTACACCCCCGCCGGTACGGAAATCGAATTCCAGCCCGCCCTGCAAGGCACCGTCGTCGCCAACAACATGCTGGCGAACAAGGCGCTGGTCGGCTACATGAGCGTCATGCCCGCCACCATCCTCTGCTCCAAGCCGAAGCAGGCGGAAATCAAGATGGTCGCCGCCCTCGGCGTAATCAAGGGCGACAAGTTGGCCGACTCCCCCTTCAAGAACTAACCGGTCCCAGCAGTTCCGTTCCCCGCCGGGGCGGAACCGCAACGAAAACCGTGTGCGACGGGCCCTCCCCTAAGGGGCGCGTCTCGGCCCCTGCGCCTCAAACGGGCTTTTCCCAAAGCTGAACCCCACACCAAAGGGGAAACACATGAGCCAAGCCATCATGCAACGCCAGACGACCAAGGGCCCAAGCACCTAGGAAGTGACACTGACGAATACGAAACTCTAGCTGAAGAATCCGACCCCGTACCTGAACGCGCTCGGCCTGGTGGCCTTCGTGCTTTTCTGGTACCTGGCGCTGATACAATCCCCCGTGATCATTATCGCCATGATTACGCTCGGCGCCATCGGCTCGTTGAGCAACTTGCCCATCCGTATGATAGGCAACCGCCTCATGCAGTGGAAGGTAAGGGAGGAAGTACGATGAACAGCGCCGAAATGCCCATGTGTACACATATAAATAATTTCAGTAAAATATATAATACATACAGCACCAAAGTCCTTGCCGTGGACCGCTACACCATGGACATCGCCCCCGGCGAGTTCTGCGTGGTCGTCGGCCCTTCGGGGTGCGGCAAAACAACCCTCCTCAACGCCATAGCGGGCTTCCACAGCATCAGCAACGGGGAAATCCTCCTCGACGGTGAAGAGCTCTGCTCCGCCGACAAGTAGGCGCAGCCCGGCTCCGACCGCATCGTGGGCTTCCAGAGCAGCGCACTGTTCCCGTGGTTCACCGTGCTTGAAGAATCTTTAGGTGTTTTAACTATAAAATTAGTGTGTTGTGATTGGATAGTATGACACCCTTAGACATATATCTGTTGCCAGATTTACAAAAAATCGAACGAAATATTTGAAACAGCAATTTTTTCAATAAAAAATTGAGCGTATTAGCAATATAATGTAGCTATGGTATATCCTCGCAAGAGGAGGACGCCATGGAAGCAAAGCCCACCTGTCCCAAGTGTCATACCGGTACGGTATATCTGAACGGAAAGGTTCTGGAGAAACAAAGGCATCGCTGCAAGCGAGTGTAGATTTCAATTTGCTCGTACCCCCCAAGAGGCCGCCCGGCACATGAAAAAGCTCCGGCTGTTACGCTTTGCACAATAGGACTGTCCCTGCCTGCTATTGCCCGGCTGTTTCATGTCTCACCCCCCGCTGTTTTACGTTGGGTACGAAACGTTGCGGAAAGTACTTATGAAAAGCCTGGGCCCAGTAAAGCGGTCATTGTTGAACTTGATGAAATATGGCATTTTCTCAAGTCAAAAAAACAAACTTTGGATCTGGAAGGCCTGTTGTCGTGATGTCGGTCAACTCATCGACTGAGAATGTAGCGGGCGTACTCAGACTACTCTCCACTGAGTGATGGAGCGTTTGAGGAAGTGGAAAATTTGTTTTTACTGTACGGATAAAAGGAACATTTATCGTCAGTGTCACTGTTTTGCCAAGTTTCGACGAAAAACAGTAGCTATTTCACGGAGTCTGCATATGGTTGATTTAACTATGGCACTTTTTGCCAAGTTCTATGTGAATCGGACACTGGAACACATTAAAACATTATTTAGTTAATACTCTCTGAATGTTGAATACCGCAGGGAAAGGATCACTGCTATCCATACCAGACCACGCTGGCGCTTCTTTGCAAATCTTCTACGCGTACGCGTTCAAAACTATACTGTGGAACTCGTCAAGGCAGAGTACATCGCCGTCAAAAAGGACAAAAAAACAGGTAGGAACATTTATTACCTCCTACCCTCTCCGCCTACGTGTCTTACTCAGGAAGCCGTCATTCCCACCTATGAAACACAGATTTTCGATACCGCTTCCGAGAGTGAAGGCTCACAGGAAACACACGAAACTTTTTTGCCTTATATAAGGGATCAAGATATCCTCTTTCCCCCTTCCGCTCCCAGCAGCGATTTCCCCTCTCCAATCCTCCCGCCGCACTGGATTCTCCTCGTCAGCTCCTACTACCCAGAGGGTACAAGGGAAGAGGGATTTTCATCTTTGTCTCAAACGAATGTGACGATACACGCACCCTGCGTACTACACCGCCCAGTCGTGTCATATAAGTTCGAGCAACTGTGGCTGGCATGACCCCAAACCGCGACCTAGGCCATGCCCCGCAATCGGCAGATTGCTCTACGCATCTCATCCGACGATAGACGCGCAGGGCAACTGCCCCCAATCGAAAAACTGCTCACTACAGTCAAGATCTATAAAGCGTACCGATAGCCGTTGGCTCAACGTCTATCCTCCTAAGTTCTCGAACAGGCTCTACACCCGCCAGTTTGAAAAGGCTCCGCTTGTGCGCCAGAAAAAAACTTCCAAAGTTTCGATAAACCCGCCCTGGACAATCGCTAGATGCCCAAAAGAAAATACATCTAATGTGTACTGCCGCCAGAAACAAGGCTATATTTTTGCATATCGCGTTGCAATGTCACGCCATTGTTTCAATATTTTCCACCAAGCAGTGCGCCTTATAGAGTTCCTTGTCGTATGCCCGTTGCTTTCTACGATTCTTTTTAGGCGAAATAACCGCCGTCATCCCTTATCCTTGTGCCTGATCCGGAATTGCATTGGAATCATTTCCCTGGTCCGCCAACAGGCATTGCGCTGCAAAACCATCAATCAGAGCAGCTTCCTTTTGCAGTCAGCACCTTGTGCAGCAATTGCCCTGAGCGGCATACCATGCGGATCACGGTCAAATGCAGTTTTATGTTGAACCCCATTTTGTGCAGCCCATATCCTGATTGCCGCCTCGTGCTCCCGCCGCATGTGGATGGACCTTACAATGGCTTGCGTCAATCATCAGCTACTCGTAATCAGGTTCATCAATCAAAATTTCGAGGAATTTTTCCCAAATGCCCTTGTCTCGCCGACGGATAAGACGCCGATGTGATTGCCCCATCCGCCGAAGCCAGGCAGGTTGTCATATTTCACCTCTGTATAGAGCAACACGACATAAAATTGGATTCTACACAATCTCGTGACTACACTGTCTAGCATCATCGTGCTCATGGACGAGGATCGGAACAAGATTAAAAAGAATGCCATCCGGATCCAGAAGGCGATCTTCCATCTCTACTTCACGGCTAGGATCGAAACAATCAACTGTATGAATGCCTTTTTCGGTTCCCTGTCTAGGCACGGCTTCGAGAACGTCCACCGTCCTCTCGTGACCACGCAGTCTCTTGCAGACATCATCCCCCAAGCATCACCAGAACCGACTCCAGTGAATCGCCCTGTCCGCACCTGATGAAGCCTCCAACGGCGTTCCCCCCACAGTATCCATTTCTTTAGGGCCACTCTGACCTTTCACTTAGGCGTGCGGCGTCTTCCGAAACTGGGACAACGCAACCACCCCTACGTGTTTCCACAGGCTTACTGCCTTCTTTATACAGGGAGTTGTGGAAACACAGGCCGAACCAATTGCGTGCCATACCTGGACTCTACAGAATAAGAACGCTCTGTAACGCCGTACGGGAGACAAGAGAATGCACCCAATTCCCATTCCGCCCACTTCCTCCCCCGTAAAATCATACCAATTTGGAAACACCACCAGCTTTTTAAGCATATGTATCTTATGGATTATACTCAAAAACACATCAAAAAAATGACGATTAATCTGCCAAATGGTCTTATTTGACATACCATTGTAAGACCATCCATATCTTACGGAGACGAAAAGTGGGAACTTTATTTGGATACTTCCTTACAGATTTTAGGTAACTATAAAACAAAGCATATTGTTTTTCTTATATTATAAAAGAATCAAAAAGTGGTTACGATTGGTGCAAAAATGGTTGACAAGAAAAATACAAACAGACATATTGGACTTACCAATTTATTTTAAAAGGAATGCCTCATGGTCAAGACCGGAGCCGCCACAACCACCGCACGCCCCCTCCGGAGTTACCAGAAGCTCTCGGAGCGCCTCCGGCAGTTCATGGCCGACGGGCACTTCCACGACGGCGATAGGCTCCCCCCGGAGCGCTCACTCGCCGAGTCCTTCGGCGTTTCCCGTAGCAGTGTCCGCGAAGCCATCCGCACACTAGCGGAAAAAGGGCTCCTCGAAAGCCGCCACGGCGACGGCACCTACGTCAGGGTGCCGGATATGGAGCCGCTGCGCAAAGCCATCATCGAAGCCGTGCATTCCGAGGGTGTGCTGTTCGACGAAGTGACTGAATACCGCCGTATCGTGGAACCCGCCATCGCCGAACTCGCCGCCCTGCGGCGTACCCTTAACCAACTCGATCAGCTCAAGATCATCACCTGCGACCAGCAGCGGTGTCTCCTCCTCGGCGAGGATGACGGTGCTCTCGACGCCCGATTCCACCAGCAACTCGCAGAATGCGCGGGCAACCGACTCCTCGCCGAAACCATCACCCAGCTCAACGCCCTGTATGCCGGAGGACGTATGCCCGAACTACGCGATGCGACATGGCGGCAGTTCTCCGTTTCCTCCCACCTACAGATCATTGATGCGCTCGAACGCCAATCCCCTGAAGAGGCCCGCAAGGCCGCCGAAGCCCACATCGATCACGTCGTTTCAAAACACCTTTTCGCCACTGCGAGAGATTAACATGTTGCTTTCCATTCTCGTCTACTGCGTTCTCGGAGCCGTCGCCGGTGCCTTCGCCGGCCTGCTCAGCGTGGTCGGCGTCCGGATGCTCGTCAACGCCCTGTAGGCGGAAACCAAATCAGAGAGGAACGTGTCATGAAGAGCCTTACCGACGTCATCAGTGGAATCATCCTGCTCATCCTATGCGGAATCGGGGCCTGGAGCGTGAGCACCCTTCCCGAATCCGGGATGGAACAGCTCGGCCCCGGCGCTTTTCCCAAAATGATCCTTGTGCCTCTGGTCATTCTGAGCTTCATCCTGATCGTGCAGGGATTCCGCAAGGCCCCGGCGAAGTCCTACTGGCCCGAGGCCAAGGTCTTTAAAAAGATACTCCTCTTCATCGGGCTGTTCTACTTCTATCTCATCACGTTCACCGAACTAGGAGACCTGTTCCTCAACATGGAAAATCCGCCCTTCAACGCCAATGGCGCGTTCAGCATCAGCACCGCGCTCTTCCTGCTCATCGCGCTGCCACTGCTCGGACGGCGCAAGCTCGTGGAAATTGTCGCCGTGGCGGGCATCACCACGGGCGTGCTGGTGGGCGTCTTCGCCGGATTCTTCCAAGTCCTCCTGCCCTGACGCACCGTCCCGCAGGGCGGATTTCCCAACTGGTTACAGCGACACGGCAACGGGTCGCAAGCAGATACAAAAGCCATCTGTTTCGGAGGGGATATGTTCGCGAATATTTTTGACGGCATCATGAACGCCATTTCGATGGGTTCCCTGTTCGCCAACCTCATGGGTGTGGTTCTCGGAATCATCTTTGGCGCGCTGCCCGGCCTGACCGCCGCGATGGGCGTGGCCCTGCTCATCCCGCTAACCTTCGGCATGCCCCCGGTTGAGGCGTTCTCGGCTCTGCTCGGCATGTACGTGGGCGCCATCTACGGCGGGTGCATCACCGCCATCCTCGTCGGCACGCCCGGCACTGTCTCTGCCGCCGCCACCATGCTCGAAGGCCCGGCCCTGACCGCACGCGGCGAGTCCCGGCGAGCGCTGGACATGGCAACGTGGGCGTCCTTCATCGGCGGTTCCGTCAGCGCTCTGGCGCTGGTAAGCGTGGCCCCGCTGCTCGCCAAGGCCGCCATGTCGTTCGGCGCCGCAGAATATTTCGCGGTCGCCGTGTTCGGCCTCACCGTGGTGGCCTCCCTTTCCTCCGGCAAGCTCGTGAAAGGCCTCATCTCTGCACTGGTCGGCCTGTTCCTCGCCACCATCGGCATCGACCCCGTGACCGGCGACATGCGCAATACCTTCGACAACCCCAATTTGTTCAACGGCCTGTCGCTGGTGCCCGTGCTGGTGGGCCTTTTCGCCATGTCTCAGGTACTCGTGACCGTCGAGGACGTCATCCGGGGCGTATCGCTCAAGGAAGGCACCGTATCCAAGCGCGGCCTCTCGCTCAGGGATCTCACCTCCAACACCGTCAACTTCATCCGTTCCTCCGTGATCGGCACACTCATCGGGATCATCCCGGCGACGGGCGTATCGGCGGCTACCTTCCTCGCTTACTCAGAAGCCAAGCGTTTCTCCAAGACCCCGGAAAAGTACGGCAAGGGCTGTCTTGAAGGCATTGCCGCCACCGAATCCTCCAACAACGCGGTGTGTGGCGGTGCGTTGATCCCCTTGCTCACCCTCGGCGTGCCCGGTGACATCATCACTGCCATCATGCTCGGTGCGCTCATGATTCAGGGCCTCACCCCCGGCCCCCTGCTGTTCGTGGAGCATCCGGTGACGGTGTACGGCATTTTTGCCGCCTTCATCATCGCCAACGTCCTGATGCTGGTTTGCGGCCTCATCGCAGTCCGCGGCGCGGGCAAGATCATCGCCATCCCCGGCGCGGTCCTCATGCCCATCGTGATCACCCTGTGTGTGGTCGGCGGCTACGCGGTAAACAGCTCCACCTTTGACCTGCTCGTCGTCGCCATCTTCGGCACGGTTGGTTACCTTATGATTAAGTGCGACTTCCCGCAGCCGCCCTTGCTGCTCGCCATGATCCTCGAACCCATCGCGGAGTCCAATTTCCGCCGCGCCCTGAGCATTTCCCAGAACGACTACAGCATCTTCTACACGAGCCCGGTGGCCTGCATCATCCTCGGCGTCAGCCTGCTCGTACTACTCAAGCCCATCTACGACGACTTCCGCGCCAGCCGCAAGGCCGCCGCGTAACCCAAAGGAGCCCGAAAATGGAACTCGCGCTGTGGAAAGAACGGATTGACGGCTGGTTCGCTGACAAAGAACCAGAAATGCTCGCCCTGCTGGAGCGGCTGGTGAACATGGATTCCTTCACCAGCGACGGCGACGACGTGAACCGCGTCGGTGAAGTGATCAGTGAGTGGATGCGGAATGCCGGATTCCATACGGCGAAGATCGCCAAGGCGCCTATCCCCGCCGACGAACCGTGGATGGCCGCGCTCGGCAACGTGTTCACGGCCCGCACCCATCCCATTGAGGCCGGGCCCGGCATTGCCTTTCTCTCGCACATGGACACCGTGTTCCCCGCCGGGACAGCGGCGGCCCGTCCCTTCCGCCTCGACCGCGCCGCCGACCGTGCCACCGGCCCCGGCGTCACCGACATGAAGGCTGGGCTGGTCCAGAACATGTTCGTAGCCCGCGCCCTCAAGGAACTTGACCTGATCCGCGTGCCCATGACCTTGACCTTCTCGCCGGATGAAGAGCTCGGCTCCCCTTCCACCACGCCTGTCCTCGGCGAACAGCTCAACGGGGCCGTTGCGGCGATCTGTTCCGAACCCGGCTACGCCAACGGCGGCGTGACCCTCGAACGCAAGGGATCGGGGCATATGCTCCTTGAAATCAAAGGCAAGGCCGCCCATGCGGGCCGCTGCTACGAGGATGGCGCGTCCGCCATCCTCGAACTCGCCCATAAGGTGCTCGCCTTCGACCGCTATGTGGATCTACCGAACGAAACCACGGTCAACACCGGCCTCGTCAGCGGCGGCACCTCCGCGAACTCTGTGGCTCCGTGGGCCTCGGCCCGCATCCACATCACCTTCAAGACGCTGGAAACCGGGCGTAGGCTCGCAGACGCCCTACGCACTGAAACGGCAAAGGCCGTCATCCCCGGCACCTCATCGCACCTGAGCGGCGGCGTGCGCTTGCCCCCGCTGGTCCCCACCGCCGATGTGCTGCGCTTCTATGAACTCATCAAGCGCGCGGGCGACCTCATCGGTTACCCTGTCCGCTCCGAACGCTCCAAGGGCACGGCGGAATCCGGCTACACCTCCAGCGTGCTCGGCGTCCCATCCGTATGCAGCATGGGCCCCGAAGGTTCCAACCTGCACTCCGCCGACGAATACATGATTCCCTCCACCTTCGTCCCGCGCTGCAAGCTCGCGGCCCTTGCCGCGCTTCAGGCTGCCGAAACCTTCAGCCCCGCCCCGCGGGTTGAACTCTAGAAGGATGGCGGAAGCCCTTTCCAAAGGCTCATCCTCCGAAGGCCACTCCGCCGTTCCACGCTGGCCCGTTTTCCCGGCCATCCGGGTCAATCGTCAACCCATTACGCTTCAAGGAAACCGTCATGAAGAAGATTCTGACCTGTGCCCTGCTTGCCTGTGCCCTGCTCTTCTCCGGCACGCCCAACGCCTCCGCAGCCTATCCTGACCGTCCTGTCACCATCATCATCCCGTTTGGCCCCGGCGGAGCGGTGGACATCGCCGCGCGTATCCTCGCCGAATACTTCCAGACCAAGCACAACATCACGTTAAACATCGTGTGCAAGGCTGGCGGAGCGGGCGCCCCCGCCATGCTCGATGTAGCCAAGGCCCGCCCGGACGGTTACACCTTCGGCTTTCCGGCCATCGCCACCTTCTCCACCACCCCGCAAATCAAGAACACCGGCTACACCCTGAAGGACTTCCGCGCCGTAGCGCAGGTCACCGTCATGTGGCTGAGCCTCGCCGTCAACGGCGACTCCGGCATCAAGGACATCAAGGGCCTCATGGAAGCCGCCAAGGCCAACCCCGGCAAGGTCAACTTCGCCACCCACGGCGCGCTCTCCACGCAGCGCCTGTTCATGACCCGGCTGCTCAAGGCTTTCCCGGACGTGAGCCTGCCCCACGTCGGCTACACCAGCGGACATGAAGTCTCCACCGCCCTGCTGGGCCGCCACATCACCAGCGCCTTCGGCGTGACCACCAACCAGAAGCCCTATGTGGAATCCGGCGACTTCACCATGATCGGCGTATCCAGCCCGCAGCGTCTGCCCGACTTCCCCGACGTGCCCACCTTCGCGGAACAGATCGGCGATGAATACACCTTCGCTTCCTCCCACGGCCTTGTCGCCCCCAAGCGCGTGCCCAACGACCGCATCGAAACCATGCAGAACCTGCTCAAGGAAGCCCTCGCCGATCCCGACGTGCAGGCCAAGTTCGCCAAGGCCGGGCTGACCACCGACTACCTGCCCGCCGACCAGTTCCAGACCGCCGTCAACGACATGTGGAAGATCATCGGCGACATCATGAAGGAAAACAAGTTCAACTAAACGCGGCGGCCCCCACAAGGGGGCCACGCACCCCGGAGAATCTATGGGATTCACAAGAACTCTCGCAGGCGTCTGTATGGCGGCTCTGCTTTGCGCCTCCGCAGCCGGGGCGGAACCCGTCCCCATGAAGACCGCATGGCTCGGTGAACATGAAACCTTCGCCGTCTGGTACGCAAAGGAAAAGGGCTGGGACAAGGAAGCCGGGCTGGATATCTCCATGCTCCGCTTCGATTCGGGAAAGGCCATCGTTGAGGGCATCCTCGCCTACGACTGGGCCGTGGCCGGATGTGGGGCCGTCCCCACCCTGACCGCCGCCCTGAGCGACCGCATCGACATCATCGCCGTTGCCAACGACGAGTCCGCCGCCAACGCCCTGTACGTGCGTGCCGACAGTCCGATCCTCGCCACGGAGGGGGCCAACCCGGCCTATCCCGCCGTGCACGGCGGCAAGGAAAGCGTCAGGGGCAAGGAAATCCTCTGTCCAAAGGGAACCTCCGCGCACTACATGACCGCCATGTGGCTCAATGCCCTCGGCCTCACCGAACAGGATGTCCACCTCAAAGATATGACAGCCACACAAGCACTCGGCGCATTCGCCGGGGGCCTCGGCGACGCCGTGGCCCTATGGGCCCCGCTCACCTACGACGCCGACGCCAAGGGCTTCAAGCCCGCCGCCCTGTCCCGCGACTGCGGCGTCTCCCAGCCTGTGCTTATTGTCGCCAACCATGACTACGCCGTGAAGCACCCCAACCAGATTGAGGCCTTCCTCAAAATGTACTTGCGTGCCGTTGCCACCCTGCGCGAAACCCCACCGGAAACCCTCGCCCCGGACTACATCCGCTTCTATGAAAGCTGGACAGGCCGCAAGCTCACCCCAGAACTCGCCGTACAAGACCTCCGCAACCATCCCGTATTCACCCTTGATGAACAGCTCGCCCTGTTCGACGACGCGGATGGGAAAGGACAGCTCCGCACATGGCTCGCCGACATTGCCGCCTTCTTTGACGGCATCGGCATGGTGCGGCAGGAAGACCGTCCCCGCCTTGAACGCATGAACGCCGTTACTGACGTCTATCTCAAGGCCCTGCGCTGACCGCCTCCGGGCACATGCCGCCCGCCGACGCCTCAAACACGACGGCTACCGTCCCCTGCGGCCCGTTCCGCAGGGGACGCCGGGCGTCACCGGGAGTTTTCCCCCATTCACCGGCCCCGCGCCGGCTCAAGGAGCATCCCCATGCCGCTGACGGAATGGAAACGCGAACTGGATACGCTGCTGGACGGACAGGAAGCCGACATGCTGGCCTTGCTGGAAACGCTGGTGGGCATCGACTCCCCCACCGCCGACGCAGCGGGCGTAAACCGCGTCGGCGAAACACTCACGGGCTGGCTGGCCCAAGAGGGCTTCGCCACGTTCCGATTACCCAAACCGGCGATCCCCAAAGATGAACCGTGGCAGGCCGACCTCGGCGACGTTTTTATGGCCCGCACCCACGACGCCGCCCATGGGCCGGGCATCGGCTTCATCGGGCACATGGATACGGTCTTCCCCACAGGCACGGCGGCCTCCCGCCCCTTCCGCCTCGACCGAACGGCCGACCGCGTCACCGGGCCGGGCGTTGCGGACATGAAGGCCGGGCTCGTCGCCAGCCTCTTCGCTGCCCGCGCGCTCAAGCGCATGGGCTTCGACTGCCCCATGACCCTGATGTTCTCCGCCGACGAGGAGCTTGGCTCCCCCACTTCCTCCAAGGCCCTCGCTGCGCAGCTTCCGGGGGCACGGGCAGTCATCTGTGCCGAACCCGGCGGGGTTGGGCAAGTCGTCACCGTCTCCCGAAAAGGTTCCGGGCACATGCACCTCAAGATCACGGGCAAGGCCGCCCATGCCGGGCGCTGCTACGCGGACGGCGCTTCCGCCATCCTCGAACTCGCCCACAAGACCCTCGCGATCAACGATTTCCTCGATCTCTCCAGAGGCATAACCGTCAATACCGGGCTGGTCGGCGGCGGCACCTCCGCAAACTCTGTGGCTCCATGGGCCGAATCCCGCATCCACCTGACCTACCGCTCCCTTGAGGACGGCAAACGTGTAGTCACGGGTATCCGGGATCTGGCGGCCCGTTCCTTCGTCCCCGGTACCACGGCGACGGTCAGCGGTGGCCTGCGCCTCTACCCGCTGGAACGCACCCCTGAAGGCGACCGACTATTCGAGCTCGTGCGCGAAGGGGGGCGCGCCCTCGGCATGGACATCACCGGGCAGCACTACGAAAGCGCCGCTGAATCCGGCTTCTGTTCCAGCGAACTCGGCATTCCTACCATCTGCTGCATGGGCCCGGAAGGCGACAACATCCATTCCGTAGACGAATTCATGATCCCCTCTACCCTCGTCCCACGCTGTAAGCTCATTGCCCTGACCGCCCTTCAGGCGGCGCGGGCCTTTGCCCGATAACCATTTCTCCATAGGGATTCCCTTCCGGCACACGCCGGAAGGGGCCTGTTGCGATCCCGCGCCTCCCTTGTGATATTCTCAACATATCCCTCTGAAAGAATAAGATATCTTCCTAAAACAGTTGCGGAAGGAGCGCCCTTCAGCGGACCACCCACGAAACCTCGGCTCTGTGAAGGGAGCATCCCAAGTCCAGAAAGCAGAAATGCATCTGCTGCCTACCCCAGAACACACAGTTCCCCCCCTGAGCTTCGGGGAACAGGGGGCGGTTCCATCGTCATATCGACCGATGTGCGGTAGTCTCCACCAACGATTTCCTGCTTTGAAAGCCCGAAGCCAAGGCCGATCTCCACGCCGCCGACATAGTGAGCCCTCACTAGACGGCGGGAATGCACCCCTGCTTGACAAGGTAAACCGACCGGAGTCACCTCTCTTCTTTGAAAATATCGTCAACGATATAATATTACGGAACAAACTCCTCGGCCAACTTTGACTTGGGTGATGCACCTCAGATGTTAGCGACGACACCTCAATGGATGTTATTGCATGCATAGCGGAACACATTCACCCGGACAAGGTGCAGGGTAACAGTGTCTGCCGTCCTCCGACAAAATCGTGAGCGCTGCCAGTATCAATATCCCATCTGCTATGCCGTATCGTCAATCAGATACAATATATTAAAATTAATTAATTATTTTCAAATCACAAAAAGATTATTTAAAATAGGGTCTGTCCTAGCTAAGGCTAATGTTTAGATTCTTTTACCCAATACTTTAACTGGGTTAAGAGCTCTTTATGGTTGCCACCGTTGAATCGCCATTCACATTCTTTCAGGAACCAGTAGAAATGTTCTGGCTTGATGCCGTTAAAGCGGCGCAAATGCCGTTTTGCCTGGTTCCAAAAATTCTCTATCCCATTGATATGATTCCCTCGTTTGGCAAGCAGCCTGTTATGATTGATTCGGTGATGATGAAAACAGCTTACGTCCAAAGCATTATACGCCTTGAAAGTGTCTGTGTAGACGATGCTGTCCGGCTCAATCTGCTCCTCAATGATAGGCATCAGCGTTTCTGTGCGGGCGTCAGGGATTATGGCCGTGTAAACCTTGCCACTGCGTTTTAACAAGCCAAAAACCACTATTTTTCCCGCTGCCCCGCGCCCGCGTTTCCCTTTCCTGAACCCGCCAAAATAGCTTTCATCGGCTTCACCCTCTCCTGACAGGCGATAACTGGGCAAATGAGCGGCAATCAGACGCCTGAGACGCATAAAGTAGGAAACCGCTGTGTTGTGGTGAACGCCCACAAGTTCCCCGGCAGTACGGGCTGTTGCCCCTGCCACGAATAGTTTTATCAATTCAGACTGTTGACGCAAACTTAGTCTGCTTCGCCGTTCATACATGAGCTATCCTAACTATTTTCCCTTAGCCAGGACACCCCCTTAAATAATTTCAATGTATTATATCTCATTGACGGCACAACTTAAGTATACTGTGGAAATAACACAGCCACATGCTATGGCGGAGCCATGCTGAAAATTTTCAAGTGGGATTCATATTAAACTACGCCCGCGAAGAAACGCCGTTTTCCACTGGCCCGCTGCAAAGGTACGGCTGCATCGTAGTAACTAGTTGATAGTTTATTTTTGGCTCTGTCATAGTACATGGTTGTTTTGTTTCAGCAATATACTGAAAATATATGTCTTTTCTCCGAATTTTCCACTGGTGGGCTCTGTGATTGGGGGATTTTATTGGTTATTTCTTTGGAGTTTCAAGGAAATAAAGCATCAACCGTTTTCTATGGCACAGCCTTATTTTTACATTTCAAACAATGAAATACAGTTTCTCAGCCATGAGGTTTGCCGACCAAAAGGCTGGGGGGAATTCCGTATAGTCACCCTCTTGTATGAATATGCCAATCATATCCTCCGGCAAGGGGCAAAACCTTGCTCCTCAATGCCAAAGGAGGCACTTTTCCGCCGCAGGAAAAACGGATGGGCGGGATTCGATAAAGAAAAAAGCCTTTGAAAGGAACGAGGAAAGACGTGGCGGAAGAGAGAGAAGGAAGGGGCGAGGAAAACATGGGGGTGTTCCCCCTTCTTCAAAAAAGCTTCCTCGCCCCTCCAGTTAAGGTTCCACCGGGCTATTCCCTTCGCAGCAGCAAGGGGACAAGCCGCCAGAACGCAAGGAACAGCGCAATGATGTTCGCAGTCCACGCGGCAAGGAAGGGGTGCAGGATGCCGCGCTGCCCAAGCGTTGTGCCGAGGGTATATACCGCAAAATACAGGAATGTGCACAGCAGCGCCACGGTCACGGCGATATAGATGTTGTCCTTCCACGAGACGATGGCCGTCGCCACGAAAGCCATGACCAGAATCGACGCCGCATAGGCCAGCTTGGCGTGCCATGCCGTACGGAGCGCCTCCACGTTGGAACCGGAAGACTTCAGTTGGCTGATGGCGTCCCCAAGCTGCCAGAGCGGCAGTTGCTGCGGCTTCGTGCCCGTATTGACGAGCCGGAAGGTTTCGGGATCCTGCCTGAGCGGGATAACGAAGTCCGGTTCCTGCGCCTGCGTGAAGGTGTCGGGCGTGTAGACGCGCACATCCCGCAAGGCCCAGTGGTTGGGCGCTGCCGTGAATGTGGATGCCTGCACGATGCGCTTGATGCTCAGGCCGTCCTCGGACAGTTCATACCCGGCGAAGCCCGTGCCGTGCGCCTTGGGGTCAAGCGTTCCGAGCGAGACGATCCAGTCCCCGTCCGTAAACCAGACGTCCTTGAGCACCGTTGCCGCGAGGTTCTTCTTGCGGACTTCTTCCTGCCAGATGCGGGCGGACTCGCGCTCCCCGGCAACGCCCAGATATTCGGAAAAGCCAAGCTGGACGGAACCCCAGAAGATGCCGCAGAGGATCATGGAGTTCGCCACCACGCCGAGCGAGATGCCCCCGGCCTGCAATGCCGTCAATTCGCGGCTGCGGGCCATGATGCACAGTTGGATGACCGCGGACAGCAGGAAAATCACCGGCAGGATCTGGGAAATCACAAGCGGCATTTTCACGATAAAGTAGGTGAGCACCATGCCCACGGACAGCCCGGCCTCAATGAAGTTGTCGAGCCGCTCGAACAGGTCTGTAAGCACGTACAGGCCGATGCCGACGGCAAGGGTCGGCAGCAGGATCATCGCGTTGTTCTTGGTCAGATACCGGAAAAGCAAACTCATGACGCCCTCCGTACCCGCAGGTTGCGGAAGAAAGTCGCCAAGTGCGGCGTTCGCTCATGCGCCGTCAGCCAAAGCCCGTAGATGCCGAGGCAAAGGAACAGGATGTTCGGAACCCACAACCCTATGGAGGGGGGGATCGCCCCGGACTCGCCCGTACTGAAGCCGAGCGACATCAGGCTGTAATAAACGAAGAACATGGCGAGGGCCAGCATAAGCCCCGTCTGCCTGTGCAGCCCCTCAAAGGCCGAAGCCAGCGGCAGCACGAAGAGGGTCAGGGCGATGCACGCCACCGGATAGGCCCAGCGCTTATGGCGCTCCACCTCCAGCTTGTTGGCGTAATTCACATCCACTTTGAGGGCCTCCTCCCGTGTGACGCTGGAGAGCTTGCTCCATGACATCTCGCGGGGCCGCACATCCCCAAGATCAAGGCTCTTGAAAAGGGAGTCCAGCGGCAGCCGCACCTTATATTCGTCAAAGGCCAGCACCGAGGAGCCCTTCTTGTCCGTGGTGTAGATCTTGCCCTCCTTGAGCAGGAACACCAGCTCGCCGCGTTCGGTATCGGTATCGAAACGCCCTTCCGGGGCGAGGATGGTCATGTGGCGTTCGGGGTGCGAACGGTCGTCCACCAGAACCTGCGCCATATCCCCGTCACCGGGGTTCACCTGCCGGGCGAAAAGCACCAGATTGGGGAAGTCCGTATTGAAGACGCCGGGCTGCACCACGACGCGGGCGCGGGTATTGGCGATTTCAAGGATCGTTTCCCGGAAATGCCCCATGCCCCACGCCAGCCAATGCAGGGAAACCCAGAGCGTCAGCAGCATGCAGATCACGCTGAACAGAAGCGGCGCGGGAAGCATCTGATAAATGTTGATGCCCCCCGCGCGCAGGGCGACCAGCTCGCGATCCGTGCTCATGCGCAGGAAGGTCAGGAAGACGCTGAGCATACAGGCGATGGGGATCACCAGCATGAGGAACAGCGGGGTCATGTAGCCGAACAGCAGGACAGTATCCAGGATGCCGAGATCCAGCCCCAGAAACAGTTCCCGCATCTGCACCGCCCGGCTGATGAGAATAAGCGTCAGCAGCACCCCCACGGCGAGGACGAACAGGTTGGCGATTTCTTTAAATATCTGTCTCTGAAGAAGTGAAGGCATCGGGCAACGTCCTGTAGGGATGCGAAGTTAGCGTTTGCACGGGTCGGAAGGCTCCTGTCCTTTTTCGGAAAAAAGGCGGGCAAGCTGGGCCGCGTCCAACGGCGTCAGGTTGAAGCGCATGCCCGCTTCGTCAAGCAGGGAGGAAAGCGGCGCATCCGGGCGGCGGCAGCGTTCTTCCTGCACATATTCCAAGGCGCGGCGAACCAGTTCGCCGTGTTCGATGATCGTCATGGGGCACCTCCGTGCTCAGAACGCGGTGCTGTCGCCGGGCTTCATGGAGACAAGGCGGACGTCGGGGGCCACGGACGCAAGGTGTGACGCAAAAGCCGAGGGGTCTTGTGCAAGAACCGGGAATGTGCCCCAATGCATGGGGATCACGGCCTTGGGCTTGAGCAGGCGCGCGGCATGGGCGGCCTGCAGCCCGTCCATCGTGAAGAAGCCGCCCACGGGCAGCAGCGCAAGATCCAGCGGATACAGCGAACCTATCAGCTCCATCGAAGAGAAAAGGCCGGTATCGCCCGCGTGATAAAAGGTAAAGCCGTCCGGCATGGTCACGACATAGCCTGCGGGGGCCCCGGATTCCGAAGTGTGGAAAGCCTGCGTCATGGTGACGCGGACGCCCTTCACTTCGATGGTGCCGCCGATGTTGAAGCCGATCCCGGCGGGGATGCTGGCTTGCGGCATCCCGGCGTCGATCAGGCGTTCGGCCGTACCGACGATACAGCCGCAAGTCGCGCCGCTGCTTTTGCAGATCGCCACGGCGTCACCCGTATGATCGCCGTGGTCATGGGTGACGAGCACCAAATCCGGCTTCCCGGCCTCATTCCACGTCACGGGGCAGGAAGGGTTGTGCGTGAAGAAAGGATCGATGAAAACAGTCACATCGCCGCAAGAAACCTTAAAATTGGAATGACCGTACCAAGTAACGGAAACGCTCATGGGATACTCCTTAAAGATAAAGAAAAAGAAGGGGGAGCATAACAAAGGGACGGACACGAAGGCACGGCTCCGACACGGAATAAGCCGCGGCACGCTCCCGGTACCGGAGCATACAGCTTGACAGGACGCGGCACAAGAGCTAGCTTTCCAAGTCTGTGGTGCCCCCTTACGGGGAAACTCCGCGCCCGTAGCTCAGTCGGATAGAGCGTTAGCCTCCGGAGCTAAAGGCCGTGCGTTCGAATCGCGCCGGGCGCACCAGTGAAATCAACCCCTTACAGATGGCAGTCTGTGAGGGGTTTTTCTTTTCCCCGCACCATTCCCCGCACGGATACAAAAATCAGACTTTTTCATCCCCCTTTTCCGGGCGTCCACGCCCGGACTGCGGCCTTCATACGGGGCAGGTGCGGCGGCTTGGATGCGTCGGGGCGTCCATCCTGAAACGTCATGCGTTTGCAGTTGCCCGACATCATGTCGGGCAAGTCGGGCATGTCGGGCAGGCCGCCAACAACAGCGAGGCATATCAACGCTTTTTCCTGCCCGACATGGCTTTCCCTATGTCGGGCGTATGTCGGGCATGTCGGGCGCGCCCGACTTCATGGGGACATCAGGCGGGACGGATGGAAGGGCATGGGCCGGATGCGGCCCGTGGGAGGCATGGGAGACGCGCGCCGCACCGGACGGCCTTTCCCTTGGCTGCTGGCCTTTCCGGGCGTCCACGCCCGGCCTGTGGCCTCCATACGGGGTAGGTGCGGCGGCTTGGATGACACCAACAAAATACTCCGAATTGAAAAGCCCCCTACAAGACCACCTTATAGGGGGCGTGCCGTTCGGGAACTCATGACAAACGGACACACCAAAAGTATCGCCATACTTGGCGTAAAGAGCAATAAATTTATATCCGAAATATACTTTGGCGTTCATTTCGGTATGCCCTACGTATCGAAAAGAACGACTCTGACATAATACTTACGGCGTCAACCGGGATAGGTGCCGCAGATATTTCGTGCTGTTATCAATTTTGCAACAGTATTGTATCCCAATATATCCCGGAATATCCCGTGTTATCCCGGAATTATGGGGTGGTAAGACTGTTCATCATCTCATTTTTAAGGTATGCCGCCCCAAAAAAAACGCTTTTTCCCACAACACGTTCCGTTCCATCCCCGTACACATGCCGGATTTCTCCACCCACAATCACCACCGTGGGCAATTCCCCCGTTTCCGGGACGGGCCACGGTTCCCACCAGTGAAAACGCCTACAAAATCGCCGTGTGGTTCCGCGATATTCAGCGCACCCCACACACCGGGCCGGATACCCCGGACAGGATGCGGCGGCATCAATTGGGATTGGCGCTTCCGCGTCGGGCTTGTCTGACGCGTACACCATATCCACCACAAGGGGAGACTTCCTTTCCGGGACAGGCGGGCATATCGGACGCGGCGGCGTCTCTTCCTCTGCCTTCCGTAGCTTCTCCGCGAAATGTTCAAGCATCGTCGTCAACCTCCACAGGCAAACGGATAGCGTAACAGCGCACGCGCCCAAGTCCGGGGAGGTTCCTCTTCACTGTGGCGTCCCGTTCTGAATCCCGTACCAGCCATCCCGCCGTAGACAGAACACGGACGGCCCTTGTGGGGTTGTGCCCCGCTATCACTTCCACCTTGAACGCTTCCGGCAAAACGAGGTATTCCGTTCTCCCGTCCTCTATGCTTCGTCGGAATCCAACACGGTTGATGCAGGTTGTTGTGGGATTGTCCATATCCTGAAAACGGCTTACGCCGTATTGTTCTATGAAAAGGCGCGTGGTGGACTCTACCGCCGCATCCTCAGACGCCCCGGCCCCGCCCCGGTTCCGCAACCACACGGCAAAACACTGCTCGGCGGCGTCAAAGGCCGTTCCCGGTTTCCAAGGGACAATCCCCCAGTCTTCCGCAAGGCTACCCGCCGCCGCGCACACAGCAAAACGCAAGGCCACGCGCTTGACCTGCCCGTCAGCATTGGCGGGGCAGATACGGGAAACAAACAAAGGCAAGACTTCCCGGAGCCTGTCCCGTACCTCTTCCCGGTGTTCCGTCAGCCGTTCAAGGAACAGCCGCCCCGCGTGCCCGTGGCATCGTTCCGCCCCTTCCCTGATATGAAGGGATAACGCCCCCGCATCCGGGAAACCGTGCAAGTCCTCAAAAATTCCCATATCCCGCCCGGCATCGGCGGGAATGTCCACAAGGCGCACCTCCTGCCCGGCCTTTGGGCGTTGCCCGATTTCCGCCAGCTTATCCGAAAGCCCGACCTCACCGGACGACAGGAACAACAAGCGCCATTGTTGCGGCGTGCGGGCGCTGCCGTCCTTCCCGGCGCGTGCTTTCCCCTGCCCATTGGTGAGCATGTAGGCCGCTTCCGAAACGGCGCGGGCGGATGCCTGCCCCAATTCGTCAAGGATAAGGGTTGTGTCGTTGTGATGGGCGGCGAGGCTTTCAAGTGCATTGTCTGTCGTTCGCCAACTGCGGATGTGTTCCTTGCCTCCCCATACAGACGCGGCGAAACGCAGAGCCGTAGTTTTTCCTGTGGACGAACCGCCAACGAAATTGAAGCCCCCGGACTCAATCCCCGCAGGATGCAATAGCGTTCCGGCAAAAGCGGCGGATACGGCAAGGGCAAGGCGGCTGTTCCCTTCCGCAAGCCCGGCGAATTTCCGCCAATCTTCCGCCGCCCCGTCCGTATCATAGAGGCGGGCATGGTTGGCGGATTGGAGCACCATTGACTCCCCCACGGCACCATATGCCGCGTCAGGCAAAACAAAGGCGTCCTTGTGCCAGCCTACGCAGGGAACACACCGGACACGCTCCCTTGGGCGCACCATAGACAAAAGGGCTGCTACCTTGCTTTTGTGCCGCGGGTCTCCAAGCCAGCCGCCGCGAACAAGGGTAGCGTGCCAGTCCGAATTGTACCGGGAAAGAAGCTCAAGAGGCATCGCCCACTGGTGCAATTTGCCGTCCGGGTCATTCCATTCCAGCCACAATCCCCATTCATTGCTGTCCGCATCCCGTGTCATGCCCCGAATAAACAGCGGCGGCCCTAAGCGCACTTCCTGTTCTTCGCCTCTTCGCCGCTCAACGCAGTACAGGCCAGCCCGTGGGCCGTCCGCTATCAGAAAATACCCTTCCGGCAAGACGGAAGCGGGGAGACCGTTCCCGATTGCGGCAGATGAAGGCGTACTTTCCCCAGAGCCGTCAGGCGCGGTCATGTACTCTTTTTGTGGCTGTTCGTCGTCTGGGGTGCGGGCGGAAGTGAGGCAACGCCATACGGCATCAATGCCGCCCTTTTGATGCAGGTCATTTATATCAGACGCGCCGGGGATGCCCCGGACGGGAGGCACGGCAAGCCAACCGCCAACGCGCCGGGCGGCCTCTTCCGCCGCCTTCAATCCGGTATTTTTCCCGGTTTTCTCTTCCGTCTGCCAATCGTCGTCAGCAACCACAATCAGCTTGGATTCCGGGAACAGCCGCCGCGCCCGCATTGCTACAGACAAGAGGTTTCCCGCATTGAAAGCCACAAACGCCGCATAGCCCGACGCCATGCACGCGGATGCGGCTGTGGCGTAGCCCTCGGCAATAAGCACGGTAGCCGTCTTTCCATCCCGTGCCGGAATGAAGAACGCGCCGCCCCGCGTCTTTCCGCCAGCAAGAAAACGCTTCTCGCCGTCCGGGTCTATGCTCTGGAGGGATACCAGCTTTCCGGCTTCATCATGGAGCGGGATAAGCAACTGATTTCCCCACAGTCGCAACCCGTAGGAACGCACCATCTTACGTTCAAGGTAAGGGTGGCTGTCGGGCGCGTCGCTTGCCTCACTCCAGCGCGTTGCGGCGGTTTCGGCGGCCTTTGCGTGCCGCCGCTCCTCTTCCGCTTCGCGCCGGGCACGGGCTTCCGCAATCCGCTTTTTCAGCGTGTCCCGTTCGGCGGCGGTCATGGTGCTTTTCTTGACGGGGCAATAGGTGCCGTCTTCCCCCGTCTGCCAGTTCTGCCACCAGATGGAAGCTGGAGAATCGGCATGGGCGATATAAGCGCCATCCTTCCCGCCCGGCTTGGCAACCGTCCCGCAACGGTGCAAAAGGCCGTCCATCTCCACCTGCTCAACGGCAAGCCCGGCCTCCCGGAGCTTTTCGGCAAAGAAGCGTACTACATCCATACCCGTTCCCTCATTGTTCACTGCCCATCAACTATCAGGTTTTTAGTAGGTATTTCGCCATGCTCTGAACGCCAAGAACCGTTTTTGCCCGTTTGCCAGTTCTTCCATGTGAGAGTAGGGAAGCGACCAACATAAGCGATATAAACTCCTTTCATTTCATTAGGTTCTTCAGGTGTCCCGCACTTGTGCGGGAGGCCGTCCGCCTTCACATGCTCAACGGCAAGCCCGGCTTCCCGGAGTTTTTCGGAAAAAAATTGCAATATGTCCTTCATGTCATCCCTTCCATTCAGCACTTGGCGGGCTTCACGGTGCATTTCTCAAGAAAAGCGGCAAGGTCACGCTTGCGATAGCGCACGAAGCGTCCGACCTTCACATAGGCGGGCGGCTGTTTCAGCCAACGACGTTGTTGCAACGTGGATTTTGCCAACCCAAGCATTTCAGAGGCTTCATCTTCGGTAACGAGGTCAAACCCAAGCTCTTTCTGTCGTTCGGTCGTGTTCTGCATGTGATTATCTCCATCATAGCGTTATTATAGGCAAATTACGGGAATAGGGCACGCGCCCCACAGAATCACAGCAGAGCATAGCAGAAATAAAAGGGGATTGTCGTGGTTGGAAGTTGTTGGTTGTTGTGGGTTTTTGTGGTTCGTTGTGGGAAATACGATAAGGCTATACTCTGCATATTTTTTCCCATCTTCATGTTATTACAGGCAAATTCTAGCAACAGGGCACATGCCCTATAGAATTACACCAGAGCATAGCAGAAAAAAATATTTTTTGCCTATCGCTTGGGAATGTCTGGGAAAAAGTGTTTTCTCGTGTTTTTTGGTAAAAAAATTGTAGGCTATGCTCTGCATGTTCTTATCCATCTTCATGTTATTACAGAAAATTTATAGCAATAGGGCACGCACGCCGCAGAATCACAGCAGAGCATAGCAGAAATAAATGGGTTTTATCTATAGTTGGTAGCTGGTAGTGAGTTGTTCGTTTTCGTTCGTTTTCGGCGTTTTTCGTTCGTTGCGGATGCAAAATTATTGCACGTAATCAAATTGTTATTGCGTCCCGCCTCTTCCAATATGTAGCGGCGGGACGCTACAAAAAAATTTATTCTTTAGGGTAAACTTGAACATCTACCACGTTGGCGAGGCTGCTAAATTCAGGGTCAACAAAAACGTCAACCTCAATGCGTGCCTCAAGTTTTTTTGTAAAATCTTTAAGGCTCTTCTCTGTTTGTTCCAAAAGGGCTTTATAAACCACGTACACATCGGAAGTTGCGGCACAAGTTTTCGGATCATCCCCTGTGTACATCAATACCCTTGCAAACGCCTCATGTGGACACAAAAGCGAATAAAAGAAATCGTCCATACAGTCCGGGGCAATGGTAGTTTGCTGTGCGGCGTTCATCGCGCACCCCCGGCAAGGGTGAGGACGGAAGCCAAACGCTCGGCAAGGGACTGGAAACGATGGAGCACCCGCGTGGTGCAGGACGTGGTGATGATGTGGAACATGGAACACCTACTTTTTGGGATTTGAGCACAAAAAAAGACGGAACAACGCTCCCCGGTCGTAGGTAGACCGCCAGTCCTCACGGATACTGGACGTTGCCCCGTCAATATGTAGCACCATCCAGAGGATGCACCTCTGGCGGGATTGCTGACGAAACAAGAAAAACCGCTCTTCTCGCCGTGTGGGGCACGGCAAAGGCGACGGCTACGCCTACCTACGTTTTGGGGAAGGTCAGAATTGCCCAAGCACGGGGAAGAAGTCAAGGGGAAGGTTGCGGCGGCGTTCATCGCGCACCCCCGGCAAGGAAGAGTTCGGGGGCGATGGAAAAGACCAGCAGGACGCCAAGGAAGGCCACCAGCGCGGCCCGGTAAGCGAAGACGCCGCAGCGGGTGAGGGTGGAGGCCAGACGGTAGCGGATGCGCGTAGCGCGGGAGGAGAGAAGGAACCGGAGGAGCGCCCGCGCATTGACGGCGGACGTGAGATAAGACAGACTGATTGCAGCCATGATTCACACCTCGCATGTGAGTGTTGGTTAGGCCCGGTTTGGGGGAGTCGCGTTCCCCTGCCGGGCTGTTTTTTAGTTAATCGTCCAATTCTGCTTGCGGAGTTCCCTTCCGCAACCATTCTTTGACCGCTTCGGGTTCCACACGCCAACCCACCCCAACCTTTCGGGCAGGTATTGAACCGTCCTTTATCAAACGGCGTACAGTTTTCACATCAACCCGTAACGCTTCCGCTGTTTCCTCAACCGTCATACCGATAACAGGCCAGTCCACGCTATCGACCATGTAATCACCTCCTCTTGAGATTCGTTAAAAAATAAATAGTGTACAATTTAAGGATTGTCAATGGATAAAATTAAACCAAATATTGGATAATTAAAGTTTACGTAACACCCCTTAAGGGACAAAAACGGCACTTTTCGGCTTTCCCCGGATTCCGTTGATAGTTAAGGATTTACGGACATAATCCGAATTGTCCTATCGAAAAGAAAATTATGGGCACCCTATTTTTAGGTTATCGAAAGCACTTTCCCCGGCATAGAGGAAAAACGGCTTACGAAAACGAAAGGGGGTATTGTTTGATAGAAATAGGTAGAAGACAGAAAGGGAAAACCCGCCCTTTCGACTTGCAAAGGGGGCGGTTAATGCCTATCCTAAAAGGAAGGGCGGCAAGTGCTGGTAACACCCGCCGCCCCGTGGGGCACGTCCCCCGCAAATCATAGTGGATTTACAGTTTTTGCGCCCCGGTAGGAATCGTCACTTCCTACCGGGGCAACTGCGTTACTGGTTCAGGATGAACCGCATAACCACAGCCGCTATGACGTTGGCGATTACTTGAATCGCCACGTCCCGCAGGAAGTGCCGCATGGGGATAACCTCCTTTACGGGAGGCGTGCCCCACGCCGGGAACACTACACAGCCGCGCCTCTCATGGCAAGGCCACCAGCCGCGCCACTATCTACGTTTCGCCTTCCATCGACCCCATGCCCACCAACCAATCCACACCATAACGCCAGCCAGCGCAGCCGCCGCCCACTGTTGCCCGCCCCAATGCAGCGGGTTCCATATTCCATCCACAAGGCCCGTTGCCAGATAGACGCCTACGGCATAGGCCGGAAGCTGGCGCGCTAGTTTCTTCATCATGGGAAGCCCTCCTTTTTGTGCAGACTATCCGCTACCATCTCCCTTATCGCAAGCCCGGAGCCGCCCGGTGTGGCGTGCGCCTCTCCATGTCCAGACAAGGGGGCGTATATTCGGCTTGCAACGGGAGGCGGTTAGCCTTCACGTCCACATGCTCAGGCGCATTAACGGGGGCAAAGTCGTGAATGCCGAATTGCGCCTTGTTCGCCGTTCCATCCATATAGCCCACGGCCTCAGTCAACCCGGCAATGATTTCCTGTCCTATCGTGCTCATGGCTTTTGTCTCCCATATGCCGCAAGCAACGCCGTCAAGCGGCGCATATTGTTCTTTTCGGCTTGCGTCAGGTCCGTTTTTTCGTTCTTTCCGTCCATCCGCCCCGCATGATGCCCCATGAAGTCGGGCGCGCCCGACATGCCCGACATGCGCCCGACATAGGGAAAGCCATGTCGGGCAGGAAAAAGCGTTGATATGCCTTGCTGTTGTTGGCGGCCTGCCCGACATGCCCGACTTGCCCGACATAATGTCGGGCAACTGCAAAAAGAAAAAATCATCTTTTATCGTCTGGCGAGGTGTCTACCTCAAGCATAGCATCCGCAACACTGGCGGCGCGCATCAGAGCATCATCATGCAAATGGGCGTATCGTTGTGTCATTTGTGGTGATTCATGGGTGAGGAGACGTTGCAGGGTGTACATATCCACCTGTCCACTTGAAGCCAAACGGGACGCAAAATTATGGCGTAAGCCATGAAGCGGGCGGAAATCGTCGGGCAATCCGGCCTTTTCCTTTACGCGGCGGGCCATGCGGCGGAAGTCTGTACGTTTGCCTCCATCCTTGCCGGGGAAAATGTACGGGCTTTCCGTACGCTTGACGGCCTCCAGTACGGTACGGGCGGCGGCGCTCATGGGGATATGTTCCGTTTTCCGTTTCTTGGCGGCTTCTCCCCGTAAGGTGATGCGCGCCCGTTCAAAGTCGCAATCATCCCACCGGAGGGCCAAAAGCGCGCCTTTTCGCATTCCAGTTACCAACGCCAACCGCAAAAGGGCGGCGGAGTTCTGGTCTGGTTCCTCGTCAAGTGCTCTCAGATAACGGGAAAGCTGCTCGTCTGTGAGCACTTCCGTCTTTTCGTTGTCCACACGGGGCATTTCAAAATGGAGATGTTGCGGCATAGGGAAAAGGTCACGCTTCACGCCAAAATGCACCAAACGCCGCAATAGGCCCAATACGTGCTTTTGGGTCTGTGCCGCCAATGGCACGGGCTTCCCGTCTTTCAGGCGCGGGCTTTTGGTTCCGGCAAGCCTACGGCGCAAGGCATCCACATCTTCGGTTCTCAGGCTGGCGGGTTCCCTGTCCGCCAGATTGGATAGATACTTGTAATAGCTCCTGTCAGGCACAACAGACGGCTTGCCCACGTTGGCTTCCTCGTACCGTCTCCAAAGGCTTTCCACCGTCACCCGGCTTTCATCCGCCAGCCGTGCCGCCTCTTCCGCCTTGCGCCGCTCTGTGTTGGCTTGCTCAATTCCGGTCGCACGCATGGCGCGAATACGGTTCGCCTTGGAAGCGGTCATACTTTCGGATTCGCGGCCCACAGGCTCTTCTATCTCTTTGGAACCTCTTCCACCTCGACGATACCGGATATAGTACATCCGTTCTTTACCGTATCCATCCAACCGGGCTACCATCCGAAAGGTTACGCCTGCGTAACGCGTCTTTTCTCTCTTGGCTGTTACCACTTTGCCCCTCCAACCTTCTTTCCCCGCACCATTCCCCGCACGCAAGAACAAACAAAATAGAAATTGACAGAAACCAACAGAAAAACTAGTCTCCATTTATCATATAAAAACAGAGTGATAAAGAATTAAATAGAAATTCGTAGAAATACAAAGAAAACCAGTCCTATAGACTCCGGAGCTAAAGGCCGTGCGTTCGAATCGCGCCGGGCGCACCAGTGAAATCAACCCCTTACAGATGGCAATCTGTGAGGGGTTTTTCTTTTCCTAAGCACGATCTCCGGCAAGGGCCTGCTTGTTTTTCTCTGTCCGGCAGGCTACAACGCGCTCGCTACGCGGTTGGCCTCCACGCGCTCGGCACAGCGCAAGCTCCGTTTATACGGGTAAAGGAGGCCAGGCCGCATGAGACGCCTTATCGTCTTGACGCTGCTGACGCTCCTTTGTCTGGTACTCCGGGCTTCGTCCCGAATGTAAAACAAAACAAAGGCCCCCGTCCGGCGGCATCCGGCGGGGGCGAAACATAGAAAGCAGAACAACCGTGTAGCTTAAAAGGGTGCGCTCACGCGCTGTGCCTGCCGGGGGAGTGTTGGCGCACTGTCCCGGCACCTTTTTAATAGCCGCTCCGCTCGCCCTTGACAAGGGGCTGGCGCCCTGCGCGGCCCCCTTAGGGTTCCATCCTCCGGTTCCCGGATTTCGCCCGGCGCCAGAAACTTCTTGTCCACTCGGACGGCATAAAGCCTCCACCCGCCAACCGGCTGAAAAAAACAGCCCTCCATCAGCTCTAGGCCGTGTCGTTATTTTACAAGTAATCACTTAAAATTATTTAAATATTTTTATAAATTAAAAACAGTTAAACAATTTCGATAGATTATATAATCAGCAACACAACCTCATCGCCTACTCTTCCTTCAGTTGCCTCCCCATGAGGGCCTGCACCGCTTCGCGGGGCGCGAATCCTTCATAGAGTACGCTGTACATCGTGCCGGTCACGGGCATGTCCACACCGAGGCGCTGCGCCAGCCGGTACACGGCCTGCGTGGTCTTGACCCCCTCGGCCACCATGCTCATGGATGAGGCGATGTCTTCCAGGCTCTCCCCTGCCCCAAGGCGCAGCCCGACCTGACGGTTGCGGGACAAGTCGCCCGAACAGGTGAGCATGAGATCCCCAAGCCCGGAAAGGCCCATGAAGGTCGACGCCCGCGCACCGAGCGCCACACCGAGGCGGCTGGTTTCCGCAAGGCCGCGCGTGACCAGCGCCGCCCGCGCATTCAGCCCAAAGCCGAGGCCGTCGCTGAGGCCCGCTGCAATGGCGATGACGTTTTTGATCGCGCCGCCAAGCTCCACGCCCGGCACGTCCGTGCTCGAATAGGCTCGGAACCACGGCGTGGCGAACACTTCCCGCAGCCGTGCCCCAAGCCGCTCGTCGCGGCAGCCGAGCACCACCGCCGTGGGCTTGCAGCTCGCCACCTCAAGGGCGAACGACGGCCCGGAAAGGACGGCGTACCGGTCTGCGAATCCTGGCAGCTCTTCCCGAACCATGTGCTCCGCCGTAACCAATTCGGAAACCTCAATGCCTTTTGCCGTATTGACGAGGACGCAGCCCGGAGGCACAGCCCCCGCCAACCGGCGAAGCGTCCCCCGCATGGCCTGGCAGGGAACCGACAGGACGAGGATGGAGATGCCCGCCAGCGCTTCCGCCTGTTCCGGGCCGCCGGTATCCCCGGCCACAGCCCGGATGCCCGGATGCAGCGGCACGCCCCGCAGGTAGCGCGGATTCTCATGATGCGCGTTGATGTGCGCGGCCTGCGCCGCATCCCGCACCAGCAGCGCCACGGAATGCCCGGCATGGGCCAATAAATGGGCCAGCGCCGTACCCCAGCTCCCGCCGCCGAGAACCGCTATCGAAGTTTTGCCCGACATATCACCCTCCCGTGGAAAAATCGGTGGAAAACCGCCGGAACGGGCCGCTTGCTCCGGCTTGCGGCCCGGACGGATTCAACATACAATGCCCGCTATCGTTTCCTAAAATCACCCAATGAGGCTTTTCCTATGTATCGCAATACAAAAAATGTTCCTTACTATGTGTTTGGGCGGGGCTCCCTGGCCCAGCTCGGCGACTTGCTGAAACCCCGCCGCGAAGCCGTGGACGGCCCGGTCGTCTATTTCGTCGACCACTTCTTCCGCGATCATGAGCTGATCGGCCGTCTGCCTATGGAAAAGGGCGACCAGCTCCATTTCGTCGACTCCAGTTCCGAGCCGGAAGTCACCCGCATCGACGCCTTCAAGGAAGCCGTATCCGCCGCCGACAGCCGCATCCCCTGCTGCGTCGTGGGCATCGGCGGGGGCAACGCCCTCGACACCGCCAAGGCCGTCGCCAACCTCCTCACCAACCCCGGCAAGGCCGAAGACTATCAGGGATGGGAGCTCGTCAAGAATCCCGCCGTCTACAAGATCGGCATCCCGACCCTTTCCGGCACGGGTTCCGAGTGTTCCCGCACCTGTGTCCTTACCAATATCCCCAAAAATCTCAAACTGGGCATGAACAGCGACTACACGGTCTATGATCAGCTCCTGCTCGATCCCGACCTGCTCGCCACCGTTCCCCGCAACCAGTATTTCTACACCGGCATTGATACGTTCATGCACTGCATCGAGTCGCTCCAAGGCAGCTACCGCAACGCCATCATCGACGCCTTCTCCGTGCGCGCCGTGCAGCTCTGCGAGGAAATTTTCCTTTCCGACGACATGATGAGCGAAGAAAACCGCGAAAAGATGATGATCGCCTCCTACATCGGCGGGATGGCCGCCGGGAACGTGGGCGTCATCCATCCCTTCTCCGCCGGGCTCGGCGTCGTCCTGCATGTGGCCCACGGCCTCGGCAACTGCCTCGCCCTGAACGTCCTTGGGGACATCTACCCCAAAGAATACAAGCAGTTCCGCACCATGATCGAACGGCAGGGCGTCAGCCTGCCCACCGGCATCTGCAAGGATCTCACCGAAGAGCAGTACGACGGCCTCTATCGCGGCTGCATCGTCCACGAAAAGCCCCTCACCAACGCCCTCGGCCCCGGCTTCAAGCAGATCCTTACCAAGGAAAACCTCATCGAACGCTACAAGAGCATCTAGCGGGGGCGCCTCCGGCTGGCCCCGCAAGGGGCCAGCCCCTACGACAGAGGCATGGAGGCCCCTGCCGCAGCGCCAATTGTCCCGATAAACATGAGGGAACCCGAACCGGCCTACCGCTTCGGGTTCAGCACTGGGCAGCCAGAGACAGGACATCTTATGGACATCAAAGTGAATTTCAGCGGACGTGCGATCAAGTACACCGAAGAAGAGATCGCTGTGGTCGTGGAAGCCATGCGGAACGCGGAACCGCTGACGCAGGGCAAGCATCTGCAAGCCTTCCAGAAGGCGTTCGGCGAATACATCGGGGCCGAGCATTGCTTTGCGGTGATGAACGGCGTGTCCGCGCTTGAGCTTTCCGCGCAGCTCTGCAACTTCAAGCCCGGCGATGAAGTCGTCATCCCTTCGCACACCTTCACCGCCTCGGCCTACCCCTACGCCAAGAAGGGCGCGAAGCTCGTCTGGGCGGACGTCGATCCCGTCACGCACGTGGTCAACGCCGAAACCATCGAAAAGTGCATCACGCCCAGAACGAAAGCCATCGTCGTCGTGCACCTGTACGGCTACGTGGCGGACATGCCCGCGATCATGGAAGTGGCGAAGCGGCACAACGTGCTCGTCATCGAGGACGCGGCCCAGTCCATCGGCGCGGACGTCGGCGGCATCAAGTCCGGCGCGTGGGGCGACATGGCGATCTTTTCGTTCCATTCCCACAAGAACCTCACCACGCTCGGCGAGGGCGGCATGCTGGTCGTCAAAGACCCCAAGCTCGCCGCGCTGGTTCCCGCCCTGCGCCACAACGGGCACTGCGGCTACCCGGAACCCCGGCCCAACTACTGGACGCCGGCGATGGGCAATGTGGACATGCCCATGCTCGACGGCGACATGCTCTGGCCGAACAACTACTGCCTCGGCGAAATCGAGTGCGCCCTCGGCGTCAAGATGCTTGAGCGCATCGACCGGATCAACGCCGAAAAGCGCGCCCGTGCCATCCGTTTCATCGACGCGCTCAAGGATTACCCCGAACTGGAATTCCTCCGCGAAGACACCACCCGCCATAATTACCACCTGCTCGTGGGCTGCATGAAAAACGGCAAGCGCGACGCCTTCATGCACGCCATTTCCGAAGAAAAGGGCATCAAGTGCGTGGTGCAGTACATCCCGCTCGACCGTTACGATTTCTACAAGAAGATCGGGCTTGGGGAAGCCGACTGCCCCAACGCCGACGCCTTCTTTGACGGTCAGATCTCCTTCCCCTTCCAGCACTGGCTCAGCGAAGAGGACTTCGCCTACATGCTGAAGTCCACCCGCGAAGTGTTGGAAGGCTTGAGGTAGGAAGAGGGATTGCGAGAAGATTGGAGGGGGCGGGAGGGCCTTTCTGAAGAAAGCCC
>ENA-UEQE01000575-UEQE01000575.1-human-gut-metagenome-genome-assembly--contig:-NODE-575-length-32050-cov-8.044319_pt1 | contig 32050 bp, 26 predicted proteins | sample MGYA00242934_ERZ507935 | MGnify/ENA primary metagenome ERZ507935 (study PRJEB26167, sample SAMN06115423) | human gut metagenome | host: Homo sapiens | place: China:Anhui | collected 2015-03-30 | study... | reverse complement strand
GCAAAGCCCTTGGGGCTCTTTTTGAACTGCTTCATCATCTTCTGCATCATCTCAAACTGCTTGAGCAGCTTGTTGACATCAGACACCTGAGTGCCGCTGCCCGCAGCGATGCGGCGCTTGCGCTTGGGGTTGATGATGGAGGGGTCTTCGCGCTCGGCCTTGGTCATCGAGTAGATCATGGCCTCGATGCGGTCGAAGGCTTTCTCGTCGATCTGGCTGGCGTCGATGCCGGACATTCCGGGCATCATGCTCAGCATGGCACCCGCGCCGCCCATCTTGCGGATCTGGGCGAACTGAGCCAGCATATCGTTCATATCGAACTTGTTTTCCATCATCCGCTTGGCGGTCTCTTCGGCCAGCTTCTCGTCGGCGGCATCCTGTGCGCGCTCGATGAGGCTCAGCACATCGCCCATGCCGAGGATCCGGCTTGCCATGCGGGAGGGATGGAAGACTTCGAGGTCATCCAGCTTTTCGCCGGTACCCTGGAACTTGATGGGCTTGCCGGTGACAGACAGCACCGAGAGGGCTGCGCCGCCGCGGGTATCGCCGTCGGTCTTGGTGAGGATGATGCCGTCGATGCCGACCGTTTCGTTGAAGGTCTTGGCGACGTTCACGGCGTCCTGACCGGCCATGGCGTCCACGACCAGCAGAGTCTCGTCCACGGGGACAGCCTCTTTGATCTGGACCAGCTCCTGCATCAGCACTTCGTCGATCTGCAGGCGGCCTGCGGTATCGAGGATGATGATGTCGTTGCCGTAGTCCTTGGCGTGGGCCAGTGCCTTTTTGGCGATGGCAGGCGGCTTTTCGCCGGGCAGGGTGAAGACCGGCGCACCGGCCTGCTTGCCCACCACCTGCAGCTGGTCGATAGCGGCCGGACGATAGATGTCACAGGCCACCAGCATCGGGCGGCGGCCCTGCTTAATGTAGTATTTTGCAAGCTTTGCTGCGTGGGTCGTCTTGCCGTTGCCCTGCAGGCCGCAGAGCATGATGATGGTCTGGCCCTTGTTCTTGATGACCAGACGAGGCGCTTCCTCGCCGCCCATCAGGGCGACCAGCTCCTCGTTGACGATCTTGACGACCTGCTGGGCAGGGGTCAGGCTCTCCATGACCTCCTGGCCCATGGCGCGCTCGGAGACCTTTGCGCAGAAATCCTTCGCCACTTTGTAGTTGACGTCGGCTTCCAGCAGGGCCATCCGGACCTCGCGCATGGCGGCTTTGATGTCCGCCTCGCTCAGTTTGCCGTGGCCGCGCAGCTTTTTGAACACACCGGCAAGGCGGTCGGTCAAAGATTCAAATGCCATTGTTCGGTGCTCCTCTCAAATCAGTTTTCAGCTCTCATTCACTTCGTCGATGGAGCGGATGAGCCTCAGCATCTTGTTCAGAGTGGCGGCATACTCGGTGGTGGTCAGCCGGGCGTTCGGGCCGGTACATTCAAACCGGGCGTCGATGACCAGCTGCTCCAGCTCTTCCAGTGTCTGCTGCACCCGGCGGTACCGGGCCGCGAAGCCGACCTTTTCTTCCAGCTCCTTGAGGGCGGTTTCGCCATGCTTGATGGCGTCCCGCGCCCCCTGCCGGGTGATGCCGAAGTTTTCTCCTATCTCGCTGAGGGAGAGGTCATCGTTGTAATACTGGCGCAGCATCTCGCGCTGTTTGGGCGTGAGCACTTCGCCGTAAAAATCGAGCAGATAGCCCATTTCAAAGTCTTTTGCCATGTTCTGTCCTGCTCTGACCTCCGCTGTTTGTAAAGGTTTTTTGCTTTACATACGGAGTATAGCAGACGGGGTGTCCCTTGTCAAGGACTTTTTGCGTCATTTTGCCAAATTTTCTTCCGATTTTTCTCTTTTCTGCCCAAGCCCCGCTTGACGCTTCCTCTCCTTTGCGTTAAAGTTATAGGCGTAAGTTTTCCCCCCGGACGCGAAAGGAGACCGCCCGTGCCTATCTACCCCAACATCTACCAGACCCTGCTGCCCGGCCCCATCGTCGAGCTGCGGGGCTATCTTGCGGCCTGCGGGCTGCGGGGGCGGCTGTACGCCTATCTGAACTACAACGGCCCCACCGGCACGGCGCGGGACGAGCTGGCTGAGGGGATGCTGGCGCTGGCCCTTGAGCGCGGGGCGCTGACCCCCGGCCAGACCATCGTGGAGGCCGTGTCAGGGCCTTTTGCCACAGCGCTGACGCTGGCGGGGCTGACGGCGGGCCACCCGGTGACGCTGGTCATGCCGGAGGACGCCCCCGCCATGCGGCAGGAGAGCCTGCTCCGCCTCGGAGCGCAGATCATCCATACCCCGGCCCAGGCGGGCCCTGCAGGCGCACGGGCGCTGGCAAAAGCCACCGCCGCCGAAAAGGGCTGGTACTATATGGACTGGCTCAACAACGACGACAACCCCACCTATCACCGCCGGGTGACGGGGCCTGCACTGGTGCGCTCCATCGCGCGGGAGGGTTCCAGCATCGTGGACAGCATCGTCATCGGCGTGGGCAGCGGCGGCACCATCACCGGCGTGGGCGAAACGGTCAAGGCGTGGACGAATGACGTCCGCATCGTTGCAGTGGAGCCTTACGAGAGTCAGGCCCTGAGCAGCGGCCTCACCGGCTCCCATGGCATCCCGGACATCGGCTTCGGCCTCGTTCCCGGCAACTACAATTCCTATGTAGTGGACAACATCGCTGCCGTCACCACCGCCGATGCCGTCCGGGCGGCGCAGCGGGTCCTGCGCACCGATGCCATCCCGGCCTCCCCCAGCGCAGGTGCCGCCCTTCACGCAGCGGCCCAGCTTATCGCAAACGGAAAAAGCCGTTCGGCACTGGCCGTGTTCAGCGCACGCCAGAACATAGTATAAAAAGGAAAAGAGAAGGAATCCATGACAAAAGACATGACGACCGGAGCCATCACGCCCCTTCTGGTCAAATTCACCATCCCGCTGGTGCTGGGCAACCTGTTCCAGCTCACTTATAACGCCGCCGACAGCATCATCGTGGGCAAATTTGTCGGCGAAGACGCCCTTGCCGCCGTCGGCACCTCCAACCCGCTGATGACGCTGGCCATCCTCTTCATCAACGGTCTCTGCCTCGGTGCCGGCATCCTTGTCAGCACGGCCTATGGTGCCGGAGACACCCAGCGCGTGGAGCGTCAGGTCTCCACCACTGCCATCGCAGGCACGGTGTTCTCGCTGGTCTTTTCGGCCCTCTGCGTCCTGCTGGCGACGCCGCTACTCCGGCTGATGCAGGTGCCGGAAGAGATCCTGACCATCGCGGTGCAGTACCTCCGCATCGTCTTTGCGGGCCTCATCTTCACCTTCTTTTACAACTTTCTCGCCGCCACCATGCGGGCGCTGGGCGATAGCAAGAGCGCCCTTTACTTTCTGATGATAAGCTCGGTGCTGAACATCGGCGGAGACCTCTTCTTTGTCGAGGTGCTGGGCTGGGGCAGCGAAGGCTGCGCCCTCTCCACCGTCCTCAGCGAGGCGCTCTGCTGTGTGCTCTGCGTCGTCTACATCCAGTTCAAAGTTCCCGTCCTTCAGCTGGGGCGGCGCTGGTTCGTCTTTGACGGCTCTCTGCTGCGCAGCACCGTCCAGTACGGCTGGACCAGTGCCATGCAGCAGGCCACCGTCCAGCTGGGCAAGATCGCCGTGCAGGCCATCGTCAACACTCTGGGCATCAACGCAATGGCCGCTTTCACCGCCGCCAGCCGGGTGGACGACTTCACCTATATGCCCCAGCAGAACATCGCCCACGCTATGACCACCCTGATGGCTCAGAACCACGGTGCCGGCAAAAAGGAGCGGGTGCGTCAGGGCTTTTTCTGCGGCCTGCGCATCGAGCTCATCTACGGTTTCTGCCTGATGACCGTCTGCCTGCTCTTCGCCCGCCCCATCATCTCCCTCTTCGTGGATGACCCCGCCGTCATCGACCTGGGCGTCAAGTTCCTGCGGTGCGCCTCCTTCTTCTACCTGATGCCCGGCGTGACCAACGGCATTCAGGGCGGTTTCCGCGGCCTCGGCGATTTGAAGATCACCCTGAACAGCAGTATGCTCAACATGGGCTTCCGCGTGGCCGCCGCCGCTGTGCTGGTGCTGGTGCTCAAGGTCGATTTGCAGATCATGCCCGTGAGCTACGGCATCGGCTGGCTGTCCATGCTGGTCTATGAGCTGCCCCTGCTCATCCGCTACATGAAAGAGGACAAACTTTAACTCCGACATAAAAGAGCAGAGCGTGCAGCCATATGGCCGCACGCCCTGCTTTTTTTCGCTTTCAAGTTATTTACAAGAAGTTACTTATTCTTGTACATTTCCTCGTAGTATTTCTGATAGTTGCCGCTGGTGATGTGCTCCATCCACTCCTCGTGGTCGAGGTACCAGTCGATGGTCAGGACGATGCCCTTCTCGAAGGGAGTCTCGGGATACCAGCCAAGGTCGTTCTTGATCTTGGTGGGGTCGATGCCATAGCGGCGGTCATGGCCCAGACGGTCAGCAACGTGCTTGATGAGGTCTTCGCTGATGCCGTCGTCCTTCAGGCGGTCGTGCAGCTGCTCGATGATGGTCTTGACGATGAAGATGTTGGGGCGCTCGTTGTGGCCGCCGACATTGTAGACCTCGCCCACCTTGCCGCCGTTGCAGACCATATCAATGGCCTTGCAGTGGTCCTCAACGTACAGCCAGTCGCGGATCTGCATACCGTCACCGTAGACGGGCAGCTGCTTGTGGTGCTTGACGTTGTTGATCATCAGCGGGATGAGCTTCTCGGGGAACTGGTAAGGGCCGTAGTTGTTGGAGCAGCGGGTGATGTTGATGGGCATACCATAGGTGTCGTGGAATGCCATGACGAACATATCAGCGCTGGCCTTGGAGGAAGAATAGGGGCTGTGGGGGCAGAGCGGGGTGGTCTCCATGAAGAAGCCCTCCGCGCCCAGAGCGCCGTAGACCTCATCGGTGGACACCTGCAGGTACTTCTTGCCCTCTTTCCAGGTCTTGGCCTCGGCGTCGTACCAGGCTTCCTTGGCGCGCTGCAGCAGGTTGACAGTACCCATCACGTTGCTCTGGACGAAAATTTCAGGGTTCTTGATGGAGCGGTCAACGTGGCTCTCAGCGGCAAAGTTAATGACGTAATCGAAATCATACTTTGCAAACAGGCTCTCGACCAGCTCCTTGTCGCAGATGTCGCCCTGCACAAAGACGTGGCGGGGGTCGCCCTCAACGTCCTTCAGGTTCTCGAGGTTGCCGGCGTAGGTCAGCTTGTCGAGGTTGACCAGCAGGATCTCGGGGTATTTCTTGAGCATATAATGCACAAAGTTGGAACCGATAAAACCGGCGCAGCCGGTGATAAGATATTTTTTCATAAGTCGTTGATCCCTCTTTAATCCTTCATCCCATTGTCGCCGTCCCAGTGCTCAAAGAAGCAGGCCAGCGCATCTTTCCAGTCGCGCACATCGTTGCCGACGGTGCAGCGGAGCATCCGGTTGTCCAGAGCGCTCCACTTGGGGCGGTCGGCGCTGTCCGGGTGCTTTGCCTTGTACTCTTCGCTGGTGCAGGGAGCCACGGTAGCGTCCACGCCGGACAGGCGGATGATCTCCGATGCGAAATCATACCAGGAACAGATGCCCTCGCCGGTGCAGTGGTAGAGGCCGTACTCGTGGGTCACGCAGAGCTGCAGGATCTCGTGGGCCAGATCGACGGCGTTGGTCGGGTTGCCGCACTGGTCGTTGACGACCTCCAGCTTGCCGAACTTCTTGCCGGCGTTCACGATGGTCTTGACAAAGTTTTTGCCGTAGTAGCTGTAGAGCCAGGCCGTGCGGACGATGAAGTGGCGGTGGCAGAACTGCTCCACATACTTCTCACCCATGAGCTTGGTGGAGCCGTAGGCACTGATGGGGCCGGGAATGGTTGCCTCATCCTGCGGGATGCCGCCGTTCTCGCGGCCGGAGAAGACATAATCTGTAGAGACGTGTACCAGACGTGCGCCGGTCTTGGTGGCGGCCTGTGCCAGATTGCGGGGGCCGATTGCGTTGGCCTTGAAGGCAGCGTCATGGTTCACCTCGCAGCCGTCCACGTTGGTGAAAGCGGCGCAGTTGATGATGACGTCCGGGCGCTGACGGCGGATGAAGTCATCCACCATCTTGTAGTTGGTGATGTCCAGCTCCGGCAGGTCCACCGGAATGACCGTGGCGCTCACCAGCTTCTCGGGGATGGGGCCAAGCTCACTGCGGCCTTCCCGGAGCTGCTTGATGATCTCGGTGCCAAGCTGGCCTCTGCAGCCGGTAACAATGATTTTCATGCGGATACCGCCTCTCTTAATACTTCAGTTTGCCGTCGGCCACATTCTTGAGGTGCTGGCCGTAGGGGCTCTTGCCGTAGCGCTCTGCGCTTTCCAGCAGGGTATCGCGGTCGATCCAGCCGTACTTGAATGCAATTTCCTCGGGGGCGCTGATCTTGATGCCCTGACGCTTCTCGATCATCCGCACAAAGTCGGCTGCCTCCACGAGGCTGTCCATCGTGCCGGTGTCCAGCCATGCAAAGCCGCGGCCCAGCAGCTGGACGTCCAGCTCATCCTGCTTGAGGTACATATCGTTCAGGGTCGTGATCTCCAGCTCACCGCGGGCGGAGGGCTTGACCTGCTTTGCCATCCTGACGACTTCCTTGTTGTAGAAATACAGGCCGGTGATGGCGTAGTTGCTCTTGGGATGCTGGGGCTTTTCCTCGACGCTCAGCACCTTGCCGTTTGCGTCGAACTCCACGATGCCGAAGCGCTCAGGGTCCGGCACATAGTAGCCAAAGACGGTGCAGCGGCCCTTGTTCTCGGCATTGGAGACAGCATTCTTCAAAATCTTGGAGAAGCCGTTGCCGTAGAAGATGTTGTCGCCCAGAATCATTGCGCAGCAGTCGTCGCCGATGAACTCTTCACCGAGGATGAAAGCCTGAGCCAGGCCGTCCGGGGACGGCTGGACCTTATATTGCAGATGGATGCCGTACTGGCTGCCATCGCCCAGCAGCGCCTCGAAGCGGGGCGTGTCGGTGGGGGTCGAGATGATGAGGATGTCCTGGATGCCCGCCAGCATGAGGGTGGACAGCGGATAATAGATCATCGGCTTGTCATAGACAGGCAGCAGCTGTTTGCTGGTGACCATCGTCAGCGGATAGAGCCGGGTGCCGGCACCGCCGGCCAGAATGATACCTTTCATTTTGTGCACTCCTTATATTATGAAATAAAAAAGTTGTGCAGCTTGTACAAGGCCCGACAGCGTATCCGCCGGGTCCTGTATGGATTCAAAGCGGAGCTGCGTCCGCTGTAAACAATGTTGGTGGTAATACGCCGCCAGCCGCCGGGCTTCCCGCGCCACTCACGCTGACAGGATCTCGCTATGCACTACTGGCAAGCTTGCGATAGTATTACACCTTATTCTACTATCAAATCGAAAAAAAAGCAAGGAAAGAGCGCCCTCCACAAAAATTTTTGTGGAGGGCGCTCTTTTGTTTCATCAGCAAGCCCTCAGAACTTGAATCCCCACTTGTGGAAGTACCGCAGCAGGCTCCCGGTCTGCCACAAAAAGGGCTTGAGGCTGCGGTGGGCTGCACGATGCCATGCATGGATGGCGGTGTACTGCGGCACGAGGTAGGCTTTGCCGGTGGTGCGCATCTTCTGGGTCAGGTCGGCATCCTCCACATACATGAAGTAGTGCTCATCGAAGCCGCCTACGGCCTTGAACTCCGCCGTCCGCACGGCAGAAAAGCTGCCGGTGCAGAACTCGATCTCAACGGGAGCGGACAGATCCTCCCCCTCCATCAAATACGCACGGTTATATTTCTCCCAGAATTTCAAAAACGGCAGCTGGCGGTAGACCATAGGCCGCAGCGCACAGCGCCGCAGCGGCAGGCTCTGGGGACGGCCATCCGGAAAGCGCAGCCCCGGCCGGGCCATCACAGCATCCGGATGCTCTGCCATCCAGTCGGCCAGGTCGCTGAGGGTATCAGCAGTGAGCTGGATGTCCGGGTTCAGGATGAAGTGGTAGTCGCTCGTCAGCTCCGGCAGGACGGTGTTGTGTCCGGTGCCGAAACCGCCGTTCTCCTTGCGGCAGCGCACCTCGACCTTCTGGCCGGGCTGAGTGCTCAAAGCGCCGCCTTTCACGGCGGCTTCCAGCCGTGCGCCGCTGCCGTCGGGGCTGGCGTTGTCCACCAGATAGAGGGTCAGCGGGTGGCGGCGAGTGTATTGCAGCACCGTCTGTGCCGCCTTGAGGGCTTCGTCGCAGCCGTTATAGACAACGATACAGGCAGAGAGTTCCAAGTTCGTTCTCCTTATCATTCCAGCGGTAATATCTTCAGGCTGAAATCTTCGCGCTGGATGTCAAAATTGGGATTGGTGCAGGGGTCGCCCGCAGCCAGCAGATTGCCCCAGCGGGCCTGAAAACGCAGCACCTCGCCCTGAAAACGCTTCTGCTTTTCGGGGTTATCCTCCATGCCGCGGCTCTTGCTCTCGTAGTGGTAGAGCTGGGCAAACGGAGTGAAGACGTTGGTGTAGCCTGCCTGACGGACGCGGACGCAGAAGTCCACATCGTTGAAGGCCACGGCATAGCTCTCGTCCAGACCGCCCACTTCGTCGTAGATCTCCTTGCGGATGAGCAGGCAGGCGGCGGTGTCAGCGTAGACGTCCTGCACATAGTTCAGACGGCCCATATAGCCGTCGGAGCTGGCGGGATAGTACTTGTGCAGATGGCCCGCCACGCCGCCGATGCCGAAGCCGACACCGGCGTGCTGGATGGTATCGTCCGGGTAGAGCAGCTTTGCGCCCACGCAGCCCACCCGCTTCTGCTGGGCATACATGACCATCTCTTCCAGCCAGGCGGCGGTGATGACCTCGGTGTCGTTGTTGAGCAGAAGCAGATACTCACCGGTGGCGAACTTCTCGCCGAAGTTGTTCAGGGCGCTGTAGTTGAAGCCCTTGCCCTCCCAGGTGACGACCTTGAGGTTATCGGGGTGCTCTTTCTGCATCCGCTCGTAGGCCCGGAAGGTCTCGGGGGCCTTGCTGTTGTTCTCGATGAGGATGATCTCAAAATCCGGGTAGGTGGTGCGGGCGTAGATGGACTCCACGCAGGTCTCCAAGTCGCGGATGTGGTCGCAGGTGGGGATGAGGATGCTTACCCGGCCCGGATGGTCGATCGTATAATCGGTCTTGTAGTAGCCCGGCGTACCCGGGATGAGGGACACATCGTCCACGGCCACGCCGCAGCGGGCGTAATGAGCCTTGAGGGCGGCAATGCCCGCGTCGATGCAGTAGGTCTTGGCGGAGATGTCGCTGGCCGTGCTGCCGGGGCTGGAACGCCAGTAATAGAGGGCGTGGGGGATGTGGACGATCTTCCGGGCCGTCTCGGTCAGGCGAAGGAAGAGCTCGTAATCCTGACTGCCGTTGTACTCCATCCGCTCCGGGCCGCCTGCAGCATCCATCAGCCGGCGGCTGAACAGGGTCAGGTGGCAGATATAGTTGTTGGAGCGGAGGTTGTCCAGCATGAAATCAGGCTTGAAGTGGTAGAGCACCACATTCTCCACCTTGCCCTCAAAGGTCGCCTCATCGGTATAGACGAAGTCGGCTCCCTGCTCGGCGATAGCCTTGGCCGCGTACCAGAGGGCGCAGGGATGGAGGATGTCGTCGTGGTCCAGCAGGGCGATGAAGTCGCCGGTGGCCATCTCGATGCCTTTGTTGGTGTTGCCGGGGATGAGCTCATTCTTCTCCAGCTTCCTGTAGCGGATACGAGGGTCCACAGCGGCGCGCTGCTGCACCATCTCGCCCACACCCGGGGCAGTGCCGGCGTCCACACAGCAGAGCTCCCAGTTGCGGTAGGTCTGGTTCACGACGGAATCCAGCAGCTCTTCGAGGAAGTCCAGCGGGGTGTTGTAGAGCGGCACCACGATGCTGATCTTGGGGCCTGCAGGCTGGTCGCCTACCTGCCGCACCAGCAGTTCCACCGGTGCGAACCGGTCGGCGCGCATGACTTTGCCCGGGAAGAGGGCGGCGTACTCGCGGCGGGCGCGGGCCAGTTCCCGCACACCCTCGATGCCGCCGCTGCGCAGCTCCCGCAGGAGCACGAAGAAGGGCAGAGTGTGCCAGAGCTGGCGGCTCTTGCTGACGACATAGCGCATGGGCCAGGTCATCTTCCAGAACTTCGAGCCGGTCACCTCGCCCAGTGTCTTTTCCAGCTGCTGCTCGTGGCTGCGGCTGAGCGAAAGGTCGCTGCGCAGCCGGGCGATGAGCTCAGCTTCCTCGCCGCAGGTGCGCTCAGCGCGCACCATCCGGTCACGCAGGATGTCCATTTCCATCTCGTAGCCCCGCACCATCTTCAGCTGGGTGGGCTGGCTGGTGCAGAACAGCGCCGACTGCTGGACGCGGCCCTTGCTGCGCCAGCCAAAATCGCGGAAGTATCCCCGCTGAGCCAGCTGCTCGGCCCAGCCCGCCATCACGGTGCTCTCATCGCTCACCAGCAGCACCCGGGCGGGCAGCGTCTCGGGCAGCGTTTCCCACGCGGGGTCTGTCACCACCAGAAGCTCTGCCGCAGAGCTCTCTGTCCACTCTTCTGCCTCCACACCTGCACGGTGCAGGGCCTTGGCCAGCAGGGACATCTGCTCTCCCAGCAGAGCCGCCGAGGCGGGGTTTGCCTCCTCCACGATGCGCTGCGCCAGTGCGCGGCAGCGCTCCTGCTCCCGCTTTTCTTTCTTTTCCTTCTCCAACTGCATTCCGTTCTCTCCACCTGTTGTTCTTTATCGTATCGCTCCCGCTCTGGAGCGTGAAACGCGAAATAGTCTGTCTCTTGTGTACAAGCGTGTACAGTATACCAAATCACGTCTCATTTGAGAAGTATTTTGCGCAATTCCTTTTGATTTTTTACATGCCCAGCAGGCGGCGCAGCCAGCTGAACAGACCGCCGCCGGAGCTCGTGCCGCTGCCTACCGTCCGGATGGAAACGCCGGAGTAGTAGTGCTTCAGGATGTCGCGGTAGCCCATCCCCTCCTCGGCGGCATAGCCCACGGCGCCGCACTGGCTCATGCCCACGCCGTGGCCGAAGCCGTAGTAGTACATACAGGGTACACCCGTTGCATCCGTGCCGAAATCGAAGCAGTAGCGGGAGGACACGAACTGGCCGATATAGCGGTAGCTGCGGCCATTGGACACCAGCGTATTGTACTGGACGAAGCCGCCGAGGTCTTTGTGGGTGGTGTCGGCGCTCTGGTAGGGCTCGCCGGTGCGGCTGTCGTTGTACTCGACATAGTCATAATCCTTGCCGATGATGCGGCGCATCTTCTCGTGGTACTGGCGCTCATAGGGGCTTTCCACGCTCTTGAGATACGGCACATCCGAGCCCCAGGCGTCGAGGCTGGAACAGGTGCCGTAGACGCCGGTCTGGGTGTTGTAGCCCGCGCTGGCCGACCAGACGGCGTCGATGACGCTGCCGTTGTAGGTCAGCACCTCATCCTTCACCGACTCCACCGCCTTGCGGATAGCCGACCGGGCCGAGGACGGGATGTCCTCCACGGGGGTGTAGATGAGAGCGTTGGCCGAGGAGCCGTACTGCTTATGGTACTCGAGGTAGGAGTGGATGGCCACGGCCTGGGCCTTCCACGCCTCCTGCGCGGCGCTGGCGCTGACATAGCTGCCGATGGAGCCAAGCTCCGTGTAGGTGATGCCCACCAGGCAGTCCACGAGGTCCAGCGACACGCTCCGGCGCAGGCCCTTGCCCTTGATGTTCAGATAGGGCAGTGTGATCTTATCTTTGGAGCCGAAGAGCCAGCTCAGACAATTTTCCTCTTCCTCAGGGATAAGGGTGGTGTTTGCACCGCCAATGGTGGTGGCACCGGGTGCGGCATCCTCGGCAAACGCCGCCGGGACAGCCACACACAGCATCACAGCTGCCAGCACCAGCGCCGCCAGACGGCGCGCGAAATTCAGACTCTGCTTCACGGTCATTTCCTCCTGTGGTTTCTGGATCTTTTCATAGTTGTTATCAGTGTAACACACTGCGCCCCCGACGGCAAGGACGGAAGTTGTGCAAAAATGTGAAAAGACGCCTTTGCAAGCCGCCGGAATTATGATACAGTATAGCATGAGATGATATGCCCCCTTTGGCGGGCATGACAAGGAGGGCCGGAATGGACGGCAGAGAGTTATATCCCAGCGACGAGCAGCGGCGCCGCATCATGGACTTTATCATGGCGGCGGGCGAGACGCTGCTGGAAAACGGAGCAGAGGTCTTCCGGGTGGAGCAGACGATGGAGATCATGGCTCGCAGCTTCCATCTGCGGGAGTTCCACGTCTATGTGCTGACCAACGGCATCTTTGCCAGCGCTGGCACGGCAGAGATCGCCGAAGTGCGGAATGTGCCGGTGCGGACGACTCACTTAGGCCGGGTGGCTGCGGTGAACGCCCTTTCCCGCGAGATAGCAGCCGGGGGCGTCACACTGGACGAGGCTGAACACTGCCTGGCCGATGCCCGGCGCATCCCCTTCCCCAAAGGGAAGACCCAGCTCCTCGCCGGGATGAGCGGCACAGCCTGTTTTGCGCTCATCTTCGGCGGCACGATACGCTCGGCGCTGGCAGCAGCGGCGGCGGGTTTCATCGTCAGCGGCTATCTGCTGCTGTGCGAAAAGAAGAATCTTTCCAACGGCTTCCGCAAGATCTCGGCGGCAGCGCTCATTACATTGGTCTGCATTCTGGGGTGTCATCTGCTGGACACTGAGGCCAGCCACGCCATCATCGGCACCCTGATGATATTGACCCCCGGCATCGCCTTCACCATGGGCATCCGGGATTTCGTGCAGGGCGACTACCTCTCCGGCACCATCCGGATGATAGATGCCCTGCTCATCGCGGCCAGCATCGCCATCGGCACCGGCCTTGTTCTGAGCCTTACTTCTCTGCTGACGGGGGTGACGGTGGTATGATGACCTTGACAAGCACACAGATTGGCCAGCTGGTGGCACAGTTCTTTCTGGCCGGGGCGGGAACGCTGAGTTTCGCCGTCCTCTTCGCCTGCCCTAAGCGCACGCTCCCCTGCTGTGCGCTGGTGGGCGCAGTGGGCTGGTTCGTCTACGAGCTGGCTGTCTTATACGGGGCCGACGCGGCGGCAGCCTCCCTCATCGCGGTCATCCCACTGTCGCTGGCGGCGCGTATCTGCGCCGTGCTGCTCAAGACGCCGGTGACGGTCTTTTTGCTGACCGGCATCTTCCCGCTGGTGCCCGGCGCGGGCATCTACTACACCGCCTACTATTTCATCCAGGGCGAGAATGCCCTTTCTCTGGCCAACGGCATCTCCACCTTCAAGGTAGCCGTGGCGCTGGCTGTGGGCATCGCGCTGGTGCTGGGTCTGCCCATGCCCAGCGGCCACGCCTGGAAGCGGAAATAGATCTCTGCCTCCCTTGTGCGGCTCTTTTGCCGGTGCTATAATCAAATCATACTTAATATAAAGGAGTGTCTGCCGATGTCTGTTATGGAAACGCTCAACACCCGCCGCACCTACCGCCGCTTCGCCCAGAAGCCGGTGTCACAGGATGTGGTGGACGATATGGTGGAGGCCCTGCGCCTGTCGTCCTGCGGCGCGAACCGTCAGGCCGTGAAGCTGGTGGTGGTGCAGAACCCCGAGATGGTGAAAAAGGTCCATCCGCTGGTCAAGTGGGCCGCCTATCTGCCGCCGGAGCAGGGTGCTCCCAAAGCCGACGAGCAGCCTGTGATGTATCTGGCCGTTGTGCAGGACAGCTCCATCCCCGGCGACCTGAACACCGACACCGGCATCGCGCTGGCGAACATCACCCTCGCCGCATGGGCCAAGGGCGTGGGCAGCTGCATCATGGGCGCCATCAACAAGCCCGCCCTGAGCGAACTGCTGGGCATCGCCGCGCCGGAAAAGCTGGCGTTCATGGTAGCTCTTGGCTACCCCACTCACGCCGCCAGGGTCGTACCGATGACGGAGAAGACCGGCATCAAGTATTACCTCGATGAGAACGGTGACTACTGCGTGCCGAAGCGGAGCGTGGAAGAGCTGGCGCGGACGGTTTAACCTCTCCGTCAGCGCTGGCGCGCCGGGCCTCGCTGCAGCAGGGCACTACAGCTCCCGATAAATCAAGCCTTGCTCGTCCAGCGTAAGCCTGACCGACATGCCAAGGGCTCCCCTGATAGGGGAGCTGTCTGCGAAGCAGACTGAGAGGTTCTGCATATATACATCGCTCTCAAGCTTTATTCTGCATAATTGTTTGCAATTCGGTTTCAATTTGATGGAATTTTTGCACAACACTTGACTTTTCAAATTGTACAACCTATACTAAACACGCTCTCTGATTTTTCGATGAATCGCATCGCAGCAGAGAGATGCAAACGATATGCACATAAAGAGGAGTGTTTGAATATGAAAAAGATCTCTCGCCGCAGCTTCCTGGCTGCCGCCGCTGTTTCCGCTGCTGCTCTGGCTCTGACCGCCTGCGGCGGCTCTGCCTCCACTGCTTCTTCCGCTGCTGCAAGCTCTGTTGCTGCTTCTTCTGAGGCTGCTTCCACCAGCGCTGCCGCTGCTGAGCTGACCACCGTTGAGGCTGGCAAGCTGACTATGGCTACCAACGCCACCTTCCCTCCCTACGAGATGACCACCGACGCCGGCACCATTGAGGGCATCGATGTGGACACCGCACAGGCCATTGCCGAGAAGCTGGGCCTGGAGCTGCAGATCGACGACATGGATTTTGACGCCGCTCTGCTCAGCGTGCAGCAGGGCAAGGCCGACATCGCCATGGCAGGCATCACTGTCACCGACGAGCGGATGGCTGTGATGTCCTTCTCCGACAGCTACGCCACCGGCATCCAGTCCGTCATCGTGCCCGAGGGCTCCGACATTACCTCTGTGGACGATCTGGCCGGCAAGAAGATCGGCACCCAGCGCGGCACCACCGGCTACCTGTACTGCTCCGACGACTTTGGCGAGGACGCCGTGGTGGCCTACGACAACGGCCTGACCGCTGTACAGGCCCTGAACAACGGCCAGGTGGACGCTGTGGTCATCGACAACGAGCCCGCCAAAGCCTATGTGGAGTCCAACCCCGGCCTGAAGATCCTGGACACCAGCTACGCCGAGGAGGACTACGCCATTGGCATGAACAAGAGCAACACCGCTCTGCTGGAGGCTGTGAACGCCGCTCTGGAGGAGCTGAAGGCCGACGGCACCCTGCAGTCCATCGTGGACAAGTACATCAAGGCTGAGTAAACAGACCCCTCAAGGGGAGGCGGCCCACTGGGCACCTCCCCTTTTTTAAGGGATATAGGTTACAAAATTCTGACAAGATCACAACAGACAAAAAGAAAGTGAGGATGCGAATGGCCGCACAATACGAACTGTTGAGCCAGCTGCTGAAAAGCGGCGGCCGGCTGGACATGGGGCAGGAGCTGTTCTACAAATTTTATCAGGCCTTTGTCCTGAAGGACCGCTGGCTCCAGTACATCGGGGGCGTAGGCACCACCCTGCTGGTCACTGCCATTGCTCTGGCCATGGGCGTCCTGCTGGGCAGCGTGGTGGCTCTGGTGCGTGTGGCCCACGACCAGCAGCGCCCCGGCCGCCGCAACCCGGTGCTGGGGGTCTTTAACGCCGTGTGTCAGGTGTACACCGCCGTGATCCGGGGCACCCCCATGATGGTGCAGCTGCTGATCATGAGCATGGTCATCTTCAACAACAGCCGCAACTTTACCATGGTAGGCGCTCTGGCGCTGGGCATCAACTCCGGCGCTTACGTCTCCGAGATCATCCGGGGCGGCCTGATGGCTGTGGACCCGGGCCAGATGGAGGCCGGCCGCAGCCTCGGCCTGAACTACATCACCACCATGGTGGTCATCATCATCCCCCAGGCCATCCGGGCGGTGCTGCCTGCCCTGGGCAACGAGTTCATCATGCTGCTGAAGGATACCTCCCTTATCACCGTCATCGGCGGCAAGGAGCTGCTGTATGCGGCCCAGGGCATCATGAACCGCACCTACGAGGCCATGTTCCCCCTGTTTGGCGTGGCACTGATCTATCTGGTGCTGGTGATGATCTTTACCTGGCTGCTTGCAAAATTTGAGAGGAGGCTGGCACAAAGTGACCGATAAGATCCTGGAAGTCCGGGGCCTGACCAAGACCTACGGCGGCGAAAAGCGGAAGGGCGCAAAGCAGGCTGCCCCCACTCTGGACGTGCTGCGGGGCATCGACATCGACATCTACCGCGGCGACGTGGTCTGCCTTATCGGCCCCTCGGGCTGCGGCAAATCCACCTTCCTGCGCTGCCTGAACCGGCTGGAGATCCCCACCGGCGGCAGCATCAAATTTGAGGGCGTGGAGGTGGACGACGACCACATCGACTCTGTCCGCCAGAAGATGGGCATGGTGTTCCAGCACTTCAACCTCTTCCCCCACCTGACCGTCAAGAAAAACCTTGAGCTGGCCCCCAGCCTGCTCAAGCTCAAGGACAAAGAAGCCATTTCCAAACGCGCCGACGAGCTTCTGGCCCGCGTAGGTCTGGCCGACAAGGCCAACGCCTACCCCAAGAGCCTTTCGGGCGGCCAGCAGCAGCGCATCGCCATCGCACGCGCACTGGCAATGGACCCGGACGTCATCCTCTTCGATGAGCCTACCAGCGCCCTCGACCCCGAGATGGTCGGTGAAGTGCTTGAGCTGATGAAAGAGCTGGCTCACACCGGCATCACCATGCTGGTGGTCACCCATGAGATGGGCTTTGCCCGCGAAGTCTCCAACCGCGTCATCTTCATTGACGAGGGAAGGATCCAGGAGGATGAGCCGCCGCAGGAGCTGTTCACCAACCCCAAACATCCGCGTCTGAAGGCATTCCTCTCCAAGATGCTGTAAGATATAAAGAAACAACACAAAACCCGGAACTCTTTTCAAGCCGTCCTGGCTCTGAAGGAGTTCCGGGTTTTGTTCATTGTTTTTTTCAGAGAGCTGTTTTGCAGCAGTCTTTCTGCTTATTCTCAGTTGTTGGCTTCCACCTTGCTCAGGAGGATGCGGTCATTGTCGAGGATCTTGCCGGCGTTCTCGTGGAACTTCTCGAGCAGGTCGTCCACGGTCATCTTACTGCGGGCCTCGCCCTTGACGTCAAAGACGATGCGGCCCGCGTCCATCATGAGGGTGCGGTTGCCCAGCTCCAATGCCTGATGCATATTGTGGGTGACCATCAGGCAGGTGATCTTCTTTTCGGCCACGATGCTCTTGGTGAGGTCCAGCACCTTTTCGGCGGTGGCAGGGTCGAGAGCGGCGGTGTGCTCGTCCAGAAGCAGGAGCTTCGGGGTGACGAGGGTGGCCATCAGCAGGGTCAGAGCCTGACGCTGACCGCCCGACAGCAGGCCCACCGGCTGCTTCATCCGGTCTTCGAGGCCCATATCCAGCAGGGCCAGCTTCTCACGGAAGATCTCCTTATCCTTGCGGGAGATGCGGGAGAAGATGGCGTTGGGGGCGGTCCCGGCGCGAAGGTAGGCCAGCGCCAGATTCTCCTCGATGGTCATGTTGGGGGCCGTACCCTTGAGCGGGTCCTGGAACAGGTGGCCGATGACCCGGCTGCGCTGATATTCCGGCGCGAAGGTGATGTCCTCGCCGCCCAGCGTGATGCTGCCCTCGTCGGCGATGAAGCCGCCGGTGATGGCGTTGAAGAGGGTAGATTTGCCCGCGCCGTTGGAGCCGACGATGGTGGCGAAGTCTCCCGCTTCCATGGTCAGGCTGACGCCGTTCAGGGCCACTTTCTCGTTGACGGTGCCGGGGTTGAAGGTCTTGTGCAGGTCACGAAGTTCGAGCATTTCCATTTTACACACGCTCCTTCCGTGCCTGACGGGCCGCACTGCGGCGTTTCTCAAAGGCGATCTTCTCCTGGATAGCAGGCATCGAGATGGCCACCGCCACGATGATGGCGCTGACCAGTTTCATGGCAGCAGCCGGGACGTTGAAGCGGAGGGCCACCGCCACGATAAAACGGTAGAGGCAGCTGCCGAACACGACGCCCAGCACACGGCGCACCATCGTCCGCTTGCCCACCAGCGTTTCGCCGATGATGAGGGAAGCCAGCGCGATGGTCACCATGCCGGTGCCTACGTTGATGTCGCAGCTCTTCTGGTACTGAGCCAGCAGGCCGCCGGAAAGGGCCGTCAGTGCGCCCGAGATGCAGAGGCCCACCGTGATGGTGAAGGCGGGGTTAATGCTGGAAGCACGCACCATGGCAGCGTTATCGCCGGTGGCACGAATCGAAAGGCCGAGGCGGGTTCCGAGGAAGCCCACCATGGCGGCACCGGCCAGCGCAATGACTACCGCCGCCAGCACCAGCTTATACCCGCCGCCCATAAAGCTCAGGGCGCTCTTGGCGATGGAGAAGACGGTATCGGTCTTGACCAGCGACATGGTGGACGAGAAGCCCATCACGGCCAGGTTGATGGTGTAGAGGCCGGTGTTGACGATGATGCCGGCCATGATGCTCTCGACGCCGAGGCGGGTCTGCAAAAAAGCTGTGATGAAACCGGAGCACACACCGGCCGCCATCGCCGCCAGCAGGGCGAGGAAGGGGTGGCCGGTCAGCGCCACCTGACAGGCGACAGCGCAGCCAAGGGTGAAGCAGCCGTCCGTGGACAGGTCCGCGATATTCAGGATGGAATAGCTCAGAAACAGAGCCAGCGCAACGAGGGCGTAGATGCAGCCCAGCTCGAGCGCGGTCTGGATGACGTTGAGCGAAAAGATACTCGCCAGCATGGTGTGCTCCTTAAATAAATATTAGTTGAAGTTTTCCGCCGTGGTCACTTCCACGACCTCGGTGCAGTAGGGTGCAAAGGCCTTCTTCACGGTGTCAAGGTCGAGGCCCAGAGCCTCGCAGGTCTCGGTGTTGATGGTGGCAATGCCGTTGTCGAAGGTCTGGAAAGGCAGGTCAGCAGGGGTCTTGCCGTCGCAGAGCAGTTCCACCACCATATCGGCGGTAGCCTCGCCCAGCTGGACGTAATCGACGCCGTAGCCCACGAAGGCACCGTTCAGGGCAAAGCTGTCAGCGCCGGTGTAGTGCTGGACGCCTGCCTCGGTGAAGGTCTCGTAGATGGAAAGCTCGGCGGTCATGACGGTGTTATCGGTGGGGGTGAAGACAGCCTTGACACCGGCGGCGATGAGGGCCTCAGCGGCCATCTGAACTTCGGCGGTGGTGGTGCCGTTCTTCTCGATGTACTTGATGCCCTTGCTGTCGCAGAAAGCCTTGGCGTCTGCAATCGCCTGTGTAGAAGCATCCTGGCTCAGATCATACAGCAGGCCGATGGTGTCGATGTCGGGGTTGACGGCCAGGATGAGGTTCATGATGGCGTCGGTGTTCAGGGCGTCGGAAGTGCCGGTGATGTTCGGCTCGGTGTCAAAGCCTGCGGCGGCGGGGTCAGTGACGGCGGAGTAGACGACGGGGATGTCGGTGTCCTCCACAGCGGCCAGCATGGTAGCGGCGGTGGGGGTAGCCACAGCCACGATGACGTCTACGCCGTCGGCCACGAGGTCGGCGCCGATCTGGTTCAGGTTGGTCTGGTCGGCCTGCGCATTGGCGTAGTAGTCGGCGTAGTCGAAGGTGACGCCCTTCTCCTTGCCCACCTCGTCCAGACGCTCTTCCACCGACGCAACGATCTGGTTCAGAGAAGCGTGGTCAACATAGTTGACAATGCCCACCTTGAAGGTCTGGCCTGCCTCGCTGGCGGCGGCAGAAGATGCTGCTGCACTGGAAGCGGTGCCGGATGCAGTGCTCGAAGCGGACGAACCGCAGCCGGTCAGACCCAGAGCGGAAACAGTGGCGGCAGCCATAGCGGCTTTCAGAAAGCTGCGGCGGGAGATCATGTTCATGGTTTTCATAGCGGTTGCTCCTTCCTTGGAGCGGGCGGCATGTAAAATAAAAACCCGCTCCACTTGCGGGACGGGCTTTTGTTCTCATATAACAAAACGACCCTGTCCCTGTGTGTTCATCCACAAGGACAGAGTCGAAAAATTCGAATCTGCGGTGCCACCTTGCTTGCCTTGCTCGCTTTCCTCTTGAAAGCCGCAAAGCCCCTCACGGAGAGCCAACACTCCCCTGCCCTGTAACGGAGGCTTCCGTCCCAAGCTACTGGAGGCTCTGCCTCGTTTGCCCGGCCCTCGGCGGCCCACGAATCTCTGCCCCGCTCTCGCCCGTTTTCACTGTCCGGGCTCACTGAAGATGCGCTTTGCAGGTTCTCTTCCGCCTCATCGGTTTGATTGCATTATACACTTTATCCGTGTAAAGTCAAGAGGGAATTTCAAAATTTTCCGTCAGATTTTTTCACGTTTCATCACTCGAGGTTGAGTTTGTTTCGCATCAGCCAGACCGTCAGCCCGAACCAGAAGACGCCGAACGCCGCCGCGATGCCCAGCGTGACCATCGCGCTCCCCATGTAGCCCAGAGCCGAGACGGTAGTCTCGATGCTGCCCACATCGCCTACGATGCTATAGATGGCCGTCTCGTAGACGCCGGTGCCGATCTGGAGCAGCTTTTCGAGCCAGCCCTGCACATACTGCATGACAAAGAAGCTCAGGATGCCCGCCAGCGCGGGGTGGTTCTTGAACTGATGTCCCACCATGCAGGCAGCATAGATGCAGGCGATGGCGCTGACCATCCGCACGAAGCCGACGACGCCGCTGAAAGCCAGCGCCTCCCAGAACTCCATGTTACAGCGGGCGAATGCCTCCCGGATGCCCGACCACATCAGCGGCAACTGCTCAAGCAGGTCCATATCCGCCATCATCATAACAGCCAGAATGCCGAAGGAAAGACAGGCTGCGAGGATGCTGCACAGGCTCCACACGGTGCTGGAGATGAGCTTCGAGGTCACAAGCTGTGTTTCCGTCACCGGCAGGGTGTGCATCAGATAGCCCTCCCGGCCCAGCAGGTTGCGGTAGAACCGCTGCACGATGGTCATGATGGTGACGACCACGGTGCCGATGATGACGGCGGTGTAGACAAGGCTCATCAGGCCCACGAGAGCCGAATAGGCGTCACTATTGGTGCTGTTCCATCTCCAGACTGAGCCGCCAAAGAGCACCGACGCCGCCAGCAGGGCCAGATACATTCCGCCGTAGGTGCGGGCGGTAGCCTTGAACTCATATTTCAGTAACTTTTTCAGCATTTGAATACCTCCCGGAAATATGCATCCACACTCATGCCCTCGGTCTCGCGGAGCTCATCCACCGAGCGGTGGGCGAAAATTCTGCCGTTCTTCAGGAACACGGCCTCATCCAGCACCGGCTCCACGTCCTCGATGAGGTGGGTGGAGATGATGACCGAGGCGTCCCGGCTGTAGTTGGTGAGGATGGTGTTCAGGATGTAGTCCCGCGCCGCCGGGTCCACGCCGCCGATAGGTTCATCCAACAGGTAGAGCCGGGCATTCCGGCTCATGGCAAGAATGAGCTGGACTTTCTCCTTGTTGCCCTTGGAAAGGCTCTTGAGGGGTGCTTTGGGCGAAAGCTCCAGCTTTTCCAGCATCTCATTCGCCTTGGCGGGGTCGAAGTCGGCGTAGAAATCCCGGAACATCTCCACCAGCTGCTCCACCCGCATCCAGTCGGGCAGCCATGCGGCGTCCGGCAGATAAGAGACGATGGCTTTCGTGTCCGGGCCGGGGTCCATGCCCGCGATTTTTATACTGCCCGCCGTGGGCTGCAAGAGGCCGTTCGCCAGTTTGATGAGGGTGGTCTTGCCGCTGCCGTTGGGGCCAAGCAGGCCCACGATGCGGCCAAAGCCGATGTGCAGCTCGATGTCATCGAGGGCGTTTGTCCCCTTCTGGTAGGATTTCGTCAGGCCCTCACAAGTTAAAAGCTCATTCATTTCAATCACTCTCCTTTGTTTCCCAGCCCGTCATAAGCTTTGCGGCCTCTGCCGGGCCGTAGCCGATGCCGCGCATTTTCTCGAGATATTCGGCGGTCATGGAGCGGGCTGTCTCGTCCCGCAGCTGTTCCAAAAGGGCTGTATCTTCGGTGACGAAGCGGCCCGTGGTCCGCTCGGTGTAGACGAGCCCTTCCGCTTCCAGCTGGGCCAGCGCCCGCTGCATGGTGTTTGGGTTGACGCCTGCCGCTGCGGCCATGTCGCGCACCGAGTCCAGATGTCCGCCGGGCGGGTAGATGCCCGCCAGAATTTTTGCCTTGAGCCGTTCCACGATTTGTGCGTAGATGGGGCGGCTCATATCGAATCGTTCGCCCATCGTCTCATCTCCTTGTGTTGCTGTGCTAAGTGCTTAATACAATAATACTCGAATCATCTTTTTTGTCAAGAGGGAATTTTCAATCTCTTCAAAATATGCTATACTGTCTTTTGTATGCTAGAAGAAAATGCGCAGGAGCACAGAATCTATGAAAGCGACCATCATCATCCCCAACATCAACGGCAAAGGCTGGCTCAAGGACTCCATCGAATCGGTCTACGCCCAGACAGAGCAGGACTTCGAGCTTATCGTGGTGGATAACGGCTCCACCGACGAGAGCCTTGAGCAGGCCCGCAGCTATCGCAGCCGCCCGAACTTCCAGCTTATCGAGAACGGCTCCAACACCGGCTTTTCCCACGCCGTCAATCAGGGCATCGCCCGGGCGAAAAGCGAGTTCGTGGTGCTGTTCAACAACGACGCCTTTGCAGAGCCCCAGTGGCTGGCCGAGCTCATCCGTGTGGCCGAGAGCGACGAGAAAATTTTTGCCGTCCAGAGCCTTATGATACGCCACTTCGACCGGGAGCTTGCCGACGACGCCGGCGATTACGTCACATGGATGGGCTTTGCCTGCAAGACCGGCGACGGCCGCCGGGCCAGCCGCTACACCAAACAGAAGCGCATCTTCTCGGCCTGCGGCGGCGCGGCCCTCTACCGCAAAAGCATCCTCGACGAGATCGGCGTCTTCGATGAAAACTTTTTTGCCTACTTCGAGGACGTGGACCTCAGCTGGCGCGCCAACAACGCGGGCTACAAGAATGTCCTCTGCCCCACGGCAAAGTGTTACCACATCTGCGGCGCCAGCACCGGCGCGGTGCGGTACAACGCCTTCAAGAGCCAGCAGAGCGGCCGCAACAGCATCCTTCTCCCCCTCAAGAACGAGCCTCTGCTGATGCTCATTCTCAACTTCATTCCGCTGGCGCTGGGCTATCTGCTCAAGTGCTACAAGTTCCACAAACAGGGCTTCGGCGAGGCGTGGGACAAGGGAATGCGTGAGGCCTTCGATTTGCTCAAAAACGACCAGTTGGGCAAGCGTCCCTTCCGCCTCCGCGACCTGCCGAATTATGTTCTCATGGAGCTGTGGATGATATGGAATATGGTGCCGTATCTCTGGTATCGGCTGGTGGTCGTAAGATTTGATCTGAAGTAATTCTGGATATGCAAAAACCGGGAAGCTCTGGGAGCTTCCCGGTTTTTGTTTGTGATTCGTTTTATGCCGCCGCGCTGGCCGCACTTTCGGCCTGCGGCTCTGCGTCCGAGGCGGCTTCGCTTTCGGCGGTGCTGTCCGCTTCCTCGCTGGCGGCTGCGGCCTCGGAGGACGCGGCGTCAGACTCGGCGGGCGTTTCGCCGCCGGTGGCGAGGATGGCGTCCTGCACCTCGCTGTCTGCCATCATGGCAGGCTCGGCGGCAGTGGACGCCGCCGTTGACTCGGGCTTCGTCTCGCTCTCGGTCAGGCCGGTAAGATACCAGCTGCCGCTCTGGCGGCTGAACAGATAGTCCATGTACTTGACCGGCGTATCCGAGGTGGTGGTGAGGATGCTGTCCGTTGCGTTCTGGTTGGGGATATAGCCCACGGTGACGTGGAGGAGGCCGTCCTTCTTAAACAGCTTGGTGACAGTGGCGCGGTAGCTGCCCACGCTGCCGGTGACGGGTATCTTATAGCACTGGGTGGTGTCGTCGAACTCGACGGTCATATCCTCCATCTCGAAGGTCTTGTGGGTCATGCGGAAGCTGGGGCCGACAAGCTTTGCGAGGTAGGCGTCCACGTCCACCGAGGGGATGAGCAGCTGCTCGGTATCGGGGTCGGTGTTGTAGCCGTCGAAACCGCCCTGGGTCTCCTGGATGCTGTACACACAGCCCCAGACCGCAGCCTCGCGGAGGGTCAGGTCGTCGATGTTCTCGATGCCCTCAAAAGGCACGGGGTCGAACAGCACCAGACCTTCCAGCTTGTCCTCGTATTCCTGCTTCTGGGCCGTATCGTCAAACAGTTTTGCCACGGCGTTCACGCCTGCGTGCAGCACGGTCAGCACGCCGATGAGCACCAGCACCGCGATGACCAGCCCGAGGGCCTGCCGACCACGGCGGCGGTGGAGCCGGGCGTGTTCTTCCGGGGTCATTTCTATCTTCATATGGTTATCGTCTCCTGCGTTGTTTCACTTTTCAGATAAAAACAGTATACCACAATCATGGGCAGGGTGCAAAACCCTGCCCGTGTTATTTTGGTGAAAGCCGTTCATTCCCAGTTCTTCCAGACGTCGGGCTGGTAGCCGACGGTGGCCTGACGGCCATTGCGGACGATGGGGGTGCGGAACAGCTGCTGGTTCTCGAAGAGCTTGTCTTCTTTCTGCCAGTCTACAAGCGCGTCCAGCAGAGCGAGGGTCTGCTTGTCCTTGGCGTTGGGGTCCACCAGCGCCTGCCAGCCGCCCAGAGCGCGGGACACATTTTCAAACTCGCCCCGGCTCATCTCTTTTTCTTTCAAATCGATCATCTGGAACTTGATGCCGCGCTCCTTGAAATAGCGCTGGGCCTTTTTGGTATCGAAGCACTTGGTAGTGCCAAATATCTGGATGTTCATGGTCTTGCCCTCCTGTTCATTCTGCTCTATTGTAACATATCTGCGCCCGAAAGCCTATAGCATATTTTCTGCTCCGCCGGGCCACACTGCTCTCAGCGCCTTTTCTTATTCTGAATGGAGGTAGTACCAACATGAAAGCATTCGTAGACCCTGAACTCTGCATCGGCTGCACCCAGTGTGCCGGGCTCTGCCCCGAGGTATACCAGATGGAAGGGACTCTGGCTGTCGCCATCCCCGGCGACATCCCGCCCGACCAGGTGCCGCTGGCTGTGGACGCCGCCAACGTCTGCCCGGTGAGCGCGATAAGGGTAGAGTAAAACTTTCCGAAAGAGGCTGAGAGGTTTATCCCTCAGTCTCTTTTTTCTTTGGGCCATTCGTGGTATACTATAAGATGTGAAATTATGGAATGGAGGACCACAAGCTATGCGTTTACTGGTCATTGACGGCAACAGCATCGCCAACCGTGCCTTTTACGGCATCAAGCTGCTGACCACCAAAGACGGCCGCTATACCAACGCCATTTTCGGCTTTCTGAATATCCTGCTCTCCCTGCTCAAGGAATGCGGACCCGACGAGGTGGCCGTGGCCTTCGACCTCAAGGCCCCCACCTTCCGCCACAAGATGTATGACGGCTACAAGGCCACCCGCCACAAGATGCCCGACGAGCTGGCCGCGCAGATGCCGGTGCTCAAAGAGCTTCTGGCCGCGCTGGGCTACCGTGAGGTGACAGCTGAGGGCTGGGAGGCCGACGACATCCTCGGCACCCTTTCTGCCGCCTGCGCCGCCCGCAGCGACGACTGCTTCCTCGCCACCGGAGACCGGGACAGCTTACAGCTCGTCAGCGACACCACCACCGTCCTGCTGGCCACTACTGCCATGGGCCGCAGCAAGACGGCGGTAATGGACGTGGACGCCGTGAAGGAAAAGTACGGTGTCTCTCCCCGCCAGCTCATCGACGTCAAGAGCCTCATGGGCGACACCTCCGACAACATCCCGGGCGTGAAGGGCATCGGCGAGAAGAGCGCCATCACCCTCATCCAGAAATACGGCAGTCTGGCGGGCGTTTACGCCCATCTCGACGACACTGCTGACAAGACCATCAAGCCAAAACAGCGGGAGCATCTGGCCGAAGACCGCGCCATGGCAGAGCTGAGCTACACGCTCGGCACCATCCGCACCGACGCCCCCATCGACACCGCCGAGGGGGCCTATGTCGTGGGCGAGGGCAACAAGGCCGAAGCCGTCCGGCTGATGCAGGAGCTGGAACTTCACTCCCTTATCGCCCGCTTCGGTCTGAGCGACATCGCCCCCGCCGCCGACCCGGAAAGAGCGTCGATAGAGCCTCTGCAGGAGGCTGAGGTGACTGTTCTGCCCGCCGAGCCGAAGGGGCATTACCTCGTGGCCGCGCGGCCTGCCGTCATGGGCAAGCAGGGTACCCGCAATGTGGAGCTGCAGCCCGCCGCATGGTACGCCGTACAGGACAAGGCGGTCTTCCCGCTGGAAGACGACGACCTGCTCCGTCTGCTGGACAACGAAGACGTCACCCTTGACGTCTTCGACAGCGCCCCGCTCTACGCCCGCGCCATGGCTGCGGGAAACTGGGGCAGCAGCATCGTCTGGGACGGCAAGCTGGCGGCCTATCTGCTGGACGCCTCAGCTTCCAAGTACAACCTCTCGGAGCTCATCATCAGCTACCGCGCCGACGCCGCTTTCACCTGTGAGAAGTGGCCGGACGCCGGTGCGCTGGCCGACCTGTTCGCCAAGATGAAGGCAGAGATCACCGCGCTGGGCGAAGACTCCCTCTACAACGACATCGAGTTCCCGCTGGCGCAGGTGCTGGCCGACATGACCCGCATCGGCATCCTCGTGGACAAAGAGGGCATCGAGAAGTTCGGCGTGAAAATGCGCTCGGAGCTGGAAGACGTCCTCACCCGCATCCACATGGAGACGGGCAGCGCCAGCTTCAACCCCAACAGCCCCAAGCAGCTGGGCGAGATGCTCTTCGACACCATGGGCCTGCCCCACGGCAAAAAGACCCAGCGCGGCTGGTCTACCGACGCCGAGACGCTGGAAGCCCTGCGGGACTACCCGCTGGTAGAGGATATTCTGCAGTACCGCGCCTACCAGAAGCTGAACTCCACCTACGTCGAAGGCCTGCTGAAGGTCATCGCGGAGGATGGCCGCATCCACACCCGCTTCAACCAGACCGAAGCCCGCACCGGACGGCTTTCCTCCGACAACCCCAACCTGCAGAACATCCCCATCCGCACCGAGCTGGGCAGCCAGCTCCGCGCTTACTTTGTGGCGCGGCCCGGCTGCGTGCTGGTGGACGCCGACTACAGCCAGATCGAGCTGCGCATCCTCGCCCACGTCACCGGCGACGAGCATATGCAGCAGGCCTTCCTCACCGGCGAGGACATCCACCGCAGCACTGCCGCCAAAATCTACGGTCTGCCCCTCGAGCAGGTCACGCCCCGCCTGCGCTCTTCGGCAAAAGCCATCAACTTCGGCATCATGTACGGCAAGGGCGCTTACAGCCTCTCGAAGGACATCGGCGTGAGCGTCAAGGAGGCCGACGCCTTCCTGAAAAACTATCTGGCCACCTTCCCGAAAGTCAGCGGCTACATGGACAAGACCATCTCCGACGCCCGGAACTGCGGCTATGTGTCCACCCTCTTCGGACGCCGCCGCTCCCTGCCGGAGCTGACCAGCAACAATCACAACATCCGGGCCAGCGGCGAGCGGATGGCCCGCAACACGCCGATCCAAGGCACTGCCGCCGACGTCATCAAGCTGGCGATGGTGCGGGTCTGGCGGCGTCTGCGGGACGAGAAGATGGAGAGCCGCCTCATCCTGACCGTCCACGACGAACTCATCGTCGAGGCCCCGGAGGCAGAAGCCGCGAAAGCCGCCGCCATCCTGCAGGAAGAGATGGAAGGCTGTGTCAATTATGCTGTCCCCCTGAGCACCGAAGTGCATCAGGGCAAAAACTGGCTGGAGGCCCACTAAAACCATGATCATCTTAGGAATCGAATCTACCTGCGACGAGACCGCCGCATCTCTGGTGGAAGATGGCCGGCACCTGCTGAGCAACGTCATCTCCACCAGCGTCAAGGAGCAGGCACTTTACGGCGGCGTCGTGCCGGAGATCGCCAGCCGCCGCCACTGTGAGTTCATCAGCGCCACCGTCAAAAAGGCTCTGCTGGACGCAGGCAAGACCATCGACGACGTGGACGCCGTGGCTGTCACCTTCGCGCCCGGCCTCATCGGCGCAGTGCTGGTGGGCGTCAACTTTGCCAAGGGCCTCGCCTACTCGGCGGGCAAGCCGCTGGTGCCGGTCCACCATCTGCGGGGCCACATTGCAGCCCTCTACCTGACCCACCCGGAGCTGAAGCCGCCCTTCCTCTGCCTTGTGGCGTCCGGCGGACACAGCCACATCGTGGAGGTGCAGGACTATACCCATTACCACATCCTCGGCCACACGGTGGACGACGCCGCCGGCGAGGCCTTTGACAAGGTGGCCCGGACGCTGGGCCTGCCCTATCCCGGCGGTCCCAGCGTCGCCAACGCCGCCAAGACCGGCGACCCGAAAGCCTACCGTCTGCCGGTGCCTCATGTGGAGGGCAAGTACAACGTCAGCTTCTCCGGCCTCAAGACCGCCGTGCTGAACGAGGTGAATCAGGCCCAGATGAAGGGTACTGACATCAACGTCCCCGACCTCGCGGCCAGCTTCCAGGAACGCATCGCGGGCATCCTCGCAGAAAAGCTCCTTCTCGCCGCCGCCGACACCGGCGCAAAGCAGGTCTGTCTGGCGGGCGGCGTCGCGGCCAATGGCCGTCTGCGCCAGCTGGTCAATGACGGTGCCCAGAAGCTGGGGGCCAAGGTCTACCTGCCAGAGCTGAAATTCTGCGGCGACAACGGCGCGATGATCGCGGCTCAGGGCTACTATCAGTACATCGCGGGCCATACCGCCGGGCTGGAGCTGAACGGTCTGCCGACTCTGCCCATCGATTACGAATAACTGACATAGAAAACGGAATGGCCGCGCACAGCTGTGCGCGGCCATTCCGTTTATTTCATATCACGTCCGAAGTAAAGTTCCACTTCACTGAGTTTCTTTTTCCGCAGCAGGAACGCTGTGGGGATGAGATAGACCGCGATAGACGTCAGCATGGTGATGTCATAGGTGCTGATGCTGTCAGCCACCGTCTGGGTGCCGTACAGGCCGCCGATGAGCATGGACGTGATGTCCATCGCGGCGTGGATGAACACCGTCACCCAGATGTTTCCGGTGCGGAAATAGACCGCCGCCAGCAGCGTACCCAGCGAGGCCGCAAAGACACACTGCATCAGAACTCCCAGCGGCGCACTGCCGGTGAGGTTGGTCAGGTGGGCCGCACCGAAGTAGAGGCCCGACAGCAGGCAGGCTTTCCAGACGCCGGCCCGGCTGGTGCCGAAATGCTCCAGAAGCGTCTGGGCGATGACACCCCGGAACAGAAACTCTTCTGCCACACCGACGCTGGTCATGCCGATAAGGAACCACACGACATGCCACGCAGGCAGCATATCGCCCTCCGGCCTGCCAAACAGCAGAGTATTGTAGGCGTTGTAGCCGATGAGCGCGATGGGGTACAGGCCCACCAGCAGACCGTTGAAAAAGCCGCTGCCCCGGCGGCGGAGCAGGCCGCTCTTCCCGGTGCGCGCCAGAAAGAACCACGCCACCAGCACGCCTACTGCCTCCTGCATGAAGGTCAGCATATAATCATCGACGGCATCAATGTCCCGCACGACGAACAAGATGAGCAGAAGCGACAGCAGCGATGCCACGAACAGCATCCCCAGAAACAGCACCTCGGCATCCAACAAAGTCAAGAAGGCATTGAGCCCAGTACCGAAACCTATTTCCAGAACGACGATTTCTTTCCGTTCCAGATGGTGTAACCCAGCTTCAATAAAGACATGGCGCGACTCCTGCACGGCGCCGTTCACAGAATGGTAGTGTTCGTCCATTTCGGGGATAAAAAGCGTATGGCTCCCATCCGCCGTCAGTTGCAATTCCCGTTTGATATGATTCGTTGCGTTCTGCATGTATTTCTATAATATGCCTGCAAAGGTAAGTTTTTAATCCCGGTTTTTATATACCTTTGTAACCATAACAAGAATCAAAGATGACCAAAAAATTTATCTTTCTTTTACTCTTGATGTTTACGGGTTTACAAATAATGCAGGCCCAACAAACATATTCAATAAAAGGGATTGTAAAAGATGCCGCCAACGGCGAACCGGTTAGCTTCGCCAATGTGGTCATCTGGAACACGATAGAAGGGACTGTCACTGATTCGATCGGCCAATTCGAGATCACCGGAGTCTCTCCCGGAAGCTATCGCCTGCAAGCCTCCTTTATCGGTTATAAACCAACAGTTACGGCTGAATTCAGAATTTCCAACAAGGACATGTTTTTTCCGATCGAACTGGAAGAAAGTAGTGAAAGCCTGCAAGAAGTGAGCATTGTCGCCTCTCCTTTCCGCAAGACGGCAGAAAGTCCGCTCGGACTGCGCGTGATCGGGTTCAAAGAGATCGAGAAAAGTGCCGGAGGAAACCGGGACATATCCAGGGTCGTGCAATCTTTTCCTGGTGTGGCATCTACGGCTGCTTTCCGAAACGACCTGATGGTCAGAGGAGGAGGACCGTCTGAAAACCGTTTCTTTCTCGATGGCGTAGAAATACCGAACATCAACCACTTCTCCACACAGGGAGCATCCGGAGGTCCTGTCGGGATCATTAACCCAGATTTCATACGCGAAGTCGATTTCTACTCTGCAGCCTATCCTGCCGCGCGTGGAAACGCTCTTAGCTCGGTTCTTGATTTCAAGTTGCAGGACGGAAACAAAGAAAAATTCTCCCTACGGGGAATGATAGGAGCTTCGGATATCGGATTCTCTGCCAACGGACCGGCCGGCAAGAAGACGACCTACCAAGTGTCTATTCGCCGTTCATACCTTCAGTTCCTGTTCGACATGATCGGGCTGCCTTTCCTGCCGACCTTCACAGACGCACAATTCAAAGTGAAACATACATTCGACCGGAAAAACGAACTGGCTATTCTGGGATTGGGAGCCATAGACGACATGAAACTCAACACCGGTATGGAAGACATGAGTGAAAAGAACCAGTATATCTTAGCCTACCTGCCGGTGGTCAAGCAAAAGACATACACATTAGGAGCTGTTTACAAACATTACTCTGGCAAAAACATCTATTCGCTAATTGTCAGCCGGAGCCAGTTAAACAATAAGAATATCAAATACAGGGATAATGACGAAAGTTCGGAAGAGAACCTGACTCTCAATTACCGTTCGGACGAAATCGAAAATAAACTGCGCAGTGAAAATATATTCCGTTTTCCTTTCTTCCGGCTGAATGTCGGCGGAAACCTCGAATATGCGACCTACACCAATCGTACATACCAGAAACAGTTCACCACGATCCCCAGAGTGATCAACTATCACACAGATCTAGGACTTTTGAAATGGGGGCTTTATGCCACAGCCATATACGAAAGCGACAACGAGCGTTTCACCGCTTCTTTAGGAGTACGGGCGGATGCCAACGACTATTCGCCGGAGATGAACAACCTCCTGGATCAACTCTCGCCCCGTCTCTCCCTTTCCTACCGTTTGTTTGGAGCGGTCTATCTGAACGGAAGCATCGGCAGATATTACGAATTGCCACCTTACACGGTTCTAGGATTCAAAGACAATCAAGGTAATTACCTGAATAAAGCCTACCACCTGACTTATATCCGAAGCGACCAGGCAGGACTCGGACTGGAGTATCGCCCTTCCTCGTATCTGAAATTCTCGGCAGAAGGTTTTTACAAGAAATACGACCAATACCCGATGTCATTAGTCGATAGCATTCCACTCGCCTCCAAAGGTACGGACTACGGGGTTTTAGGAAACGAAGCGGTCAGCTCGACCGCCACAGGAAGAGCATACGGCCTCGAACTTACCGGACGGTGGTATAATTATAAAGGACTGACCTTTATCGCTTCTTACACCTATGTACGGAGCGAATTCAAGGATGGACGCGGGAGCGGAAAATACATTCCGTCAGCTTGGGACAACCGCCATCTCTTTACATTCAGCGGGACCTACGCACTGCCTAAAAACTGGGATATCGGAGCCAAACTAAGAGTTGTGTTGGGTACTCCCGTGCAGGCCATCATGGATACTGAAGACCGTGAATTGTTTGTAGAAAAACTGAATGAAATCA
>ENA-UEQE01000558-UEQE01000558.1-human-gut-metagenome-genome-assembly--contig:-NODE-558-length-32520-cov-8.423574_pt1 | contig 32520 bp, 31 predicted proteins | sample MGYA00242934_ERZ507935 | MGnify/ENA primary metagenome ERZ507935 (study PRJEB26167, sample SAMN06115423) | human gut metagenome | host: Homo sapiens | place: China:Anhui | collected 2015-03-30 | study... | reverse complement strand
ACCTATGTTGAAGCAGATTGGAGTCCGAGATATGCAGTCAATAGCGGGCTATTGACAAAAATCAAGGGATTCTAGATTCGAGACAGGGGCGCAACATGGCCGGAACATACCTGCTTGAAATGATAATATTATTTCTCTATAAATTTAAAACAACTTCTAAATATATCGTTCTGTAACAATGACCGATATAACGATGGGACGGTTTACGATGAAATATAAAATTTCTGATTTCGCCGAGTCGGGATATGCGATTTTACTCGGCTCCCATCAAGCAGCGATCGTGTTGCAGGTCGTTGATGATTTCAAAAATAAGTTGCAATACCTGTGGTATGGCTTTTCTTGCTTCGGGCGATAGTTGCATGCCTAAGTGATGACAGTTGCGCACACTGATGGCAAGTAGTTCGATACGGGGTGCTTGTCCGAGTAATAGCATGGCGTCTATCATTTCTTTCAATCCTATTTCGTGTGCGCTTAGCAAGGGCGGATAGTCTTTGGAGTATTTGGGCGATAATCGCCGAATCGTCCCGACCGGATTGTTGTCGAGTGCTGCGTCTACGAGAATAAGTTGCCGGTAACTTTGCAATGTTTCCAACAGGGCAAGGCCACCGGTTCCACCGTCGAGCACGTCCACACCTTGTGGTATCTCCATCTCGTTTAGAGCATTGACTACGTGTATTCCTATGCCTTCGTCGTTGAGTACGAGGTTCCCTATTCCCAAAACAAGTATCTTATCGGGTGTAGGATTATTTTTCGGTTGTTTCGTTTGCGATTCCATCTTTTTGTTTTTGAAGTTGTTGTTGCTGTTTTTGTTCGGTCTCGTACTCTTCCGCCAAATCCTCCCGAACGAATTTCCAGCCTCCTATGATCGAGGAGGCTATTCCGTTTCGTTCGATATAGTCGTGGTAAAATACCAGATATATGTGGGCAATCGTAAAGAGAATGAATGCCCACATGGCGATATGATGTATTTGTCTTACGACGAAGAACCCTCCGCATTTGAGTAATACCCAAGTGAAAAAGGGTTCCATAACATTGTTGGTGGACACGCAGAACATGGCCAGTCCTGTGATGGTTTGGATAATGAATAGGACGAAGACCCCGAAGTATGTAAAGGCGGCCAAGCTATTGTGTCCTATGTCATAGACCGGTTTCGGCGACAACAGCAATACATCGATTTTGGTGGTATCGAAAATACTCCTCCACTGTTTTCGGGTGAGGGGGAGGTAATTGTTCCATCGGGCGAACGAGTTACCGGCGAAAGCCCAATATAGGCGAACAATAAAGTTGAGAATGAAAACAAATGCGGCAGCGAAATGGATAAACCGTACCCAACCGAACCAATAGTTAGCTTCGGGTGGTGTGGCATGTTGTATAGCGGGTGGGTTGCCGATAATGTATCCGGTAACGCATAGTGCGACGATAGCTGTTGCGTTGACCCAATGGAATATGCGTACGGGGAGTTCCCACACGTAGACTTCACGTAAAGATTTTTTCCGGCTTATCATATATTCAACTGCTTGGGGTTTATATTATAACATTTCACATCGGTGTATATGTTCACCGTTTTCGTCATATAGATGTACGGCACATGCCATACAGGGGTCGAACGAGTGTATGGTGCGTATGATTTCGAGCGGCAGTCGGGGATCGATGACCGGAGTTCCGATAAGGGAGGCCTCGAAAGCCGAATGTTGTCCTTTGGTGTCGCGAGGAGAGGCGTTCCATGTAGTAGGAACGACCATTTGGTAATTGAAGACTTTTTTATTTTTAATGCCTACATAGTGGGCCAGTGCACCCCTCGGGGCTTCGGTGAGTCCTACACCTTGCGCTGCTTCCGGCCAAGTGTCTGGTTCCCATTTTATACCGTTGAACATACGGTAGTCTCCGTTCTTTATGTTTTGCAGTAAAGCCGTGTAAAACTCGGTTTGCCAGTCTGCCAATAAATTTGCTTCGATAGCTCGTGCCAAAGTCCGCCCGGCTGTGGAGTACATCGCTTCGTAGGGGACATTCAGTTGCTTCAAACACCGTTGTGTGATTTCTTTATAGGCTTCGTTGCCCGATGCATGTCCTACGATATTACGGGCCAATGGCCCTGTTTCCATAGGCATACCTTTGTATCGGGGAGTTTTGATCCAACTGTAAGGCTGGTCTCTATCGAGGTATTCATAGGGTGGCGTAGCACCCGTGTAGTTCAGATGAGTTTCGCCGACCGACGGGTGAAGCCCCACATCTTTGCCTTGCGTATAAGAATACCACGAATTGTTGACAAATTCCAACAGCCCGTCCATAGCCCAGGGATCGAATTCGACGACTTTTGATAAGTCGCGACCGATGACAATACCCCTCGGACTTTTATAGGTCGACAGTTCCCCGTAGTTACCCATAGGGTAATCTCCATAGGCGATATAATTATGCAGCCCTCCGCCTATTTTCGTCCATTCGGGGTAATAGGAAAGTATGGCCAGAACATCTGGAAGGTAGACTTGGCGGACGAAGGTCTGCGTACGTTCAATGATTTGAGCGACATAATTCAACCGTTCCATGTTGAGGGCGTTGGGATCGTTTATGTTGACGGCGCAGGCCATACCCCCGACCAAGAAATTGGGGTGGGGATTTTTCCCTCCGAAAATGGTTTGGACTTTGACGATTTCTTTTTGGACTTCGAGCGCTTCGAGATAATGAGCCAAAGCCACGAGATTCACTTCCGGCGGAAGTTTATAGGCCGGGTGTCCCCAATATCCGTTGGAAAAAATACTGAATTTGCTGGTCTCTATGAACGTGCGTATTTTCTTTTGTATTTCGACAAAATAACCGATGGAGTTTTTAGGCCATTCCGATAGGCTTTGCGCCACTTCGGCTGCCTTTCTGGGGTCGGCATTCAAGGCCGACATGACATCGACCCAGTCGAGAGCCTGTAATTGATAGAAGTGTGTAACATGATCTTGTATGGTTACGGCCGATTGCATGAGGTTTCTCACCTGCTCGGCATTCGGCGGAATGACGATGTGTAGCGCATCTTCGACTGCCCTGACAGAACAGAGCGAATGTATGGAGGTACAGACTCCGCATACTCGGCCTACGTATGCCCAAACGTCGCGAGGATCGCGGTCTTTGACAATGATCTCGATTCCCCGTATCATCGTCCCGGTACTGAAAGCATCGGTGATGACACCGTTTTCTATATCGGCTTCCATGCGGAGGTGGCCCTCGATTCTCGTAATAGGGTCTACAACAATTCGTTTAGTCATAATTCGAATTTTTATCGGTTATCTTTATCTTTTTCCAGTTTATGAGCTTTTTGGTCGAGTCTTTTTTCTTCCCGTTCGATTTGATGTTCTTCTACGGTGAATTCTTCTTTATTGATATCGTCGTAGTCCATCTGATTTTTAATGAGTTTTCTTTTTTGTATGTTTGTCACGATGGCGTGTGCGGTTACTCCCGCAGCGGCTACGGCTGTCAGTCCCAGTCCTATTTGGTCGGCCGTCGCTTCGATGCCGAATCCTTTGATGTCGGAGAGGTGATGGTACATGGGTTCTGCGTCCCAGAATCCGGGTTCGGCGCATCCAATGCACCCGTGCCCCGATTGTATGGGGTAACTGACCCCTTCGTTCCATTTGATGACTGCGCACGAATTGAATGTATTCGGTCCTTTGCAACCCATTTTATATAGGCAGTATCCTTTTTTCGCATTTTCATCGTCGAAGGCTTCGACAAACAGTCCGGCATCGTAGGCGGGACGGCGATAACAAGTATCGTGGATACGCCGTCCGTAGAAAGAGACGGGTCTGCCCATATTATCCAATTCGGGTAACCGGTCGAAAGTCAATATGTAAGTGATGACTCCGGCCATGACGTCGGCGATAGGAGGGCAGCCCTGAACGTTAATGACCGGTTTACCAGAGATAATTTTATGTACGGGTTTCGTATCTGTCGGGTTTGGGTAAGCTCCTTGTATGCAACCGGAGGACGCGCAATTTCCCCATGCGATAATAGCACTCGCTCCGTGGGCAGCCTCGTCGAATACCTGTTTAGCGGAATGTCCGGCAATAGTGCAGTATCCCGGATTTCCCAGTGGAATCGAACCCTCCACAATCATGATGTATTTGCCCCAATTCTCTTTCATAGAACGGGTTCGGACTTCTTCTGCTTGGAAACCGCTGGCTGCCATGAGCGTGTCGGAATAGTCGAGAGAAATCATTTCAAGCAAAATTTGTCCGACAAGCGGGTGAGACGACCGTAGGAATGATTCGCTGCAACAAGTACACTCTTGAAAGTGAAACCAAAGAACCGGCTTGCGGGGTTTGGTTTGAAGTGCGTTGACAACTTGGGCTATACCGGTTTGGTGAAGGCCCAACATAGCTCCCATGATACCGCAGAATTTAAGGAATTGCCGACGGGTGTATCCTTTGGCTTTCAGCTCCTGATAGAAAGTTTGTTCTTTTTCCATTGTTTTTTTCCGATTTATGGTTTCAGCAAATGCGCGGTAATTGTTCTCCGCTCAGCATATCGAGAATCCGTGTTTGTCCTAAGGATAGTTTTAGAATTACTTCCGGGTGTCTGTCTTCGGTTACATGTCCTATTATCCGTGCGTTTTTCCCATGTATGTCACTTCGAATGATTTGTAGAGCCCGTTCGGCATACTCGTCCGGTAAAAAGACAAGCATGATTCCTTCGTTGGCGACATACAGAGGGTCTAAGCCTAACAGGTCGCATGCGGCGTTGACCGACGAGCTGATGGGTAATTCGTTCTCGTCTATGGCGATGGTTACGTTCGCACCCTCGGCTATTTCGTTTAGCGTGCTCGATAATCCCCCGCGTGTGGGATCCCGTAGTATATGTACATCGGGAACTCCGGCCAGTAGATTAGAGACGATTTGGGTGAGTGCCGCCGTATCGCTTTGGATAGAGGTCTCGAAACCTAAACTGTCTCGTGTGGAGAGAATACAGATTCCGTGATTCCCGATATCGCCGGTGACGATTACGGCATCTCCTTTCTTGATGCGGTGAAGTCCTATATCGATATTTTCGGGGACGATCCCGACTCCGGTCGTGTTGATGAAAATCTTGTCGCATTTGCCGTGTTCGACGACTTTGGTGTCTCCGGTGACGATAGAGACACCGGCTTTCCCGGCCGCTTTTCGCATGGTTTGTACGATCTGTTTCAATGTCTCTATGGGTAAGCCTTCTTCTAATATAAATCCTGCCGATAAATAGAGAGGAGTGGCTCCGCAACACAGTAAATCGTTTACGGTCCCGTTTATAGCCAAGTCCCCGATGTTTCCCCCGGGAAAGAACAATGGGTCTACGACGAACGAGTCGGTTGTGATAGCTATCCGGGCGGAAGGCAAATTCAATGTCGCTCCGTCATGAGCTTGTTCGAGCCATTTGTTTTGAAAGGCCGGATAGAAAATCTTTTCGATAAGACGGCTTGTCATTCGTCCTCCTCCGCCGTGGGCCATGACGATTCGGTCGTATTTTTGTGTCAGTGTGGGACAGTCGGGTAAATTCATATTTCGTTTTTTAGTTAGTTCTGTAACGATAAAAAGCAGAGCAAGCTCCTTCCGACGATACCATAGATGCCCCTAACGGGGTATCGGGGGTACAACGGTTGCCGAACAAGGGACACTTTTCGGGAGATATTTTCCCCTTCATGATTTCTCCTGCCCGACATACGGAGGCTTGAATGCCCGGTTTCACTTTGCATAAAAAACGATTTCGAGCTTCGTATTGTTCATATTCGGGGCGTAGTCTCAATCCGCTGACGGGTATCTTTCCCAATCCCCTCCAATAGGCGTCATAGGGTGTGAAGAAACGTTCTGTCTTTTGTCGGGCCATTCTGTTCCCTTGTGTAGGTACGGCTCTTCGGTAAGCGTTTATGGTACGGTCGATGCCTTGTGCTTTCAACCGTATAACTTGATAAATGCCATATAATAAGTCGGCCGGTTCGAATCCGGTTACGGCGATGGGCAATTTCAATTTTTCGGCCAAGGCATCGTACTCTCGGAGCCCGGTAATCGAGCATACGTGTCCGGCTGCCAACAGTCCGTCTATTTTACATTCGGGATCTTGGGCTAAAAACGATATGGCGGCGGGTATGGTGAACAAGGAGGTCAGCAAGGATAGATTGGTTATTTTTCGGGAGACGATTTCTTGCAACAACAAAGTGTATAGGGGTGTGGTCGTCTCGAATCCTATGGCGAAGAAGACGACTTGTTTTTCGGGATTTTCACTGGCTATCCGTAACGTATCGAGAGGAGAATAGACAATACGTATATCTTTTCCTTCGGCTTTGAGTTGTTGTAAACTTCCTTTTGTCCCGGGCACACGTACCATGTCTCCGAAGGTACAGAATATGGTTTGGGGATTCCGAGCTATTTCGATAGCTTGCGATATGGTATCTTCATGGGTGACGCATACCGGGCATCCCGGCCCGTGAATCATTTGTACCGTGTTGGGGAGTAATTCTTCGATTCGATACCGGGACAGGGCATAGGTTTGTCCCCCGCATACTTCCATGATTCGTATCGGGAACGTAGCTATTTGTCGGATTGCTTGAAGTAATGTCGTAAGATTACCGTTATCCCTGAATTGTTTTTCATACCACATGGTTGTCGGGATTAAGATTATCTGCGAGGATCCTGAAATCCTCTAATGTAGCTTCTGCTTCTTCACTATCGAGACGGGTTATCGCCATGCCGGCGTGAGCCAAGATGAAATCGCCGGGCTCCGCGTCGACATATTGTATGCAGATGGATTTATGTATACCGCCGAAATCGACTGTCGCCATACGCAGGGAACAGGAAGTATCTATATCGAGAATTTCTCCGGGAATAGCCAAGCACATAATTTGAGTAATAGTTTTGGTACGGATAATGAACAACTTTTACAATTGTATTGTTTAGAAAGAAATCTGAAAAAACTTTTGCAGATGAATCAATATCACATACATGTCAGAGGTCTTGTGCAAGGAGTAGGATTCCGTCCTTATGTATACCGCTTGGCTAATGAGATGGGATTACGTGGGTACGTGGATAATAGTAATGACGGAGTTCTTATCGTGTTGCAATCTACCTGTATTCAAAAGGAGAAATTCTTGAAGGCTTTGATAAAATCGGTTCCGGAGGTCGCTTCTATCGAACATATAGAAACAGTACAATGCCGTGTCTCGAAAAAATATGAAAGTTTCGATATTGCTCCCAGCCGTAGTTCTGGCGACGAAATCACACGTATAAGCCCCGATATAGCTATTTGCTCCGATTGTTTGAAAGACCGGAAACACCAGTTGCATCGCATGGGGTATCCCTTTATCAATTGTACGCATTGCGGGCCTCGTTTTTCCATTATCGAAAAATTACCTTACGATAGAGCCGTTACGACTATGAGCTCTTTTGGTATGTGCGATACGTGTCGGGAGGAGTATGCCGATGTAAATGATCGCCGTTTCCATGCACAACCCATCGCTTGTAACGAATGTGGCCCGCATTATACGCTGCGGGATTCCGAAGGGAATGAGGATACGGTTTATATCCGTATAGTTTCGCGAATATCCGATGTATTGTCGAATGGAGGTGTCGTCGCTTTGAAAAGTTTGGGCGGTTACAACCTCATCTGCGATGCCGATAATGAGCAGGCTGTCGCCCGGATACGAGAGTTGAAAGGTCGTTATGCCAAGCCTTTGGCTGTCATGTATCGGGACGAGCGGGAGGTAATGGTCGATTTGAATCTTTCCGATGAAGAGCGAAAAGCGTTGAACTCGTGGAGGCGGCCTATCGTGCTGGCGGAGGAGAAAGTGCATAATGCGCCGTGGCTGAACGAGGGATATCGGTCTTTGGGAGTTCTATTGCCTTATATGGCGATACATTATGATTTGTTTACAGAAGCTCCCGAATTGAGACGAATCGTGGTAACCAGTGGGAATATGGGGGGACGTCCTATCGTCATAGCAGATGAGGAGGCTCATGATTTGTTTGATTCCAAAGTCGATTCGGTCGTTTCGTACAATCGGGATATTTACAACCGGGTCGATGATTCTGTCGTACAGGAATATGACGGAGTTTGTCGTCCCATACGAAGGTCACGGGGATATACTCCCGAGCCATTACGCAACGTGCAGGCTACCGAAGGAATATTGGCTGTCGGGGCCGAACAGGTTTCCTGCTTTGCGATAGGGAAAAAAGAAGATATTTTATTGGGTCAACATATAGGCGAGTTGTCTTGCCGGGAAAACCTTTCTTTTTTTGAGGAATCGATTTCTCATTTTTCTCGAATGTTTCGATTCGAACCGAGGTGTGTGGTCTGTGACCTGCATCCCGACTATTTCGCTACGGCATGGGGTGAACGATGTGCAGCCGAGAGGCATATACCTGTGTATCGGGTACAACATCATCATGCCCATGCCGTAGCTGTAATGGCTGAATATGCGCTCACCGGCGATGTATTGGCGTTATGCCTCGACGGAACCGGTTATGGCGATGATTGCACGATTTGGGGCGGAGAACTGATCCGGTGTTCTCGTACGGAATATAGGCGGTTATCGCACCATCTTTATTTGCCGATGCCGGGAGGCGATATTGCCGCTCGTGAACCGTGGAGAATGGCCGTATCACTGTTGTACTCGTTGTATGGAGAGAATATGCCTTTACCCGACGATTTCGTAAAACGGGTAGGAGAGGACCGTATTAAATTGGTGAGTCGTATGATTGCCCGTCGTATCAATACTCCGTTAAGCTCCGGGGCAGGCCGGCTGTTCGATGCAGTCGCTTCTCTATTGGGTATAGCGGATTTCAATCGATATCGATCGGAAGCTCCTCAAAAGTTGGAACAAGTAGCCGACCGTTTTATCTTGAAAATCTATTCTTTCGACAAAGATAATCCTCTTGATTTTTCGTGGTTGGTGAAGGCTGTTTTGAACGATTTACAGAAAGGAGTTCCCCGCTCTGAGATAGCTTCGGCTTTTCATCGAACCTATGCGGCTATGTGGTGCGTTGAATTAGCGAAACAGGCTGTCCGGCAAAAGTTGTCGAGAGTCGTCCTGTGCGGGGGTGTTTTCCAAAATAAGTTGTTGGTCGATATTTTGATGCCCATGTTGAGGCAGTTGGGGTTACAACCCTATTTGCCAGCTTCCGTCCCTTGTAACGATGCCGGTATTGCCGTGGGACAAATGGCCGTAACAGCTGCATGGATAGAACAATCGATGAACCATAATGATAAGAGGCATGCACGAGTTGTCGTTGGCTTGTAGCGTGGTGGAGCTGGTGGGAAAAGAGCTGGCTCTACATGGGGGTGGTTCGGTTCGATTCATCGAGATAACCATTGGCGATTTATCGGGTGTGGATAATGATGCTTTTTTATTTTCATTGAATATGGTTTTGGAGAGAAGTGCGTTTGCCGGTGCTCGGGTAATGGTCGATCGGGTGAAACCGTTGGCGGTTTGCGGTGTTTGCGGTGAGTCGTTTTCACCGTTTTCGTTATATGCCTCGTGCCCGAAATGCGGAAGCTATAAAACACGGTTGGTTTCGGGACAAGAGTTTCGCCTTGCCTCATTGATTGTAGAAACAGATAAGGAATAATATTAAAATTAAAAAGATATGTGTACGACTTGCGGTTGTGGTCATCAGGAGATGAGCCATGAAGAAATGCATCGTCTGGGAATTGCTCACGGACATGGAAAAACGGTTGATATTACCGTAGAACAAGATATTTTAAGTGAGAATAATAGGATTGCCGGGCAGAATAGAAATATATGGAATACGACAGATTGTTGGGCGATAAATTTGGTTAGTTCGCCGGGATCGGGTAAAACGACTTTACTCGAAAACACTATTAAACGGCTGGGTGAAAGAGGTTTTCATAAGATTGCCGTAATAGAGGGAGACCAGCATACCGACAATGATGCCGGACGTATTAGGAATTTGGGTATTCCGGCCATACAAATCAATACACACAATGGTTGTCACCTCGATGCCCGTATGGTATCGTCGGCGTTCGATGAATTGGCCGTGAAAGATACGTTGTTGTTTATAGAGAATGTAGGCAATTTGGTGTGTCCGGCCATGTTCGACTTGGGCGAAAATCTCCGAGTCGTTCTTCTCAGTGTGACCGAGGGAGACGATAAGCCGTTGAAGTATCCCTATATGTTTGCCGGTGCTGATATTTGTATAATCAACAAAATAGATTTGTTGCCTTATGTAGATAGCGATGTCGCCCGATTGAAAGATAATGCCTTGAAAATAAATCCTCAGTTGAGCTTTTTTGAAATTTCGGCGACCCGGGGTATGGGCATGGACGAGTGGTGCGAGTATTTGTTGGCTTGTTTTGAGAGAAAGGAGGAGAAATGAATTTTTTTGATGAGATGGCTGGGGTGTGGAATAAAACTTGTCGGTATGATACCGGGAGGATAGAAAAAGTACTGTCTGTTTTACAGTTGAAACAAGGCGATACAGTTCTCGACATAGGTACGGGAACGGGAGTTATGATACCTTTTATCCGGGAACAGGTAGGGCATTATGCTCCTATTGTGGCTGTGGACAGTTCTGAAAAGATGCTGAGGGAGGCTTCTTTGCGTTTTCCCAATGCAGGAGTTCGCTTTGTCCGGGCCGATGTGGAGCGGGATCGTTTGGGTGGACGTTTCAATGCTATTTTGCTGTATTCGGTGTTCCCTCATTTTCGTTATCCGGTAGATACGATTGCCCGCTTGGTAACCGATAATCTGTATTGTGGCGGTAGATTGTTGATTGCCCATTCCCAAAGTCGGGAACAATTAAATGAAATGCACAAACGTATATCGGATAAAGTTTTTGCCCGAGATTTATTACCGGTAGCGGAACAAGTCGCCCAGTTTACGGAGATAGGCTTGTCTGTGGCTTCGTTCGATGAAACCGATGAATACTATTATATCTTGTTACAGCGAGTCGGTAGGAAATTGAGTGCCTCGGTAGCCGATGCAATCTATTGACAGAGTTATCTTTTGGATGCTCTTAGAATTTCCCGTTTACCGTTCGGCGGGCCGGGTAACCGTTCTACCGTAAACCCGACAGATTGAAGCCTTCGTCTTATTTCCCCTTTCGCACAGTAGGTGCTCAGAATACCACCCGGAGACAAGTGATTGAAAATCTCCCGGAAAATTTTCTCGTCCCACATTTCGGGTTGCTTTTCGGGAGCGAACGCATCGAAATAAACCACGTCGTATATTCCTTCGGGAGAGGTTCGAGTGAGGTCGGCATGGCGTTTGTATAAGGTAAACAAGGGTGATATAGCGATCTTTTGATTCCATTCGCATTGATGTAAAAGAGCAAATATCGATTCTGAGCTTGGGGCTATGAGCCTCGGGTAGTTCAATTTTTCGGTTATGTCGGGGGAGAGAGGATATAGTTCGAAGGTGGTATAATTTATCCTTAATCCTTTTTCCTGTGATTCGAGAAATGTAAGAAATGTGTTTAATCCGGTTCCGAAACCTATTTCAAGGACATTGATTTCTTTTTTCCCAGAAGCTCGCAATGCAGAGTCGATGTATACATGCCGAGCTTCCGCCAAAGCCCCTTTGGTGGAGTGGTAATGTTCGTCCATTCTCGGCAAATAGAGAGTGGGGATACCATCTTCGGTTTGTTCTATAATCATATTATTTTGCATCTTGGTGAGGAATATTCGGGAACAAAAATAAAACAATCTTTTTATGTATGATATGAAATAAAAAATTAAGCCATGTGAAAATTTAAAATAAATGTAATATGATGTATATATACATTCTTCTACCTTTGCAATCTACAAAAGATATATCCGTTTTATCTTCTTGGTATTGAGTAGATAAGGATAAATCGAGAAAGAGGATACATTAAATAATTATATTATACACATTTATGAAAAATTCCTTTTTTAGCAGATTTACCCCTAAGGAACCCAAATTTTTCCCATTGTTGAAACAACTTTCCGAAGTGTTGGTTTCTTCTTCGGCTGTTTTGGTAGAGAGCATGCAACATGACAAGCCGGAGGAACGATCTTCCTATTATAAAAAAATTAAAGATTTAGAACGTGAAGGGGATAGATTGGCTCACTTGATTTTTGATGAATTAGGAACTACTTTTATTACTCCGTTTGACAGAGAGGATATACAGGCATTGGCTTCTCACATGGACGATGTCATCGATGGAATAAACAGTTGTGCGAAACGTATAGCGATTTATAATCCGCGACCTATCGGCGATAGCGGAAAGGAACTGAGTTTGTTGGTACAGAAAGAGGCGGATTATATCTGTAAAGCGATGGACGAGTTGGATACGTTTCGCAAGAATCCGGCTACATTGAGGGAATATTGTTCGAAATTGCACGATATAGAGAATCAGGCAGACGATGTGTATGAACTGTTCATCACAAAGTTATTCGAGGAGGAGAAAGACTGTATCGAGATTATCAAGATAAAAGAGATCATGCAGATATTAGAGAAGACTACCGACTCGGCCGAGTATGTTGGAAAAATCCTGAGAACGTTGATTGTTAAGTACGCATAAATCCGTAAAGAGTCATGTTATGGAGTTATTGATAGTTATTATTGTACTGGCATTGCTGTTCGATTTTATCAACGGGTTTCATGATGCTGCCAATTCGATAGCGACAATCGTGTCGACAAAAGTCCTCACACCCTTTCAAGCGGTTTTGTGGGCTGCTTTCTTTAATTTTGTCGCGTTCTTTATTGCCAAATACATTATCGGTGGGTTTGGTATAGCCAATACCGTATCCAAGACCGTGGTAGAAGAGTTTATCACTCTGCCTATTATTTTGTCGGGTGTGATTGCCGCTATCGCATGGAATTTGATTACTTGGTGGAAAGGTATTCCGTCTTCTTCGTCGCATACCCTTATCGGAGGATTTGCCGGTGCTGCCATTATGGCGAGTGGATTCGGGGCGATTCAGCTCAATATTATTCTCAAAATAGCCGCATTTATTTTCTTGGCTCCCTTTATAGGAATGGTCGTAGCGTTCGGATTTACGATATTGGTCCTTCATATTTGTCGCCGGGTTCAACCCCATAAGGCCGAAGTTTGGTTCAAGAAATTACAGTTGGTTTCTTCGGCGATGTTTAGTATCGGGCATGGTTTGAACGATTCCCAGAAAGTAATGGGTATTATTGCCGCCGCTATGATTGCCGCTCACTCGATGGGTTTAGGTATGGGTATAAACAGCATTGCCGATTTGCCCGATTGGGTTGCGTTTGCCTGCTTTACGGCCATATCGTTGGGGACGATGTCGGGAGGTTGGAAGATAGTAAAAACAATGGGAACGAAAATTACGAAGGTTACTCCGTTGGAGGGAGTGGTAGCCGAAACGGCAGGGGCGTTCACGCTTTATTTAACCGAAATTTTAAAGATTCCCGTAAGTACTACACATACCATTACCGGGGCTATTATCGGTGTGGGAGCGACCAAACGCTTGTCTGCGGTTCGTTGGGGTGTGACGAAAAGTCTTTTAGTCGCATGGATTCTTACGATTCCTGTCAGTGCGCTTTTGGCAGCAGGTATTTATATGGTCGTTACTTTCTTTTTAGGATAAGTTCGTTGTTACTAAAAAACGATATAATATATAAATTTGAAAGAAAAATAGTGAAATAATTTGTATTTTGTATTTAATGCCTTATATTTGTTGAAAATTTATAGTTAAGATTAATGATGGTTCTATTTTTACATCACAGTCACGTGCATTGTCCCTTTGGGGGATAGGGTGAGTCTGTATGTAAAAATAACATAGGAAAATGTTGTAGGCTTACCGGATTATGGTAAGCCTTTTTTATATGGATTTTACTTATTAAAAACATGAAGAATTATGCTGAGGATAGCTATTCAGTCGAAAGGGAGACTATATGAGGAGTCTATGGCTTTGTTAGAGGAGGCAGGTATCAAGATACCGGGAGGGAAGAGGACGTTGTTGGTTCCTGCACGAAACTTCCCCGTGGAAGTGTTGTTTCTAAGGGACGACGATATTCCTGAGTCTGTGGCTTCGGGGGTTGCCGATGTAGGAATCGTGGGATTGAACGAGGTCATGGAGAAGCGTTGTCCTGTGGGTGTTTTGAAAAAGTTGGGCTTCGGGAAGTGTCGCCTTTCGTTAGCTATACCCCAAGACATAGACTATCAAGATAGAAACTGGTTTTCGGGAAAGAAAATAGCGACGTCTTATCCCGGAATATTGTCAGATTATCTGCACAAGAACGGGATAGTTTCGGACATTCATGTAATTACCGGTTCGGTCGAGATAGCTCCCGGAATTAGATTGGCCGATGCCATATTCGATATTGTTAGTTCGGGCAGTACGTTGGTTAGCAATCGATTGAAAGAAGTTGAAACCGTCGTCGAATCGGAAGCTGTTCTCATAGGAACGGATTCTATTTCTTCCGAAAAGCGGGGAATACTGGACGAGCTGTTGTTCCGTTTCGATTCGGTACAAGCCGCAGATGATAAAAAGTATATTCTCATGAATGTCCCGCAAAAGAAGTTGAACGACGTGTTGTCAGTGTTGCCGGGAATCAAAAGCCCCACGGTCATGCCTCTGGCAGATAAGGAGTGGTGTTCGGTGCATACGGTACTCGACGAAAAATGCTTTTGGGAGATTATTAATCGGCTGAAAACGGCAGGAGCCGAGGGTATATTGGTGTTGGACATTGAAAAGATGATTTTGTGATATGACAGTGACGGTTTGGAAATATCCGAAGCGGGACGAATGGAAGGCGATTATGGCTCGTCCGCAAATGGATTTAATCTCTTTATCTCGCACGGTGTCCGATATTTTAGAGTCGGTACGATGCGAAGGAGACGATGCGTTGAGACGTTATGAGAAGCAATTCGATCGGGTTGTATTGGATGCATTGCAGGTGACGCCTGCCGAAATGGAAGAAGGGGTCGCGGCTGTGCCCGAGTCTTTGAAAAAGGCGATAAGACAGGCTATCGACAACATTCGTAAGTTCCACGCTTCGCAGGCTATCGAGGTGAAAAAAGTAGAAACCTCGCCCGGTGTATGGTGTTGGCAGAAGCCCGTGGGAATAGAAAAAGTAGGTCTGTATGTACCGGGCGGTACAGCTCCGCTTTTTTCTACGGTACTGATGCTGGCTGTCCCGGCTCGTTTGGCGGGTTGTCACGAAATAGTGATGTGTACTCCTCCCGGAAAGGAGGGTAAGATAGCCCCCGCTATATTGTATGCGGCTCGTGAGACAGGGATAGACCGTATTTTTAAACTGGGAGGAGTGCAGGCCATAGGCGCTATGGCTTTTGGCACGGAGAGTGTTCCGCAGGTATATAAGATTTTTGGACCGGGAAATCGTTATGTAATGGCCGCTAAACAGCAAGTATCCGTGCAAGGTGTAGCTATCGATATGCCGGCAGGGCCTTCGGAAGTGATGATTGTGGCCGATTCGGGCGCCGATGTACGATTTCTTGCCGCCGATTTTTTGTCGCAGGCCGAACATGGGGCTGATAGTCAGTCGATACTGCTGACTACCGATCGTAGAATAGCCGATTTGTTCCCGGCTGAGATCGAACGACAACTGGACCGATTGCCTCGGCGTGAATGGGTGGAGAAGTCTCTTTCTCACAGCTCGGTCGTCTTGTTGGAGCGAGAGGCCGATTTGGCCGACTTTGTCAATGCGTATGCTCCCGAACACCTCGTCGTGCATCGTGCAGATGCCGAGGAGTGGGCTTCGGCAATCGTTAATGCCGGGTCGGTATTCTTAGGATATTATACCCCCGAAAGTGCCGGCGATTATGCTTCGGGGACGAATCACACGCTTCCGACCAGTGGGTATGCCAAGTCGTATAGCGGGGTAAATCTCGATAGCTTCACTCGTAAAATTACTTTCCAGCAGATTTCGTCCGAAGGGTTGAAAAATCTCGGTCCGGTGATTGAGGAAATGGCGGAGGCCGAACGATTGGAGGCGCATAAAGAAGCTGTGACGGTGCGTTTGCAGTCTATTCATTCCTAAAAAGTGCAGTTATGAAAAAGATAGAACAATGGGTGCGTCCCAATATTCGACAATTAAAACCTTATTCCTCGGCTCGGAATGAATTTTCGGGAGAGGCTTCGGTATGGCTTGATGCCAATGAAATCCCGTTTAATCCTCCGTATAATCGTTATCCCGATCCGTTGCAAAACGATTTGAAAGAGAAGTTGGCGAAGCAACGGGGTGTAATGCCCGAAAACATTTTTCTCGGTGTGGGAAGTGACGAAGCGATAGATTTACTGTATCGTATCTTTTGTGAGCCCGGACGGGATAATGCGGTTTCGATAACTCCTACCTACGGTATGTATAAAGTGTGTGCCGACATTAACGGCGTAGAGTATTGCGAAGTCCCGTTGAAGAAAGACTTTTCGTTGGATTGCGATGCTATATTGCAAACTATCGATACTCATAGCAGGTTGTTGTTTTTATGTTCGCCGAATAATCCTACCGGCAACGTCTTTCCTGCTATCGAGATCGAGCGATTGATAACTGCTTTTGACGGGATTGTGGTCGTGGACGAAGCCTATATAGATTTCTCGTCCCGGCCTTCGTGGATTCGCCGGTTGAACGAATTTCATAATTTGGTTGTGCTGCAAACCTTTTCGAAGGCATGGGGTAGTGCCGGAGTCCGTCTGGGAATGGCGTTTGCTTCGCCTGATATCATCGGCTATTATAATCAAGTGAAATATCCGTATAACATCAGTGCTTTGGTTCAGCGTTATGCGATGGAAATGCTCGACCGTGAGAACGAAGTCCGGCGGTGGGTTGATGAGATATTATCGGTTCGGTCGCGGTTTGTCGAGCGCCTGTCCGGCATACCGATGGTAAAAACGGTTTATCCGAGTGATGCCAATTTTGTATTGGTGAAGATGGAGGATGCCGAGAAGATATATTTACGACTGGTTACCGATGGAATCGTCGTTCGTAATCGTTCGAAAGTTGCTTTATGCGGCGATTGTCTGCGCATCACTATCGGGACAGATCGGGAAATGAATGTTTTATTGGAAACGTTGAAAAGTTACAGCTAAATTCGAGAGTTATGAAAAGAGTTCTTTTTATCGACCGGGACGGAACATTGGTAGTAGAACCTCCTGTGGATAAACAAGTCGATTCGCTTGAAAAATTGGAATTTATGCCCAAAGTGTTTCAGAGTCTTGCTTATGTGGCTACTCGTCTCGATTTCGAGTGGGTGATGGTGACCAATCAAGATGGTATGGGCACGTCTTCGTTTCCGGCAGAGAATTTTTGGACGGTGCAGCGTAAAATTATACAGGCTTTCGCCAACGAGGGTATTCGCTTCGACGAGGTTTGCATAGACTCCTCGTTTCCCGAAGAGAACCTTCCGACCCGGAAACCGGGTACGGCTATGCTTTCTCGATACCAGTCGGGAGAGTATGATTTGGAACATTCCTATGTTATAGGCGATCGAATGACCGATGTACAACTGGCCGCCAATCTCGGTTGTAAAGCGATTTATTTCGCTCTGCCTGAGCGGGGGGTGGCCGAGCTGGACGCTGAGGGTCTTTCATCGGTCTGCGAAGCGGTGACTGACGACTGGTGGAAAATCGCCGAGATTTTATGTGCCGGAACCCGACGGGTTACTATCGACCGGCGTACCTCCGAGACCGATATTCACGTTACGCTGAATCTAGATGGGACGGGGCGAACCGAGGTGCATACCGGGTTGGGATTCTTCGATCACATGTTGGACCAGTTGGGACGGCATGCCGGAGTCGATTTGTCTGTGTTCGTGACTGGGGATTTGCAGGTGGACGAACATCATACGATAGAGGATACGGCGATAGCTTTGGGCGAGGCTTTTGCTCGGGCGTTGGGCGACAAACGGGGTATAGGTCGGTATGGTTTTTCTTTGCCTATGGACGATTGCTTATGCAGGGTCGCCCTCGATTTCGGGGGACGGCCGTGGTTGGTGTGGAATGCAACTTTCCACCGTGAGAAGATCGGCGATATGCCTACCGAGATGTTCTACCATTTTTTTAAGTCGTTCAGTGATGCGGCTCGTATGAATTTGAATATTCAAGCGGAAGGTACGAATGAACATCATAAAATAGAAGGGATTTTCAAAGCATTGGCGCGAGCTTTACGAATGGCAGTGAAACGGGATATTACCGATTGTGAATTGCCTTCGACAAAAGGTGTTTTGTGAATCGGGGAGCAAATCCTGAGATTTTGAAATGGGGGCAGGGGTAAACAAAATGATAGGTGATCCTTGTATTTTTGTAAGATTGATTTTTGTAATAAAGTTTATTTGTTACTTTTGCATTGTATTCGTAAAGGCGAATAGAAATAGGAAATCGAGTAAATATTTAAAAATTATAACCCTATGAGAAAGAATTGGATTTGGGGATTATCCCTTTTGTTAATCGGTGGTATGGCATCGTGTAAGTCGAGCCAAAGTGCCTATAAGGCTGCTTATGAGAAGGCCCAAGAGAAGAAGATAGAAGAGCCCGTTACAACCGGAACTACACCCGTGGTGACAACCCCTTCGACGACAACAACGACGACAACAACGACGACAACGAATACGGCTCCTATTCGGGAACAGAGTGAGAAAATAAACGCTGTCGACGGGAACGATGCTTTGTTGAAGAGTTACAATGTAATCGTGGGGAGCTTCCGTCAGCGACTCAATGCACAGAGCCTTTGCGAGCGTTTGCGTGCCGACGGCTATCCTGCCGTATTGGCTCAGAATGCACAAGGTATGTATCGTGTCGTAGCTTGTTCGTTCGACGACAGGGCTACTGCCGTACAAGCCCGCGAAGGATTGCAGGCTAAGTACCCTCAGTTTACCGATGCTTGGTTCTTGATTAACAAGTAGAAAATTGTTCAAGTAGTTTATACGGGGCTGTTCCAAGCGGTTGGGACAGCCTTTTTTATGTTCTGGACAGACTGGTAAGAGACTTCTGTGGCTCGTCTGCTCTTCCGTTTATTTAAATACCAAGTATTTGCGGGCGAAGAAGTTCCACAAGTAGACCATAGCGGCAGCGACGATTTTGGAGAACATGTAGTGTGTGCCGATACAGTCGGTGAAGAGCCAGATGAGAAGGTCGTTGAACCCTAACCCCACTACTCCTATTGCGGCAAAGAAAAGGAACTCGACAATGCGGTTTCTAAATTTCGAATTGTTGAATACCCAAATGCAACTGATGATGTAGTTGACGACCAACCCGGCTATGAACGAGAGGGTCGCCGAGAGGAGATAATGCAGTCCGGCGTATTCGGTGAGGATATACAATAGCCCGAAGTCTACGATAAAAGCGAATCCTCCGACAAAGAAGTATCGCACGAATTGGATAAGGAGATTATCGGATGCTCCGTAGAAGATTTTTTTGAATTTATCAGTCGGGTTCATTTGCTTTCGTGATATTCTTCTTCTGTATTTACCGACCATACCTCGCTTTTATCGTTATTCCCGGTGGCGATGTGATCGACGGCGACCATAGCGGTCATCATGGAATGATCCATGTTGTTGTACCGATGTTGCCCGTTGCGGCCTATGCACCAAAGGTTTTCTATTTTGTTCAAGAAATCTTTTACCTTATCGAGTTCGTAATAGCTGCCGAAATAAGAGGGGTAGGCTTTTTTGACTTTTATGCGTACCGAATCCAAGACATCGTCGGGATCGATGATCCCTATTTGGGACAGCTCACCGATAGCCATTTGCGTGAAGTCCTTATCGGACATTTCCCAAAAGTCATCGCCCTCGGTACAGAAGTATTCTAACCCTATCCATATCGTATTTTCGTAGTCTTTTACCAAATAGGGCGACCAGTTGTTGAATATTTGCAGACGGCCTATTCGCACATCGCGTTCCTGTATGTAAATCCATGTGTCGGGGATGCGATCGGCGAAAGTTTTTATTTTGGTTCGATTTTTTATGGATAGTTTTTTCATCAATAGTCCCACCGTGATAAAATCGCGGTAAGGCAGTTCTTCGGCAATGCGTTTCACATCGTCGGGTACATCGATTCCCCGGATAGACCGTATGAGGTCTTTTAGCGGGAGGGACGAAAGGAAATAGTCGCAGGGTACTTCCCTCCGTTCGCCCGAAGGAGTCTCGACTGTGACGCTCGTTACCCGATTTCCTTCGATGTGAATCTCTTTGACCGGGGTTTCCGTGATGACCTCGCCTCCTTTTTCAGATACTTCGCCGGCCACAGTTTCCCAAAGTTGCCCGGGACCGAGTTTGGGATAGACGAATTGCTCAATGAGCGAGGTTTCCACCTCTTTGAGGTTTTCCTTTTTGGAGAAACTTTTTTTGAGCATGTCTTTGAGTATGGCGAATACCGACAGTCCTTTTACTCGCTGTGCACCCCAGTCGGCTCCCAGTTTCGAGGGGTGTACGCCCCAGACTTTTTCGGTGTAGTCCTCGAAGAACATTCTGTAAAGCGGTTTGCCGAACCGGTTGATGTAGAAGTTTTCCAACGATGTTTCGGGCTTTTTAAAGAATACCGACCATACGTATCCGCAACCGGCTTCGATGGTGCGGAAAAGTCCCATGTTGGTGAACGTTTTCAGTTTGAGCGATATGGGATAGTCGAAAAACTTATGCAGGTAGAATATGCGGGATATGCGGTTTCTTACGAGCATCACGCGGTCGGTCTTTTCAGGATCGGGACCTTTTGGGGCAAATTCTTTGCCGGTGGTTCCCAGCAACCTGTCATCGAGAGAGGGGGCGCCTTGTAACGGCATGATTTCGTTCCACCACTCGGTAACTCGTTGGCTTTTGGAGAAGAAACGATGTCCTCCTATATCCATGCGGTTACCTTGATATCGAACTGTTTTGGAAATACCGCCTATGTCACCGGACTCCTCGAATACGACAGGGTGAATGTCTGTATGTTTGAGTAGCTCGTAGGCTCCGGTGAGCCCTGCGGGACCGGCTCCGGCGATGACGGCTTGCTTTTTATTTTTATCGATTGTATTCATATCTGTCGATTGAAATTGAAAGGATCGCTTCCCGGCTCTAAGGTAGCGTATTTTTTCCATCTTGCCGTTGGGATTGAGAAAGTTTTTTCTTGGCGGCCTCTCTGTCGAATTTTAATAGATAGGTATCCGGGTTGGGTACATGGGAAGCGACGAAGAAAAGGTCGTCGTTCTTTTGTATCGCCGGGTAAAGGTATCGGGGGGTAGAGCTGTATCCGAGCTGGTCGAGAATGACATATTCCACCCCGTCGTCGAGCATTTTCTGTATTACAGCGCGGTCGTCTTGTGAATAGGCGTAGCCGGCGACCCGTGTCCTTGAAAACATGTAGAGTAATTCTCCTTTTCGGGAGGCTACTACGGTTTCGGGCGAAACATGTTCTTTTAACACGAGACCCAATCGAAAAAAGTTTTGATAGGCCGGCGGGAATGGCATTTTGTTCATGGCGTGTAACTCCTGTATGTTTCCTATGCCGGTGAGCAATAAAAGGGAGAGTACCCACGGGGAGAAAGTGTATTTTAATTTGAAACGATGGATCGTATCCGTCGCCACGGCGTAGATGCCTACGAGTAATCCCATATTCATGAAGGGAATAAGTGTGGTAATGTAGCGGTTTTCACTGGGGGTACTGAAAATGGAAACGAGTCCGAAAGTGAAAACGGTGTAACCGATGAGTACCCAACGGTACTTCCCGAAAGCCCAAAAACCGCGTATGATGAGAAAAATGAGCAGTATCGCTATGACCCACATGAAAAATCCGGCGGAAACTTCGGTGGAGTAATTGACTTTAAAATAGGGGATTACCGAGTTGGGCAGGGCTTTGGAAACCAGCATACCGAGCGTTTCGAAAAAGCGGTCGATAATACCGCTCAGATCGAGCGATCCGTCTTCGGGTCTCCATGGATTTACTTGTGCAATGGACTCGAAATAACGACTTTGTCCGATACCTAACGATTTATTTCTCCATATCCACGGGAGACAACCGATGATGAATCCGGCGACTGTGCTTGCCGCTTCTTTCCACTTTTTCGTGCAGAGAAAAAAGAGCACGACGGCGGCGAATAGAGCAACTCCTTGTGTGCGAATGTGGTAGCATAGAATGACCATGACTAACATGCCGTAGAAAGAAAGGTCTTTATAGAATGGCTTTTCTTTCTTCATATTCGCTAAGAGGAAAATAGCCGCGGTTGAAACGAAAAAGCAAGACATCTCGCTCATCATCATTGTGCAGCTGTTCCGCCCCGAGTGCAACGCCAAGCGTTTTCAGGATTCTGCCGACCGTCTGTGCATCCCCAAGATCCCGGTGGAGGATTACATCCAGGCGGTTGAGGCTCTGGTGGATGTGGACCGCGACTGGGTCCCCCACAGCGATGGCGCTTCCCTGTACATCCGCCCGTTCATCTTTGCGAACGACGTGGGCCTGGGCGTGCACGCTTCCAAGCACTACATCTTCTGCATCATCTGCGCACCGTCGGGCGCTTACTACGCTGAGGGCATCAACCCCGTCCGTATCTACGTCGAAGACGAGTACATCCGTGCCGCTCCCGGCCTGACCGGTTTTACCAAGTGCGGCGGCAACTACGCTGCTTCCATCAAGGCCGGCGAGCTGGCTGAGGAGCAGGGCTACGCACAGGTGCTGTGGCTGGACGGCGTGGAGAAGAAGTACGTCGAGGAAGTCGGCAGCATGAACATTATGTTCAAGATCGACGGCAAGGTCTACACCGCCGCGACCGTCGGCACCGTTCTGCCCGGCGTCACCCGCCGCAGCTGCATTGAGCTGCTGAAAGACTGGGGCTATGAGGTCATCGAGGGCAAGCTGGCCATCGCTGACATCATGCAGGCTGCCCGCGAGGGCAAGCTGGAAGAGGTCTTCGGCACCGGCACCGCCGCTGTCGTCTCCCCCGTCAAGGAGCTGGTCTGGAAAGGCGAGCACGCTTACATCGGCGACGGCAAGATCGGCCCTGTCACCCAGAAGCTGTACGACACCATGACCGGGATGCAGTGGGGCAAGATCCCCGATACCAAGGGCTGGATCGTTCCGGTCGAGAAGAAATACTAAGCCGCTTTCCAGAATTCTTCTGTTCAGAATTTTTGTAAACGCCGCCAGGACAGGACCCCGGCGGCGTTTGCCGTATCCGGATGCTTTTTATTGCAATTCCTGCTTTACGGTGTTAAACTAATCTCAGAACAAGAAATTGAGGGAACGAGAGGGATTTTGGAACTATGATCAAAAAGTGGACTGTGCGCTACCCGGCCGTCAACGGCGAGGAGGAGCGGCGCGCTTATGTATATCTGCCCACCATGTATGAGGCAGACCCGGACCGCCGGTATCCGGTGCTCTATATGTTCGACGGCCAAAACGTGTTTTTTGACAGCGACGCCACCTATGGCAAGAGCTGGGGGATGGCCGATTATCTGGACTACACCGACACCCCGGTGATCGTGGCGGCCATTGAGTGCAATGCGGGCCCCAACAACGAGCGGCTGGTGGAGTATTCCCCCTACCGTTTTGACGACCCCAACTACGGCCACTTTGACGGCAAAGGCAAGGACACCCTCAACTGGTTCGTCCATGAATTCAAGCCTTACATCGACAGCCAGTACCGCACCCTGCCGGACCGGGCCCATACGTTCATCGGGGGCAGCTCCATGGGCGGCCTGATGAGCCTGTATGCCCTGCTGGCCTACAACGATGTCTTCAGCCGGGCGGCGGCGCTTTCGCCCTCCCTCTGGGTGGCTCCGGCGGCCCTCATGAACCTGACCGCCCGCACAAAGCTGGCGTCGGGCACCGTCCTCTACATGGACTACGGCTCCAAGGAGATGGGCAACCACGAGGGGATGCGGAAAGGCTTTGGCGAGATGTGCGGTAAAATTTTTGCCCGTGGCATCAACCTGACCGCCCGCATCGTGCCCGGCGGCACCCACAGCGAAGCCAGCTGGGAAAAACAGCTGCCGTTTGTGTTCCATACCCTGATGTATGGGCTTGAATAAGACAGATGCCCTTGGCTCTCCCTCTGGGAGAACTGTCCGCGAAACAGACGGAGAGGGCACAAAAGGAGGTATCCGCGATGGAAATGCAGTATTTTAAGGATTACAGTCCCGCCCTGGGCCGGGAGATGGAGTGCAAGGTATACGGCCATGCAGGCCGCCCCATCCTCTACATCCCCTGCCAGGATGGCCGCTTCTTTGATTTTGAGGACTTCCACATGGCCGACACGCTGGCCCCGTGGATCGACTCCGGCAAGGTGATGGTCCTCTCCATTGACACGCTGGACAAGGAGACCTGGTCGGACACCAACGGCAACCCCTACTGGCGGATCCGCCGCTATGAGCAGTGGCTCCACTACATCGTGGAGGAAGCCGTGCCCAAGCTCCAGCAGATCGCCCGGGAGCGGAACGGCTGGGACGGCAACCCCGGCGTCATCGCCTTTGGCTGCAGCCTGGGCGCTACCCACGCAGTCAACCTGTATCTCCGCCGCCCGGACATCTTCTGCGGCTGTCTGGCCCTCAGCGGCATCTACACGGCGGCCTACGGCTTTGGCAATTACATGGACGAGCTGGTCTACATGAACTCCCCCGTGGATTACATGGCCAACTTCCCGGAGGACCATCCCTACATGGAGCTGTTCCGCAACCAGAAAGCGGTCATCTGCTGCGGCCAGGGCGCCTGGGAGCAGCCGGACACCACCTGGTACCTCAAGCGCATCTTCGAGGCCAAGCACATCCCCATCTGGGTGGACCTGTGGGGCCAGGATGTCAAGCACGACTGGGATTGGTGGTATAAGCAGGCGGCGTATTATATGCCGTATGTGCTGGGAGAGTAACTCCTCCAGTCGCCTATGGCGACAGCCCTCTCAGAGGGAGCTGGCACGGCGTAAGCCGTGGCGGAAGGAGTCTTTATAGAGGAAAGAGGAATCGTAAACACCATGCAGAACTTTATTTTCATTTCGCCTAACTTCCCCACCAACTACTGGCAGTTCTGCCGGGAGCTGAAAAACAACGGGATGAACGTGCTGGGCATCGGCGACCAGCCCTATGATGAGCTGAAGCCGGAGCTGAAAGAGAGCCTGAACGAGTACTACAAAGTCGGCAGCCTGGAAAATTACGATGAGGTCTACCGTGCCGTGGCGTTCTTTGCGTTCAAGTACGGCCGCATCGACTGGCTGGAATCCAACAACGAGTACTGGCTGGAGCGGGACGCTGCCCTGCGCACCGATTTCCACATCACCTCCGGTTTCCAGACCGAGGATATGCCCCGCATCAAGTACAAGAGCAAGATGAAAGAATACTACCAGAAAGCGGGCGTTGCCACCGCCCGCTACCACATGGTAGACGATTTTGCGGGCTGCAAAAAGTTCATCGAGGAAGTGGGCTATCCCGTTGTGGTCAAGCCGGACAACGGCGTGGGGGCCTCCGATACCCACAAGCTCTCCAGCGAGGAGGAGCTGAAAAAGTTCCTGGCTTACAAGGCCGCAGAGCACCCGGAAGTCTCCTACATCATGGAGGAGTTCGTCCGCGCCGAGGTCAACAGCTACGATGCCATCATCGACGGCAGCGGCAACCCCATCTTTGAGGCCGGCAATGTCAGCCCCATGTCCATCATGGACATCGTGAACGACAACGACAACTCCATCTACTACATCATCAAGGACCTGCCCGAGGACACCCGCGCCGCAGGCCGTGCCGTCGTCAAGAGTTTCGGCGTCAAGAGCCGCTTCGTCCACTTCGAGTTCTTCCGGATGACCGAGAACCAGGCCAGCATGGGCGAGAAGGGCCAGATCGTGGCCCTCGAAGTCAATATGCGCCCCTGCGGCGGCTTCACTCCCGATATGATAAACTTCGCCCGCTCCACCAACGTCTATAAGATATGGGCCGACATGATCGCCTTCGGCGGCACCGATATGCCCGTGGGCGAGCACTACTACTGCCCCTTCGCTGGCCGCCGCGACGGTAAGAACTTCGTGTACAGCCATGAGCAGATCATGCAGAAATACCAGAAGAACATGAAGATGGTGGACCGCATCCCCGACGCCCTCTCCGGCGCGATGGGCAACCAGATGTACGTCGCCACCTTCTCCACCCGCGAGGAGATGGAGCAGTTCTACTCCGATGTTCTGGCCGTCACCGACGGCGATGCTGCCGCCGCACAGGCCGCGCTTTCTCAGGTGCTGGCTCTGGGCGAGCCCACCAAGGCTCTGACCCCGAAGCCCAACCTCAGCCCGGCGGTCAAGCCCACCACTGCTGTGACAAAGACCCCCACCCGCGCCGTCACCAAGACCAGCCGCAAGGGCCGGAAGTGATTTCCACAAAAACTTTACAAACCGCAGCTGCAGAGAGAAATGAACGACTCTGCGGCTGTTTTTTGACATGAGGGCAAATGTGATGATTGACAGTGGCCCGGAAAAAGTTGTAAGATAATGCAAATGCAAAAGAGGAAAAACGCCTTTGCAAAATGAGCTGAAAGACAGGAGAATTTTCTATGAAGCTGTATCAGAAACTTACTTCTCTGCTGGTGGCTGCAGTGATGGCCGCCGTGCTGATGCCGGTGTGCATGGCGGCTCCCGGCGACTCCGTGGAGACCCGTATCAACAACGCGCTCGCACAGCGCACCGGCGCAGAACTGTATCAGGAGATCGTCACCACTGTCCCCGATGGCACCGCCCAGACCATGATCGCAGCCCGCAGCAACGGCAACGCTTACATTAAGATGGACATGGGAGACGCCGGCAGTCTGGTCTATATCCTGAAAGACGGTCAGGGCTATCTGGTGGACGATGCATCCAAGATGGCTGTCAAAGGCGAAGTACCCACTGTGAGCACAAGCGAGGTAGTCTCCGCTGACGAAGGCGAAGCACAGGAGATCCCCTGCACCGTGACCACCGTGAATGTGAACGGTCAGGACTGCGAGGCCCTGTCCTACACTGCCACCGATGCCGACGGCCAGACGGCCACTGTTTCCTACTGCCTGGTCGGTGATGACCTCAAGTATGTCGTTACCGATGCTGCCGAGGGCCGCACCATCGTGGAGTACCGCGTCACGAGCACCACTGTGGACCAGAATCTCTTCAACATCCCTGCGGATTATCAGATCCTGACGCAGGCAGAGTTTGAAGCGGCACAGGCCAACCACTGAGAAAATTTTCTGTAGAATACGGGAGTTGCTGCGTCATGCGGCGGCTCCTTTTTGTTGTCCGCCGCCCGGGAATGTGCTATACTGTGTGCAACAGAATGCATGAGAGAATGAGGAGAACCCCTATGAAAATACCCGCAAACGGCTTTACCCACGCAGGCAAGTTCCACGCCGACGACGTGTTCGCCACTGCCCTGCTCCAGATCCTCCGCCCGGATATTAAAATAACCCGCGGTTTCGTGGTGCCGGATGACTTCGACGGCATCGTGTACGACATCGGCTTTGGTATGTTCGACCACCATCAGGAGCCCCGCGAGACCCGCCCCAACGGCATCCCTTACGCGGCCTTCGGCCTGCTGTGGCGGGTACTCGGCCCCGGCCTTGTAGGTGAGCGTCAGGCCCGGCTCATTGATGAGAACTTCATCCAGCCCCTCGATCTGAACGACAATACCGGCGAGCAGAACAGCCTTTGCGACGCCATCGGCTTCTTCAACCCCGTGTGGGACTCGAAAGAGGACCAGGACGCCTGCTTCTTCAAGGCGGTGGCCGTGGCAAAGCAGATCCTGGAGAACCAGATCGAGAGCGCCAACGCCGTCAACCGCGCCGACGAGAAGGTCCAGCAGGCATACAAAAATTCCCGCGACGGCATCGTGGTGCTGCCCTGCTATCTGCCCTGGAAGAACGGGCTGTACAAGACCGACGCCCTTTTCGTCATCTATCCCAGCCAGCGGGGCGGCTGGAGCGCCCAGTGCGTCACCGACCACAAGACCAAAAAGCCCAAGCTCCCCTTCCCCCAGAGCTGGGCCGGCCAGCCGCAGGAGGTCATCGAGCAGAAGAGCGGCATCGATGGCATCAGCTTCTGCCACGCCAGCCGCTTCCTTATCACGGCCAAGGACAAGGAGACGGCCCTTGCCGCCTGCCGTCAGGTGCTGAAGAACAATGGCCGCATCTGAGAAGCCGGAAAAGACAGCTTATGTCTACATGGTGCGCTGCGCAGGCGGCCAGCTTTATACCGGCTGGACGAACGACCCGGAAGCCCGCCTCAAGGCCCACCAGAGCGGCAAAGGCGCAAAGTATACCCGCACCCATACCGCGCTGGGCTTTGCCTACCTGGAAGCGTGTGCGGACAAGTCCGCCGCCCTCCGGCGGGAAATTGCCCTCAAAAAGCTGACGAAGGCCCAGAAAGAGGTCCTCTGCGCCGGGTGGATGGCTGAAAAAGAATAAATAAAAATACGAACGCCGCACCGTGCCGGAACTGGGCCGTATACAGCTATGCATATACAAACTAAAGATGCATAAATTTTGTATATATTTAGAAAATGATGCATAAATATACAAAATAACAGAAAAGGACCGCCAAATCTGCGCAAGGTTTGGCGGTTTTCTGCATTGACGGAAAAACCGCTTGGCGTATAATAAAAGCGTACTCAGAAAGACAAGACGTCGAGCGCCCCGGGAGGGATGCCCGGGCGGAAAACAAAAGTGTAAAAAGCGTAATAAACAAAGGAGCGATCATCATGAAAAAGGAAGATATTAAGAAAGTTGTTCTGGCTTACTCTGGCGGTCTGGATACCTCCATCATCATTCCCTGGCTGAAAGAGAATTACAACAACTGCGAAGTCATCGCTGTCTCCGGCGACGTGGGTCAGGGTACTGAGCTGGACGGTCTGGAAGAGAAGGCCAAGGCTACCGGCGCTTCCAAGCTGTACGTCCTCGACCTGAAGAAGGACTTCGTCGAGAACTACATCTTCCCCACCCTGAAGTTCGGCGCAAAGTATGAGGACTACCTGCTGGGTACCAGCTTCGCACGTCCCTGCATCGCAAAGGCTCTGGCCGACATCGCCATCAAGGAAGGCGCAGACGCCATCTGCCACGGCTGCACCGGCAAGGGCAACGACCAGGTGCGTTTCGAGCTGACGCTGAAGGCTTTCTGCCCCGATATGGCTATCATTGCTCCCTGGCGTGAGTGGGACATCAAGAGCCGTGACGAGGAGATCGACTACGCCGAGGCTCATCACATCCCCCTGAAGATCAACCGTGAGACCAACTACTCCAAGGATAAGAACCTGTGGCACCTGAGCCATGAGGGCCTCGACCTCGAGAGTCCGGCCAACGAGCCTCAGTACAATAAGCCCGGCTTCCTGGAGCTGGGTGTCAGCCCCGAGCAGGCTCCCGACACCCCGACCTACATCACCCTCCACTTCGAGAAGGGCATCCCCACTGCTGTTGACGGCAAGGAGATGGGCGCTGTCGAGCTGGTCGAGTACCTGAACAAGGTCGGCGGCGAGAACGGCATCGGCCTGCTGGACATCGTCGAGAACCGTCTGGTGGGCATGAAGAGCCGCGGCGTGTACGAGACTCCCGGCGGTGCGATCCTGTACAAGGCCATCAATGTTCTGGAGACCATCACTCTGGACAAGGAGAGCGCACACTTCAAGGCTCAGCTGGCTCAGAAGTACGCCGACATCGTCTACAACGGCCAGTGGTTCACCCCGCTGCGTGAGGCGCTGGATGCCTTTGCTGACAGCCTCGAGAAGACCGTCACCGGCGATGTCAAGCTGAAGCTCTACAAGGGCAACATGATCAACGCCGGCGTCACCTCTCCGTATACCCTGTACGATGAGCAGACTGCCTCTTTCGGCGTGGATAAGGACTATGACCAGTCCGATGCTACCGGCTTCATCAACCTCTTCGGCCTGTCCATCAAGGAGCGCGCAAAGCTGTCCAAAAACTGGCCCGAGGTCAAGGAATAACCTGCTTACCATCCCCTTTGGCGTGTTTTTTACACTTTCACGCTGAAGGCTCAAATTACCGGCATCATTGCTGGCGGCACCGCCGCGGGAGCTTTTTCCCCTGCGGCGGCTTTGCCGTTTATAAGGAACAACCTCTCCGTCAGCGCTAACGCGCTGCCACCTCTCCTATCGAGGAGAGGCCTTGGCATTTCGTAAGGCCTGCCCTCTTCGCCAGAGGCTCCCCTCGGTAGGGGAGCTGTCGAGCGATAGCGAGACGGAGAGGTTTATGAAAGGGACTTAACAATGGCAGAACAACTTTGGAAGGGCCGTTTCTCCAAGGCGGTCGATTCCCGCGTCAACGACTTCAACTCTTCCATCCGCTTCGACCAGCGGATGATCGCGCAGGATATGCGCGGCAGCGGCGTCCACGCCGCCATGCTGGCAAAGCAGGGCATCATCTCCGAGAAGGACTGCGAAGATATTCTGAGCGGTCTGGCCTCCATCGCGGATGACCTGGCCTCCGGCGCTCTCACCATCGACCCCAACGCCGAGGACGTCCATACCTTCGTGGAGCAGACCCTCACCGCCCGCATCGGCGACGCCGGCAAACGCCTGCACACCGGCCGCAGCCGGAACGACCAGGTGGCGCTGGACATCCGCCTGACTCTGCGGGACTACAGCCACACCCTGCAGGCTTACATCGTGGAGCTGGTCAAGGTCATCTGCAGGAAGGCCGCCGAGAACACCACCGCCGTCATGCCCGGTTACACCCACCTGCAGCGCGCCCAGCCCATCACCTTCGGCCACGCCCTGATGGCCTATGCATGGATGCTGCTGCGCGATCTGCAGCGCTTCGAGGACGCCACCACCCGGATGGACGCCCAGTGTCCGCTGGGCTCCGGCGCTCTGGCCGGTACGACCTACCCGCTGGACCGTCAGTTCACCGCCGAGAAGCTGGGCTTTGCGGCGCCCTGCCCCAACAGCCTTGACGGTGTGTCCGACCGTGACTTCTGCATCGAGCTGGCAAACGCCATCTCCATCTGCATGATGCACCTGTCCCGCCTGTCCGAAGAGATCATCCTCTGGTGCAGCTGGGAGTTCAAGTTCATCGAGCTGGACGACGCCTTCACTACCGGCTCGTCCATCATGCCCCAGAAGAAGAACCCCGACGTCACTGAGCTCATCCGCGGCAAGACGGGCCGCGTCTACGGCGATCTGAACACCCTGCTGGTCATGATGAAGGGCATCCCTCTCGCCTACAACAAGGATATGCAGGAGGACAAAGAGGCCATCTTCGACGCCGTCGATACGCTGGAACTCTGCCTCAAGACTGTGACCCCGATGCTGGACACCATGAAGACCCTGCCCGCCAATATGCGCCGGGCCGCTGCCAAGGGCTTCATCAACGCTACCGACTGCGCCGACTATCTGACCAAGAAGGGGATGCCTTTCCGCGACGCCTACAAGCTCACCGGCTGCATGGTCTCCGACTGCATCAGCAAGGATAAGACCCTCGAAGAGCTGACCCTCGATGAGTTCAAGGGCTACAGCGCTCTGTTCGAAAACGACATCTACGACGCCATCGACCTCATCAAGTGCTGCGAGGGCCGCACCAGCTACGGCGGTCCCAGCGAGGCCAGCGTCAAGAAGCAGATCGAGCTGGCAAGCGCCCAGCTCGGCGCATGGGAGGCGGCAAACGCATGAGCGTAAAAGTCTTTATCGACGGTTCTTCCGGCACCACCGGTCTGCGCATTGCCGACCGTCTGGCCGCCCGGCCTGACATCGAGCTGCTGAGCATCTCGGCTGAGGGCCGCAAGGATGTGAACGAGCGGGCGAAGGTCATCAATTCCGCCGACCTTGCCTTCCTCTGTCTGCCCGATGCGGCCTCCAAAGAGGTCATGCCTCTGCTCCGCCCGGACGTCAAGGTGCTGGATACCTCCACGGCCTTCCGCACCGACACGGCCTGGGACTACGGCTTCCCGGAGCTGAAGGGCCAGAAAGAGAAGATCAAAAATTCGTATCGTGTGGCGGTCCCCGGCTGCTATGCCAGCGGCTTTATCAGCATCGCGCGGCCTCTGGTGGAGCTGGGGCTGGCCCCGGCAGACTATCCGTTCAGCTGCACCGGCATTTCGGGCTACTCCGGCGGCGGCAAGAAGATGATAGCCGAGTACGAGAACGCCGACCGTCCGGCTCACAGCAAGCTGGATGCGCCCAAGAGTTACGGCCTGGGCCTCGCTCATAAGCATCTGCCCGAGATGCAGAAGATCAGCGGCCTCGCCCACACCCCTGCCTTTGTGCCGGTGGTGTGCGATTATTACAGCGGGATGCAGGTCCTCGTTCCGCTGGACCTCAAGCTGGCTGGCACCAGCGCCGAGGCGGTGGCCGCAGGCATTGCGGACTATTACAAGGAGGGCGCGACCGTTTCCGTCCACGCCCTCAACGAGCCGCTTCCCGAGAACGGTCTGTACTCCAACGCCCTGTCCGGCAGCGACAGGATGGAGCTGTACATGACCGTCAACGCAGCGGGCGACCAGATGATGCTGGTGTCCCTGTTCGACAATCTGGGCAAAGGCTCTTCCGGTGCAGCCATCCAGTGCATGAATCTGATGCTGGGAATGAACGAAACGGAAGGATTAGAGTAACCTCTCCGTCAGCGCTGGCGCGCTGCCACTGCCCGGGTTGCGGCACCCAGCATCCGCAGCGCTTTGCTTGCGTCTTGCTGGCCGCGGCCCCAACA
>ENA-UEQE01000553-UEQE01000553.1-human-gut-metagenome-genome-assembly--contig:-NODE-553-length-32639-cov-18.405657_pt1 | contig 32639 bp, 38 predicted proteins | sample MGYA00242934_ERZ507935 | MGnify/ENA primary metagenome ERZ507935 (study PRJEB26167, sample SAMN06115423) | human gut metagenome | host: Homo sapiens | place: China:Anhui | collected 2015-03-30... | reverse complement strand
ACACCCTGCGGAAAACCCGCTGCCTACACTGCGGAAAAACACCGCTCACAAAGCGGACGCCAACTTGCTAAAACACAGCCGATCTGTTGGCCGCATCCGGTGCATATGCCCATGTGTTGGCCGGGGTCGCCCCATACGCCCGCGCCGCAGGCCGGGCACGCGCCGAACAAGGTCTTCGCCTTGGCCGATTCCAGCGTGCGCCGGATCCGTTCGGCGACCGTGTTGATGTCTTCGGCCCATGAGTGTTTGTGTTCAATAAAAAATTAATGATTTAGTCACGAAAGTTTTTCGGGTTTAGGCAAAGAGCATGCCGACCATCCACAGGCCTTAACTGGATGGTGCTTCGTATCTCCGCCGGAAAGGGCCGAAAAGGCAAATGACCGGCATGCCCCAGATACAGTCTATCCGCCGTATGGGAAGGAACGGCGAATCCATGGCGTCGATAGCGCGCAAGCAGCACGTGAGCGGTCCCACGGTGCGCAAGTACCTCAGGATGGACGACCTGTCCGAGAAGCCGCCCGTCAGGAAACGACGCGGTTCGGTGGTCGACCCGTACCCGCCCCTGATCGAGCGATGGCTGGCCGAGGACCGCGGCAGCTGGCGCAAGCAGCGTCACACCGCGACCAGGATATGGGAGTGGCTGCGCGACGAGCACGGCGCCGAGGTGTCGTTGTCGACCGTGACCCGTGCCGTGGCCAGGCTCGGACGCGAGTCGGCCGTGGAGCCCGGCGACGCGTTCGTGGACCTGGTGTGGCATCCGGACGAGGCCCGGGCCGATTTCGGCGAGGTCGACGTGCTGTACGGGGGCGCGGTCCAGCGCATGCGCCGTTTCGTGCCGGACTTCCCGTACTCGAACATCGGCCTGGCCCAGCTCATGCCCGGCGAGAACGCGGAATGCGCGTGCCAGGCGCTGCTGGACCTGTTCGAATGGCTCGGCGGCGTGCCCGAACGCATCGTGTTCGACGACGCCGCGGGCGTGGGACGCGGGACCCGCCTGTTCCAGGCGTTCCAGGCGCGCTACGGGTTCGAGAGCTCCCTGTGCTCGCCGTACGCCGGACACGAGAAGGGCGCCGTCGAGGCGAAGGTCGGCATGATCCGCCGCAAGCTGTTCGTGCCCGGACAGGTGCCTGGAGCTCGGCGGGAAGCCCCGCCACGCCAAGGACGAGGAGGAGGCGGTCCTGTTCGCGGAGGGCCGCAAGGCCCTGCTGCCCCTGCCGTCCAAACGCTTCGACGTGGTCACGTGGAAACGCATGAGGGCCGACAAGCACGGCGTGGTCACGCTTGACGGCAGGCACCGCTGCTCCACGGACGCGTCCCACGCGCGCCGCGACGTGCTCGTCGGCCTGCGCGCCCTCGAGATCGAGATCCTCGACGTGGAGGGAACCCATCCGGCCGTCCGTCCAAGGGCGTACGGCCAGGCCGGCACCAGCAGCGAGGACCCCTCCATGCGGTTGGCGATGCCGTGCGACAGGCCGAACGCGTGGCCCAACGGCCTCGTGCGCGAGATGCTGCCCGATCCGCTGCGAGAATGGCTCGACCGGCAGGACGAGGGGGAACGGCGCGGTGCGCTGCGGACCCTCAGACGCGTGGACCGGGAATCCGGCTGGGCCGACGCGGTCGGGGCGATGCCCACGACCCTCGAATCGACCGGTGGGGCCGGCGGCGACCGGCGTCGCGCTTCTCGCGGCTAGGCTCGCGGAGGGCGTGGACCGCGTCGAATACGACGACGGCAGGCCCGGCTTGGGCGAATACGACATCGCGTTCGCCACCAAGGACGAGGAAGGAGCGGAATGATGGCCGCGAGGAACGACGACGGGCTCTACGCGAAGGCTAGGAGCCTGTTCATATCCAAAGCCACTATGGACGATCTCACGGGCCGGGCCACGCCCCGGCAGACCGATGCGGCGTCCAGGCCGTTCGACACGGAACCGGCCAACGGGGAACGCTCGAAACGCGAACGGCTCCTGCGCCGCGCCAGGTTCCCCGTCGTCAAAAGCCTGGACGGCTACGACTTCTCGAACGTGAGGCTCCCGGACGGGTACGCGCTCGACGGTCTGCTGGACCTGGACTTCGTGCCCTGCGCGCAGGACCTGGTGTTCTACGACAAGACCGGCAGGGGCAAGACCTACCTCGCGATCGGCCTGGGCATGAGGGCCGTGGAACGGGGCCTGAACGTGCGGTTCCACCAGACCGCGGAGCTCGTGCTCCAGCTCGGCAAGGCCAAACGAGACGGGAACCTCGACGCGATGCCCGGGGACATCGGCAGGGCCGACCCGATCATCTTGGACGAGTTCGGCTACGTGCCGTTCGACATCGACGGGGCGCGCCTGCTCCACCGGATCATCGCGGGCAGCTACGAGAGGCGGAGCATCGCGTCCGCCACGAACATCGGGTCCGGCAAATGGGGCACGGTCTTCGCGGACGACAAGCTCGCGGCCGCGATCATCGACAGGATCGTGCATCATGGACGCCTGCTCGAGTTCACCGGGCAGAGCCACCGCGTCAGCGAGGCGCTCATGTTCGGAAGGACGTCCGCCGGACCCGCGTCCGAACCCAAGGAGAAGACAAAGGAACAGGCCGGAACGCTCCTTGGCTAAAATCGAAATTTTTTCGTGACCAATCACGAAACGCCGACTCGACTAAATACGCAGCTTCCCCAGCACTACGGCCCCCTCCAGAAGCCCCGCTATGCACTCGGCGTTGTCCACGTCGCCCAAGTAATTGAGGTTCGGGAAGGATATGGAGGAGAAGACGCCCACGTTTCCGCTCAAGGCGGGCTTGTCCTTCCACATGTCATAGGAAAGCGCCATCGTTTTCTCCATGCGCAGCTTGCGCTCCTCCGGGTCGAGCCGGTGATTGCTGGTCATCCAAGTGCCGTCGGGTATGGAGACCTTGGCGGTGTACCCCTTCAGTGCGCCCGCCTCGAATCTGTTCACCACACCACTCGGCATCCGTTCTTCGGGCGATAACGGAATCATCGAGGCATACAGCGTCACGCCGCATGCCGAGGTGCCGGGCACCGTGTAGTAGGCGGTCATCACACGGTGCGAAGGGTCGTCGTCCTCGATCAGCAGATGCCTTCCTTGTGGGTCGCAGGTGTCAGTGGCCGCGTCGATGATCGGCTTGGCGGTCTCCAGAGCGGCGGCGGGACCATAGATGGACTCGCCGGGCCACTGAATCCCCACAAGACACATGAACCTATCCAAGTGATATGCCCCCGCGTCCACGGCCGCCCGCCAGACGCCACGCGCGTACCTGCGTATCCAAGCCCTGTGCCTCACCCTCGTCGTGGAGGACACCTTGGTCAGTGAGGACATGAAATGCTCCGTCGGGATACGGAACTCCACCGCGTAACCAGTCATGCCCTTGGCTGTCCGGCCGCTTTCCGCGCCATGCCTTGAATGGATAGGAAAACAGCAACGAAAGGTTGGCGAGCATATGTCGAGGGAGCTGGAGACCGTGGCGCTCTGGCGCGACGGGGGCGGCGGACTGTGGATGGGGCGGAGCGGGCCGGAACGCCCGTGGAACTGGCTGACGGGAACGGACGCCTCGCCGGACGATCTGCTGCCGGGCGGGAGCCGGAAGGTCGAGGAGCCATTCGGGAGAATCGACCCCGACGACGTGCGCCCGTCCGCCGACCTGCCCGACCGCGACCCGCGCAACGGCCTGACGGACGCATGGCGCGTGGTGCCGGACGACCGTCTCATGACGTTCGAGCCCGGCGGTCTGCCGAAGTCATGGCGAATCTCCGCCGTGAGGCGCAACGCCGCCGACCTGTATCTGGTCGTCAACGACCCTATGACCGGCGAACCCGTCGAACCCGATCTCATGGCCCTTCTGAGGGATGGCTGCTTCGACTTCGACAGGAGCCGCGAGACGCCGGAATGGCAGGGCTTCTGAAGGTCGGAGCGCGGCACGGTGGCCTACCGCGACGCATCAGGGCTCGTCCGCAGATGGACGCCGGGTATGATGAAACCGACCCACGGCAAGGGCAATGCAAACTGAGGCCGTGGGTTGCTTCACCCCCATAGCCAATTGTCATATACGGGTTTGGCTACCTTTGGCAGGCTTCGGTCCAAACCGCTGATTAATATGGCTTCACACCGTTGGAATAAAGCCATTCTTGAAGCCCGGTCGAATCATTGTCGCACAGCGTACGTTATCGGTTAATAGTATGTGGTGATTTTAGCCGAACCAGTAGTATCTAGCTGCGGATTAGCCTCGCCGCAGAGAATCGGCTACTTCGCAACATCATCCTTATTCCGGTGAGAAGCAACGCCCAAACGCTTGTCCATTTCGGTTTCCGAAGCGTTGCGTGCCTGCAGATACATGGCGATGAGTTCCAGCAGCACCAGCGCGAATATGATGATTGCTCCGGGCAATTGCGCGTGGTCGTAGAACGCGAGCATGCGAGCATCCATCAGATCTGCGGTGAACGTCAATACGGGAAACGGAATCAGCGCCGCCGCAAACGACATGAAATGCGTTTTCACCATCGACCAGTCGACCGGATCGACCGGCGGTCGCCGGCGTTTCGGCGTGAACAGATGGCCTCGGCTGACCGTTATAGTGATGATGGACACAGCAAAGATGACGGCGACCATCCACAGAACGCCCGGCAACAATCCGACAACAATCCCGTTCACCCGGTCCTCCAATCAGTCATAATAATCACCGCAACATATAAAAACATAAGATGGCAGGCAACAAAAGCAACACATACAACAAAGCGACCTGCCGACCAAAGCCGGCAAGTCGCCAACAACCATACATGTATCAGGCGGTTGCGCGTTGCAAGCGCTGTGCCTCGAGCTTCTTGCGCATCCTCATGGCAGTCAGTTCATCAATCGGACGGCCCGTGGCAATCGTCAGCGGCTTGGCCTCAAGATCAACATATTCTTCCTGTTCCAAGGCCGTCTCAATCTGGTGCCACAACGAACCCACCGACACGGCGAACACTGCCTTACCGCTTTGCAACAGTTCGAGCATCTGTTCGCTGGTTGTGCATTCATGTACGTTTTGACCATCGCACATGATGGTCACATTGGCCAGCTGATCGGTGCTGCGTTGAGTCAAGAATCCGATGGCCGCCGTTACGTTCTGCAGATTCACACCGGCATCAAGCAACTTCTTGGATACAGCGAGAATCACCACATCCTTAAACGAGTATAGTCGTCGTGAACCGGAGCCATGAGACGGCGTGATGGACGGCTCAACAATCTGCTTGCGTGCCCAATAATCGAGCTGTCGGTACGTGATGCCGGCCACCTTGGAGGCCACAGTGCCACGGTAGCCGCGCTTGATCTCCTCAGTATCGACGTTGGAGAACAACTCCCCCTGAATCGCGTCAGCGTTCAGATTCTGACGGTCCTCAAGCGAAACATGAAGATGCAGCCCGGTCTGTCCCATGGCACTCCCCTAACTCATGCGTGTCTCGCATATGACTCACACTGGTGTAATCACATGATTGCAATTTCTGCAATCAGTCTAACCCCGTGCTGGGTGTGGACTATTGGGAAATAATGGCAGATTTCGTGAAGAACACGAGGCGGAATTTACCGATCATGATTTCGTCGCCGTTCTTCAGCGTCGCCTGATCAACACGCTGACGGTTCACGTAGGTGCCGTTCAGACTTCCTGCGTCAACCACAAAGAACTGACCGTTGACCCTGCGGAACACGGCATGCTGACGGGATACGGTGGAGTCGTCGAGCAGAATATCAGCTCGCGGATCACGGCCGACGGTGATTTCATCCTCGTCAAGCAAGTAACGAGAACCTGAGACCGCTCCCCTGGCGGAAATCAGCAATGCCGTTCCCTCGGACAATCTGGTGATGGTGTCCAGATCCTCTTGAGTCAGCGGTCGATCGCCGGTGGTGGTAATGGGCAGTACATTAATCGCGGGCAGGCCGATAATGGTGGTTTCGCCTGCGCTAGGAATCGGGTTGGTCATAATCCCCTATTCTACCGTCTTTGCATACTGGTTTTGCGTAGCTTCGCGTACTTCGTCGATAATGATGCTGTCAGAAGGCTGTACATTGACGTTGGACCCGTATTTCACCTGGAGCTGAGCGCCCACACCGCCGGCGATATCGACTGCGTTGGACAGTTCCTGCGGATTGCCAATGGCCTTCACCGTGTATGTGGGCTTGATGGTGGTGCCATCCACGATCAAACCTTCCTCGGCGTCCTGAATGTAGGTGGAGGTGATGACGCGCACGTTATTGATGGCGATTACCTCGGCACCGGCATTGCGAAGTTCCTCGATAAGGTTGAACATGATTGAGGCGTCCACTTTAGTCGTCAAGCCTCGTCCGATTCGGATGGTCACGCCTTGACCCTTTGCCGGGAGTCTGCCGGAGATCAAGCCGCTGGTCTCCTCGTTTTGCTTGGCGATCTTACGCGCCTGCTCCTGCTCGTTAGCCGCCGATTTCAGCGAGTTGAGCTGGCTGTTCAACTGGGTTTTACGCTGCTCGAGATTGGAGATTTGCGTATTCGACTCGTTCAGCAGCCTTACCAGTTCACTCTCGTCCATCGTTTCGTACGTGGATTTAGTGTTATTGATCTGGCTCATGTAGGCGAAACCCAACAACGCGCACATCAGAGCGATGAGAATCGAGGATAGTAACCGTGATTTGTTGCTGGCACGGTTGAGATCCTTCCGGGGCTTCTTGCGCACCGTGGGAAACGACCCGGTTTCCATCCGGTCGTTGACCTTGTCTTGTGCATGCTGGTCGCGCATTTTCTCCAGCATGTTGTCTGATTGTGCTTTACGTGCCATACGTCAGTACCCTTGTCAGCCTCGGAAGATGAAGCGTCTGATCGCGGACACGTTGGAGAAGATGCGGATGCCGAGTACGACGATGACGGCTGTCTGCAGCTGCGAACCGACGCCGAGCTGGTTGCCGAGGAACACGAGCAGTGTTGCCGTCACCACGTTGGCGAGGAAGGAGATCACAAACACGCGGTCGGAGAAGCTGCGCTCGAAATAGGCTCGCGCGGCACCCAGCAGGGCGTCAAGAGCAGCGACCACCATAATCGGCAGATAAGGCTGCACGATGATCGGAATGTCCGGCTTGACGAACACGCCGATGACGACGCCGATGATTAGTCCCAGAACGGCTGCCATTATTCATTCCTTTCCGCGTACTTCACTTCGCCAGTGACTGCTGCCTCAAGTGTAATCGAATTGGATTTGCTCACCTGCGGGTAGATACCGGCTTCCTTGAAGGAATCGTAAAGACTTGCAAGTTTCTTCTTCCCCATCGCTTCGGCCAAGGCGCTCTTATCGCCTATGGCTTCAATGGTATAGGGGCTTTGTATCGCGGTCATGCCGATGAGAATATGCCCGCCGGCCTTGCGTATCGAGGTTTGCGCGCCGAGCCTATTACCGTTGATGGCAATGGCTTCGGCTCCGTTTTGGAACATCAGGGAGACCAGTTGCTGCAGATCCAGATCGGTGATGACTCGGATGTTCGTGGAGGTGCCGACTCTCGTCGAGGAGGATTGATCCGACTGGCTTGCCGCGATTGGATCGGCCAGCGTCATGGTGATTCCTTCGCCTTCGACCACCGTGGCACCATTGACCATTTCGTCTTGGATAAGCGTATCGCTTTTCACGCTGCCGGATATTTTCTTGGACTGTTCGTCAACTTGGGAGCGCAAATTATTGACGTCCGTGGTGAGTTCGTCTATTTGCGAGTTGCGATTCTCCAATTGCGTGGCCAAAGTCTGCCGTACCTGCTTACGCGGATCGGATTGCAACTGTTGCACGAATAGGCTGCAGGCAAAGCCAACGCCGACGCAGATGATGAATACGACGATGCGATTAAACCAGATGGAGAAGGTCGAACGATGCTCATGGACCAGTCGTGAGTCGGAGAACATCGGATCCATCGGACGATTGACAAGATCATCGATGAGCTGAAGCGAATCGTCGTTGGTTTTACGGCGACGTCTGGTGCGGATGGCGGCGGCGTCATCCGGGGAAAGCGCATGATGTGATTCCGCGCCTCGGACTGAGTGGGAGAACACGGCGCGGCGTCGTACCGGCTCATTCTCCTTGGGTGCGGGGAATGAGACCGGGGCCGTGGCCTCAAGCGCCATACTTCTCCCCCAGTTCCTTGCGTAGCAATCTGATGCCCTGCTCGGTATAGATATATCCGGCGAGCCAATACATGGCGATGCCCCAGATGCCGGCGGCCAGCGCGGCGATGTAGAGCAAGTGGAAGAACGTATTGGTGCCCAAATCGGCGAAAATCAGACTGACGATGGAAATCATCAGCAGCGCGGTACCGGCCTTGCCCACGAAATGCACGGGCAGCGGACCATAACCGTACTGGGCAAGCCATAGCACCTGAATCGCCATCCACAGATCCCTCAGTCCCACGATAATCAGCATCCACCATGGGATGATGCCGGCGACGCTGAGAGCCAGAATCGAGCAGAAAATGAGCAGTCGGTCGGCGATCGGATCAAGAATCTGACCGATCTTGCTCACTTGGTTGAATCTGCGCGCGATGATGCCGTCGAGTCCGTCCGAAGCCGAGGAAATGGCGATCAGGGCTAACGCCGCAATCATCTCGTGCTTGGAGATCAGCACGCTGATGAAAGGAATCGAGATGATTCGCAGCGCGCTGATCAAATTGGGCACGGTGAAATAGATGTCACGTGCTTCCGGACTGTATCTGGCGTTGACTTTCTGGTTGGTCATATCGACTAACAGTCTACATGCGGGAGGCTTGCAGAGCGGTAACGATGATGCCGCGTGCGCCGACTTCGTACAAATCATCCATCAGCTGGTTGACCTTGGCCTTGGGAACCATGACTCGCACGGCGTTCCACTGTTTGTCGTGCAGCGGGGAAATCGTCGGGCTTTCAAAGCCAGGGGTCACGGCCACGGCGGCGGCGACCTTGCTGATCGGAATGTCATAGTCCATGAGCACATACTGATGTGCAGTGAGCACGCCTTGCAGACGGCGGGTCAGCACGGCCAGACGTGGGTCCTGCTCGTTCAGACGCGGCGAACGAATCAGGCAAGCTTCGGAGTGCATGAGCGGTTCGGCAAACACGCGCAGGCCGGCGTTGCGCAGGGTGGTACCGGTGGAGACCACGTCGGCGATGAGGTCGGCCACGCCCAGCTGCACGGAGGATTCGACCGCACCGTCCAGATGGATGGTCTCGGCCTGGATGCCGTGCTCGACCAGATAGTCGTGTACGAGCTTATCGAATGTGGTGGCCACGCGCTTGCCCTGAACATCCTCCAGGGTGGTGATCGGGGATTCGTTCGGTGCGGCGAAACGGAAGGTCGAGGCACCAAAGCCGAGCGGCATGTGCTCGAGCGCGGCGGTACCGGAGTTCTTGAGTAGATCCTGACCGGTGACGCCGACGTCGATGGCGCCGCGGCCCACGTATACGGCGATATCGAGCGGACGCAGGTAGAACAACTCGATGCCATTGTCGGGATCTTGCACGACCAGCTGGCGAGGGTTGGTGCGCAGACGGTAGCCGGCCTCGGCCAGCATGTTCCACGCGGGTTCGGATAGCATGCCCTTGTTGGGCACTGCGATTCTCAGCATTTGCGTTCCTCTCACAGGTGCTTGTAGACGTCTTCGAGCGTCAGGCCGTGCTTGATCATCATGACCTGGACGTGGTAGAGCAGCTGGCTCATCTCCTCGGCGGTGCGGTCCGCACCCTCGTATTCGGCGGCCATCCAGGTCTCGCCGGCCTCTTCGATGATCTTCTTGCCGATGAAGTGGGTGCCCTTGTCGAGCTCGTCGACGGTCAGGGAGCCTTCGGGGCGGGTCTGGGCCTTTTCGGACAGTTCGGCGAACAGGGATTCAAACGTCTTCATGTGATTCAGATTCTTTTCTTGTGGTTATGAATGAAAGGTGGATTGCGGTTCAGGCTTGGAGCTCAGGCCTTGAACGCGGCCTCGGCCTTGGTGCGGATGTCGTCAATGGCTTGGGCAGGATTCTCGGCGCCGTACACGGCGGAACCGGCAACGAGCACGTCGGCACCGGCCTCGGCCACGATGTGCGCGGTCTTGGGGCTCACACCGCCATCGACTTGGATGCGGGTCTTCAAGCCACGGCGGGTGATCTCATCGCGCAGGCGGCGGACCTTGGCCATCTGGTTGTCGAGGAACTTCTGGCCGCCGAAGCCGGGCTCAACGGTCATGATGAGGACCATGTCGAACTCGTCGAGGATATCGAAGATCGGCTCGACCGGTTCGGCCGGACGCACGGCGAAGCAGGCCTTGCAGCCCATCTCGCGCAGCTGGCGGGCCAGACGCACAGGGGCGTGGGTGGCACCCATGTGGAAGGAGACGGAGGCGGCGCCGAGCTTGGCGTATTCGGGAGCCCAACGATCCGGGTCCTCGATCATGAGGTGCACGTCGACCGGCAGATCGGTGACCTGACAGATGCGGCCGACGATCGGCTCGCCCAGGGTCAGGTTCGGCACGAAATGATGATCCATGACATCGACGTGGACCAAGTCGGCGTTGGCGATGGCCTTGAGATCACGTTCGAGGTTGCAGAAGTCAGCGGACAGGATGCTGGGTGCGATTGCGATATTGCTCATGGTTTCCTACCTTATCTGTGCAATGGGACTTGGAGCCCCGTGTTTCGCGCTGTTTCGGCGCTGTTTATCGTGGTGTCACTTAGTGCGATTGGTTTGCTTTTTCTGGCGAAGTTGTTCCTCTTCGATGCTCTGGCGTTCGAGCTCGTCGGCGGTGACCGCCGCAAGCCCGCGCGCCTGCGCCTTGGGGTCCGGCCCGTACTGGTAGAGCACGACGAACAGGATGCAGCCGAGCACGAAGACGATGATCGCGGTCCACACGTTGGTCCTCAGGCCCAGGATCACCGTGGAATAGTTGATGCGCACGTTCTCGATCCAGGTGCGGCCCAGGCCGTACCACATCAGGTACATGGCGAACTGCTGGCCGGCCTTGAGCCGGTCGGCAAGCTTGTGGCCGAGGTAGATGATGAGCGCGGCGCCAATGAGGTTCCAGATCATCTCGTACAGGAACGTCGGGTGGAACAGCGTGGTCCTGTAGTCCGGGCATTGCGCGCCAGAATAGCAGATTTCGGATTTGCCGATGGCGTCCGCGTCGTTGAGCTTCAGGCCCCACGGCAACGTGGTGGGCCAGCCGTAGAGCTCTTGGTTGAACCAGTTGCCGAGTCGGCCGATGGCCTGGGCCACGGGCAGCGCGGGGGCGATGGCATCGGCGAAGATCGCGAACGGATAGTGCTTGTGACGGCACCACAGGAACGCCACCAAGGTGCCGACGGAGATGCCGCCGAAGATGGCCATGCCGCCTTCCCACACCTTGAGGATGTTGACCAAGTTGCCGGTGGGCGGGAAGTAGTCGGCCGGCGTGGTGATGCAGTGGTAAAGGCGCGCGCCCACCAGTGCGCAGGGCACGGTGACGAGCGTGGTGTCGAGAATCTGGTCGAAGGTGCCGCCGTACCGCTTCCAACGTGTGGCGAGGATCCATACGGCCACGCAGATGCCGATCAGGATGCAGATCGCGTACATGTGGATAGTGAACGGGCCGATCTCGAACTTGGAGAAGGTCGGCGAGGGAATATAAGCCAGATTCATCGTGCCTCTACTTGCTGGTGCTCATGGTGTGTGTCCACGCGCGGGTTGTGCTTGACGCTCTGTGACTACCCTACCGTGTCACGGCACAACCCGCGTGAGGCGCACCGGGTGTTTACCGGGCGTTGTGGATGCCTTCGGCCAGTTCCTCGCTCTTGGCGGCGAGCAGCTTCAAGCCTTCCTTCGGGTCGCGTGCGGTCTTGTTGTCGTCCGCGAGCAGGGTGTGCACGAGCGCGGAGCCGACGATGACGCCGTCCGCGTAGGAGCCGACCTTGGCGCCCTGTTCGGCGGTGGACACGCCGATGCCCACGCACACGTTCTCGGCACCGGCCTGACGGGTGCGCTCCACGAGCAGTTCGGGCGAGGCGTCGATGGTGGCGCGTTCGCCGGTGACGCCCATGCGGGCGGCCGCGTACACGAAGCCACGTGCGTTGCGGGCCACGGTTTCGAGGCGCTCGGTGGACGAGTCCGGGGAGACCAGGAAGATGCGGTCGAGTCCGTGGCGGTCGGAGGCTTCGATCCACTCCCCCGCCTCGTCCGGGATAAGGTCCGGGGTGATGAGACCGGCGCCACCGGCGTTCTCGAAGTCGCGGGCGAAGCGCTCGACGCCGTAGTGGTACACGAGGTTCCAGTAGCTCATGATGAGCGGCACGCCGCCGGCGTTGGCCACGGTTTCGACGGCCTCGAACACGCGCTTGATGGTCTCGCCGTTGTTCAGGGCGATGGAGGCGGCAGCCTGGATGACCGGGCCGTCCATGACCGGGTCGGAGTACGGCAGGCCGATTTCCACGGCGTCGACGCCGTGCTCGACCATCGTCCTGAAGGCGTCAAGCGAGACGTCCGGGTTAGGGAAGCCGTAGGGCAGGTAGCCGATGAAGGCGGGCTTGTTCTCGGCCTTGAACTTGGTGAACATAGCGCCCGACTTGCTGGGCTTGTGGCTGATGCCCAGCGGCTGGCCGGACGGCGTGGTTGCTTCGTTGGTCATAATCAAAAATCTCCTCTTCTTGTTCAGGCGACAGTATTGCCGTGGGCGCCGGCCACATCGAGCGCGGCGGCCTGGTCGTCGGTCAGATAACCGAACCACTTGCCGGCGGTGGCCATGTCCTTGTCGCCTCGGCCGGAGATGTTCACGATCATCACGGCCTTGTCATAGCCCTTGGCCTTCAGATCGGCGGCGGCTTTGTACGCGCCGGCCACGGCGTGCGAGCTTTCGATGGCGGGGATGATGCCCTCGGTCTGGCTCAGGTCGCGGAAGGCGTTCATGGCCTCCTCGTCGGTGGCCCAGCTGTAGTTCACGCGGCCGATGTCCTTGAGCCATGCGTGCTCGGGGCCCACGGAAGCGTAGTCGAGGCCTGCGGAGATCGAGTAGGTGTCGAGCGTCTGGCCTTCGTCGGTTTCCAGCAGGTAGCTCTTGGTGCCCTGGAACATGCCGAGCTGGCCGGTGCCGGGGGCGAAGCGGATGGCGTGCTTGCCGGATTCGGGGCCGTTGCCGCCGGCTTCGTAGCCGTAGAGGTTCACGCGCTCGTCGTCCAGGAAGGCGTTCATCACGCCGATGGCGTTGGAGCCGCCGCCCACGCAGGCGCAGATCGCGTCCGGATGGTCGATGCCGTACCAGTCCTGGAGCTGCTGCTTGGCTTCCTCGCCGATGATCTTCTGGAAGTCGCGCACCATGGCCGGGAACGGGTGTGGACCCGCGACGGTGCCGAGCAGGTAGTGCGTGTCCTTGACGTTGGTGACCCAGTCGCGCAGGGCTTCGTTGATGGCATCCTTCAGGATCTTGTCGCCGAGGGTCACCTCGACCACTTCGGCGCCGAGCATACGCATGCGGGCCACGTTGAGGGCCTGACGGCGGGCGTCGATCTGGCCCATGTAGATGCGGCACTTGAGGCCGAGCATGGCGCACACGGTGGCGGTGGCCACGCCGTGCTGGCCGGCACCGGTCTCGGCGATCACGCGGGTCTTGCCCATGCGCTTGACGAGCAGGGCCTGTCCGAGCGCGTTGTTGATCTTGTGCGCACCGGTGTGGTTCAAGTCCTCGCGCTTGAGGAAGATACGGGCGTCGAGACCGGTCTTCTCCTTGACCAGTGCGGCGAAGCGCGGGGCTTCGGTCAGCGGGCTCGGGCGGCCCACGTAACGCTGCTGGAGCGTCATGAATTCCTTGTGGAATTCGGGGTCGGCCTTGGCCTCATTGTAGACGCGCTCAAGCTCGTCGAGGGCGGTGATCAGGGCCTCGGGCACATAGCGGCCACCGAACTGGCCCCAATACGGTCCCTGATGTTCGCTGAGCGGGGTCGTTTCGGATGCTTTCACTTGTGCTCCTGCCTTTACTAGTCGTTCCACTGCAAGTTCATGATCATCGGCGGTGGCCACGCCCTCGCCGACCAGTACCGCGTCCGCTCCCGCACGGGCGTAGTCTTCGACCTCGACCGCGCCGAATACGCCGGATTCCGCCACCTTGATGACGTTATCGGGCAGATCGGCCGCGAGTTCGTTGTATTTGTTCACGTCCACCTTGAGGTTCTTCAGGTTGCGCGCGTTGATGCCGATCACCTTGGCTCCGGCCTGGCGTGCGCGTTCGATCTCCTCGCGAGTGTGCGTCTCCACCAGCACGGTCATGCCGAGCTCGTGCGCCAGGTCGAGCAGATGCTTGAGCTGGGCGTCGTCCAATGCGGCGACGATGAGCAGCACCAGATCAGCGCCGTGGGCGCGGGCCTCGAAGATCTGGTAGTCGGTGACGATGAAGTCCTTGCGCAGCACCGGAATGTGCACGGCGGCGCGGACCTTGTCGAAATCGTCAAGGCCGCCGAGGAATCTGCGGCCTTCGGTGAGCACGGAGATGGCGCTTGCGCCGCCCTTCTCGTACTCGCGGGCCAGCGCGGCCGGGTCCGGGATGTCGGACAGGTGGCCCTTGGACGGAGACGCGCGCTTGATCTCGGCGATCACGGGGATGCCGTCGGCGCGCTTAAGCCATCGTGTCGCGTCAATCGGAGCCGGGGCCGCCAGCGCGGCCTTCTTCACGTCCTCAAGCGATACGGTGAGCTCACGGGCGCGCTGATCCTCCAGCGCTCCCGCCACCAGTTCGTCCAAAACCGACATGGTCCTCCCTTTGTTGGTGTTCGGTCATGCGCCACTCTAGGTCACGTCCTGTCCCGATTGCCGAACCCGTCCTACATTTTGGGCTTTCGCAGGCGATTCCGGCTTAGGCAGAACATTGGCATAAACTGGCACGCATGTACAGACGTTTCGCGCTCGACTTGGAATGGGACGCCGTGGCTGGACCGCACAATCGACGGCGCATCCTTGCTCGCCGGCGTGCGGAACTCAGGCACTGCGTTATCCCGCCGCTTGCAATTTCACGAGGTCGCCCCGCTGCAGGGCGACGGCAAACGCCTGATTCAGCCGTTGGATTCGACCGAGCCCATGCGCCTGTTTTGACGGAACATCTTTGACGAGAGATCGTCACTGAATCATTGTTTGCTATATATGTATCACAGTGTCATAACTATGAAATCATATTGTGGAATTGTGGTATATGAAGTTCGCATGACAACGATGTCACCGTTGGTAGGTGGACCAGTAGGTGCCGTTGCTGCCGGTGGTGGTGCTGAACTGCCGATGTGGTTCAGTCCACCAGACCGCGCAGCAGCGCGATTTCGTCGCGGTGCGTGGTCGGCGTCTGCTCCTTGGTTTCGAGAATCATCGGGAGCTTGGCCATGGTCGGATCGTTGACCAGTCGCGTGAAGAACGGGATGCCGAGCTGCCCTTCGCCGATGTTGGCGTGACGGTCCTTATGCGAGCCGAGGCCGAACTGCGAATCGTTCACATGAATCGCCTTGACCCTGGCCAAGCCGATCACCTCATCCAACTGGCGCATCACGCCGTCGTAGTCGTTCTCCAAATCGTAGCCGGCATCCAACACATGGCAGGTGTCGAACGTGACGCCGACGTTCGCCTTGTTCTCCACGCCGTTCATGATCGTGGCGAGCTCCTCGAAGTTGCGCCCGCATTCCGTGCCTTTGCCGGCCATGGTCTCCAGAAGCACCATGACGCCATCCGCACGCTCGAACACCTGATTCAGCCCCTCGCTAATCAGCCGGCAGCCGGTCTCGGCGCCTTGGCCCACATGCGCGCCGGGATGAATGTTGATATATACCTCCTGGCCGGCCGCGCGGATGGCGGTCAGCAGCTCGATGTCCTCGGCCAACGCCTCGATCGCGAATGCGCGCTTGGCCTCATCCTTGCCAGCCAGATTGTAGACGTACGGCGCGTGGACGACCAACGGCCCATAGCCCTCAGCCTTCAGACGCGCACCGAACGCCGCCGCACCGGCCGGGTCGAGCGCCTTGGAACGTTTGCCATACGGAGATCGCGGGAAGAACGCGAACGCGGTGCCGCCCTCCTCATGGGAGCGTTCCAGCAGCGCATTCCATCCGCCGGCCGTCGACAGATGCGATCCGATATACAGTTCCATCATTCCAAACTCCTCGTGTTCCACTCGCTGTTCGTGTTACCGCTATCATATGGTAGGCGGCATCGAGCGCCGCCCGCACAACCGACACGAGACACAACTGTTCACCCGACCAAAGGAGACCCGAGCATGGCGTCAGCCGGCAATCCCAAGGACGACACCGGCCTCGAACGGAAAATGGAGTCGCGCCACCTGACGATGATCTCCCTGGGCGGCGTAATCGGTACCGGCCTGTTCGTCAGCTCCGGCTATACGATTCATCAGGCGGGGCCGTTGGGCGCGATCCTCGCTTACGCGGTCGGCTCCCTGCTCGTCTACTGTGTGATGGTCTCGCTGGGCGAACTGTCCGTGGCCATGCCGTATGCCGGCGGCTTCCACATGTATGCGAAGCGGTTCATCGGCCCCGGCACCGCGTTCACCATTGCTATCCTGTATTGGCTGAACTGGGCGGTGGCGCTCGCCTCGGAGTTCACGGCGGCAGGGCTGCTGATGCAACGATGGTTTCCTCATTCGCCGTCCTGGGTGTGGTCGGCCGTGTTCATTGTGGTGGTGTTCGCGCTCAACATCATGTCCGTGCGGCTGTACGGCGAGGCGGAATTCTGGTTCGCGTCAATCAAGGTGTTCGCCATCATCGCGTTCATTGTGATCGGCCTGCTGGCGATCTTCGGCGCCATACCGATTGCCGGTCATGATTCCGCGCCGTTGCTGGGCAACTTCGTGGCCGGCGGCTGGTTCCCGAGCGGCATCGCGCCGATTTTCTCGACTTTGCTGACCGTGGTGTTCGCGTTCTCCGGCACCGAAGTGGTGGGCGTGGCGGCCGGCGAAACCAAGGATCCCTCGCGTGCGATTCCCAAGGCCGTGCACACCACGGTGCTGCGCCTGGCGATTTTCTTCATCGGCTCGATTCTGGTGATGGCGGCCTTGATCCCCTGGCATCAGGCCGGCGTGGATACGAGCCCGTTCGTGCTGGTGTTCCAGTCAATCGGTATGCCGTTCGCCGGCGACATCATGAACTTCGTGGTGTTGACGGCCGTGCTTTCCGCCGCGAACTCCGGCCTGTACGTGTGTTCGCGCATGGTGTGGTCGCTGGCCAAGGAGCGGCTGATTCCCGAACGTTTTGCTAGGACGAATTTCCGTGGTGTGCCGGTGTGGGCCGTGCTGTTCAGCATGGCGGGCTCACTGCTGGCGTTGCTGTCTTCCGTGATCGCCGCCTCGACCGTGTATCTGGTGTTGGTCGCCGTGTCAGGTTTGGCGACGCTGGTGGTGTGGTTCTCCGTATGCGTGTGCCATATCCGTTTCCGGCGCGAATGGGCGCGGGATGGGCACAGCGCCGATGAGCTCGGCTATCGTGCGCCCGGTTTCCCGGTGCTGCCGTGGCTGGCCATCGTGATGTGCATCGGCGCGCTGGTGCTCGTGGTGCTCGATGATACGCAGCGTTCGACCCTGTATTGCATGATCCCGTTCGTCGCCTGCTGCTACGCGGCTTATTACGCACTCGAACGGCAGCGCAAACGCGAAAACAACGCCTAACTCGATTTCGAGGGGCTGATTTGGCACTTGCCGGAGATCTATCTCCGTTTCAAGGGGCTGATGCCCGAGTAGACAAGGCTCCACAATGGCGTAATGGCGTTGCCGCAAAGCCGTTTATACTCGCGGTTTGGCGTTTGAGCAGCCCCTCGAAAGCCAAGTAGATGTCCCCACCGGACGAAATCAGCCCCTCGAAGCCGAGAAACCATTGATGGCCGATTATGTTGTGCCCGGTGACGCGCCTGGTTCTATGCTCGAACTGGTACAATAATTGGAGTTTGTTTTTTGCAAAGGGGCATTGTTATGCACAAGGTGTTGGTGTCGTTCGCAGACAGCTAATGCGCGTTGACTCGTCGCGCTAAGCCGTGGTCGCCGTTTGGGCCCACGGCACTTCTGTTGTGCCATTTCCCACGCACTTGGTCGAAGGCTGGCGATGGGCCCTGACCAAAAGGAATTTCCTATCCGCGATCATACTCGGTGCAATTGTGAACATCGCCTGCGTAGCCAGTATCACCGGCGCGCAGATCATGTTGGCCGCCCGTGGCGCCAACGCGGTCATGATCGGACTGCTCGGCACGGCAATGGGCGTGAGTACTTTGGTCGGCTCGCTGTTGGCCAACAAGCTAGTCGATATGGTTCCCACAGGGAAACTGATTGCGGGCGCGCTGACGTTGTTCGTGGTCAGCCAGATGCCACTGCTATTCCTGCACAGCTACGCGGCCATTCTGATCTGCCAGATTCTGGCCGGCCTGCCGTTCCCCGCGTTGAACGCTGGCCTGCTGGGCTTTCTCTACGGCAAGACACCCGACAACATGCAGGGGCGGGCTTCTGCCGTATTTGAAACCACGGTCGGCATACTGGGCGCAGCATGCCCGGCGATGGTCGGCTGGCTGTTGCAACAGCCAGATCTCGGTTTCACGGCGGTGATGGCCGTAGCCGTGGTCTGTTCCGTAGCGGGATTGGCCGTATCGTTGGCCGGCCCGCTGCGCAGCATTCCGAATCCCGACCAGTGGTCGGAGGTTTTCCTGTAACGCCAAGCAGCGGAGCGCCGGTTTATATCAGGTCGTACGGCATCTGACGCTTGACCAGCCAGAAGATGCCGAGGCCGATGAACACCAGCAGATTGAATCCGCCACTATGCCACCACACCACGGCGATCAGCGTCGCCATGCGCGCCACATAGAACGCCACGCGAAGCCACCCTTCGCGCGGCCGGGTCTCTATCGTCATGTGCGTGAAGCTGCCGCCGAGCGTGCAGCCGCCGCGCAACCATGGCACCACGCCCTCGAAGAGGATGAGCGCCGCCAGGAAGAGGATCGAGCCGGTCCAGTCGAACGGTTCCATCGACTGCCATGAGCCGTTGGAGCCCGAGGGCAGGTTCGATTGGACGATCATGACGAACAGATGCGTCGGCATCACGGCGAACCCGATCAGCGTCATGTCGATGATGAACGTGATCAGCCGCCTCATGAAGCCAGGTGTGGTGGTCGGCGTCATATCGGCGACCCGCGCCGGAATCAGGCGCAGCGAAAGCATGGCCAGCGCGAATCCGATCAGCGCGCCGGTCGTGTTCCACAGGAGATCGTCCACGTCGAACAGACGGTAGGCGCACGGGAACACGCCCATGAGGCCGGTCAGCTGCATCGTCTCCAGAAACAGCGACGTGGCGAATGACAGTACTGCGGTAACCGGCAGCGGCCAACGCCAGATACGGCCCATGATGAAGCCCAACGGCAGGAAGAACACGATATTAAACGCGATTTGCAGTACGGCGGTGAGACCATCGGTACGGATGTCACCGATGAACTGCAGTGGGTTGATCTGCGGTGTCAGATGGTGCGCGGCGCAATAGGCCGCCGCATCGGCCGGCATCGGATACAGTGTGAAGCACAGCAGGCCGAGCAGATACAGCACCGTGCCATACGCCACTATGGCCGACGACAGTCGGATGCGATTGTCGCGGTGATACAGCAGCGCCAGCACCGGCACCGTCAGCAGCATGGACACAAACGGCCACAATGCCAGCGCGAACGCAAACGGTTCGGAAAAGTTCTTAAGAAATCCCATCTTCAATGCTCCCTGCTTCGGCCCGCTCCGTTCGGTTTCGGACCATGACTCTCGACTTCTGATTCCAAGGTACGGAACATGACGGCACGCGGGTATCGGCCACGAGAGCGAAATCATTGGGATGAAAGGCGATTCGTATCATTCGCATGGATGAGGAAGATGCACCAGTTGTGACTGACAATTGCGGCCTGCGAACCGGCAGGATGAATGGGACTGACCCAACTGGCCCGTCTCATCTTGTAGGGTGTTTCGTGCTCTTGTAGGCAGATGATTCCAATGGCGATGATCGGAATACCGCCATTGCAATGACCTCTCGCCAAGGCCAGCTACCTACAAGATGCTGAATCTGCCTACAAGATGAATTCGCCGGTGAACCATGCCGGCATCACCGTCGATGCCGTGGATTGTTTCGCTGAGCAATGCATCCTGACAATCGTCGAATGGCTGCGTGGGTAAATACTTCTTCCTTATGATGCACATATGATGTACGACTTGCCGTTGCATGAATACGCGTATGCTTCGCTGCCGATTATGCCGTGGCCATCGCCTCGCATAAAGCCGACAACGCCCGTATTGCATCGCTAAAAGAATAGTCACGCGGCATAGCCGTACCGCTTTCTATAAGCGTCCCACGGGTCTGATTTCACTCTCATTCATGCTGGCATCACCGCTTCGAGGTAAGGACGCATCACGTTCACGAGCCGAAATTCGTGAGCGTAGTTCATGAGTTTGACCAAGTCAGTGTGCGCGGATCTCATGTAATTCTGGAAGGCGGATTGCAAATCTTGCGGATCCACTGTGCTGCGGGAGCGGAACAAATCGCAAATGGTTCGTTCCAAATCATAAACGCGAACCGTATGCCCGAACATAGTGATAGCCGACGCCAGGCCAATTGTAAAGCGATTGTCGGCCACCTTTCTCACTGTTACGTCTTCATTCTTGAGACGAGCCGTACCTGATGATTGCGGTAAGGTAATCGTCGGTGTCAGGGGGGGGCTCGCCCCCTCTCCAAGCAAGAACAACGCAGTTTCATGCGAAAAAATGGCTTTCGGATATCGATACTGCAATTCGAACAGCGGATCGGACTCCGCATTCGGTGAAACATATAAGCCCTTTGCCGCTTTCTCAAGCTTGGCTTCACGCACGAATCGCGAAATCTCCGTGCGGGAAACTCCTCGACGCTCCATTTCCGATACCGGAAGATATCCCATATGCTCCTTCAATACGCTTTCCGCTTCTGTCGCTCTAGTGGACATGGGCACTCCTTCAGATGTTGCGGAGCTCGGAGAGTTGCCTGAAGAAAAGTTTTGCTATCGCCTAACCTAATGCGTTATTCGACTCCAACCGTTGCTCGACTTCGAAATGCTCGAATACTATGAGCGAGTTGTCGTTCAACGGAAAGTTTGGGTTGGCGAATTCATCGCGGTATTCCGCCGAATTCCAGAAAGATTCGTGTGCGCTCCGCCATTGGGCCGCCGTGACGTCGCCTTCACCCTCATCGATGGCGTACCGGTCAGTGACTTTTCCGAGCGGAATCACGTCAACCGCAGTGGTGACGAGTACGGCTACGGGTCGTTCATCGGAATCCACCAACACCGAATGCGCGCCAACGCACGGCAGCGGTTCGACCTCTTCCTCATATTCAATCATCAGCGCAGCGGTGGCGGTTTTTACGCCGTCCAGAATGAGCTTCACCAAGCGATCGCGTTCAGGCCCAGGAAACATAAACTCCGCTTTGGGCAAATCACTGGTTTCAAATGCCGTATTGACGCTCATGCAATGCTCCAGATCGTCTTTATGTTCAATTGTGCTGTGCTTTTCTTACTCCCATCATAATAGCCCGAATTCCATGAGTTTCCGGCGCTGATCCAGTGGCCTCCATTACGGTCAATACAACCTGATGCCAAGCAATCACATGACAACAAGTGACACTGTACTCACGAACCGGCCTACTATGGGCGGCATGACGATTCGTATTGTTTCGATTGAGCCGCCATGGTTTGAGGAAAAGGCCCAAGTTCAGTCGTGCACGTGGCGCGAACTCAATCAGGGGCATATTCCGCAGGAAATCGTGGATGCGATCACTCCCGAATTCGCGCTCAAACTGACGCGCAGCCACGCCAAAGACCCCAATCAGGTCGTATTGGTCGCTTTGGAGAACAACCACGTGATTGGTTTTGCTGAGCTTCTGCAAACGCCGCGTTCGCCAATCAAACGGTCCGAGGCTGCGGAACTGGCTTCGCTATATGTGTTGGAATCTTGCCATCGTCATGGTGTTGGCCGTGCTTTGGTTGAGGCGGGCCAACGCGCCATCGGCAACGATCGGCTCGCCTTGTGGGTCGCCGGATTCAACACCAACGCCCAAGGTTTCTACCGTCACATCGGCTTCCATGAGACCGGCCTGACTCAAACCGAAGACATGGGCCCGGAACTCGAAATGATCAACTACTCTGACGGCGTATTCCAGTGAGCAGCCCGACCTCCCACACGCGTCCGGCGCTACCATGAAGCCATGTCTTTGAACAGTGAGCAACGCGCGGCGACTATCCGCGAATTTCAGGAGAACATGAGCCGGCTGGGTCTGACCGCCGAACGGCGGCAGGGATTTTGGCGTCAGCGGCAGCAGAGTGGAGCAAATCATCACCCTCAAGTCGGGCGTGCTGGAGTATCCGTGGATTATCCGAGCCTATCTGCTGAGCAGAGCTGAGACACAGGGCGTGGAACTCACGCCGTTCATGGCGTTACGCGGAAATCCGCACGATTATTGGTTCCTCGACGGCGACTTTATCGACCGAGGCGAAATCGATTAAAACCGATTGATAATCGGCCATTTACACGCAAGAGGCGCCGTCAATCGCCTCGCGCATAGAGGCCATCGCTCTCCGTGCAGGTGGCGATGCGTGTGTAGTATTCCGTCTTGTCCTCATGGTCGATACGTGCGCCGCAATGCTGCTGCACCGCAAGACTTGCCGGATTGGTTTTGTGGACACTCAGGTAAGCCTCCTTGATGCCGAGCTCGCGGGCCTTGGCAAGCGTGAGCTTGAGCCCGGCGGTCGCGTAGCCGTGACCGCGGTATTCGCGGGCGACACCGTAGCCGATGTGGCCCGGACCGTTGCGCAGGAAGTCGGTGAGCCGGTGACGCAGGTTGAAGATGCCCACATAGTCGCCCTCATCGTTGACGAGAATGTATTTGGTGGCTGGCACCCAGCCGTCCGGCAGGCCGACGCCAAGCGACTCATCACGCAACCCTCGCACGTATGCGGCGAATTGTTCACGGTCCATGCCAGCCGCCGGGTTCTCGAATCCCGTCTCTTCCGCCGGGAATTTCGCGAACAAGTCAAATGCACGTTCTGGATCCGCCAGCCATGTCTCGATCAGCCGCATCGGTCGCACTCCTCCTGTTGATACAGCAGACCATACTACTACTGCTCGGCCAACGGGCGCGAACTTTATCTGGTTAGCCATTCGTCTGCGGTGATGCGGCGTACGAGTTCGTCGCGATATACGTCGCCGAGCAGTTTGAGATGCACATGGCGGGCGGTGCGCACGGGTGCTAGTCCGAGTTTGTCCATCACGCGGGAGGATTTGTGGTTGTTGACGTCATGCACGCCCCAGATTGCGGTCAGTTGCAGGTCCTCGAACCCGTGATGCAGTATTTCCCGCCCAGCTTCGGGAATCAGTCCTTGGCCCCAATACGGTTCGCCGATCCAATAGCCGATCTCGCGCGTCGACTCCGGCTCGCGACGCTCGGGGTCGACTGCGTCCGACAACGGCGCCAATCCGATACTGCCGATTGGCTCCCCCGTCTCCTTCAGGACGACCGCATATGTTTCGGGAGTGCTCAGCACATTACGGATTACCCGCGCACTGTCCTCGACACTGGCATGCACCGGCCATGCAGCGGCCGGCCCGATGTGCGGATTGCTTGCATACTTGAACAGCGCCTTCGCGTCGGCAACATCATCGATTTTCCACGGGCGTAACAGAAGTCGTTCCGTCTGCAGTTCTGTTTTCAAATTCAATTGAGCTTCTCCCCTTGTTCACGGATATGATTCGCTTCTTCTAGTCAATCAGCTTGTGCCCGAAATTCCTACGGCATGCATGTACTCAAATATATCTTCACATTTGCGGGATGACACACAGATCTGGCCATTTTTTGCGTGACGTCCCGCAGTACTGCGGGATGCCATCGAGATCAATCGTTTGACGCACGTAGCATCCCACATCATTAATTATTAAAATCGCGGGATTACGCCATTTTCCATGTTGAGCCATAATCACTCGTAAGAAATGCTGCGGGATGATAGACGAAAAACGCTGAAATTCACGTTGCATCCCGCACTCATCCCGCAATCTACAACGTCCGCGACTCTCACCATTCAAGGATTCGCACGACTATTGATAAATATCCCGCGAGCAGGAAAACCAGCAACCACACGAGCGACACTAATGAATTCTGCAAAGGCAACGCACCATCAGCCAGCGAGCGAATCGCCGACGAATAGAACAAGTCACTGACAGCCGGCACCAAATAGACGATGAACGGCTTAAGCAGTATGGGCACCAGGAAGTAGATGGATAGTCCGAGCAGCACATTCCCGGCAAGCAAAGAAAGCGACAGTACCGCAACGCCGTTCATCACTACCAGCATCATGTACCGGATCATCAGACGGCCGCTGACGCCGTGTCCGTAGGCGATGAAGTTTCCAATGGCGTTCACCATGGTCAGCATCAACCCGACAACGACGATACTCACGACTTTCGCTGTCATCAGGGAAAACGCCATTCGCCGCCGGGAACCGACGAGGAGAGCCGCTATCGCCGTTTCGCCCGAATTGATTTCGATAATGGCCAGAGCAGCGGCGATGATCACGAGCGCTTGCGAGGCAAGTGTCGTGCTGCTTTCGACGGTCAGCGGGTTGGTTCCGGAAGCGTCCAAACTAATCGGCATCAGAGCGACCGTGTACACGAGAGACACCCAGCACATAGCCAGCAGACAAACGACCCGCAGGATTCGTGTTGTCGCGTCCTTGTATATCAGGGCTTTAACCATGCTCGTCACATCACGCCCCTCTCATACTTTCGATTTCAGGAAAAGCCGGCTACGCACCATCACCGCCGCAGTAAACACCGCCACCAGCCAACACGTCATGACGATTGCGGATGCGGCCACCGGAAATTCTCCTGCCTCATCGTCCCGTCCGAACGCAAAGCTTTTCCCGCCGATCATCGGCAGCACCATATCAGCGTGAACCACTTTCAGCACGCCGGATAGCGAAACGACAAGTAGCAGCAGAATCACGGCCAGTGATGGCACGTCACGCTTCGTGGACAAGGCCGCGATATAGCCGATCAGTCCCATGACCACGGCGAACGCCATCACCCTCAGAGGTGTGGTAATAACCGTAGCCGTGAGGAACATCGGTCGCAGCGCGGGATTCAACATCACCACGAGTATCGCCGCATTCAGCAGTGATGACAGCAGTGAGACGGCTATGCAGTAGAGCACGGTCGCGAGCACGTCACTGACCGCGAACGGATAGGGCCGGTTATACAGCAGCCGCAGCTGGCGTTCATCGCCCGACCGGAATCCCGCCGCCACAATCAACGCCACGATAATAGGGATGAGAATGATTGAGGTCTGGTAGGGCGAGGCGAGCATGGCGTCGGACACGATATGCGCCAGGTTCGGGTCCAATGCGTCGTGCGATTGTACGGTACCGTTTGCCGTGATGGACACCGTCGAGGAAATCGTCTGCACGTCGAGCACCGCGAACAGCGCGGTGAGTGCCAGAACGGCGCATACGGACCAGTAGAATTGCCAGTTTGCGCAGTATCGCACCAGCTGGCAGGACAGATGGCGGGGCAAAGATGTCATCTTCATCAGCCTCACTTCTTCACCACGTTGAAATACGCCTGTTCAAGGCTGCCGTACTGGTCGAGCAACGCAGCGATGTCACCATCGAGAACCTTCCGGCCATTCGACAGGCCCACGACGTGATCGGTCACCAGTTCGAGCTCGGCCATGTAATGGCTGGAGACGATGACGGTACGGTGATCCGAAACGTAATCCTTGATGAAGTCGCGCACCCATTGGATGCCTTCCGGGTCGAGGCCGTTCAAGGGTTCGTCCAAGATGAGATACGGGGCGTCGGTCAGGATCGCGGCCGCGATGCCCAGACGTTGTTTCATGCCAAGCGAATAGGTCTTGAACGTCCGTCTGCGCGCCTCGTGCAATCCCACGAGCCGCAGGCATTCGTCGCATCGGGAGAACGGAACGCCGGCGACCAGTGCAATCCAACGGAGATGGCTGAGTCCCGTCCGGGACGGATGCGGCGTCAACCCGTCGATGAACGAGCCGACGATATTGCACGGAGATGGCCCCAGTTCGTTGTATCGGCTGCCATCGAACGTGGCCGCGCCGCTACTGGCAGGCTCCAACCCGAGCAGGATGTGCAGCAACGTCGACTTTCCGGCACCGTTCGGACCGATTAGCGCGGTGACCTTGCCCTGCTCGGCTCGAAACGACACATCATCCAACGCCTGTTTGCCGCCGTACGTTTTCGACAAACCGGAAATCTCTATCATCACAGCTCCCCTCTTCTACTCGGAATCAACAACACCCAATATGGTCCGGCTGCGACGTGCCCGCGACATCGTGTCAAGCAATCGCATGACAACAGGTTTTCATCCGGCTGTGGGCATGGCTACGATGAGCGGCATGAGGCATGATGATATGGTTGGGGTTTCGGCGCGGGCAATCCGTATCGGCGTATTGGATAATGATCCGTTCGCCTTGGACGCGATGTGCGCGATGATCTCGGCCGTTTCCAAGGACTTCCGCGTCATGTGGAGCACGGGCTCTCCCGCGGTGGCGATTGAGCATTGCCACAACCCGCATACCAGGCCGGAGGTGTTGGTGCTGGATATGGCATTGGGCGGGATCACGGGCGCGGACGTGTGCCGGCGCATCCGGCGCAGGACCGGTGGGACAGGCATCGTGTGCGTCACCTCGTATTCCGTGGGCGTCTACCAGCGGGAGGCGATCGCGTCCGGCGCTCAGGGACTGTTCGCGAAGGAACGACTGAGGACCGATATCGCCGTGGCGATACGCTGGGCGGCTCAAGGCCTTCCCGCCGACGAACAGGCCGCTGTGGGTTTTCGTGACGCGCAGACCGCCTATGGGCTACTGTCCGGCACGGTGCCGGCGAAGATGTCTGTTGACATGAGGGATCCCCTGTCATTGCGCGAGAAGGAGATCCTGCGCCTGTACGCGCGGCGGCTGACCACCGACGAGATCGCGGGCCGGCGTCATCCGCCACCATGATCCTGCTCGCCTCCACCATGGACGGCCTTGATCTCAGCAGGAGCCGGGTGATGGTGGCCGCGGTGCAGAGTCTGGCGTTCTACTGCTTTCCGCTCCTGACCGGCCTGCTGTTACATGTGATGCGCCAACGCGACCATGACTCGTACCTGCTGCGCCGACAACACGAACGCGGGGAGACGGCCCGCAGCCTGCATGACACCATCGGCAACGACCTGGCCTACCTGATCCTGCGCATCGACCACGCCGAAACCGAAGGCATGCCCGCCGACGAACACGAATACCAGCAACAGCTCGACGAATTGCGCGACGCCGCCAGCCGGGCCATGGGCCACACGCACGAGGTCATCGACTCGCTCGAAAACCACCCGCAACGTCCATCCGACCCATCGCATGAAGGCTCGCACGGCAGCAAGCAACCCCGCACAGCCGATTCCACGGAAGTCGATGCCGCCGCGCAGCGTGCCGGGCTGCAATCGCTGATCGACGAGGAGGAGGCCAGGCTCGAAGCCCCGGGATTCACCGGCGACAACCTGCTCGCCGAACCACACCGGCCGCTCACGCCGGAGACCATGCGACTGCTGGCGGGCCTGCTGTCGAACCTGCTGGCGGAACTGTACGCGAACATCGCCAAACACGCCATCCGGGCGAATGGTACGCCATCTGCGTCACCTTCGACACGGACGCCATCCACGTCTCCGCCAGCGACACCATCACACCCGATGACACGAGACTCGGCCTCGACCGCTACCAAACCATCATCGAAACACACGTCGGCACCTTCCAAACCCACACCGAACAAGCCCACTGGCAGCTGGAGGCTGGCATTCCAATCGATGGCGGCCGGTAAAACATGCATTCGCAGACCAGCCATGTCAAGCAATCGTATGACAAGAATCATCCGTTTACGGCATCGCCGCCGGATGACCACACCAGCAGGGCACCCGCGAGGGAGACGACGATGACGCCGATCACGGCCACCGCGGTGATGGTCTGTCGCAATATCAGCGCGGCGATAATCACGCTCATGGCGGGTCGATGGAGAACAGCGTGCCGACCACGCGCGCCGACGTGATACGCCCGGACAACGTGTCCATCGTGTAGGGAATCGCGACTCCCAGCACCGCCGAGGCGGCGATGATGCCCCACTGGGCGGCCGACATGTGCGGGGCGTGACTGATGGATACCGGCGAAGTGGCCAGCGCCGCGACCGTGACCGACAAGGCGAGCCCGTCGAGCCCGGTGCCCGTCTTGCCGACCCGGTCGGCGAAGAGCGTGTACAGGCCGAAGCACACGGACGAGCGCGAGCATGACGATCGCGGCGACCAGCATGCGCATCGAACTGACCGGAATCGGCCCCAACGCACTAAACAACGACGCCGACAGGGACGACGACGTCTGGATGCCCAACGATCCCACCATAACCATGCCGGCCGCCGCCATCACACGGCCACGCGCCGAACGCGGCGCCCGAAGCTTGCCCAATACCCCTCCCCTGTCACGGCCATTCCCACACGACCTCTGCGTCACCAATGACAGTGTTCGGCGAAGACTCGCGACGTGCGGAGTCGACTTTGTATGGCGGGATCGGCGGAAAGCGGCAGGCTCACTCCCGCAACGGAATACGGTGAGAAAGCTGGCTGCCGGACGATTACGATCCGAAACAGTGCACCCGTATACGGCTTCGGTCAGACACGTTTCACCGCCTTGAACAGCAGACATGCGCTTATCGCGGCGATGACGACGCCGACCGGAATCACGTAACCGGCGAATTTCACCCCGTTCAACACCCATGTGGTTGGTATGACGGCGTACAGCATCGGCGCGTCCTCGAACATGCCGGAACTCACCGTAAGTCCGGCGACGATGAAGAAGGCGACGACGTTCCAGGCGACGAGAGGACTGACCCAGAGTCGCAGAACGAAGCATGCCAGGGAAAGGACGACGGCGGTGAACGCAAGCATCAGAATGGTACGCGACGAAAGCGTCTCGTTGACGACGAATCCGACGGCAAGCCCGTACAGCAAAGTCAGGCAGACGTTGATCACGACGCCGAGCGACAGCGACTTCACGCTGAAGCGAAGCAGGAGCCGGTCGTGGATGCTGAAGGAACGGTACGAGGAGGGCACCCTTGCATTGGAGAAGACGAGACCGGCCGCGGTTACGGGAAGCGCCATCACCATCGCCGACTGCACCACCGCACCCGTGTTCCCGTAACGCAAAAAGAACAACGGAAACAGCAGCACGGCCACGAAGGCGAGCGTCGACCAGCGGATCACCGCCACACGCTCAATACGCAATAGGGACTTCATTCCCTCTCCACTCCTTCGCGACGGAACCGGCTCAACAGCATATAGGCAACCAAAAGCACCACGATCGGGACGACGACCATCACGGGGCCGACGGACGCTCGACTCGCCGCTTCCGCCGGCGACATCACGGTGCCGTTCAGGTTAAGTCCGACGGTCCGTAGGGCGTTCGCGACGTAGGGCGTCGCATAGTCGGGAAGGTCGCCCGGCAGGAGAATCCATGCATAGCAAAGGATGGCCGAGACGATTCCGGCGGTTCTGGGATCGGCGGCGATCTCGACGATCGAGTAGATCAGGGAGGTCGCAAGGCTCTGCAGCACGACGAAGCACAGGACAGCTGCCAGATGCGGGTGAATTCCGGTACCCGTCAGGACCATGATGGCGTCGAAGCACAGTACGCCAATCAGGTTCACGGAGGTCAGGATCAGGGCCCGGAACACGGCCCTGAGCGAGCATGGCGTCCACGCGGAATACACGTGGCGCGGCAGGCCACCGTAGTGCGCCTTCGCGACCCTGGCATCGCATGCGAAGAGCAGCGAAAGGCAGATCAACGGCTGGGTGGCGGTGAAATAGACGCAATACCCTCCGGTTATCGGGGTTCCGTTCGCCGCGCTTGAGATCCACGCACCCAGCAGAAGGGACGAGACGGCCCCAAACACCGCGGCGAGGAAATACCACGTGTTCCAGTAGTAGGCGACCAACGCGCGAACAGGGGAAACGGCGTTCAAGACCCTACCTCCCCTGATACAGATCCGCGAGGTTCACCCCGGTCAGATCCGTGACCTGCACGGCCCGGCCGTGACGAATCATGATGCACTCGTCCGGGACGCCCTGGATCTCATGAAGCAGATGCGTGGAGATGACTACGCAGTTCCCCTTGTCCCGGTAGGCGCGAAGCGTTTCGGACAAGGAGGCTATGCCATCGGGGTCCAGACCGTTCTGCGGCTCGTCGAGGAACAGGAACCTCGGATGCGGCACAAGGGCGAGGCACAGCTCCAGACGCTCTTTCATGCCCGTCGAGTAGTCCTTCGCCTTCCGCCCATACGCCGCGCGATTGATGCCCACACCGTCCAACGCCGCCTCCGGGTCCACATCCAGACCCCAGAACGCGGAGACCACCTCGACGTTCTCTCTACCACTCAGGTAAGGAAAGAAACTGGGATGGTCTATCGCCGCGGACATCTCATTGATATTCGTCCCTGTGTACGTGACCTCTCCGCTCACGGGCTTTATCCGTCCGAGTAGCGTCTTCATCAACGTGGTTTTGCCCGCGCCGTTTGCCCCAAGCAGACAGATGATCCTACCCGTGCTCAACCGCAGGTTAATGTTGCTGACGATTGGGGAACCCTTGTACCCGATCGAGAGATTCGCAGCCGATATAACTGGCATAATCACCCTTCACGAAAGGCGGGCCTGAAGGCAAAGGCAGGATGCCTTGCCCAGACCCGCGCGTTGCAATGTCGCCGCCATTTCACCCTTCAGCGGCCGCAAACGCAACATCATGTCAGGCAATCGCATGACGGTTGCTCCATGCTCCCTCGATTTGCCGAAACTATCCATCGGCCAAAGGAATGAACCTGCGCATCATCCGCAAGGACGATGCATCCGACTCCCATCGCACACTTGCCGCCACCGGTCTCTCCCCCCAAAAAAAATGGCGAAGGGCGGGTTCCAGTGATCGTCGCAACGCCTGGCTGACTGATGGGAGGGCCAGGTGGACAGGTGGGTGTTCGAGGGCGTGGAGTACGCGACGCGTGGCGAGATGTGCGCGGCGCGGCGACGCCGGTACGTCGAGCATCTCGAGGCGGGCATGAACTTCACGCAGGCCGCGCGGGCGGTGGGCGTGTCCAAACGCACCGGCAAGGTGTGGCGCAACGGAAGGACACGATCGAACGGCAGGAACGAGAAGCCATCGGTGGACTGGTATCGTTCCACCGTGGACATTCCCCAAAAGATCAGTTCGAGGTATCTGAGCCAGGACGAGCGCATCAGCATCGCCGACTGGCGGAAGGCCGGCATGAGCGTGCGCGGGATCGCGCGCACGCTCAATCGTCCCGCGTCGACCGCCAGCCGCGAGCTGGTGCGCAACACGAATCCCGCGACCGGCATGTACGAGCCGTACCGGCCCCAGCAGATGAGCGCGGACGGCCCAGACGACCCAAGCCCGCGAAGATCCATACGGTGCCCGGCCTGCTCGCATACATTCGCGCAGGATTGCGGGCGCATTGGAGTCCCGAGCAGATCGCGGGGCGCCTGCGCGCCGATTTCCCGGATAATGATGCTATGCATGTGTGCGCGGAGACGATCTACCAGGCCATCTACGTCCAGGCCAAAGGCGAACTGAAAAAGGACGTCATCAAGGCCCTGAGGAGCGGGCGCGCCCAACGCCGGCCGCACGGGCAGACGGACTCGCGCAAGCCCCGTTTCCGCGAACCCATGATCATGATCAGCGAGCGGCCCGCCGAAGTCGAGGACCGGGCGATACCCGGTCATTGGGAAGGCGACCTGATCTGCGGCGCGGCCAGCAAAAGCGCGATCGGCACGCTCGTGGAACGCTCGACACGGTTCACGATCCTCCCGCACCTGCCCGACGGGCACGACGCCGAACACGCCCGGCAGGCCGTCATCCGGGAAATGCAATACCTGCCCAAGCTCCTGAGGAACTCGCTGACCTGGGACCAGGGAAGCGAGCTCGCCCTGCACAAACGCATCTCGACCACGTTGGACATGCAGGTGTATTTCTGCGACCCGCATTCACCCTGGCAGCGCGGCACCAACGAGAACACCAACGGGCTCCTGCGCCAATACTTCCCCAAGGGCACCGACCTGAGCGCATACCCCGAGGACCACCTCGACGCGGTCGCCGAGGAACTCAACGACCGGCCCCGCAAAACACTCGGCTACAGGAAACCATCCGAGAAAATAGGGCTATAGGAACTAAACGTGGTGTTTATGTTCGGGGTTTGTCCTTGCGGGAGTAAGCGTGTCGGGGTGCTTTTAATACGAGGTCGTGTTAAAGGCCGTTGTTTCTACCGTCCCCTGCCTGTTCGATGGGCGTATGAGGACGAAATCGAAAAGGGCCCGACTGTGCCCGGTGTGCGGCCGGCCGATGAGGAAGAACGGCAGGACGGCCGCCGGCACGCAACGTTGGAAGTGCGCGGACTGCTCTCTGGGGACCACGGCGCCCAGGCCGGACCGAAGGCATGACGCCGACCTGCGGGCCTTCCTCGACTGGCTGCTTTCCGGCAGGACGCAGGGTGATATGTGTTTTGCTTCAATGTTTGTTCGACAGGTTCGGCAGTGTTTTTCCGTAGTGTGGGCTGATGGTTTTCCCCGGTGT
>ENA-UEQE01000550-UEQE01000550.1-human-gut-metagenome-genome-assembly--contig:-NODE-550-length-32780-cov-8.001345_pt1 | contig 32780 bp, 27 predicted proteins | sample MGYA00242934_ERZ507935 | MGnify/ENA primary metagenome ERZ507935 (study PRJEB26167, sample SAMN06115423) | human gut metagenome | host: Homo sapiens | place: China:Anhui | collected 2015-03-30 | study... | reverse complement strand
TGTGCCACCTTCCCTATATTTTGCGTTGCAAAACGCAGGGGAGTAGTGTAGAAATCTTTCGATAACATGGTTCTACTATTTTTATTCTCCGTCTGTGCTACCTCGCTCTATACTTTGCGTTGCAACCCCCGTAAGGCTGGACACGGCAAGGGAGAGGGGCTGGAAGATTCCGGCTGTTTACGCTTGAAATCAGTTTTTTGATTGTATGAGTAAAAAAAGATTGTTTTTCTTGCAAAAATGCAAATAAATGCTTAATCTTGCAAAAGAGGCATCTCGTTTCTTTCTTCCGGTTATTTTATAGGGAAAGGAGCCATGATGATTGACCGGCGAGAAGCGATCGAAAAATCAAAGACTATGAAAAGGACCATCTTCTACCTGTTCTGCATTGGGGGATTGACCGTCTCGTCGGCAGTCGCTCAAAAGAGAACGGTCTCTCACGAGACGAGGACATTCGTCGGAGAAAGCTCGGCAGAACGTCCCGAGCGTCGGGTCTCTGTCTCCCCCGACGGCGTTACGGTCACCTACGAGTTTAAGCATGCGGTCGTTTTGTCCGATCCCGATGTCGCAGAGCATTATCTGTGGCGCATTTCGGGCTTCGGGCATGGTGTCGTTCCGGGCGAGCCGGACGTTCCGGTTCGTTGGGACTCGTTCGCGCTGCCCGAAGGCTGTGCCTCATTCACCGTCTCGGTTCTTGAAAGCGCCTGTGTCGATGTGCCGTTGCGCCTCTCTCCCGCCCGTGCTCCGCAGCCCGAGGGGAAAGAGTCCCCGGCGGTTGTTCCCGACATCGCTCCCTACGAAGGGTGGTTTCCTCGCGAGGTCGTGGAGACAGGCGAAGTCCGGGTGTACCGGGGACGCTCCGTGGCGGAAGTGGGTATCTATCCGGTGCGATACGACTGGAAGAACGGCGTTGTGCGGGCCTGTTCCAAGATCGTCTATCGGGTGACTTTCGGAGAGGGCGGCCTACGGTCCGCTCCGGAGGGGAGAATAGCTCCCGACGACTCTTTCTTGGACAATACGACGCTCAACGGGAATGCCGGGGCGGCCGGATATGAGATGTTTCGGAGCGCGGGGTATACGGGCTCCGCAGGCAAGGACTATCTGATACTCTCGACCCCGGAGTTCGAGGAGGCCGTGCGACGTTTGGCCGACTGGAAGCGTACATTGGGCTTCGGTGTGCATACCCGGTTGCGGGGGGACTGGACACCCGAGCATATCAAGTCTGCGGTGAAAGAGGTTTACCGTTCCGCACCCTCGCTCTACTATCTGCTCATCGTGGGCGACCACGACGATGTGCCGGCGGAGGATATGGCACGGACTATCGTCAATCAGGACGATGGAAACAGTTATCAATATGTAACGGATTATTACTATGGTTGTATGGACGGTGAGGACGATGTCCTTGCCGACCTCTACCGGGGGCGATTGCCGGTCTCCACGGCGACGGAGGCGATGACGGTGGTCGACAAGATTATCCGATACGAGCGGAATCCGGTGCGAGACACCGCTTTCTATGATACGGGACTGCATTGCGCCTATTTTGAGGATTGTACGCCATATGGTTGGAACGGTCCGGGGGACGGTATCGAGGATAAACGATTTACATTGACTTCGGAGGAAGTTAGAAACTATATGCTATCCAAAGGGAAAGCGGTCAATCGGGTCTATTTTGCTTATGATTATAGAGAAACGGATGACTATCCGCCTCCGACATTTTGGAACAATGGAGAATTTGCTTGGGGGGATTCCATACCAGTGGAATTACAAAGACCTTATTTCGCATGGGATGGTGATTCGGCAGATATAGTGAGGTATATCGACGAGGGGGCATTCTATATCTTGTATCGGGGGCATGGTACGGATTCTACTTGGGTACAACCTTATTTTACAGGAGATAATATCCTCTCACTCTCTAATGGCGACCGTTTGCCGGTTGTTTTTAGTATCAATTGCGAGACAGGCAGCTTCCAAGAAGACGATTGTTTTGCGGAGGCGTTCTTGCAGAAGCGGAACGGGGGAGCCGTAGCGGTTTATGCGGCGACAGAAGTAAGTTACTCCGGATACAACGATGCGATGGTAGAGGGAATGTTCGATGCCATTTGGCCTGAACCGGGTATAGGGGACTCTATAAATAGTTATCTCGGTTATCCGAATATAACTCCAACTCCTACACCCACTTACCGGTTAGGACAGATTTTGGATCAAGGTTTGAGGCGTATGGAGGAAACTTGGGGGGCGTATCGGGGACACATCTATACACGGTTTTCTAAGGAGATATTTCATTGCTTCGGCGACCCCGGCATGCGTATATATACCGATACTCCTACGGAGTTTGAGAAGTTTTCGGTGACCCGCGACAGCCTCGGGGTTCGAGTCGATTTAGGTTCGGAGGCGGGCGATATCGCCTTTTACGACGAGCGGACAGAAGAAATTCGGTTTTATACCGGCCGTTCGGCGGAATATTCGGGCGATCCCCGTTATGTGCGGGTCTGCGTGTCCGGACAGAATAAGGTTCCCGCAATCGATTTTCCGGTATATCCCGATGTACTTTATATTCAGAACGAGACTGTACAAGGCCCTAAATATTACAAAGCTGATACCATCAAGGTTGGCAGTCATGTCACGGACGAGAAAGCGAAAGGAGAAGCCGTCTTCGATAAAGGCGAAGTTACCTTGACCGGCAGAGAGAAGGTGATTCTCGACCGTGGAACGACCGTTAAGCGAGGAACCACATTTAAGATACAAATAAAAAAATGACAGTTATGAAATCGAAGAATATAATCATCGTGCTCTTGTCTTTTATTGGGGGAGTGTATGTCCAAGCGGATAATTTATTCGAGAGGAATCCGCATTGGAGATTAGAGGATATGGAGGCTCATTGGAAGGGTAGATGGTATGATGTGGGAGATCCGGAAGAGGTAAATGGAAAAATTTATTTTAAACTCTTTTATATGTTGGACCAATGTGAGTCGCACGGATTACAAAGACAGACAGACTTTTATCGACCGGATACGCTTTTGAGAAAGATTAGGGAGGAGAACGGTCGCATATTGGTGGATTATGAGGATTATAAAAATTATTGTACAAAGGCATATGTCGATTATATCCCTTATAAAAAGACAGATGGAGGAGAGTTGGTGCTTTATGACTTCAACATGAAGGTGGGAAACAAGTATGGACACGTGGAGGGATATGACGATGTATGGGTGTCCGAAATCCGTAAAATAGCCTTCGATGATGGGAAGATACGAAAACTTTTTATACTCAGTAACGGATTGAAAATCGTGGAGGGAATAGGGTGTCTTTGTTCGGAGGGAGATCCTCTATTGCGTTACTTGAATCCCAATCAATGGGAACGGGGAGTTGATAAGTATCTTGGGCTTTTCGAGGAAAATGAAACGCAAATATTTTCACAAACTCGTGAAGAAGCCCTGTCGGATACTTCATTAGAGAAATATTTGGTATACCATGATTTTTGGAACAAAGGACTGTATTATTCCATCAGCTTTACGTCCGATTCGGAAGTGAAAGTAGCCTGTTACAGTAATCCCAATCCCACGGGAACGTATTGGGGTACTGTGGCAATACCGGAATCGGTTGAACATGAAGGAGATACTTATCGGGTGACCGGGATAGACGACTATGCTTTTGGCAATAGTCCGCTTTTGTATTCGATAACTCTCCCCGGGAGTGTGTCGAGTATCGGTCAAGAGGCATTCAGCGGCTGCACGGGTCTGACGGAAATCACGTGTAAAGCTGCGGTTCCACCCATTTGTGAAGCCGATTGTTTCCTCGGTGTAGAGCAGAGAGATTGTAAACTGTATGTGGCCGAGGTCTCGGTGGAGGCCTACCGGAATGCCCCGGTATGGCAGAACTTCGATATAATAGCGACCGACTTCTCGGGAATAGAGGAGATACGGGTCGATGAGGAATTGGACGAACCCCAATCGCCTTTGTATGACCTTCAAGGCCGTCGGGTGACGGGCACACCCGAGCGTGGCCTCTACATACGGAACGGAAAGAAAGTGTGGATAAAATAACAATGGCGAAGTTACCTTGACCGGCAGAGAGAAGGTGATTCTCGACCGTGGGACGACCATAAAACCGGGCACAAAATTTGAAGTACAACCTAAAAAATAGACATTATGAAAGCGACATTTTTGTATAATATGAAGCGATATTTGTTATTGTTTTTATTACCGCTGTATTCTATTGTGGATTCGAGTGCCTACGATTTCGAGAAAGATGGCATCTATTATACTATCAAAAGTGCTGATAATTTGGAGGTAAAAGTCGTATCTAAGGCGGAGCGCACAACATCTTATTCGGGCGATGTGACGATACCTGAAACCGTTGATCATGAAGGAAATACTTATCGTGTCACTGAAATTTTTATAAATGCTTTTGTCAATTGCCGGGATTTGACCTCTGTGGTTTTACCCAAAAGTATCGTGGATGTAAACTATAATGCTTTTTTACGATGTGCCGGATTGAAAAATGTGGTTTTGGAGGAGGGATTGATTAATATCTATCCTCGGGCATTCGGCGGTTGTACGAATTTGACTTCTATAACGATCCCCGGCAGTGTGCATTGGATATATACTGAAGCATTCATGGAATGTACGGGGTTGCAATCGATAAATATACTCGAAGGGGTGGACACGATAGGCTCCATGGCTTTTCGCGGTTGTACGAGTCTGACCTCGGTAACTATACCGAAGAGTGTGGTAATTATATGGGATGGGGCGTTTGCCGGCTGTGAGAACTTGGCGACCTTGATGATCCCGGAAAGTGTCAAATTCATAGAAGAATACGCATTTAACGGAACGGCTTGGTATGACAGTCAACCCGACGGACCTGTCTATATCAATGATATATTGTATGAATATAAAGGGAAGATACCGCCCGGTACACGATTGACCGTTCGGGAAAAAACATCTTATATAAGCGGCTCTGCTTTTAAAGATCAACCGGGACTCCTTTCGGTAATCCTTCCCGAGGGGATTCCGTCAATAAACAATGATTTGTTTTCCGGTTGTACCGGGTTGGAATCTGTATCTATACCTCGTAGTGTAACGATAATAAAATGGAATGCGTTTAAGGATTGTACGAGCCTATCATCGATAACGATTCCAGAGAAAGTATCCCTGATGGGGGGTGATGCATTTGAGGGTTGCAGTAATCTCAAAGAGGTAAAATGTAAGGCCGCAGTCCCACCTGTTTGCGATGCCGATTGCTTCTCCGGCGTAGAGCAGAGAGGTTGTAAACTGTATGTGCCCGAGAGCTCGGTGGAGGCCTACCGGAATGCCCCGGTATGGCAGAACTTCGATATAATAGCGACCGACTTCTCGGGAATAGAGGAGATACGGGTCGATGAGGAATTGGACGAACCCCAATCGCCTTTGTATGACCTTCAAGGCCGTCGGGTGACGGGCACACCCGAGCGTGGCCTCTACATACGGAACGGAAAGAAAGTGTGGATAAAATAACAATGGCGAAGTTACCTTGACCGGCAGAGAGAAGGTGATTCTCGACCGTGGAACGACCATAAAACCGGGCACAAAATTTGAAGTACAACCTAAAAAATAGATATGATGAAGTTTGTAAAATACGACATTAAAAAAATAGAGATATTGCTAATGCTTCTCTTTGTTACCTTTCAGTCGAGAGCCTATGACTTCGAGAAAGATGGTATCTATTACAATTTCAATGGTACGATTCCTTTTGAAGTGTTTGTAACTTATAGAGATAATCCATTCGATGTTGGTTATCAGCCTTCTTATTCGGGCGTTGTAGTGATACCTGAAACGGTAGAGTTTGCGAATAAATACTATCGAATTACTGAGATAGGCGATTTTGCATTTCGGGGTTGTTCATCTTTGTCTTCCATTGAAATACCGGGAAGTTGTACTACGATCGGATCCGGTGCTTTTGGGGGATGCGAAGGTTTAACCGAGATAATTTTACCTGAAAGTCTTTCTTATATAGGCAGTTCTGCTTTTAGTGGATGCACGTCGCTAATGACTGTGAATATACCAATCGGGATAAAATACATAGGTGGCTCTGCCTTTGGTGGTACTCCTTGGTATAATAACCAACCTAATGGAGAAATTTATTTTAATACGATATTCTATGCGTATAAGGGTAAAATGCCTCCCCAAACACACATAGATATCCGAGATGGGACAACCCAAATATCTGATGGTGCTTTTCGTTATTGTAGCGAATTAGCTTCTGTAACCATACCGGGTAGTGTTGACAAGATAGGGGTTTACGCTTTTAAAGATTGTGTCGGATTGACATCGGTCGAGATAGGCTATGGTGTAAAGACAATTGAAAATGAAGCGTTTGATCGTTGTATAAACCTAACTTCAATTTCACTACCGGAGAGTTTAACCACGATTGGACGAGGAGTGTTTATGAGATGTGAAAGTTTAGTTTCATTGTCCATACCTAAAAGTGTCAAGAATATAGGTTTTCGAGCTTTTGACGGTACTCCTTGGTATAACAACCAACCTGACGGGGTAATGTACATCAATGATATATTGTACACCTATAAAGGAGAAATGCCTTCCGATACTCATATTGATATACGAAAGGGCACTGTCGCTATATCGAGCGATGCCTTTGCAAGAAGCTCTAATCGTATGACCTCTTTAACGATACCGAAAAGTGTTACCTCGATAGGAGAATGGGCCTTTGCTCATTGTTATGATTTGAAATCAGTGACGATACCGGGCAGTGTGGTCGAGATAGGCGCCAATGCCTTTTATAGTGGAGGGTTAACTTCGATAACGATTGAAGATGGAGTCACTATTATAGGTAGTGAGGCATTTATGTACTGCAAGTTATTGACATCAATGGATATTCCAACCAGCGTGAAGAAAATAGGAACAAATGCATTTTTGTTTACTCCGTGGTATTCTGCCCAGCCAGATGGATTGATTTACATTAATGATATATTGTGTGATTATAAGGGATTGGCTCCTTATGATACACACTTGAAAGTTCGAGATGGTACAGTTTCCATATCAACAGCCACTTTTTTAGATCTGGAAAATATAGTTTCGGTAATGCTCCCCGGGAGTGTGTCGAGTATCGGTCAAGAGGCATTCAGCGGCTGTACGGGTCTGACGGAAATCACGTGTAAAGCCGCAGTTCCGCCCATTTGTGAGGCCGATTGCTTCCTCGGCATAGGGCAGAGAGATTGTAAACTGTATGTGGCCGAGGGCTCGGTGGAGGCCTACCGGAATGCCCCGGTATGGCAGAACTTCGATATAATAGCGACCGACTTCTCGGGAATAGAGGAGATATCGGCTGAGGGTAGCGTGCGCATTTATGCCTCGGGTGGATCGATAGTTCTTGAAAACCTCTCGCCGGGGATGCCGGTTGCCGTCTATGACACGACCGGTCACAAAGTGAAGACTGTCGAGGCCACAGGTAGCCGTATGGAAGTGGTGCTGCCTGCGGGATTTTATGTGGTGGAATGTGCCGGCAAGGTGGAGAAAGTGATGTTACGTGCTTTGTCCGGGAGAATATGATGAAGAGTAAGTTAAAAAGCATAAAGCGAAAACAAGAACTATGAAGAACAGGGTGATTTTATTGTCTTTGGTGACATGGCTGTGCCAGATTTCGGTTTGGGCACAGCTGGAGGTGGATAGTCTTGGCCGTACGATTATCCATAAAGAATTGAAGTTGTCCGGTGAAGAAGGATCCCTTCGCCAATCATTGTTCGGTAAAGAGGGAGATGTCTATTGGTGTAGTGGGAATAGTGGGCTGAAATTGGACTCCGTGGGTAAATTTTTCTTGGAGGCTGCGGTGGCCGGGTCGAGTATCTTTAATACGGAGGTCGACTATGGATTTGATCCTCCTTATGAGTCTATATATCCCCAACATTACGATGCCGCATTGACGGTGCGGAGCGGAGGAAGCCGATCGATCCATTCCATCTATACAGGTGCGGAAGGAGGAACTCATGAGGGGATACGATCCGATGTCTACAAAAATGCAGATAGGCCGTTCGCCGCATATATTATGACGACCACTCCGGATTCGTACCGGACTTCCATGCAGGTGTTTTCGGTCGATGGAAACGGACTGGTATACGGACTGAGCGGATTTACGCAAGCCTCGGACGGACGGCTGAAACAAGATGTCAAGGAGATTGCCTCGGGCATGGACAGAATCTCGGCTTTGCGAGGAGTGAGTTTCCGCTATAAACCGGGTGTGGAGCAGCCGGTATCGGCTGTGTCGAATGAGAACGGCCACGCTGGATATGCTTCGTCCGATATCAAGAGACAGATCGAGGCGGAGAATGCCAGGGAACGCATAGGGTTCATTGCGCAGGAGGTGGAGATCGTGGTGCCGGAAGTGGTACGAACTTTGCCGGACGGGACGAAGACCGTCATGTATACCGATTTGATACCTTTACTGGTGGAAGGTATGAAGGAGATGCAAGCGACTATCGAAAGACAGGAGGAACGGATTGCCGAACTGGAAGAGTCGTTATCGGGTGACAATGTTCCGGAAAAAGTCGTGCCGAAGAACGCCCGCGATTCGGAGGATAGCGAAATCGAATCTTCCACCGGAGAGGCTGCGATCTATCAAAACGTACCCAATCCTTTTTCCCAGACTACCGAAATTATATATAGGCTCTCGACCAATGCTCGATCGGCATCGATATGTATTTGTGACTTGACGGGCAAGCAGTTGAAATCCTATACGCTGCAACCCGATATGCCAACGGGAAAGATTGTGATTCCGGCCTCGGACTTAACCGCCGGAATGTATCTCTATGCTTTGGTGATCGATGGGACGCTCGTCGATTCTAAGCGTATGATTGTGGAATAATGTGAAAGAAGTATCTTAACCGGAATCTTCGGTTTGGCTTATAATTGGTGGGATATTGGCTCAATAGGAGATCAGGGGGGAACTGATGAAACGGTAGTTTCTGAGGAGAGGGGTTGAAAAGATTTCATAAGTTTTTTTGCTGTAAGGGTTACCCCCTCCGTCACTATGTGCCACCTTCCCTATATTTTGCGTTGCAAAACGCAGGGGAGTAGTGTAGAAATCTTTCGATAACATGGTTCTACTGTTTTTATTCTCCGTCTGTGCTACCTCGCTCTATACTTTGCGTTGCAACCCCCGTAAGGCTGGACACGGCAAGGGAGGAATGTGTGAATGTCTTGTAATGCCGTGGAGTGTAGGGAGGAGGGGGTGAAGGGATAAATCTCACTGATTTCCTACTGTGCCCGAATAAACCCGTTTCTACCTTTGACTTTCTCTATATTTATATAGATACGGTTCGGCATAGTCAAGTCGGAAGTATGATTTCCGTTTGTCTTTGCACTCTCTTTTCGCTATCTTTGCATTGAAACTCGAAGATACCTCCGCTCGGCAGAATAAAATTAAAGCGAGCTTTGTTTTGCTCTGCTCTCGCTTATATGTATCTTTGTTACTACGAAGATAGGATGCGGTTCGGCATAGCCAAGTCGGAAATGTGATTTCCATTTGTCTCTGCTCTTACCTTTCGCTATCTTTGCATAAGAGAGAGAGGGTATTTTTGATTTCTCTCGGAAAGAACAGGACTTGATATGAGCACGCTTGCCGACGTTGTATTACCGCTGCCGTTATATAAATATTTTACGTATCGGATTCCTTCCGATTTGCAGGAGGCTTTGCAAATTGGCAGTCGGGTCGTAGTTCCTTTCGGCAGGAAAAAGTATTATACGGCTATTGTAGTTCGGTTGCACGATGTCATGCCACAGGGATACGAGGTGAAAGAGCTTATTTCGGTGCTTGACGAGCGTCCTGTTTTGCGCCGTCCCCAATTACAGTTCTGGGAATGGATCGCCGATTATTATCTCTGTTCGGTCGGCGATGTGTATAAAGCGGCGTTGCCTTCGGGATTGAAACTCGAAAGTGAAACGACGGTCACGTTGAATACGGATTTCGAGGAACCGGACGATAATCGTTTGAAAGAGCGCGAATGGATGCTGTTGGCGGCATTGGGCAAGAAGTCACGCATGACCGTGCAGGAACTCGAAAAGGAGAGCGGAATGCGCAATATTTTACCTACTTTGCGGGTGTTGCTCGAACGAGAGGCTGTTTTTGTCTCCGAACAGTTGAAGACGAACTACCGTCCGAAAACGGAAACTTATATTCGTTTGACGTTCCAACAAGGCGATGATGCGGCTTTGCGCCATGCGTTTGAATGCGTGAAGCAAGCCAAGAAGCAGGAGATGATGCTACTGTCGTTTCTCGATTTATCTTTGTTTATGCAAAAGGGAAAACTGAGAGAGGTTTCCCGGAAGAGCTTACTCGATCGTTCGGGAGTGTCTTCGGCGGTTTTGGGTGCTATGGTCGAGAAGGGGCTGTTTGAACCGTATAAGAAAGAGATAAGTCGTTTCGAGACAGATGTTTATACTGTTCAAGAGGCTGCTCCGTTGAGCGATGCCCAACAAGTTGCATATCGGCAAATATCGGATTCATTTAAAGAGCATTCCGTCACGTTGTTGCATGGAGTCACATCGAGCGGGAAAACAGAAATTTATGCTCATTTGATAGACCGTGTTCTGCACGAGGGCAGACAGGTATTATACTTGGTTCCCGAAATAGCATTGACGACACAGTTGACGAATCGGTTACGCAAAATATTCGGAGACAAATTGATGATTTATCATTCGAAGTTCTCGGATAACGAGCGGGTGGAGATTTGGAATACATTGCTCGATGACCATTCTCCCCGAATCGTTTTGGGTGTGCGGTCTTCCATTTTTCTGCCGTTCGGCGATTTGGGATTGGTAATTGTCGACGAGGAGCATGAAACTTCGTATAAGCAGTACGACCCGGCTCCCCGTTATCATGCTCGTAATGCGGCGATCGTTTTGGCGTCGATGCATGGGGCTAAGACTTTGTTGGGAACGGCTACCCCGGCTGTCGAAACTTATTTCAATGCGAGGCAGGGGAAATATGGTCTGGTAGAATTGAAGAGTCGATTTAACGATGTGGAGTTACCCGAAATTATCCCGGTAGATGTGCGGGAGATGAGGAAAAAGAACCGTATGCGAGGGAATTTTACACCTGAATTGCTCAATCGCATGCAGATTGCTTTGGACGGGGACGAGCAAGTTATTTTGTTTCAAAATCGGCGGGGATTCGCACCTATGGTGGAATGTAAACAGTGTGCATGGGTTCCCAAGTGCGAGCATTGCGATGTGAGTCTTACTTATCATAAGCGTTTTAATCAGTTGACTTGCCATTACTGCGGTTTTACGTATGAGATACCGAAAGTGTGTCCGGCTTGCGGACAGCCTACGATCGGGGTGATGGGTTTCGGGACGGAACGGATAGAGGAGGATATCGCTCAGCATTTCCCGAATATACCGGTATCTCGTATGGATTTGGACACGACCCGTTCCCGTAGTGCTTATGAACAGATTATCGAAGATTTTTCAAAGAAAAAGAATAAAATCCTTATCGGCACACAAATGATTACGAAGGGATTGGACTTCGACCATGTGAGCGTGGTGGGGATATTGAGCGCCGACTTGATGATGAATTATCCCGATTTCAGAGCCCACGAGCGAGCTTTCCAGATGATGGAGCAAGTTTCGGGACGAGCCGGTCGGAAAAATCGGAAGGGTGTGGTCGTATTACAGACTTCCCAGCCGGAATCTCCTCTGATACGTCAGGTAATCGCTCATGATTACGAGGGTATGTATAACATGCAGTTATCCGAGCGAAAGGCTTTTTCTTACCCACCTTATACCCGGTTGATATATATTTATCTGAAACATAGGGACGAGACTCTTTTGCAGGAGTTGTCGGTACGATATACATCTTTGTTGAGAGAGGTATTCGGCGCACGTGTGTTAGGCCCCGATAATCCGCCTGTGGCTCGTATTCAGTCTTTATATATACGGAAGGTCGTTTTGAAAATGGAACTTTCGGCATCGATGCCGAAAGTAAAGGAGATTTTGAAACAGGTCTATGAAAATATGTTGGTGGACGACCGGTTTAAGACTTTGTTGCTCTATTATGATGTAGACCCGATGTAGTGTAATCAATAACTAATTTATAATCATATCCATGGAACATAGAAATTTAATTGCCGCTTTGTGTATGATTTCGGCTTTTATTTTGCCGATAAATGCGGAATTGAAGTATGTAGATGCGTCTCGTTTGACGCTTATCGGGAAAGTGATGCCGACTCCCGAAAATGTCTATCACCGGGTCGATACGGTAAAGTATAACGATATGCCGTTTCAAGTAAAGCGGTTGTTTACGCATTCGGCCGGATTGGTCGTTAGTTTTAAGACCAATAGCCCGACGGTTGCCGCTCGTTGGACAACGAAGGGAAAAGGTGTGATGGGAAACGTTACGCCGATATGCGATAGAGGATTGGATTTGTATATGAATGACGGCGGGAAATGGATACCGGTGGGCGCAGGTACTCCGTCGGCAGGAAAAGCGGAGCAAGAGCGGGTCATCACCAAGAATTTAAAGCCGGGGGTGCATAGGTTTTTGTTATATCTCCCGTTGTTCGAAGAGGTACGTTCGTTGGAAATAGGGGTAGACGAGGGGGGCTTTTATCGAGGCAGAGCCGTCTCCGTTCCGTCATACGGTTCTTATGTATGGATCGAGTATCTTGCATGGGGCTTGTGCCAGTCGTTCGGGGTTGGCGTACCCTGCGCGAATGTCGAGAAATACGGGTATCAATTTCGTGAATTACGGTTTGAGCGGAAACGGTAAAATGGAGGCTGCGGTGGCCGATATGTTGAAAGATATCGATGCCGATGCTTTTATTTTGGATTGTATGCCGAATCCTTCTCCCGAGGAAATCACGGAGCGTACTCAATATTTGGTGAACACGATTCGGAAATATCATCAGGGAACTCCTATTATCATGATAGAGACTTATATGAGGGAAAACGGATACAGTGACCAAGCCGTGCACGATCGTTGTACCCGTCAAGGCGAGGCATTTGTGAAACAGTATGAACTGTTAAAGAAACAAGGTATAAAAGACCTGTATTTGATTCGGGACAATCATGCCATCGGGACAGATCATGAAGGTTCGGTAGACGGTACTCACCCTAACGACTTGGGATTCGATCGTATGGTAGAGCAATACAAACCTCAGATTATGAGGATATTAAAGAAATACGGAATCAAATGATAAAAGAAAAAGGCTCGAATTTTTCGAGCCTTTTTCTTTTTATGGAAATCGTTTGGAGATGGCGACCTATGGGCGGGATAACGCTCGTTTGATTCCTTTAACAACCAATGGTTCCATAACCTTGTATCCGTCGAGGTTGGGGTGGACGCTATCCCTGCCGTAATTGGGGTTTAACCCTTTTTGTTCATCGACAAGGGCGGTATAAAAATCGACGTAAACCAATCGTTTCGAACGGGCGTAATCTTTAATGAGTTCGTTCAAGGCAATAATCGTATCTGCCGGTTGGACTTCGGGAGACCAGCCATATTGATTGGCAGGGAGTACGGAACATAAGACGACTTTTATATGGTTGGCTTGTGCCAGTTCTGTCATGGATTTGATATTGTCCATGATCATATCGATACTCGTCGGGCCGGTATTCCCGGCTATGTCGTTTGTCCCGGCCAATATGACGACTGCTTTGGGAGCCAGATGTATCACGTCTTGTCGGAATCGCAGAAGCATTTGAGGGCTGGTTTGTCCGCTGATTCCTCTTCCGATGTAGTCGTTTTCGGAAAAGAATTGCGGATCCAGAGAAGCCCAATTTTGTGTAATTGAGTTACCCATGAAGACAACCCAATTTTTACGGGCATCTTCCGAGTCGTTTTTCCTCATTTCCATAATAGCTTTGTTGGCTTCGCGATAACGATTCAGATTGGGCCAATCTTGCGCTGCGCATTCAAGAGTCAGTATTGCTGTAAAGAATATAAATGGTAAAGAAAGTTTCGATAGAAGTTTCATGTTATTTAAAATGAAGTAAGAACACTCCATTCGGAGTGTTCTTGAAATGAATAAACGGTGTTAATAAGCAAAGATGGGGTATTCTTTCATCATGCCGTTGACTTTTTCCCGAACGGCTTTGATGACAGTTTCACTTTCTGGATTGGCCAAAACCGTGTCGATAAGTTCCACGATTTCGCACATCATTTCTTCTTTTGCTCCACGAGTCGTTATCGCCGGAGTTCCCACACGGATACCCGATGTTTGGAACGGAGAGCGGCTATCGAACGGAACCATGTTTTTATTCACTGTGATGTCGGCTTGAACCAATGCTTTCTCGGCGACTTTTCCTGTCAATTCGGGGAATTTGGTACGCAAGTCGATGAGCATGCAGTGGTTGTCAGTACCGTTGGATATGATTTTGTATCCTTTATCCATGAATGCTTTTGCCATAGCAGCGGCATTTTTCTTCACCTGAGTCTGGTATTCGATGTATTCGGGTTGCAGGGCTTCGCCGAACGATACAGCTTTGGCTGCGATAACGTGTTCAAGCGGACCACCTTGTACTCCCGGAAAGACTGCCGAATCGAGTAATGCTGACATTTTCTTGATTTCTCCCTTAGGTGTTTTTTTACCCCAGGGGTTTTCAAAATCTTTACCCATGAGGATAATACCTCCACGGGGGCCGCGCAGGGTTTTATGTGTGGTCGAGGTGACGATGTGAGCGTATTTCAAAGGATTGTCCAACAATCCGGCGGCTATGAGCCCGGCGGGGTGAGCCATATCAACCATAAAAATGGCGCCTATTTCATCGGCTATTTTGCGCATGCGGGCATAGTCCCATTCGCGAGAGTAAGCCGAGGCTCCGCCGATAATCAGTTTCGGACGTTCGCGCAAGGCTACCTCTTCCATCATGTCATAATCGACGTATCCGGTATCTTCTTTCACACTGTACTCCAACGGGTGGAACATCAGTCCGGAGAAATTTACGGGGCTTCCGTGCGAAAGGTGGCCTCCATGTGAAAGGTTCAGCCCCAAGAATTTGTCACCGGGGTTCAATACGGCCATGAATACGGCCATGTTTGCTTGTGCTCCCGAATGCGGTTGAACATTCGCCCATTCGGCATTGAACAGTTTCTTGATACGGTCGATAGCGACTTGTTCGCTTTGGTCTACCACTTCGCAACCTCCGTAGTAGCGTTTCCCGGGATACCCTTCGGCGTATTTGTTGGTCAGGCAAGAACCCATTGCCTGCATGACCTGATCGCTGACAAAGTTTTCCGAGGCAATCAATTCAATACCTTTTCGTTGTCGTTGATTCTCTTTTTCAATGATGTCGAAAATAATGTCGTCTCTTTTCATATTGTGTTGTGTATTAAAAGTTTTTACCATAAATATCCTATTGAAATGCTCAATTCGTTGACGGCTCTGGACAGTTTTACCTGACTGGTTTGGAGCTCATCGGGGTTGACTTTGAAAGATAAATCTTTGGAATTTCCCACACAATAGGCATACCGAAAGTCGATGTATAGATGCCCTATGGTGGTGCTTAATCCGCCGATCAAATAGAATGAAAAGCTGTTAGGGGATTCATCGTAGATTAGGTTGCGGAATGAACCTCCCGTAGTGCTTATTCCGCTTGTTTCGTTAAAGATGTAGGAAACCCGGGGACCAGCAAAAAGATTCATGAGGTATGGGCCATGTTTGGTGATGTTATAGCCATATAGTATGGGAACATCGAGGGTATAAGCCGAAGTATTGATTTTACGTAATTCGTAGTCGGGATTATATAGCCGGGTATGGAACTGATGCATGCCCACTTCGAGTTGTATATAATGTTTTTTGAAATTGTATCTTCCTATAAAAGAACCGGATAATCCCAGCCTCGATTCGGAATCGGATTCGTTGACTTTGTTCCCGTTCAAGGTTAAATGTCTTATGTCGACTAACGGCGCATTGACTCCCAAGCGGATTCCCCAATTGAATCGCTTGCTTACGTTCAATTCTTGTATTTGAGCTTGAACTGTAAGAATCCATAAGAGTGCCATGCAGATAACCGTAGTGATTCTCTTCATACCTGTCTATTTATTTTTTCTTTTGGACAGACCAACCGAATTTCCCTATTTCTTTTCCTATTTCGTAGTAATGCCCGTGGGAATAGACCAATAGATCGGCCTTTTGCATATCGAACGCGCCTGTCTCGGGATTTATATATTTATCATCGGCCAATATGTTTACTACGTCGGATATGAACATGTCGTGGGATCCGAGGCTGATGATTTCTCTTACCTTACATTCTATACAGAGGGGAGATTCCTCGACGTAGGGGGCTTTTACGATTTGAGCGGTTTTCGGAGTGAGTCCTGTTTTTTCGAATTTGTTATAATTCTTTCCGGAGGAAACGCCGCACCAATCGGTTGCTTTTGCCATTTGAACGGTCGTGAGATTGATTACGAACTCCATGTTTTTTCTTAGAATCTCGTAGGAATGTCTTTCCGGTCGAACGGATATGTAGCACATGGGGGGATTGGTGCAGAGCGTGCCGACCCAACTTACCGTAATGAGGTTATACTCTTCGGGCGTATTGCCGCAACTGACCAGAACGGCCGGCAACGGGTAGATGGTAGTCCCGGGTTTCCAACTTTGTTTCATATATCGGAAGAATTAACAGATTTCTATTTCTTCTTTGGTTACCGACCGTTCGCAATAATGGCATCTTACTTGGACATCGATTTTGTCGGTTACATGAAATATGGTTTCCATCGGTTCGTTGTTCGTGATGCATTTGGGATTCCCGCAGCGGATAATACCATGCACGATGTCCGGTAGAGATACTTTCCGTTTTTCGATGACTTGGTAATCGCGGATAATATTGATTTGTGCAGCCGGGGCTACCAATGCGATCTTGTTCAAGTCTTCTTCTTTGAAGAAACGGTCGGCGACTTTGATGATCCCTTTTTTCCCTATTTTTTTACTGGCTAAGTTGTTGCCGATGGTAATGCTGTTCGTGCAGTTTTCAAGTCCTAAGATAGATACTACCTTGAATAACTGGCTCGAAGGTATATGGTCGATAACGGTTCCGTTTTCGAGAGCCGCTACTTTTAGTTCTTTTTTTTCGTCGTTCATGATTACCGAAAATAAAAGGGGTTAAACTTCAATTCCTAAAACTTTACAGATAATGGCTTGCCGAGCGAATAGCCCGTTTTTGGCTTGTTGGAAATAATAGGCTTTGGGATTGCTGTCGACATCGTAAGAAATTTCATTAACCCGGGGGAGCGGGTGTAGGATTCTCAGATTGTCTTTGCTGTGCTCGAGCATATTGTTGTGCAGCGTATATACGTTTTTAACCTTTTCGTATTCCATGAGGTCGGTGAATCGTTCGCGTTGAACCCGGGTCATGTATAGAATATCCGCTTGATTGATTACCTCTTCGGAAAATTCGGAGTGTTCGAAGTAGGGAATATGATTTTGTTCACAGAAGAGTTTATACTCGATAGGCATTTTCAGTTCATCGGGTGCGACGAAATGGAATGTGGGATTGAAATGAGACATAGCCATCAGCAGGGAGTGTACGGTGCGTCCGTATTTTAAGTCTCCCACCATAGAGATGTTCAGGTTCGATAGGGAGCCTTGTGTCTTGTAGATGGAATATAAATCGAGCATGGTTTGCGAGGGGTGCTGATTTGCACCGTCTCCTGCATTGATAACGGGAACGGAAGAAATTTCAGAGGCATAACGGGCCGCACCTTCGAGATGGTGGCGCATGATGATTAAGTCGACATAGTTGCTTACCATCATGATGGTGTCTTTCAGTGTTTCTCCTTTTGAGGAGCTGGTCGTGCTGGCGTCTGAAAATCCAATGACTTTTCCGCCTAATCGGTTGACTGCGGTTTCAAAGCTGAGTCGAGTGCGGGTAGAAGGCTCGAAGAACAGAGTCGCCACGACTTTACCTTCCAGAATTTTTCGATTGGGATTTTCTTCGAATCGACGCGCTTTTTCGAGAAGATCCAGAATTTCTTCTTTTGAAAAATCGGTAATAGATACTAAACTCTCACGTTTCATCGTCGGTATGATTTGTTTTTATATTACAATGCTCGTTAACAAAAAAAGCCAACACGACTATAAAAGTCATATTGGCCTTTTATTTTGTTTCTCTTCAAGAGAATATATTTCTTGGCTATTATAAAAATGCCTGTGCCGTAATGGATTATATGTTTGTTCTTGCCCACTCATTTCACTAAGCAAAGATAGTAAAAAAAGACCGAAAGCCAAGTGTTCAGACATAAAAAATATTCTTTATAAATCTACAAAATGTATTCGGATAAAATATATTTGTTACCTTTGCTTTAACAATTGGCTGCGGATAGAGCGAATGGCTTTTAAGACTTTGTTAATAAATGCATAGATGGAGAGATGAAAGTGGGTAAGTTGAAAAAATCTATCGGGGATACATCGCGTATTGTGCGGTATATGTGGTATGCCTTTGGGGGAATCGTTGTTCTTGTCGTTGCGGCCTTTGCGATGATTGCATGGGGGTGGATAGGATATATGCCGCCGATAGAGGATATGGAAAATCCGAAAGATAAATTCGCCTCGGAGATTTATTCTTCCGATATGGAAGTAATAGGCCGGTTTTATCAAAGCAAGAGTAACCGGGTGTATGTACATTATGATGAAATTTCTCCTTATTTGGTCAATGCTCTTATCGCTACGGAGGACATTCGTTTCAAGGACCATTCCGGCATAGATGTGAAGGCTTTGTTCCGGGCTTTTATCAAACGAGGGCTATTATTTCAAAAGAGTGCGGGGGGAGGAAGTACGATTACCCAACAGTTGGCCAAACTCCTTTATTCTCCTAATGCCGATAATGTGGTGGAACGGTTGTTCCAGAAGCCGCAGGAATGGGTTATAGCTGTACAGCTCGAACGTTTTTATACCAAAGAGGAAATCGTGAATATGTATCTGAATCATTTCGATTTCCTGAATAATGCAGTCGGGATACAATCGGCGGCATACATTTATTTTCATACGGCTCCCGATAAGTTGAAAATAGAGGAGGCTGCGACGTTGGTGGGTATGTGCAAGAATCCCTCGTATTATAATCCCCGCAGGTTTAACGAACGCACGAGGGGGCGTCGTAACACGGTTTTGAACCAAATGTATAAGGCCAAGTATATTACAAAGGCGGAACTTGACTCTTTACAAGCTTTGCCTTTGGAGCTGAAATATACCCGGGTGGATCATAAAGAGGGGTTGGCTCCTTATTTCAGAGAGCAATTGAGATTGATGATGACGGCAAAAAAGCCTGTGAAATCGGAATATCGGGGGTGGGAAGCTCAAAAATTTATAGACGATTCCATTGCTTGGGCGAATAATCCGTTGTATGGTTGGTGCGAGAAAAATGTGAAGGCTGACGGAACCAAGTATAATATTTATACCGATGGGTTGAAAATCTATACGACGCTTGATGCGCAGATGCAACGGTATGCCGAGGAGGCTGTGGAAAAACATTTGGGCGGGTATTTACAACCTCGCTTCTTCGCCGAGAAAAAAGGACGGAGTTATGCACCGTTCTCCCGAAGCATAACTCGGGAAGAGCGGGAGTCAATCTTGGATAGGGCGATGAAGCAGTCGGATCGTTATCGGGCGATGAAAGCGTCGGGTGCGAGCGACGAGCAGATTCGAAAGGCATTTATTACTCCTGTCGAGATGCAGGTCTTTTCGTATCAAGGTTCGATCGACACGATTATGTCTCCATTGGATTCTATCCGTTATCAGAAGTCTTTCTTGCGAGTGGGATTTATGTCTATGGATCCGAATACAGGTCATGTGAAGGCTTATGTGGGCGGTCCTGATTTTACGCATTTTCAATATGATATGGCTTCGGTGGGACGGCGCCAGATAGGATCGACCGTGAAACCGTTCTTATATACGTTAGCGATGGAGGAGGGATTCACTCCTTGCGATATGTTTTTAAATGAACAGCCTACATTGATTACAGAAGACGGGAAGCCCTGGTCTCCTCGGAATTCTTCGAAAGCGCGTGTGGGCGAGATGGTTTCTTTGCGTTGGGGGTTGGCAAATTCGAATAATTGGATTTCTGCCCGATTGATGGATAAGTTGTCGCCCTCGTCATTGGCGAGATTGATGCATTCGTTCGGGATTAAAAATAAGATAGATGAAGTCATCTCTCTTTGTTTAGGTCCGGTCGAGGTCTCGGTCGAGGAAATGGTGACGGCTTATACAGCCTTTTCGAACAAAGGCGTGCGTGTAGACCCTTTGTATGTATCTCGTATAGAGGATAATTTAGGGAATGTAATAGCCGAGTTCACGCCTTCGATGACCGAGGTTTTCAGTGAACAGGCTTATTATCGCATTTTGCCGATGTTGAAAGATGTGATAGATCACGGAACGGGCGGTCGTGTTCGTTTCCGTTATGGTATTACTGCTCCTATGGGAGGTAAAACAGGGACGACCAATAATAATTCGGACGGTTGGTTTATGGGATTTACTCCCGATTTAGTTTCCGGTGTATGGGTAGGAGGCGAGGATCGCTCGATTCACTTCGATGGTATGGCCGATGGGCAGGGAGCCAGTATGGCATTGCCTATTTATGGTCTTTATATGCAGAAAGTTTATGGGGATCAAAGTCTGGGTTACTCACAAGATAGCGACTTCGAGATTCCTGAGGAGTATTCCGATCCTTGTGGCGGAAGTTCATATATCGAAGAATCCGTTACAGCTCCCGTGGAGAGCATAGAGGGGATATTCGATTGATTTTTGCATCGTTTGGGTCGTTTTGACAGATACCTGTGTGGTTCTGTATGTCGGGGGCAATCACAGGTATAATAGCCAGATGAGGACGGGAACCGAAATATCGACGATGATGCCGTGGAAGATGGCGAAGATGACGTATTTTTCTCCGAGGGTGGCGCTGATGAGAGGTAGAGTCGTGTCGATGGAGGTTGCTCCTGCGGCTGTAATCGGGGCTAATTTCCCGCAATAACGGGCAAGTAGCGGAATTGTAAGAAGTGTCAAAAGCTCTCTGCTCAGATTACAAATAAGAGCGGTAGTACCGATGTCGGCTCCTGCAAGCTCGTTCAGTAAAATTGCCGATAGACTGTAATATCCGAATCCGCAACCGATGGCAACGGTTTCCCGTAACGGAACGGGACAGAATAGCGAGAACAGACAACAAGCGGCGATTGTCCCGACGATCGTGGATAACGGTATCAACAAAATCTGGAATTTATATTTTTTGATGGGAGCGGATAGTGCGGTTAAATCACTGCCGAGTCCTATTCCCACCAAGAACATCATGACGTACAGGATATAGAGGCTGAGGGAGTCGTCGCATTCGGGGATTATGCCCCAGTAGGAACAGAGTACTCCCGCCGCAAAACATAACAGAATGATGAGACTATTTTTCATGATCGTTGGTCATCTTCTTTTTTGAATAGGTGACGGTAAACGATCCACGATAAAAATACGCTTCCTGCGATGGATACAACGGAGATTGCGATACCTAAGAGGCCGAGGGTTCCCAGCCCTTGTATAACTTGCGGGTTGCTACCTACCGATAGACCCATCACGAAAAGTAACAAGAAAATAATGTAAATGTTGATTTTGGAAACGAGGGCGGGTATGGCTCGAATATTCCGTAATATATATCCGATCAGAATACCGGATAACATGACTATCATTACACCGAACATGCCGTTGAAATTGAAATAATTTTATTTTACAAGTGGTTGTTTTTTATGTGGATATTTCTCATGTGCTTGGGATATTCTTTCCCGGATAAATATTTGTTGATGTGCAGAACATGGGAACTGTTGTGCAAATCGCTTCCCAGATAGTCTACCATCTGTTTGGAAATCAGCCATTCGGCCACCTCTTTCGCTCTTTTGTTGTAATACCCTGCGAGGGAAAGCAGATTGACTTGAAATTCACACCCTTGTTCATGCAGTTCTTTGTAGATTTTTTTGTCATCGTAATAATAAGCATATCGTTCGGGGTGGGCTAGAATGGGGGAAAGTCCTTTAATCTGCAAATCGAAGACGAGACTTTTGATGTTCCAGAACGGTTGTAGAAAAGAGTTTTCGATAAGGATATGGTTGCCGGGCATGGGTATGATTTCTTCTCTTTGCAGTATGCCCAAAAAGTTATCGTCCATTCGGTATTCTGCGGAGTAGCAGAGTTTAATTCCCAGTTCGTCCAAATTGGTCTCTTGGCAAAGCCGGGAGTATGCCGACCCGATGGTTTGTGGAGTGTTTTCGAATGAAGCCTCGGTCACATGAGGCGTAGCTATGATTCGTTCAAGTCCCCATTCTTTCATTTGATGAATGAGGGCGAGGGAGTGTTCTACATCGGGAGACCCGTCGTCGATACCCGGTAATACATGGCAGTGAACCTCTGTCGTATAGGGTAGTTTGGGAGTATTGTTTTTCTTTTTAAAGAAATTAAACATATCTGAATGGCGTAAAGATTTTTATTTGTGATACAAAAGTACGCTTTTTCCTTTGATAATAAGTTAAAGAATATTATTTTTGTATTCTTAAATTCGTGTAATGTGAATAGATGTAACACCTATAAAATCAAATGGCTATGTCAAGAAAATTGAAAATCCGAGATCTTACTCTTCGTGACGGGCAACAGTCTTTGTTTGCGACTCGTCTTACCCAAGAACAGATAAACCGCGTTTTACCTTATTACAAGGATGCCGGTTTCTTTGCGATGGAAGTTTGGGGTGGTGCTGTGCCCGATTCGGTGATGCGTTATTTGAACGAGAGTCCGTGGACTCGTCTTAAAACAATCAGTGAAGCTATTGGGGGAGCATCTTATTTAACGGCACTTTCTCGTGGCCGTAATTTGTTCGGGTATGCGCCTTATCCCGATACGGTTCTCGACGGATTTTATCGCGAGGCCGTGGCAAACGGATTGGGTATCATGCGTATATTCGATGCACTCAACGATTTGAACAATGTAAAATCTTCTGTGGAAAAGATAAATGCTGTCGGGGCGATTTCCGATGGAGCCGTATGTTACACGGTAGATCCGCATTATACCATAACGTTTATGGATCGAGTAAAGGCGTTGTTCGGTAAAAAATTGCCGAAACCTATCTTTACCGATGAATATTTTGTGGAAAAAGCACTCGGTTTTGAAAAGTTGGGTGCAAAGATGGTTACTCTCAAAGATATGGCCGGATTGGTGAATCCTTCTCGAATCGCTTCTTTGATGCCTAAATTGAAACAGGCTTTGAAAGTGCCGGTCGATTTTCATACCCATTGTACACCGGGGTATGGCCTCGCATCGTCGTTGATGGCTGTTATACACGGTGTGGATATTTTGGATACTAATATTTGGTATTTTGGCGGAGGTTCGGCGGCTCCGGCCATAGAATTGCTCTATATTTTCTGTAATAAATTGGGCGTGGAGATGGAAGTCAATATGGCAGCTGTAAGTAAAATACGTGCCGAGTTGCTCGGTATTCGTCGCGAGCTGGCTGCATACGACTTGAAGAAAGACTCGTTCCCCATTGCGTTCGATCCGTTGATCGATAAGTTGCCCGATCATATCGACAAGTTGTTCGATACGGCTATCGAAGCCGCGCGTCAGAATAACGAAGCCGCTTTGCTGGATGCTTGTCATGCCATCGAAGATTATTTCGGATTCCCGAAACCGAATGAGTTGGTGAAGGCTGCGGAGGTTCCCGGCGGTATGTATTCCAATATGGTGGCTCAGTTGAAGCAGCTTAAAGCCGAGCATGTGCTCGATGATGCCATGCGATTGATTCCGAAGGTTCGTTCTGATGCAGGATTGGTTCCTTTGGTTACGCCTACCAGCCAGATTGTAGGAAGCCAAGCCGTAAGCTGTGCTTTGGATAAATTGAAAGGGAATCCGGAATATACGACGGTTTCCAACCAGTTCAAGGCATTGGTGAAAGGAGAATATGGCAAGACTCCGGTCCCAGTCGATCCTAAATTCCGTGAAAAGATTACCGGTAGTCCGATTGAGACTCCGTATGATACGAACTCTTACAAGGCTCCCGAAAATCCTGTTTTGCCGGAGTATGGCAATGTGAAATTGGCCGAAAACGAACAGGAGTATTTGTTGCTAGAACTTTTCCCCAACGTTGCCACCACTTATTTGAAGGGTGTGCGTGCAGCTGAGTATGAGGCTAAGAAACCGGCTGTCGAGGAAGTGAAAGAGGCCGCAGAGGAAGCAGCTCCCGTAGAACCTATAACGGGCCCGACTATCGATGCTCCTATGGGAGGGAAGGTTGTCGAGATAAAAGTGAAGGTTGGAGACAAAGTGAAAAAAGACGATGTCGTGCTGGTGTACGAGGCCATGAAGATGGAGAACGATATACTCTCCACTCTTGAAGGAACCGTGAAACGTATTCTGGTAAAAGAAAACGATGTAGTGGGTACTAACGAACCGTTGATCGAGTTCGAATAATCGGCAGATTGCAGAATTAAAACATAGTCCGGTCGGCGCATCTTTGTCGCTGACCGGCTTTTTTATGAAAAAGTGGAATAAATATTTTTCTAAATGAAAAGTTATCCCTACATTTGCAAGCCATTACGAAAAATCACGCTACCAACGTGAACATTTGATAATAATTAAAAAGACGATATAACAATGAAAAAAGGAATCCATCCTGATAACTACCGTCCCGTAGTTTTCAAAGACATGTCGAACGAAGAAATCTTTATCACTCGTTCAACCGTAGCAGCCAAAGAGACTATCGAAATTGATGGTGTTACTTATCCTTTGGTAAAACTTGAAATTACCAGTTCTTCACACCCGTTCTTCACCGGTAAACAGAAATTGGTGGATACGGCTGGTCGTGTAGATAAGTTCATGAGCCGTTATGGTAATCGTAAGAAGTAATTGATTTTTTTCAATTATATGTTTGTGCCCCGGTTGTCAAATCGGGGCACAATAGTTTATATAGGTTGTTTCCCGATTTTATTGAAACGGATCTTAAATTCATAAATCTGTTTTATCTTTGTATTTAGGTATGACAATAGTCTGTACATGTAACGGTGTGATTCGATGGAAAATAAAAGATTCAGTATCAAGGATAGGATTTATAGTTTCAAGTATGCGGGGCGGGGCGTAGTTCGGCTTGTCAGCAGGGAACATAATGCATGGATACACTGTGCGGTGACCGTGTGTGTGATTGTAGCCGGGGGGTTATTGGGGCTCTCGACTTTCGAGTGGATCGCTGTAATTCTATGTATCGGAGCCGTGCTGGCAGCCGAGGGTGTCAATTCGGCTATCGAGGCATTATGCGATAAAGTGTCGCCCGAGTACGACGAAGCTATCAAGCATACGAAGGACTTGGCAGCGGGAGCCGTGTTGATATTGGCTGTCATGTCGGTGATTGTAGGTTTGTTGATTTTTGTTCCTAAGATATTATCTCTCTTTCATTGAGTATGTTTCGTCGAATTGTCATGTATATATGTTCGCTCCTTTTATTTGTGTTTCCTGCCGGGGCAGAGGGTTTGAGTTGGGAACGAAAAGCTGTTAAGGTGTCGGGCGATGTATTGTTGGCTGCTATGCCCGTGGCTACGGTTGCCACTGTTTTGGCTATGAAGGACTGGACCGGGGCCAAGCAGGGGCTTTTTACGGGTGTGACGACACTCGGTGTTTCTTATTTGCTGAAATTTACGGTAAAGAAGGATCGTCCCGATCATAGCAATCGATATTCTTTTCCTTCGGCTCATACCTCTCTTCTATTTGCCAATGCTGCTTTTGTTCAACGCAGATATGGTTGGAAATGGGGTGCTCCCGCCTATGTGTTAGCTTCGTATGTGGGTTGGAGTCGTGTGTATGGACGGAAGCACGATTGGTGGGATGTGGCGGCGGGAGCTGTTATAGGCGCCGGTTGTGCATATATTTATACTCGTCCGTTCGCTCAAAACCATAGGTTGGTTATATCGCCTCTTACCGATGGGAGTTCTTTCGGGGTGTATGCTTCCATGACATTTTGATTGATCGGGGTGTAGGGGGAAATTCCCTTTTTGTTACCGACTTCGTTTTTCATGCCAGCCGCGCAGAAGGTGGAAGTCAGTCGTTTATGTGTCTATCTGGTGATTATACGATAAAAAGCAGGCAGGAAAATCAATCGATGATTTTCCTACACCTGCTTTTCAATATCTGTCGGGTGATTTATTACCCTCCGAAGTTGTCGTACATCAGATTTTCTTCCGGTACACCCAAATCCCATAACATTTTTTCTACGGCTTTGGACATCGGACCCGGGCCACACATGTAATATTCTATATCTTCCGGGGCCTCATGGTCTTTCAGATAGGTATTGTATATAACTTGATGAACGAATCCCGGAGTGTATTTAACTCCTGCCGCATCGGCTGCGGGATCGGGACGGTCGAGTGCCAAATGGAAAGAGAAGTTGGGGAACTCTTTTTCCAGATCCAAGAAATCTTGTAGGTAGAATACTTCGTTTAATGCTCGGGCTCCGTAGAAATAAGACATCTTCCGGTCGGTCGTATGAAGCGTCTTGGTCATGTGCATGATTTGTGACCGCAATGGAGCCATACCTGCACCTCCGCCTATCCACATCATTTCGTTTTTGGAGTCGAATATGGGGTGGAAATCGCCGTAAGGGCCGCTCATGATAACTTTGTCGCCCGGTTTCAGCGTAAAGATATATGACGAGGCGATACCCGGCATCACATCTTGGAAGCCCACCTGCGGTTTCGGTTTGAACGGTGGCGTGGCAATACGCACCGTCAACATGATTCGATCTCCTTCTGCCGGATAGTTCGCCATAGAATAGGCGCGAATCGTAGGTTCTGTGTTTTTACATTTCAATCCGAATAACCCGAATTTTTCCCATGAAGGCAAGTATTCATCTCCGATGAGGCTTTTATCGATATCTTTGTCGTAGTCCATCGTGTAGGTGGGAATTTTGATTTGAGCATAAGAACCCGGAATAAAATTCATGTGTTCTCCGGGTGGCAGGGCAACGATAAATTCCTTGATGAAAGTCGCTACGTTTTTATTTGAAATCACTTCACATTCCCATTCTTTTACACCTAATACCGATTCGGGAACGATTATTTTCATGTCGTTTTTTACTTTCACCTGACAACCCAGCCGCCAATGGTTCAGTTGTTGTTTCCGGGAGAAGTGTACTTGTTCTGTCGGTAAAATTTCTCCCCCGCCTTCCAATACCTGACAACGGCATTGGGCACATGAGCCTCCGCCTCCGCACGCCGACGGCAGGAATATTTTTTCGTTAGATAGCGTGCTCAGTAAACTGCTCCCTGTTTCGACTTCGATTTGCTTGTCGTTATTGATGGTGATTGTCGCTTTCCCCGACGGGACAAGATATTTTTTTGCAACGAGCAGTATCACGACTAAAAGTATCGATACACCCAAGAATAAAACGATACTCGATATGATAGTACTTGTCATTGAACTTATTTCTAATAACATCGTTTTAAAGTTTAATTCCTAAAAAGCTCATAAAGGCGATACCCATTAGTCCTGTAATGATAAATGTGATACCTATACCTCGCAATGGAGCCGGTATGTTTGAATAACTTAATTTTTCTCGAATGGCCGCTAAGCATACGATGGCGAGCATCCAGCCTATTCCAGAACCTATCCCGTAAACGGTCGCGCTCGTAACAGAGGGGAAGTTGCGTTGTTGCATGAATAGCGAGCCTCCCAATATGGCGCAGTTTACAGCAATCAGCGGCAGGAATATTCCTAAGGAGGCGTATAGGGAGGGTGAATATTTTTCTACGAACATTTCGACCAATTGTACCATCGAGGCAATAATAGCGATAAACATGATTAGGCTCAGGAAGCTCAAATCGAGTTGAGCGTATTCGGCTCCCAACCATTTCAAAGCGCCTGCTTTCAAAACATAGGTCTCTAACAGATAATTGACCGGCAAAGTAATCGCTAGTACAAAGGTCACGGCGATACCCAGTCCAAAGGCTGTTTTTACATTCTTCGATACGGCCAAATAGGAACACATACCGAGGAAGTAGGCAAATATCATATTGTCTATAAAAATAGACTTGACGAACAGATTTAAATTTTCCATATATAGCTATCTTATCTCTGTTTCTTATTGTTGCAAATCTTTATTTCGAGAACGGTGTACCCAAATGATACAAGCTACGGTAATAAGGGCCATAGGCGGAAGTATCATTAAACCGTTGTTCTGATAGCCCCAATCGTATAATTGTTGGGGTATGACCGGATATCCGAATAGCGTACCCGAACCTAACAGTTCTCTGAAAAAGGCGACTATGACTAATATGATTCCGTATCCTATTCCATTTCCTATACCGTCTAAGAACGACTCCCACGGTTTATGACTCAGAGCGAAGGCTTCGAGACGACCCATGAGGATGCAGTTGGTAATGATAAGTCCTACGAACACCGAGAGCTGTTTGCTCACTTGGTACATATAGGCTTTGAGAATTTGGTCTACGATAATTACCAGTGCGGCGACGACGACTAATTGAACGATGATGCGGATACTGTTGGGTATCGTGTTTCGCAGTAACGAGATGATGACGTTGGCAAATGCGACCACGGCGGTAACCGATACTGCCATAACAAGAGCCGGTTCGAGTTTAGCCGTGACGGCTAATGCCGAGCAAATACCTAATATTTGTACGATAACCGGGTTATTCTTGGAAAGGGGGCCTAAGAGAATCTCTTTGTTCTTTTTTGACAACATGGTTATATATTCTTTGAATTAAGCGATTCTAAAAATTTGGCATAAGGCTTTACACATTTTTGAAGCATGGTTTGTACTCCTTTACTTGTGATTGTCCCTCCTGAAACAGCATCGACATAGTCGGCTCCGTTTTGGGGCTTTTGTCCTGCTTTTTCAACAGCGATGGAGGTAAAATTGCCGTCTATGAAAAAGTGTTTCCCTTGAAACTGTTCTTGAAACTGAGGTTTTTCTATTTCGGCTCCGAGACCCGGGGTCTCGCCTTGATGAGCGAAATAAGCACCATAAACCGTATTGCCATCGTTTTCCACCGATATGTATCCCCAAATGGGTCCCCATAGCCCACTACCGGAAAGAGGGATAATGTATTTGGGAGACTCGTTATTGTCGGTGTAGATGAATACGGGCAAGGTTTGTCGGTTTTCAGGCAGTTTCAGTTGATCTGCAATGTTTATCGAGAAAGATTCCCCTTTTGCCAATTCGCCTTTCGAATTGATTATAAAAGAATCGTCGATATATTTTCCGTATAACTCCTGAGCGTTCTCGGGAGTCGATGCGATGTTTACGGAGTTGAGTATTTGGCTCATCTTGTCAATAGCGATGTTTCGTTCCTGTGCAGGTTTTAGTCCTATCGCTGCAAAGGCCAAAATAAAAGCTACGGCAATAACCATGACCGAGGTATAAATAATTGTGTATGTATTACCTTGTTTATTCATAGCTGTTTTTATTTTGTCAAGTTTTTTGCTCGTTTGAGTCTGTGGCGAATGTTGGCTTCGACTACGAAGTAATCTATGAGAGGAGCAAAAGCGTTCATGAGCAGGACTGCCAGCATGGCGCCTTCGGGGTATCCGGTATTGAATACCCGGATTAAAATCGCTAATACGCCGACTAAAAATCCGAATATATATTTTCCTGTATTAGTCCTTGACCCGGTTACGGGGTCGGTAGCCATGAATACGGCGGCGAATGCAAATCCTCCCAAGCATATTTGACAGGCCGGCGAAAGCTGTGCTGCCGGATAAATGTCGGGGTTGGCGAACCAGTTACAAATGTAGCTCATGAAAATGCCTCCTGCAAAAACAGAGAGCATGACTCTCCAACTGGCTATCCCGGTAATTAGCAGTATGGCTCCACCGATGAGTATGGCTAATGTCGAAGTCTCTCCTATGGAACCGGGTATAAATCCGAGGAACATGTCATTCAGGGAAAGGGGATTTCCCAATATATCGGTTAGTTGGAGCGGCCCTCCTGAATGGGTAGCGGCTTGTCCGAGAGGGGTAGCCCCCGAAAAACCTTCTACTATTTGACCGGCTCCTAATCCGAATGTATCGCTCGTGCGGATAAAGACTTCGTCACCGGACATTTTTGATGGATAAGCGAAGAAGAGGAATGCCCTTGTTACCAACGCTATATTGAAAATATTCATTCCCGTACCTCCGAATACCTCTTTTGCGAAGATTACGGCAAAGGCAGTCGCGACGGCGATCATCCACAAGGGTGTATCTACCGGTACGATCATGGGAATGAGCATGCCCGAAACGAGGAATCCTTCTTGTATTTCATGATGCCGTATTTGGGCGGCTGTAAACTCTATTCCCAATCCAACTACGTATGCTACGACGATTTTGGGCAGAACTGCCAAAAAGCCGAAGAAGAATATCGACCAGAATGAGGTACGAGCCAATTCTCCTATCGACAAGTAATGTTGATAGCCTACGTTATACATGCCGAACAGCATTGCAGGCAATAAAGCGATGATAACGACAATCATCGTTCGTTTAGAGTCTATACTGTCATGAATGTGAACACCGGATCGTGATGTGGTGTTGGGAACAAAAAGGAATGATTCAAACCCTTCGAACACAGATTGGAACATAGACAATTTTCCTCCCGGTTCAAAATGAGGCTTGATTTTGTCTATATAATTCTTTAAAGCTTTCAAGGTTGTTTTGTATTAATGTTGTTACTGAATTAGTTCATTTCCTTCATAAGTCTGTCGAGACCGTCGCGCACGATTTTTTGTAATTCGAGCTTCGAAGTATCGACAAATTCGCAAAGCGCGAAATCTTCCGGGGCGACTTCGTAGATACCCAAGTTTTCCATTTTATCAATATCGAATGCTAAAATGGCTTTGATAAGATACTCCGGGTAGATGTCCATCGGGAAAACCCGGTCGTATTCGTCCGACATGATAATGGCACGTTCTCCGCCCCTTATTCTAGCATCGATGGTGTATTTTTTCTTTTTCCCAAATAACCAAGAAAAATAAGAGTGGCTCGTGCTATATTTATGGGGATTGAGAGAAGCCCAACCTAAAAATTCGTCGTAATTGTTTCCTTCGGGGATTACCGTTATTTGAAAATGGGTTGCTCCGATGTAACCGTCTGCATTGGTTTTAACCCCCGTCAATACATTTCCGCTGATATAGCGTTGTTCATATTTGACAGCTTTTACCATACCTTGTGTGATGGAAGCGATGGATGCGCCTATGCGGGTGCGTACGTAGTGCGGGTTGTCTATTTCTGAGCCTGTAACGGCGACTATGCGAGAAAAGTCGGCGATACCTTTGTCGAATAGTCTTCCTATGAAAAGTACGTCGAGAGCGCTCATCGTCCATACTGTGTCTCCTTTATTGATCGGAGCGATATGATTGATTTGTATACCTACGTTTCCAGCAGGATGCGGTCCGTCGAATATAACAGACGTAGCATTTTTTACGTCTATGGGTTGTCTTTGGGATATGCCTACGTAAACTTTTCCGCTTGTGAGTTTATTTAACGCTTTTAATCCGGTTTCGAAGTGTTGTTTTTCTTCTTTGAGAATGAAGGCATAATCGGGGGCCAAAGGAGCGGAGTCGAATGCCGTAACGAATATGTCGCGAGGAGCGGTATCGGGATTTGCTACGATATCGTAGGGCCGCTGTTTTATAAAGGCGAAAATGCCCGATTTCAACAATAAATCTTTGATTTCGGAGCTGTCCATGTTTTCGAGATCGAACCTTCCGAACTCTAAGGCTTGTTGAGAGGCATCTGGCTTAATGGTTATTTTTATGACCTTTCGCCTTTCTCCTCGCTCTATTGTTACAATTTCACCACTGACAGGCGAGGTCACGACGATATTCGGGTGCGTTTTATCGTGTATGACCGGAGAACCGGTTAAGACTTTTTCTCCGGGTTTAACAATTACTTTGGGTGTCAAACCTACAAAATCGTCGGGAATAATGGCGTATAGCTGACTATCCGGTGTATTAGATATTTTAGGGCTTGGAATTCCTTCTAATTGAATATCAAGTCCTTTCTTTATTTTGACTACATGATCCATATTGATATTTGTAGAAAATGAATTTTGTCGCAAAATTACAATTCTTTTCGATTCGTTGATAGAATCTTTGCCTCATTTTTTTTCTGAGAGCTCGTACTAATTGAATTTTATCTTTTTTGTTCTGCTGGAATCCCTGTAAATGGATTAAATAATGTTATTTTAAAATTAAAAGTTCGTGTGTTTTTTCTGTTTGAGGAGCAAAGTCTATTGGCTTTCTCTTTTACTATTATAGCATAAAATAAAAGGATATGAGTGAAATTTATATTTGATAACGTGGGAAAGGGGTAGGCCGTCAGGCCTGTTTGGACGGGGTGTTGCGTTCGTAAAAAAAAGCGAATTATTTTTTTTGTATGGAAATAATGTGCTACATTTGGCGCACAAATGCGGAGAAAGAGTAAGGAAAGGTGCATGTAAAGTGCTAAATTTTTATGCTTGTTTCTTTGTGTATAATAATATTAGTAATGATTATTATTTCTATTTTAGGAGGATATCCAATGAGAAACAATTCCAACACACTCGGCCTGCACAATATGAACGGGCTGTCCGCAGACGACAAGCGCACCTGCGCCCTGAATGACATGAACTGCCGCGCCGGTCAGCCGGAGCAGACTGCGTCTTTGCAGGATATGAACGCGGCGAACGAGCAGCCGGACATGGCCTGCAGCATCACGAACATGAACTGCCGCAAGGACTGACACACCACCTCCCCCGCCTGTATGCGCAAGCGTGCAGGCGGGGCTTGTATATCTGCCCGCTGTTCACGGAAAACTATGCAAAAAAGGAGGT
>ENA-UEQE01000543-UEQE01000543.1-human-gut-metagenome-genome-assembly--contig:-NODE-543-length-33013-cov-21.872359_pt1 | contig 33013 bp, 33 predicted proteins | sample MGYA00242934_ERZ507935 | MGnify/ENA primary metagenome ERZ507935 (study PRJEB26167, sample SAMN06115423) | human gut metagenome | host: Homo sapiens | place: China:Anhui | collected 2015-03-30... | reverse complement strand
GTATTCCTTTTGTCATAATAAAGCACCCCACTTGTTATCCAGTATATCATACTGTCTAACAAATGGGGTGCAGTTCAAGGTTTTGACAATTCCGGTTTTATTTCTTATAACAAAGCTGCTTCTGTTAGCTCCTTCAAACTCTTGTGCGTGGTAACATTGTGCGGATTGAAATGGTATAGGAGAGTGCTCCCCTGCCGGATGCCATTGATAGCGGCTGCCAGCGGACGGAGGGTGTGCCAAATGAGGAAACGCAGCATGTTTTTTTGAAAACACCCTATTTATGTGACCTTGACACCGCTCACTATAAAGGAAGGCTGCAGAGCCGCAACCCCGGAATGACCGGCATCAGCTTACACATTGATCAACATACAAAACAATAAAACCCCTGCCGCCGTAGAACAATTACATTCTACAGCGGCAGGGGCTGCTGCTTTGATTGGGCTATTTACTGCTTGATGATTGCCTTATTTTTATAGCGCTTGCGCACGGCACCATATTCCAGGTGCGGCTGGCCGCCATTCACTGTGTCCGCATCAATGGTAACACGGGTAATAGTGGGGTCAGACGGAATTTCGTACATGATGGGGATCAGGATATCCTCCACCACGCTCCGCAGGCCGCGGGCGCCGCTCTTGCGTGCAATGGTCTTTTGGGCGATAGCACGCAGGGCAGCATCCGTAAAGGACAGTTCAGCGCTGTCCATAGCCAGCAACTCTTTGTACTGGCGCACAATGCTGTTTTTCGGCTCGGTCAGAACACGGATCAAAGATTCCTCGTCCAGCGGGTCCAGCACCGTCACAACCGGCAGACGACCGATCAGCTCCGGAATCAGGCCAAACTTGACCAGATCGTCCGGTTCCACTTTGCGCAGCAGCTTTTGACGGGTTTCCTCGCTGTCCAGGTTGGTGCGCAGCTGGCTACCAAAGCCGAGGGTGCTCTTGTCGGTACGGGTCTGGATCAGCTTTTCCAGGCCGTCAAAGGCACCGCCGCAGATGAACAGGATGTTCTTGGTGTTGATCTGGATGAATTCCTGCTGCGGATGTTTGCGGCCGCCGTTGGGCGGCACATTGCTGACAGTGCCTTCCAGAATTTTCAGCAATGCCTGCTGCACGCCCTCTCCGCCAACATCGCGGGTGATGGATGGGTTCTCGCTCTTGCGGGTGATCTTATCAATCTCGTCCACATAGATAATACCAACTTCGGCTTTGGGAATATCAAAGTCCGCAGCCTGAATCAGCTTGAGCAGAATGTTCTCAACGTCCTCGCCAACGTAACCGGCTTCGGTCAGGGTGGTGGCGTCCGCAATCGCAAACGGAACGTTCAGCATTTTGGCAAGCGTCTGGGCCAGCAGGGTTTTGCCGGTACCGGACGGGCCAAGCATCAGTACGTTGGACTTTTGCAGCTCTACATGGCTTTCCTGCCCAGAAAGAATGCGCTTATAATGATTGTAGACAGAAACTGCCAGCACGCGCTTGGCATCGTCCTGACCAATGACATACTGGTCAAGGCCAGCTTTGATCTCAGCAGGCGTCATGATGTTGACATCCGCCAAAGGGTCAACGCCGGAATGCCCGCGAGAAGCCGCAGCACGGCGTTCCGGCGTTGCGCGCGGCGGTTCGGGTACGTTGCCATCCTTATACAGGGCACTGTAGCACATATCAATGCAATCTTTGCAGATGTTTACGCCGGGGCCGATGATAAGCTGATCCACCTGGCTTTGGGAACGGCCGCAAAAGCTGCAAATCATTTCACGTTTTCCGTCCTTGCCGGAAATCGAATTTGCCATTTCCTAATTCCCCCGGTTTTAGTGTTTTACAATGATCTCATCGATCAGGCCATAGGCCTTGGCTTCCTCTGCGGTCAGGTAGTTATCGCGGTCAGTATCTTTCTCCACAACCTCAAGAGGCTGGCCGGTATACTCGCTGAGCATGCGGTTCATCTTTTTCTTGATCTGCACAAGGTGGTTGGCATGGATCTGGATGTCGCTTGCCTGGCCGGAAAGGCCACCGCCCTGGCCGCCGGAAATCAGCGGCTGATGGATCAGAATCTCAGAATTCGGCAGGGCGAAACGCTTACCCTTGGTGCCGCTGGCCAGCAAAAATGCACCCATGGAAGCAGCCATGCCCACGCAGATGGTGGAAACATCGCACTTGATATACTTCATGGTATCGTGGATGGCCATACCGTCGGTAATGGAACCGCCAGGGCTGTTGATGTAGAAGCTGATATCTTTTTCGGGGTCCTGCCCTTCCAGATACAACAGCTGTGCAATGATCACGCTCGCGGAATTGGGGTTGACATCCTCGCTCAGAACGATAATACGGTCGTTCAACAGGCGGGAGAAAATATCATAGCTGCGCTCACCGCGCGCAGTCTGCTCAACAACATAAGGTACCAGGCTCATTCGGTTCCCTCCTTAAAACAATGGTAATGGTTCCGGGCTGTTACAGCCCGGAGAGCGGAGAACAAATCTCCATGATTCGATAAGAGCCGATACAACGGCAAAGCACGCTGTATCGGCTTTTATACAATCTTGCTATCGGGCAAAGCCAAGGCTATGGATTAGTCCTGCTTTTCCTCTTCTTTGGGCTCAGCGGGCACAACGTTAGCCTTTTCCTTAACAAAGTCGATTGCCTTATTGATTGCCAGGTCAGCCTTAACAGCAGCGGCGTCCACAATGCTCTTAACCTTGTCGGCTTCCATCTTGTAAGCGTCAGCAATGCGCTTAACTTCTTCCTCGAACTCCTCGTCAGAAGCGGTGATGCCTTCCTTGGCAACGATAGCTTCCATTGCCAGGCGCATCTTGACCTGCTTGTCAGCCTGCTCCTTGAACTGTGCACGGAACTGCTCGATGTTCATGCCCATATACTTCAGGTAGTCAGCCAGCTTCAGGCCCTGCTGAGAAATGCGGTACTCGAAGTCCTGAACCAGCTCGTCGATGCGGCTGTCAACCATGGCGTCAGGAATATCAGCCTTCATGTTGGAGATAACCTGATCCATCAGATCGTTCTCGACCTTCTGCTCAGCCTGCTTGTCCAGGTTGGTCTTGATGTTGTTGCGGATGGAATCCTTCAGCTCGTCCAGGGTGTCGTACTCGCTGACGTCCTTTGCAAAGTCGTCATCCAGAGCGGGCAGCTCCTTGTACTTGACTTCATGCAGCTTGATCTTGAAGGTTGCATCCTTGCCAGCCAGCTCGGCAGCGCCGTATTCCTCGGGGAACTTGACGTTGACGTCGAACTCTTCGCCAGCGGAATGGCCAACAACCTGATCCTCGAAACCGGGGATGAAGGAGCCGGAGCCCAGAACCAGAGAGTAATGCTCTGCCTTGCCGCCCTCAAAAGCCTTGCCATCAACAAAGCCCTCAAAGTCGATATCAACGGTATCACCGTTCTCAGCAGCGCCCTCACGGGTCAGCAGACGGCCGTTGCGGTCCTGCATGCGCTTCACTTCGGCGTCAACATCTGCCTCGTTGACATTCTTGGCTTCTTTGGTCACAGTTAAACCGGCATACTCGCCCAGTTCAACTTCGGGCTTGACAGCAACCTTGACCTTCAGCACAACGCCGTCAGCCTCAGACATGGAAACGACCTCGGGATCGGGGCGGCCGACAACATCAATCTTTGCTTCCTTCACAGCGGCCTCATAAGCCTCCGGGAACAGATCATTGACAGCGTCATAATGGAAAATGTCAGAACCGTACATCTTCTCGATCATATGACGGGGAGCCTTGCCCTTGCGGAAGCCGGGAATGGCATATTTTTTGCCTTCGCGCTTGAACGCATTGTTCACAGCGGCCTTGAAGGTCTCAGCGTCGATAGAGAACTGCAATTCTACCATGCTCTTTTCGAGCTTTTCACAGGAAATCAGATTCATTTGAAAATCCTCCAAACATAGAAATACAATATATTATATCATGTACCGGCAAAGAATACCAGCCCATTTTGAAATAAAATTCCCCTTACAGGCAAAAAAATTGAAAAAAGCTGCAAACAAATGCTTTAATCACAGATTTTATAAGGGCAAAAATGCAAACCGTCCGCCGAAACCAGCTTGTAGCGGATACCATCCACTTCGCGCTGGATAGCCCCGCGGATGGACTTTCCGTGCAGGTGGCCGTAATAACATTGCTGCACGCCAAACTCATGCAGGATATCCACCAACGGCTGTGCGCACCCGCCGGGATAAACTGGCGGGTAATGCAGAAATGCAATTTTCTGTGCGCTCCCCCCTGCCTGCAGCGACATGCGCAGGCGGCCGGCTTCGCGCGCCATGATCTTGGCATCTTGGGCGTTGGTATCGTCAAACGGCCAGCCGCGGGTGCCGCACAAGGCATAATCCCCCACCATGCAGGCATTGTTATGCAGGATGTGCATGGTATCAAAGCCGTTTTCTGTCAGGTAGCGCTCCATCTTGCGGGCGGTCGTCCACCAATAATCATGGTTGCCTTTCAGCAGCCATTTTTGACCCGGCAGGTTTTGGATAAATGCAAAGTCGGTTTTGGTGTCCTCCAGCTTCATGGCCCAGCTGGTATCCCCCGCCAGAATGACTGTATCCTGCGGGGAGATCAGCGTGCGCCAGTTTGCTTCCAACTTGGGCAGATAGCCTTCCCAGCCTTCAAAAACATCCATCGGCTTATCCCCGCCGAGAGAAAGGTGAAGATCACCAACCACAAAAATTGCCATATGCACCCCCGGCAGTATATTCTGGTGTATTCTGCCCATACTGATAGAGCACGCAAAAGCAAACGCTTTTGTGCCTTACCAAGAAAGGAGAAGCACCATGATGGAAGAAAACGTAATCAACGGAATTTGCTGTGATGTAGAAAACTGTGTGTACAACAACGGCTCCTGCTGCTGCACAGCGCATGAGATTCACGTGAACCACCGCGCCAACAACGGCACAGAAACAATGTGCGAAACCTTCAGCGAAGTATAACCACAGTTTCCCGGCGGCTGCCGGGCTGCGTTTGCGGGCCTGGCAGTGCTTACTTAATGCGTGTAATGCGCGCCCCTAATGCCGCTTATTTCAGCGCGGCATCCCGGATGGCGGCAGGCTCAATGACGGTATTGAACCGCACCGGCAGGGTGTTCAGCACGCTGAGGGAAGCCGGAACCGGGCAGCCGGTTTTGACATTCAGAGCAGCCATGGCGGCAAAGTCGCTTTCCGGGGCAGTTTCACCCAGCGCAGCCAGCACATCGCGCGGGAACTTGTACGGGCTGGCGGTGGAAAGCACCACCATAGGCGCCGCGCTGCGCACCGTCTCAGCTACGCAGAACGCAACGGCGGTGTGGGTATCGCAGAGATAATTGTCCTGCTCAAAGCGGGCATTGATCTCTGCAGCGCCAGCTGTATCATCAGCACAGCCGCAGGCAAAAGATGCCTGAATGCGGGCCAGGGTCTCGGCATCGACGGTGTACATACCGGTCTTTGCCAGGTCAGCCATCCAGCCTGCCACTTTGGCGCTGCTGCCGCTGACATGGTACAGAAGACGCTCCAGGTTGCTGGAGATCAGGATATCCATGGACGGCGAAGTCGTCTTGTAGAAGGTGCGGCGGGCATCATAGGTACCGGTCTTGATGAAGTCGGTCAGGACGTTATTCTTGTTGGAAGCGCAAACCAGCTTGCCCACAGGCAGGCCCATCTGCTTGGCATAATAACCGGCCAGGATATCGCCAAAGTTTCCGGTCGGCACACAGAAGTCCACCGGCTGTCCCCAGGCAACATTGCCCTGCTCCACCAGGCGGAAGTAGGCATAGAAGTAGTACACGATCTGCGGCACCAGGCGACCCCAGTTGATGGAGTTTGCGCTGGACAGGCAGATATTGCGCTTTTCCAGTTCTTCAGCAACCGAAGCATCGCCAAACACGCGTTTCACGCCGGTCTGGGCATCGTCAAAGTTGCCGTTCACGGCATAGACGGATACGTTATCTCCTGCCTGGGTGGCCATCTGCAGGCGTTGGATTTCGCTGGTACCGGCATCGGGATAGAACACTTCGATCTCAATGCCCGGCAGGCCTGCATAACCAGCCAGTGCTGCCTTGCCGGTATCGCCGGAGGTTGCCACCAGAATGCGGGTCGTTTCGGTGCGGCCCAGGTTTTTTTTGGCCTGAACCAGCAGTTTGGGCATCAGCTGGAGCGCATAGTCCTTGAAGGCGCAGGTCGGGCCGTGCCACAATTCCAGCGAGTACAGGCCATCGTGAACCTTCTGGACATAACCCGCCTTACCGGCAAAGGCATCTCCATAAGTTGCAGCGGCAGCTTCACCCAGGAAAGCCGGGTCATAATCTGTCAAAAAGCCAGCCAGAACTTTCTGGGCAAGCTCCGGGTAGCTGAGGGATTTCCAATCTTCCAGCTCTGCCTTGGGGAACGCGGTGGGAACGAACAGGCCGCCGTCCGGTGCCAAACCGCGGAGAATGGCCTCCGACGAAGAAACGATGGTGTTGGGATCGCGTGTGCTTTGGAACTGCATAATCAAACCCCCTATATATCTTTCATCTCTATCAAACCTTTCCGCACAGAAAGGCCTGTTTTTTCTGGCACAGCAAAAATAGGTTGCACATCCTGTTTTGCTGTATCCAAAACAGCTCAAAATAGGCCCCGCATCATTCGCTGGCAAAAGCATCCCGGATGCAGTGGACCTGCCAGCCGGAACCGGCAGGCAGAACTTCCACCACATCAAAACGGATGTTGGCATCAGCATACGGGCTTTGCTGAAGATACTGGCCTGCCGCGGCAATCAGACGTTGCTGTTTATAATAGTCCACCGCTTCGGCCGGGGCGGCGCGCTGGGCGCTGGTGCGGGTCTTGACCTCTGCAAATACAATGGTGTTTGCTTTATATAAGATCAAGTCCAGCTCCCCCATGCGGGTGCGATAGTTATGGTTCAGCAGCAGGTAGCCCTGCCGGATGTAATACTTAGCGGCAACAGCCTCTCCCATGTGACCCAAGTCAGCGCGGTTCATGGCCAGTAGCCCTGCTTTTTCAAGAAGCTGCGGCGGTAAAAATCCTGAATGCCATATTGTTCAATCAGCTCATAATGGAGCTTGGTGGGATAACCTTTATGTTTGGCCAGCTGGTATTGCGGGTACTGTTTATCCAGCTCCAGCATGTACCGGTCACGGCTGACTTTGGCCAGAATGGAAGCCGCCGCAATACTGGCGCTGTTGGCGTCACCCTTGACGACAGCCTCGGCAGGCTGGGCCAGATTGGGTGGGCAGCGGTTGCCATCTACCAGAACATAGTCCGGCGTAACGGCCAAACCGGCCACCGCCTGTTCCATGCCGTCCATGGTAGCCCACAGGATGTTGCGCTCGTCAATTTCCTGCGGGGAGATAAAAACAATCTGGTAGCACAGAGCGCGGGCAATGATCTCGTCAAACAAGGCTTCGCGGCGCTTCTCGCTGAGCTTTTTGGAGTCGTTGACTCCTTCAATGGGGTCATCCGGGTTCAGAATGACGGCGGCTACGCAGACTGGCCCGCACAGGGGGCCGCGTCCAGCTTCGTCCACGCCGCAGATGTTGCCATGCTCGGCGCGCTTTGCTGCGTCAAACGTATACAACGCGGGGTTACTGCTCGTCCTCATCGGCATCATCGCCCTCCCAGTCTGTCACTTCTGCGCGCTGCGGCGGGCGTTCCAGCGAGATACGGCCCCACTTGCTGGCGCGGAATTCCCCGACCAGCATTTTGGCGGCACGCTCGGTGTCAACCTCGCCGCCGGAAATCAGCATACCGCGCTTGACACCGATGGCCTGCAAAAGGTCATATGGCGGCAGAGCCAAAGCCTGCTCATCCAGCTTGTAGCGCTCCATCAGGCGCTGCGGATAGATGGCCCGCACGCCGGACAGCAAACCACAGGCAAGTTCCTCGATATCCAGAATATCATCTTTGATGGAACCGATGAACGCCAGATTGGTGGCGGTTTCCAGACTGTCAAACTTTTTCCAAAGCACGCCGGGCATGTCCATCAGGTCGTAATCATCCACGGTGATCCACTGTTTGCCGCGGGTAACGCCGGGTTTGTTGGCCGCTTTGGCGCGGGCAGCACCGGCAAAGGAATTGATGAAGGTGGATTTGCCCACATTGGGAATGCCCACCACCATCACACGGATGCGGGCACCGATCATGCCTTTTTTGCGGCGGCGCTCCATCAGGGCGGAAAGTTCTTTTTCAATGGGGCCTTTGACTGCACCTGCCTTGCCGCTTTGTTTGGAGTTCATGGGCAGGCAGCCAGCCCCGGCGCTTTTGAAGTAAGCCAGCCACTGGGCAGTGATATCCGGATCCGCCAGGTCGGCTTTATTCATAATATACAGATGCGGCTTGCCGGAGGTGATGCGTTCAATTTCCGGGTTCAGGCTGGAAAGCGGGATGCGCGCATCCAGAATTTGTAAAACACAATCCACGTTGCGGATCTCGGTTTCCATCAGGCGCAGGGTTTTGGCCATATGGCCGGGGAACCATTGGATCGCGCGGCGGTTGATGATATCTTCGCTCATCTGCTTCTCCTGTCAATATTTTTGAATGGTTTTGCCCATCACATCCCGGATATCCACAAAGCCGATATCGGAACGGCGGCTGTCCAAAGAATTGTTGCGGTTATCCCCCATCACAAAGATGGTGTCTTCCGGCACGGTGACGGGGAACGTCATATCCAGGCGGGTGTAGGTCGGTTCCGCGGTATAGGGTTCGTCCAGTGCTTCGCCGTTGCGGTACACGGTGCCGGTGGTAAAATCAATGTCGATCGTATCACCTGCCACGCCGATGACGCGTTTGATAAGCGTTTGGCCGTGCGGGGTGTAGGCGTCGATCACGACGATATCCCCATGGCTGGGCTGGTACGGCAGACTGTTGATGATCAGCAGCTGCTGATCATGCAGGGTGGGGTCCATGGAATGCCCGTCCACACGGATGGCCCGTGCGGCAAAGGTGAACACAAGAGAAAGCACAGCAACCGCCAGAATGATGGAATCCAGCCATTCCAGCAGGTTTTTGTTCTTTTTGCAGCGCTCTGTTACAGCGGCACTTGCCATAGCTAATCAAGCCCCCCTTGCCTGGCATAGAAATTGATAAAACAAAAAGGGAAGAACGCCAACCGTCCTCCCCTTTTGCTGCATATTGGCCGATAATCAGACGCGAGCCTTGACCTTGGCGGCCTTGCCAGTGCGGCTGCGCAGATAGAACAGCTTTGCACGGCGAACCTTACCGCGGCGAACAACCTCAACGTTCTCGACGAACGGGCTGTTGACCGGGAACACACGCTCAACGCCAACACCATAAGAGGTGCGGCGGACGGTGAAGGTCTCCGCGATGCCGCCATGCTTCTTAGCAATAACGGTACCTTCGAAAGCCTGGATACGCTCCTTGTCGCCTTCCTTGATACGGACGGACACGCGGACGGTATCGCCGACTTCAAACTTGGGCTGGTTCTCTTTGATCATGCCCTCGGTCATTTTCTGCATTGCGTTCATTGATGAATTCCTCCATTGTTTTGCGACGTTCATACCCGCTTACAGCGGCAGAGGACCGCCTGTATAATGATGTGTCATTACCCCGCCGATGGCTCGGCGGCACTAACGCTTAAGTATAATAACATACCCTGGCAGATTTTGCAAGGGCTTTTCGGCAAATTAACAAAATTCTTCGTTGTTTTTTGTGTAAAGCTTCGTGCGCAGCACGCTGCACAGCCAGGGCGGGATGTTGTACTGCTGCTGCAAATAGCCCAGCAGCAAAGCGGGGTTATAGTTCGGTGCTTCGCCGGAGCCGCAGGGCAGCACCAGGTTAAACTGCAGCTGCTCCCCTGCCTGTTCATATTCAACATGCGGGATAATGGTTTTCAGGTCCAGCTCTTTCTGGCCGCGCTTGGTCTTTTTGACCACCATGGCGTTTTCGGCTACGTTGTAAGCATCCAGCGCAGCGGCGGCGCTGGCGGGCAGAGTGACAAGATAAGAAGCATGGTCGATCTCCGCTACCTTATTCTGCGCCTGCTGGGCGCTGAGCACCTTGATACCGCGCGGCATGTAGGGCTGCAAAACATCGCACCAGGTATCCAGCTGGGGGTCCTCAGCTTCGGTTTTTACCTCGCAGCACTCACACAGGCTTTCCTGCCCCAAAGACAGCGGGCACGCAAAGGAAAGATAGATATGCGGGTTAAAGCCCTGGGTGTAATACACCGGCAGACCGCTGCGCTTTAAGATGCGATGGAACACGCGCTGCAGGTCCAGCAGCGAGATATAGGCAGCTTCGCCCGTTTTTTCAAAGCGAATTCTTACTGTAATCAAAGCAGGGTCCTCCCAGCAGTTTATTGGCACCGCAGGCCGAGCACTGGCGGTTGCAGGGCTGTGTGGTCTGCGCCTGCAGGGCCTTTTGGTATTCCCGCACCAGGTGGGCATGGGTCACCCCCACATCCAGGTGCGACCACGGGGTTATTTCATCCAAGCCCAAGGCGCGGTAATTATAAAAATCGGGGTCCAGGCCGCAGGCAGCAAATGCTTCCAACCAGCGGTCATAGCTGAAGAACTCCTCCCAGGTATCAAAGAATGCGCCGTTGTGATAGGCAGTTTCGATCACGCGGCCCATGCGGCGGTCACCCTTGGCAAACACACCCTCCAGCACGCTGGTGGCGCTGTCGTGATAGTTGACCTTGATTTTGCGCGAGTGCACACAGCTGAGCAGGTACTTCTGCTTTTCGCGCAGGGTTTCGCGGCGGTCCTGGGCGCAGAACTGGAACGGGGTATCCGGCTTGGGCACAAAGCAGGCCACGCTGATGGTAACCTGCACGCCCTTGCCTTTGGGGTGCTCCATGCTGTAATACAGGTCCACTACCTGCTGGGCAGTATCGGCAATGCCTTTGATGTCTTCCAGTGTTTCGGTGGGCAGGCCCATCATAAAGTAGAGCTTGACGGAGGTGTAGCCTTCCGCGAAGGCAATGCGGCAGCCGCGCTCGATCTGGTCCCAGGTAACGTTTTTGTTGATGACATCGCGCAGGCGCTGGGTGCCGGCTTCCGCCGCAAAGGTCAAGCCGCTTTTGCGCACCTTAGTGGTTTTTTCCACCAGAGACTGCGAGAAGTTGTCCACACGCAGAGACGGCAGCGACAGGCTGACATGGTCGGTCTCCGCCCAGGAATTCAGCTCGTCCAGGATATCCTCCAGACGGGAATGGTCGGAGGTGGACAGGCTGGAAAGGCTCAGTTCATCGTACCCGGTGTTGCGGCACAGCACACGGGCGCTTTCGCTGATGAGCTTGGGCGAGCGCTCGCGGAACGGGCGGTACAGCTGGCCTGCCTGGCAGAACCGGCAACCGCGCACACAGCCGCGCAGAACTTCCACACAGGCACGGTCCTGCACAGCACCCACCATGGGCACAACAAAATTTTCCGGCGGAACAAAGCTGTCCATGTCCTTCACAATGGCCTTGGTCACACGTTCCGGCACACCGGGGCGGTTAGGCTTGATGCTTTCCACCCGGCCATCCGGCAGGTAGGTTACATCATAGAAGGACGGCACATACACGCCGGGAATTTTTGAAAGTTCAAACAGCAGCTGGTCCTTGTTCCAGCCAGCCTTTTTACCTGCTTCCACGGTGGCGCAGATGTCCTGCAGCATCTGTTCGCCTTCGCCCAGCTGCATGATATCAAAGAAATCTGCCATCGGTTCGGCGTTGCAGACGCAGGGGCCGCCGGAAATGATCAGCGGCCAGCGCTCGTCACGATCCGCAGCGCGCAGCGGAATGCCTGCCAGATCCAGCATGGCAAGGATATTGGTATAGCAAAGCTCGTATTCCAAGGAGAAGCCAACGATATCGAAATCCGTCAGCGGGTCCTTGCTTTCCAGGCAGTAGAGCGGAATATGCAGGCGCTCCATCTGCTCTTTCATGTCCACCCAGGGCATAAAGGCTCGCTCGCACCACCAGTTTTCGTGGCGGTTGAGCAGCTCGTACAGGATTTTTTCGCCCAAAAATGACATGCCGATCTCATAGGTATCGGGGAAGCAGAACGCCATGCGCACATCAACGTTTGCTTTATCTTTATAGGTGCAGCCCGGTTCACCGCCGGTATAACGGCCCGGCTTTTGAACCAGACTGAGCGCTTCTTTCAACTTAGGGGAAAATTCGGCCATGTTGCCACCCTTCCATACCCTGCAGCACAGGTGTTGACCGCAGGCAGTTATTGTTCATTTATTGCTTTACACAATTTTTCTATTTTATATGATAGCCCAAAACAGCGCAAAATGCAACCTCAATTCACGCAGGAATGCTTCTGGGTTTGGATCTTGAAATGAAACAGGATACCCAGGTTGGAGTTGATCTGCCAGCCATCCAGCCCATGGATCGGCAGCAGGTTGAATGCCCCCAGAAGCAGATTAGCCGCGATGAAATAACACAGGCGGTAACTGGCGGGATGGCCCAGCAACCAGGCAATGCCCCCTGCCGCCAGCACCAGATTGACCGCTGGCCCCGCAGCGGCAAGAATGATAAACTGCTTTGGCGTCAGCACCACCCCACGCAGGGAAAGACAGAAACCGGTTGGACAGATAATAAGCGTTGGGGGCAAACGGGTCAGCAGTACCCACACCAGCAGGTGGCCGCATTCATGCAGGCAGGAGCACAGAAGCCCCAGGCGGACAATGCCGGTGTGGTCAACGGCCAGCGCCAAAGCGAGGAGAAAGAGTGTCCAGACCGGGTGCGCGATACGGACGGCTAAAATGTGGTGCGGCTGCTTCATGGTTCCGCCTGGAGACCCGCTTTGGCAAGGGCCCGGGTTGGGTCATACCGCACACCGGCGTGCAAAAGCTCAAAGTGCAGGTGCGGGCCGGTGGCGTTGCCGGTCTGCCCCACGGTGCCCAGGCACTGCCCCGCCTGAATCTGCTGACCCTGGCGGACAAACAGGTATTGCAGATGGGCATAGATCGTTTCATCCCCGCCGGGGTGCAGCAGACGGACATAATTGCCATAGCTCGGATGATTCCGGGCTATGCGCACCACCCCGCTTGCGGCAGCATAAACCGGTGTACCCTGCATAGCGGAAAGATCCGCACCGGTATGGAACTCCTGTGTTTTGCCCTGCACGGGATCGATGCGGGTTCCGTAAGCGGAAGTTTCAACAGCAGGTTTGCCCGGCAGAGGATATTGGAACATAACCCCCGGCAGATACGCTTCGGCGCTGGCCAGCGGCTGGCCGTGGGCAGTGCCGGTGCGGGCGGCGGTTTCCGGCGTTTGGGCGGCGACTTGCCGCAGCACCCCGCACAACTCGGCAAAAGTTTCCTGTGTAAAGCGCACGACATTGCGGGAGCCATCCGTGTTCCAGAAATCGGGGCCGGGCTGGGCCAGCGCATAGCGGTAATCGGTGCGCAGCGTGCTGTACAGCGGCAGTTCCAGCGCGCGGGCAGCGAATACCCCGGCGGCAATCAGCACGCACAGGATGATCTGTGCCCACAGCAACGTATCATATTCGCCGGGCTCCGCCGCAGCGGGTGGCGTGGGTGGTGTATCAGTATGTTTGGCGGCATTCTCCCACATAGGCAGTCCCCTTTCTTTGCATTGCGGCATATTTTGTATATATGCAGCGGGGGCGGGTGGGTATGCAAGAAAGAGGGGCGCTGCATCACAAGTACCGTGCAAAGTTCTGCGGACAGACTTCCCGAAAAAGCAGCTTCCGGTATAGAAAAACGGAGCACCACAATGCGGTGCCCCGCTTTATCTGTTTTATCAATTTACCAAAGATATTGTGAATCTGATTCTGGTTTAGTCACCCAGTACTTTGCGCAAGGTTTCCAGATACTCTTCCAGCTTTTTCTTCGGCTTGGCGAACAGACCAAGACCTTCCACATCCAGCGTGCATTCCAGGCTGGTGGAATCGGCGCTACCCAGCAGGATGGCGGTAAAAGCGCCGCGGATCTTGCCGCGGGTAAAAGTGCAGCTGATACGGCGGGGTTTATCCAGCTTGTCAAAGTGGATATCCGTGGTAGTGCCGTCCTTGTTTTTCTCAACAATGTGCATGCCTTCCAGATCAACCTCCGCCGAAGCAACAGTCGGGTTCCAGCTGTTCAGGGTGGGGTTGGTCATGTACAGCCATACTTTGTTGGGAGCGCAGCCATAGGTTGCTGTTACAACACAGGTTTTCATACGTTTATGTTCTCCTTAACCGTTTTACTTTTGGCGGTTCCATATCATTCCGGGGCTGATGCGGCATCCCTGCCGTCAGGCGGGAATGGTGCAGAACAGCCTTTGCGGGGGTTACTTTTTGTGGCCAAACAGACTGTCAAGAAAGCCGCGGAAGCGCTTATTTTCCGGTTTGTGGGGATGGGGCGTGGGGCGCTTGGGCTTTTGAACCGGTTTGGCGGCAGCTTTTCTGGTGGGTGCGGCGGGGTGTGCGGTTTCAAAGCCGTGCTGGAAGTAGCCATACATTGCCATCTGGCTGTCCACCGGCGGCTCGCCCTGCTTGGGCTTTACGCGGGTATATATGCCATCAGGCTGCATCTCCCGTGCATTGACGGTATCCCGCAGCTGTAGGTCGAGGATGCCGCGCAGCTTTTTGGCAATCTCACGATCATCCACCCGCACGCCGACTTCGACACGACGCTCGGTGTTGCGGGTCAGGAAGTCGCCGGAGGCGATATAGATGGTCATGTCTTCGCCTTCACCGAAGCAATAAATGCGGGAATGTTCCAGATAGCGGCCAACGATGCTGCGGATGTGGACGTTCTCGGTCTTTCCAGGCACCCCTGCTTTGATGCAGCAGATGCCGCGCACGATCATATCCACCCGAACACCGGCGCAACTGGCCTCGCTGATCTTGTTGATGATCTGCGGGTCATTGATGGAGTTGTTTTTCAAAATCATGGATGCCGGAAGCCCGCGGCGGGCGCGGTCAATCTGGCGGTCCATCTGTTCCAGCAGAACGCTCTTGAAGCGCAGCGGTGCCACCAGCATGGTATCGGCCTCACTGGTCAGGCGCTGCAAAGCCATATTGTTGAACACTGCGCTGGCTTCCTCGCCGATTTCCTGCCGGGTGGTGATGAAGGAAAGGTCAGTGTACAGCTCGCTGGTTTTTTCGTTATAGTTGCCTGTGCCAATCTGGGTCAGGTAGTGGTATTTGCCGTTCACCTTACTGGTGATCAGGGTCAGCTTGGAATGGACTTTGTAATCATCAAAGCCATAGAACACCGTGCAGCCAGCTTCTTCCAGCTGTTTGGACCAGTCGATGTTGTTCTGCTCGTCAAAGCGGGCGCGCAGCTCCACCATGGCGGTAACTTCCTTGCCGTTTTCCGCTGCATTGATCAGCGCCTGCACGATCTGGGAATCGCTTGCCATGCGGTACAGGGTCATTTTGATGCTGACAACATCCGGGTCGGAACCTGCTTTCATCAGCATGCGGATGAACGGGCGGATGCTCTGGTACGGGTAAGAGAGCAGAACGTCATGTTTGTGGGCTTCGGCATACAGATCATAATCCGCGGGGGCCTGAATCGGGCGGGCTGGCGGATAGGAAAAAGCGGGGTTGCTGTCTGCCGAAACGCGGCTGGCCAGGCGGAACAAAAGCCCGGGGTCCAGCGGCGAAGTTTGGGTATAGCAGCGGTCCGCCGGGACCACCAGCTTGTCCCGCAGGAACTTGACGATCTCCTGCGGAGCGCTGGGCCAGAATTGCAGGCGCACAGCGGCCAGCTTGCGGCGCTTTTTCAGCAGCTCGCTCATCACATCGCGGAAGTCGATATCATGATCCATCATGCCCTCGTCCACCGTGATATCCGCATTGCGGGTCACGCGGAACAGACAGGCGTTCTGCAGCGTGCTTTTATTAAAGATGCTGGCGGCGTAATGGGCGATCAGCTCATCCGCAAAGGCAAAGCTTGTGGTGCCGTCTGGATTTTTGATAAACAGCAGCTGCTCAAACTGGCCGCTGAGGGGGATAATGCCGTAATATACACCATCACTCTTGCTGTTGAGCTGGGCGGCATAATAAATTTCTTTATTGCGCAGGAACGGGAACGGGTGGCGTTGGTCCACCACCTGCGGGCTCAGGATGGGCAGGATTTCAGAGGTGAAATATGCTTTCCAGTAGTGCTCCTGCTGCTTGTCCAGGTGGTCAAAATCGACCTTGATGTACTTGTTCTCTTTCAAGGCGGAAAGTAAGTGCTGATAGTATTTATCACACTTTGCCTGCAGCTCCGCTACGCGCGGGGTGATGGCGGCGATCTGTTCCGATGGCGTCATATGGGTGACGATATCCAGCTTATTGTTTTTCAGCAACGTCTGGTCATACAGCGAGCCAACACGCACCATAAAAAACTCATCCATATTGCTGCCGAAAATGGCGGCAAATTTGATGCGCTCTGCCAGGGGAACGCTTTTTTCTTTGGCAAGGGCCAGCACGCGGCTGTCAAAATCCAGCCAGCTGAGTTCCCGGTTGATAAAAATGCTCTCCGACGGGTTTTCCAAAACAGGTTCCTCCTTACGGATGTTCAGGGGTGTTGAGCGAGGCTAAAATCAGTTTTTATTTTCCAGCTCCGCCATCGGGCAGCGGGGTCAGCCGCCAACGGTAATATCACTTTCCCACTGCTGCACCATGCGCTGGGATATTCCCTTCACGCGGGTCAGGTCTTCCGGCGCTGCATAGGGGCCGTTTGCCGCGCGGTCCGCCAGAATGGCTTCCGCTTTTGCCTGCCCAATGCCGGGCAGCCGCATCAGCTCTTCGGCTGAAGCGGTATTGATGTTGACTGGCCCCTGTTCTTCCCGCGTGGGTTCCGGTGCAGGTTCAGCCTGCGCCGGCAAAACAGGCGGCTGATAGGCAGCCGGAGCATAACCAAACTGCCAGACAGGAGCGATCCAGAATAGCGCACCAAATACGATCAGCGCAAGGGCGGCAGCACCGGCCAGCAGGGTTTGCTTTTCGTTCATCTGCATGGCGGGCTCCCCTTTCCCTGGGTGGCAGTATCTGGAAGTTACTCTTTCAAAATATTATAGCACAGTCTTACAAAATGTTCACCCCTGCCAAGAAGATTTTTCAGTGATTTTACATCCAGCCTTTTTTGATGTGATTTGCGTGCGGGGGCGGCACTTCGGCATCCACCATGATAACATCTGTCCCTATGGTTTTGACAGCGGCCCAGGGAATGAACAAATCATCGTCCCGCCCCAGCAGGCCGAACATTCGGGCGCGGCCGTGCAGGACCACCTGGGTGATCTGGCCATCCTCAAAGGCAAGGTCATCAATGCGGCCAAGGTTCTCCCCTGTTTTCAGCTGAATCACATCTTTCTCGCTCAAGTCACGCAGTGTCATGCCACCACCCCTTTTCCCATTTTGCACCTATTACAGATTATGCTGTAAATAATTTATTTGTGCTTTGGGGCAATTATGTGTATAATAAGGGATAATACAGACTGCTATGCAGGTATGATGTAAGCCAAAACCGGAGGGATAAACCGTTTATGTATAAAAACATCATTTTTGATCTGGGCGGCGTTGTGGTGGATTTTAAGCCGCGGGATTTTTTGATGGATCATTTTTTGAACAAGCGCGCCGAGGATGAAGTGTTTGATTTGACCTTTGGCAGCAAAGAATGGGAAGAGCTGGACCGCGGGGTCATCAGCCGCGGCACTGCCAACCGCCTGATGCTGGAAAACGCTGCTGAGCGCGGCCGTACCTTTGAGGTGCAGGCTGTCATTGATGAATGGCAGAGCATCCTGCACACCAACAAGCGCACGGTAAAAACGATGTGCAAGCTGAAGCTGGCGGGCTACCGGCTGTATTACCTTTCCAACATTCCGCAGGACGTGATTGACGAAATCCGCCAGCGGGACTTTTTCCCGCTGTTTGACGGCGGCATTGCCTCGTGCGAAGTACACCTGAGCAAACCCGACCCGAAAATTTTTGGCCTGATGATGCAAAAATACGGCCTTGCCTATGACGAAACCATTTTTGTGGATGATACCAAGGTGAACGCCCAGGCAGCCTATAACCTGGGGATCACGGGTATTTTGTATAAGGGGCCAAAGTCTTTCCAGCGTGCGCTGGGGCTGTGCGGGGTCAAGATGGAGGCCGACAACAAGCGGCAGGCGGCACCGGAAGCACCAACGGAAAATCGAGGCTGACAAAACCATACCAGGGTGTATCTGAAAAGTCAAAAATATCGTCTATTTCTTTGTTTTCAGATACACCTTAGATAACGCAAAAGGCCGAACGGCAGGAGAACCGTTCGGCCTTTTGAATTATGATCGGGGTTATATCTTATGGTACTTGCGGCCGGTTTCTTCGTAAACAGGGTCACAGGTCAGGTTCATGCCAAGCTTTTTTAGGGTATCGGCGTCCACGCTGGACAGGATGACAGTGGAATGGATATCGCAGCCTTTGAGCATGGGCAGCTGGTGCATGGCGGCAGCTGCTGCGGCATTTTCAGTAACCGAGCTGGAAAGCGCGATGAGAATTTCATCCGTGTGCAGGCGGGGGTTGCGGCTGCCGAGATACTGGGTTTTTAGGGTCTGGATCGGCTCGATCGCATGGGCGGAAACCAGATTCAGCTCCTGATCAATCCCGGCAAGGCGCTTGAGTGCATTGAGCAACGCAGAGGCAGCAGCGCCCAGCAGCGGGCCGGTTTTGCCGGTTACAATAGTGCCATCCGGCAGTTCGATTGCCGCAGCAGGGCGGCCGCCGGTTTTATCGGAACAGGCGTGGGCCTGCTGTTCCACGGCGCGCATGCCGACGCTGACGCCCGCCTGGTTCAGCAGCAGTTCCAGTTTGTAGCGGTCATCCTTGACGATACCGCCGGTTTTCTGGTCGCACAGGCACTTGAAGTAGCGGCGGATAATTTCCTTGCGGGAAGCCTCCTGGCAGACTTCATCGTCAATGATGCAGTTGCCTGCCATATTAACGCCCATGTCGGTGGGCGAATGGTAAGGGCTTTTGCCCGCAATCAGCTCAAACATGGCATTGACAACGGGGAAAATTTCGATATCGCGGTTATAGTTGACCGCCGTTTTGCCGTATGCTTCCAGATGGAACGGGTCAATCATGTTGACATCGTTCAGGTCGGCGGTAGCAGCTTCGTAAGCAAGGTTGACTGGGTGCTTGAGGGGAATGTTCCAGATGGGGAATGTTTCAAATTTGGCGTAGCCAGCCTTGATGCCGCGCTTGTATTCATGGTACAGCTGGGACAGGCAGACGGCCATTTTGCCGCTGCCGGGGCCGGGAGCCGTGATAACGACCAGTGGGCGCTCGGTTTCGATGTAATCATTTTTGCCGTAACCGTCATCGCTCACAATGCGAGTCACATCGTTGGGGTAGCCAGCAATTTTGTAATGGCGGAAGGTACGGATGTTCAGCTCATTCAGGCGGCGCTCAAAAGCTTCCACTTCCGGCGCAGCGGTATACATGGTGATGCACACGCTGCCAACAAACAGACCCATGCCCTGGAACGCGTCAATCAGGCGCAGAACGTCCTGGTCATAGGTGATGCCGTAATCGCCGCGCATTTTGTTGCTGATGATGTCCTCGGCGCTGATCACAACCACGATTTCGGCCTGGGCTTTCAGCTGCAGCAGCATTTGAAGTTTGGAATCCGGCTGGAAGCCCGGCAGCACGCGGGAAGCATGATAGTCATCAAACAGCTTGCCGCCAAATTCCAGGTAGAGCTTGTTATCAAACTGGCTGATGCGCTCCCGGATATGGGCAGACTGCATGGCCAGGTACTTATTGTTATCAAATCCTATTTTCATCGGTATCCCTTTTCCCTGCTGTTTGGGCGCATGGCACAACACGGTGCGGTACCGCACGCCGGAACATAATTTTTCCAACATAAGTATTAGTATAACATAACCTGCGCGCGGGTGCAATCTTGCCAGGGCGGTTCGTATTAAATTTACTAGCATGCACAAAAATATAGTTCAACAGGGGCCTGTTTTTTGCCTTTGCTATTTTATGGAAGGGGGATTTCAATTATTTCCCATCCTGTCTTTTTCAGCCGTCAGGTGCCCATACTAAGGTGTGTCTGAAAACAAAAAAATGACGGATATTTCACAAACACAAGCAGGATTTAAGGCAGAGAACCGCAGGAATCCTTTGTGGATTCCACGGCTCTTTAACACAAAATCCGGCTATGCTTGGCTATGCTTGTAGAAATAGACGATATTTTCGACTTTTCAGATCCCCCTAAGGGCGGAACCAACTGCTGTTGCTGAATGCAAAAGAACGGGAGGATGCAGAATGAATACCAGCAAAGTGGAAATATGCGGTGTGAACACGGCCCTGCTGCCAGTGCTGAACGAGGAACAGAAAACCCAGCTGCTGCTTGCTGCCAAAGCCGGAAACAGCGAAGCCCGTGCCCAGATGATACAGGGCAACCTGCGCCTTGTGTTGAGCGTAGTGCAGAAATTTGCGGGCCGAGGCGAAAACCTGGACGACCTGTTCCAGGTTGGGTGCATTGGGCTGATTAAGGCAATCGACAATTTTGACCCCGGTTTGAAGGTGCGGTTTTCCACCTATGGGGTGCCGATGATTCTGGGTGAGATCCGGCGCTTTTTACGGGATAATACCCCCATACGGGTCAGCCGGTCGGTGCGGGACCTGGCCTATCACGCCATGCAGGCACGGGAAGCCCTGCAAAAAGAAACCGGGCGTGAGCCCCGCGTGAGTGAAATTGCCGCCCGCGTCGGCAGCGCCCCGGAGCAGGTTGCCATGGCGCTGGAATCCATTGTGGAACCAGCCAGTTTGTATGAACCGGCCTATACCGATGGTGATGATACCCTAGCCATTATGGACCGCGTACAGGAAGCAAGCTGCGAAGAAAGCTGGATCAGCGATATCATGTTCAAGGATACCGTGCAGGCCCTTACCCCGCGGGAGCGACGCATCATCGCCCTGCGGTATTTATCCGGCCAGACACAGATGCAGGTGGCGCAGGCCATCGGCATCAGCCAGGCGCAGGTCAGCCGGTTGGAAAAATGCGCGCTGAACCACATCAAGGAACAAATCTCCTGCCGGTAGAACCATCTCATGTGCACCATCCCCAGCCGCAGCACATACCATGGAGCAAAGGGGATGGTAATGATGGAGCAAGCATTTTGGCTGATTTTGTTTTTGGCAGTTGTGGGCATTGCGGCGCTGATTGCCGCCGCGATGATGTGGCAGAAAGAGAGCATCCAGCAGCCCGGCACGCCCACCGGGCAGCGCAGTTACCAGGAGGAATATTCGGCGCCGGATTTTACCGAAAGTGCAGGGTTTGCTGTAACGATGTACCCTTCCACTGATATCCTGATTCCGGGGCGGTTCTGGCTCATCAACCGCAAAACGGCGGAGATTGAATACAATGTGATTCCCGCCGGGGGCGTTCGGCTGCGGGTTGCTCAAACCGGGCAGCTGGATGTGCCGGATACCTATCTGGCTTGTCAATACGAAAACGTGGCCACTGTGCCGATTGACGGCACAGAAGTCACGCTGAGCCAGAACCCCGGTCGGAACGCCATGGCGAGTTGGACGCGGAACGGATTTGATTACCTTTTGTTGTGTGAAGAACCGCAAATGAACCTGTTGGGCGGGGTGATCCAGGATTTTGTGACCCAGACAACTGCCAGCACAGTATCTGGGCAGCGGGTCACGCAGGAATAGCTAAGGCATGCAGGATCAGACCAAAGACTCGATTTGTTGACGCAAACGCTTGATGATGCGCTTTTCCAACCGGGAAATATAACTTTGAGATATCCCGATGGAATCCGCAACTTCCTTTTGGGTGTGCTCTACCCCATCACGTAAACCGAAGCGCAGCTCCATGATTTGCCGCTCCCTCGGGTTCAATGCCTGAACGGCGGCAAGCAGGGCGCTGCGCTCGGCATTGCGCTCCAGCTCTTCCCCAACCTGGGCCTGGTCGCTGGTCAGCACATCCATCAGCAGCAGCTCGTTGCCGTCGGAATCAGTGTTCAGGGGCTCATCAATGCTGGCATCCTGCCTGCGGTTGGAGCTTTTGCGCAGGTACATCAAAATTTCATTTTCAATGCAGCGGCTGGCATAGGTAGCAAGTTTGATATTTTTTCCCGGTTCAAAGGTATTTACCGCTTTAATTAAGCCGATCGTACCAATCGAGATCATATCCTCCACCCCAGCGGTGGAGGATTCAAATTTTTTGGCAATGTAAACGACCAAGCGCAGGTTATGTGTGATCAAGGCATCCCGCGCCGCCCCTTCGCCTGCAGCAAGACCGCACAGCGCCTGCTGCTCTTCCTGCAGGGTCAGCGGCGGGGGCAGCGTATCCGGGCCGTTAATGTAGTGCAGATCCGGCATGGCACCAAACAGTAGCACAAAATTTCCGATACGGCGGCAAAGCGTGTGCAGCGGCTGCATAAATATTTCCCTCCTTTGAGATGTGGGTGGTAAACTATGATAAAGGCATTGGCGGGTGGTTTGTGCTTACGCAGAGATATAACGTGCAGCGGAAACGGTAGCTATGCGTTTTCGCTCATTATTTCACTAAATAAATATTTAGCGAATATAATGTGTGATTTATCATGTGCTTCGCGATAAGAGGATTGCCGGCAGTAATTGATACAAGCCTGCCGCATGGTTACAAAAAATCTGAGCCATATAAAGCTTCATATTCGCCGGACTGGAACGGCTGCGGGCAAAAAGCAACGGCGGTGCGGCCAAGGCTTTGCATCCCCGTTTCGGTGATGGTGCTGATATCCGCCACCGCAAACCCCGGCAGCAGCGCGTGCTGCGCAGCGGTATTGCAGGGTATCACCCGCAGACTGGCACCGACCGGCGGCGTACTGGGGTGCAGGCCCTGGAACCACTGCCCCAAAAAGGCGTTGACTCCCCCCGGCAGTCGGCCTTTTGCCGCCGGCCAGCTGATGAGCAGCACCGGCAGGCAGGTAACGGGGTCTTTCAGGTGGCACCCTGTATCCAGTGTGGCGCGCAGCCGCACGGGGGCACCGCACAGTTCAAACTCGATCCCAATCGTCCGGGTGGTCTGCGGCGTGCTGCCCGAAAAGTGCAATACCAGCCACACCGCGCCGCAGCTGGCTGCGGAAAGCAGCAGCAACACGACCGGCGAAATGCGCAGGTATACCGTAAGATTTGCCGTTTGCAGCAGCGGTGTGCCTGTGCGCAGGATAACGGCAATGCAAAGCCCGGCCAGCAGAATGTTGAGCGCGGCATACCAGCACACGGCGGTGACAAAGCGCCGCAGCCCCTGCAGCCCAAAGGCAACGCCCACCACGGCGCAGGCAGTCAGTATCTTGTACAGAATTTGGGCAGGATATGAAAGTTCCGGCGCGAACAAGATCAGCGCACTGAGCGAGGCAATGCCGCTGGCGCACACCATGCGGGAAAACGCGGCGTGCTGACTGCTGAGCAGCCCGGCGGCCTGCAGCAAAAAGTAAGCCACCAGAAAGTTAACCAACAAAAGGACATCCAGATAAATGACCGTTTTGATAGCAGGCATCTCCCCTTTCGTGGCCGTGCGGCAGTTTTGGCGGCTTTGGGGGCCGCTTGTTCAGTGTATGCCAATGGCAAAGAGAAAATGCGGGAAACCTGCGAAAGCTGAACAGGCACAAAAAATCCGCCCGTGGCTGTTTGCCATGGGCGGATGAAATCAGTAATTTAATTATTCCTGATGAGCGGAGCATGCGGCGCAGCTGGCGCAGGAGGCACAGCTGTTAGCGCTTTCCGGATTTTCGGGGTCAACGTAACCGGGGTGCTTTTCGGCCCACAGGCGGTCAGCGGTGGGCATCCAGCTGGTTGCGTAGGGACGGCAGCGGCGGAAAACATCCTCCGGGGATTCCGGCTGCTGCATATCGGTGCTGTGGGCACCGCTGCGGCGAACCATATCGCCCAGAATCTGGGGGTTCTCCAGCATCGGGCAGGGACGCAGATGATTGCCGTTGAAGGGCTGACCCTTGTGATATTCCTTGAACAAGGGCTGCTGCAGGCATTCCAGCAGGCTCTTGTCATGGATGTTGGCGCCGGAGTAATGGATGAATACGCAGGGCTCCACATCGCCGTTGGGGTTGATGTGAGCATACTGGCGACCGCCGGCGATACAGCCGTCAATGTACTCGCCGTCGTTCTGGAAGTCAATGCAGAAAATCTGCTTGCCGCCGGTAAAGCCGCGGATCTCGCGTACACGCTGGATCATGTACTCACGCTGTTCAGGATTCAGCATCAAGTCAACGTTAGCACCATCGCCGATGGGCATATAGTGGAAGTACCAGTTGAAGCGCACGCCGTGGCTGATGAGCATATCCATGAATTCATCGCTGGTAACAGCCTTGTAGTTGGCGGAAGTGTAGCAGATGGAGGTACCAAACAGCAGGCCGTGCTTTTTCATGATGTCCATAGCGTTCATAACGCGCTGGAACACGCCTTCACCGCGGCGGCTGTCGGTGGCATCATCCAGGCCCTCAACGGACAGGAAGAAAGCCATGTTGCCGACTTTCTTGACTTCCTCGCAGAAAGCATCGTCGATCAGAGTACCATTGGTGAACAGGTGGAACACGGAGCTCTGGTGCTTGGCAGCCAGCTTGAGCAGATCGTTCTTGCGGCACATCGGCTCGCCGCCGGTGCACATATACCAGTGGATGCCCAGTTCTTCACCCTCGGTAACCAGCTTGTCCATTTCCTCATAGGTCAGGTTCAGGCGGTTGCCGTACTCGGCAGCCCAGCAGCCCTTGCAATGCAGGTTGCAGGCGGAGGTGGGGTCAAACAGCAGGATCCACGGCATGTTGCAATCATACTTTTTGCGCAGCTCACAAACATAGTTGTAACCGGAAAACATGCCTTCATACACCAGGTTCAGGGCGTTCATCTTCAGCACATGGGGGTCGATCTCGTTGATGGCGCGGTATGCGTACTGCATCCATTTGCCGTTGGGGTCGCTGACAAACTTGCGGGCTGCATCAAAGGCGGAAGCCGGGTAACGGTCTTTCAGCAGGGGCTCGGCCAGGTTGACCAGCTTGACAGCATTCTCGGACAGCTTTTCGGTTCCCTTACCGCGCACGGCGTTGATGGCGACATCAATGGCAGCGCTGAAAGCAGCGCGCTGTGCGGCGTGAACAACTTTATTCATCGGCATAACAAAACTCTCTCCTTTTCAAAACGGTACGCTAGCCATTGCTCTGCAAGCAAAGCGTACCCGGCAGCGGCAGGGCCTTTTGGATAAGCCCCTGGGAACCAGCCGTTTTTCGGTTCCAGGTTTGCTGTGTGGTTCCGCTTGAACGGGGCTGCACGGCTTTTCTTGCTATGGTGACATTGTATCGCATTGTTCGGCATTTTGTACATAGGCAAAAAAAGACTTTTGTTCAATTATAATAGGCTATTCCGGCCCCGATGTTTGACGATATGCCCCGCTTTGTTCAAAAAGTGCGGTATAAAACACAAAAAGGCGCTGCACCCAATTTGAGGGCACAGCGCCGGAATGATATGGATAAATTTGCTTTAAGGCAACACCGCACAATTCCCGCCTTACGGCTTAAGCACCGCTCCGGCGGCTGCGGCACGGCATCTGCGTTGCCAAAATGCTCGATAATGTCGGGTTGCGGTACCCGCATCGTGCTTCGGGGGCAAAAGCCCCTCGCACTCTGCGACCGCTGCCCCTGCTTCGGTTCGCTGTTTCCGCCACTGGCGGCGCTCACCTTTGCAGCATCCAGTATTATCTGCGCTTTTGGCTTAGCATCTGCCGCACCTCGCTCGCCGCATCGGCACTTAGAATTATGCGGTATTGCCTTAAGTGTTACTCAGCATCCGCACAGAAAGCCCGGAAGGTGCGGTAAGCCATGTAAACATCGGCCTTGGAAACGACCTCGAACGGAGAGTGCATGGCCAGAACGGGCACACCGATATCAATGGTATCAATATCGCGGTTGGCCACATATTTGGCGATAGTGCCGCCGCCGCCAAGGTCCAGGCGGCCCATTTCGCCGATCTGCCAAACCACGCCGTTCTTGTTCATCAGGCGGGTCAGGTAGCTGACCAGTTCGGCGTTGGCATCGCTGGTAGAGCTCTTTCCGCCTGCACCGGTGTATTTGTAAATTGCAACGCCGCGGCCCGCATAGGTGCCGTTATCCGGCTCGAATGCTTCGGAGAAGCTGGGATCATAAGCAGCGGTAACATCGGCAGACAGGCACTTGGATGCCTGGAACGCAGCAATGGAATCCACACCGGTGGCGGCACAGAGCTGCTGCAGGAAGTGGTAGGCATACATGCTATTCATGCCGGTCACGCCGTCAGAGCCGACCTCCTCTTTATCGGTCAGGATGCAGACAGTGGTGTGGGCCGGGCGCTGTACCTCAATTTCAGCCATCAGGGCCGGGTAAGCGTCCACGCGGTCATCATGGCCGTAAGCGCCGATCATGGAGCGGTCCAGGCCAACATCGCGGGCCTTGAATGCGGGCACAATCTCAATTTCAGCGGTGACAAAATCACGCTCGGTAATGCCGTACATCTCGTTCAGCAGGCCGAGAATGCTCAGCTTGATGCGGTTTTCGGCATCAGCGTCCGCAATGGGCAGGGAGCCAAGCACGACATTCAGGTTTTCGGCGGTGATGGCATCGGGCAGCTTTTTCTGGTTCTGTTCGCGGCCCAGATGGGGCAGCAGGTCAGTGATGGTAAAGACGGGATCCTCGTCGTTTTCACCGATGGTAATGGTTACGGTGGTGCCGTCCTCACGGCAGACAACACCATGCAGCGCCAGCGGGATGGTAGGCCACTGATACTTGCGGATACCGCCATAATAGTGGGTGCGGAAGTAAGCCAGGCCATCCTTTTCAAACAGCGGCACCGGGCGCAGGTCCAGGCGCGGGGAATCAATATGGGCAATGTTCAGGTGGAAGCCCTCGGCCATGCTGCGCTCGCCGATGGTAGCTGCCAGCACGCACTTGCTGCGATTGATCAGGTAGACTTTATCCCCTGCGTTCAGTGCCATGCCGGGCACAAAGGGCTTGTAGCCAGCCTGCTTGAGCAGCTGCTCGCTATAAGCGGCGGCTTCGCGCTCGGTTTTGGCAGCGTTCAGGAAAGCCTTGTAACCTTCGCAGAAAGCATTGGCTTCTGCAATGGCATCAGGCTGCTGGTCAGCGACTGTTTTGTTTTTATACAACAGTTCTTTCAGTTCCTGTGTTGTTTTCATGATGGTATCCTTTCTTCTTACAAATTCGGGCAGGGGTATCAGCCGGAGCTGTCCGCCGTGCCGTATATTTCACTGTACTGCGCGTATGCGTCCGTTACTTTTTGCACATAGCGGCGCATTTGCGGGTACGGGAAAGCATCCAGTACCTTGCCATCCTGCGAATACTGGCTGTCCGCCAGCAGGGTATCCACGGTGCCAAGCCCGCTGTGGTAGGCGGCTGCGGCGGTGGCCAGGTCATCGTCATACCGCTGCAGGCAGTAGCTGATAAAATAGCTGCCAAAGCGGATGTTTACCTCCGGGTCATAGAGATCATCGAATGTAAGGGGTTCATCCGGCGCAATCTTGGTTTTGATCCAGTCGAATGTTATCTCGGTGATCTGCATCAGCCCGCGTGCGCCAACGTTGGATTCGGCCTGCGGGTTAAAATTGCTTTCAGTGCGGATAATGGAATACAGGATGTAAGGGTCAATTTGATATTTACCCGCGTAATAGGTTACATACTCGTCATATTTGCGGGGGTATGCGGTGTTCATTACGGTATCGCTGCCGCGGTTCAACAGGGTGATAGCCGCCAGCAGCAGGGCCAGCAGCACCATACACACCCGCAAAATAACCATTTGCGGCGGAGATGGTGCCAGCACAGAGCGTTTGCGCTTATTTTTCGTCTGACGTTTCGCCATAAGCCTCCTTCCGCAGGGCAGTCAACAGCGCATTGCAGCGCTGCTGCATCTGTTGCAAAGTTCCATCGTTTTCAATCACAAAGTCTGCGGCGGCACGCAAGACATTTTCGGGCAGCTGAGCGTCCAGGCGGCGGCGCGCCATTTCCGGCGCAATGCCATCCCGCGCACAGATGCGCTGCACGCTGGTTTCATACGGCGCGGCAACCAAAACGAGATGGCTGCACCGCTTTTGGAACGGGGTACCCACGATCACCGCGCCGTCTACAAAGAAGAGCTTTTCCCCCGCCTGCCGGGCTTCCGCCATGGCAAGATCCAACCGATGGTAGATTTCCGGCTGGGTGATGGCGGTCAGCCGAGCGGTGCCCTGCGGTGTGGCAAAGGCACGGTCCGCCAGCAGGCGGCGGCGCACCTGACCGGCTTCATCCACAATATCGGCACCGAATTCCTGCTGGAGCTGCACAATGCAGGGCGAACCCGGCAGCAGAACTTCCCGCGCCACCTGGTCGGCATCCACACAGCGGAACCCCGCGGCACGGATGCTGTCCGTCAGGGTGGATTTGCCGCAGCCGGAACGCCCGGTAATGCCAATGATCTGCATATCAGACCTCCACCACGCGGAACGCCGCGGCACGGATCAGGCGGTTATACACGGCCATGGAAACGCCATCGCTGAGCGGGCAGCGGGCATAAACGGTTTTGGCACCCTTGCGGTCCAGTTCCCGCAGCACGGTGAACAGGTTGTGCGCTTCGCTGATGCCGTCCCCCTCTTTGCCGTAAGAGATGGCCGGAACGGGGAGCTGGGCTTCCTCGCCGTCAAAGCAGAGCGCCCAGACGCCGTCCCCAGCGTGGGCGGCAATATAATCGCGGTAGGCATCAAAGCTGCCTTTCAGGATGGTCACATCCGCCTTGGGGGCGTAATGCTTATACTTCATTCCGGGGGAACGCGCAACTTCGCCGTCTTTCAGCTTTTCCAGAATGGCGTGGTTGACAAGAACTTCCTCGCCCAGAACGGCTTCCATCTGTTCTTTTGTCACATAGCCGGGGCGCAGGATCATCGGGTGTTCCCCTGTCACGGCCACGACGGTGGATTCCACGCCGACAGCACTTTCGCCGCCATCCAGAATCAGCGGCAGGCGGCCATCCATATCCACAAAGGTATCCTGTGCGTTGGTGGGGCTGGGCTTGCCGGAAAGGTTAGCAGACGGGGCGGCAAACGCCACGCCGCTGGCTTTGATGACCGCCTGCACCACCGGATGGGACGGCATGCGCACGCCGACCGTATCCAGCCCGGCACAGGTCACTTCGGACACTTCCGGTCCGCGGGGCATGACCATGGTGAGCGGGCCGGGCCAGAATGCGGCGGCCAGCTTTTTGGCGCGTTCCGGCACTTCAGACACAATGCCGTGCAGCATTTCCATGCCGCAGATATGCACGATCAGCGGGTTATCCTGCGGGCGGCCTTTGGCTTCAAAAATTTTTTTGACAGCCTCACCGTTGCGGGCATCGGCGGCAATGCCGTACACCGTTTCGGTCGGCAGAGCTACCAGTCCCCCCTGCTGCAGCAGTTTGGCGGCAAGGGCAATGCTTTCCTCATTAACAGGCAAAACCTGAGTATTCATAGATCTTGATTCCTTCTTTTACGATGTGAGGTTACTGGATGGGGTTATTTTTGAGCTTTTCTTCCTGATCGGCCAGAATCAACGGCTCAATCACCCGGTCAAGGTTGCCGTCCAGTATATCCTGTAAATTGCGCAGTGTCAAGCCGATGCGGTGGTCGGTCACGCGGTCCTGCGGGAAGTTGTAGGTGCGGATCTTCTCGCTGCGGTCGCCGCTGCCCACCTGGCTTTGGCGCTTGGCGTTATATTCCTGGTCGTATGCTTCCTGCTTTTGCTGCAGCAAGCGGCTGCGCAGAACTTTCAATGCCTGCTCTTTGTTTTCGCGCTGGCTGCGCTGGTCCTGGCACTCCACCACCATACCGGTGGGCAGGTGGGTCACCCGGATGGCGGACGACGTTTTGTTGATGTGCTGGCCGCCTGCGCCGGAGGAGCGGAAGGTATCAATGCGCAGGTCCTTGGGGTTCAGTTCCAGCTCCACTTCCTCGGCTTCCGGCATGACGGCAACGGTGGCGGTGGAAGTGTGGATGCGGCCCTGGGTCTCGGTTTCCGGCACGCGCTGCACGCGGTGAACGCCGCTTTCAAACTTTAAGCGGCTGTAAACGCCGGGCCCTTCGATCGAGAACGTGATCTCCTTTACACCGCCCAGCTCGGTCTCGTTCAGGCTGATGACGGAGCAGGCCCAGTTCTGGCGTGCGGCGTACATGGTGTACATACGGTGCAGGCTGTGGGCAAACAGGGCGGCTTCCTCGCCGCCGGCACCCGCACGGATTTCCATGATGATGCTTTTTTCATCGTTGGCATCTTTGGGCAAAAGCAGCAGGCGGATTTTTTGTTCCAGGTCTTCCAGTTTTTGCCAGTTTTCGCGTAATTCCTGCTGTACCATATCGTTAAAGGCAGCATCCTCCGTGGGGGCATCCAGCAGCGCTTTTTCTTCGTCCACTTCTTTTTGCAGGGCGGTATAGCTGCGGTATGCTTCCACCAGGGGGGTCAGTTCCTTATACTCCCGCATCATGGCTGCATAGGCCGCGGGGTCATTCATTGCTTCGGGGGTGGTCATGCGGTAGGCAAGCTCCTCATAGCGGCGCTTTACCTGGCTTAAATCGTCAAACATAGGGGCAAATCTCCTTACATTAGGGGCACAAAATTGTGCCGGATGGTTAAAGAGCTTTTGCCGCTACTCTTCCCCGCTGCGCAGGATTTTTTTGATGTTCTTTTCAATCTTTACGCGCGGCAGCATAATCTCATGGCCGCATTTTTGGCAGCGGATCTTAAAATCCATGCCCACGCGCAGTACGTCAAACCGGTTGGCCCCACAGGGGTGCGGCTTTTTGGTTATGATCACATCACCAACCTGAACGTCCATTCTTCCACCGCCTTTCTTTGGGCAATACCGCATAATTCTAAGTGCCGATACGGCGAGCGAGGTGCGGCAGATGCTAAGCCAAAAGCGCAGATAATACTGGATGTCTTATCGAGCATTTTGGCAACGCAGATGCCGTGCCGCAGCCGCCGAAGCGGTGCTTAAGCCGCTAGGCGGGAATTGTGCGGTGTTGCCTTTGATCTGGTCCGCAGGGCTACAGGCTGTGCCTGTGAACAATGCGATACAGATATTATTATATACCATCCCAGCAGTTTTGAAAATAGCCCTGCCGGGAAAAGCTGCCCCCGCCAGGAGAATCTTTTGTGAACTTTTAGCGGTAGCGGCAGCTATGATCGTTGTTCTTTTATTTTATATATAAGAAAAGAGGAAAACAAATGCTTGAATACCGTGCTGAAGGACTTTGCCGCAACGCTTCCCACCTGCGGCGGGAAGAGCTGGATCATTGCATTGCCGCCGGGGAGGTGCTGCAAAGCACAGCCCTTGCCTTTGATACCAACCGCCGCCTGCGCTTTGAGCTGTGCGGGCACCATGCGTATATGCCGTTTGAAGAATGTCTGGACACTGCCCCCGGTGAGACAGTCAAAGAGATCGCTGTGCTGACCCGCGTGGGGCGGCCGACCTGTTTTGTGGTCCAGGGTACGACGCAGGATGAAAGCGGCGAGGCCGTTTATCTGCTTTCCCGCGCGGCGGCGCAGCGGGCCTGCCGGGAGCAGTACCTGGACCAGCTGGAAAACGGCAGCGTGATTCCCTGCACGGTAACACACATTGAAAACTTTGGCGCGTTCTGCGATGTCGGGTGCGGCATTTCAGCACTGCTGCCAATCGACTGCCTTTCAGTTTCGCGGATTGCTTCCCCGGCAGACCGTGTAACGGTGGGCCAGCAGCTGCTGTGCGCCATCAAGAACCGGGATGAGCAGGACCGCATTGTGCTGACCCTGCGGGAGCTGCTTGGAACCTGGAGTGAGAACGCCGCCTGCTTTGCCGCCGGGGAGACCGTGGTGGGTATTGTGCGCAGTGTGGAAGATTACGGTTTGTTCATTGAGATTGCCCCCAACCTGGCCGGGCTGGCGGAGCCGGATACGGCACTGCACCCCGGCCAGACGGTGAGCGTGTATATTAAAAGCATTCTGCCGGATAAAATGAAGATCAAGCTGGTGGTGGTGAACAAGAACCTGAACCAGAAAATGCGGTTTGAACCACACTATTTTGTGACCCGTGGGCGGCTGGACCGGTGGATCTACTCCACCCCGCAAAGCCGCAAGCAGATCGAAACGGTGTTTTGAAGCCGGCTTAAGCGGGCAAGAATTTTGCGCTTGTAAGTTTTTTGAAACTCCTGTATAATAATTACAAAGTAAAGTTTGAGGGCACGGTGCTGCCTGTGCCCCCTGTTCAGGAAGTGAGACCATGGCAGAAGCATTTACCGCCGGTGTAAAGATGGGCGGCTTGACCAATGATACCGAGATTCGTATTTTGCTGTGCTACCTGATTAAAAGCGTGGGGCCTGTGACCCGTGAAGCCATGGAGGCTGCGCTTTTGCAGGAAGAGCTGGTCAATTATTTTGAATTTGTTGGCGCGCTGAACGACCTTGTGGCCCAGGGGCTGGCCATTGAAGGAGCCAACGGCTACACCATTACCGAAAAAGGTACCACAGTGGCTCAGACTCTCTCGGAAGATTTGCCCCGCAGCGTGCGGGAAAGTGCGATTCTGGCAGTTATCCGCATCCAGAGCTGGGTGCACAAGGCGGCCCAGAACCATGCCGACATTGAAAAAGACGGTGACCGTTACCGCGTAACCTGCACCATTCAGGATAAAAACCAGCAGCACGGCGCATTCACCCTGCAGGTGACGATGCCGGACGCCATGACCGCTGAACAGGTGCGCGACCATTTTGTAGCCTGCGGGAGCGAAATTTACAACAAAGTGCTGAATCTGTTGACCCAGCCGCTGAGCGATGAACAGCGCCCGCCGGAGGGAGTACGGTAAAATTATATCGGCACTCCCCTGCCGTATATGATAATGGCAGTACGGATAGCCAAGTTATCATCTTATCATCATTGCATACCATCAGATAAACAAAAAACAGCCCCGGCTTTTTCCTGAATGCAATCAGGTAAAAGCCGGGGCTGTTTTGTCAGTTTCTGTTCATTGCAAGGGCGTATCTTATGCTATGGCAATACCGCATAATTCTAAGTGCCGATACGGCGAGCGAGGTGCGGCAGCTGCTAAGCCAAAAGCGCAGA